>Ga0187865_1001540_pt1 | contig 25912 bp, 20 predicted proteins | sample June2016WEW_11_1_2_FD_132989 | JGI IMG/M metagenome (GOLD analysis project Ga0187865, IMG submission 132989) | Peatland microbial communities from SPRUCE experiment site at the Marcell Experimental Forest, Minnesota, USA - June2016WEW_11_100 | ecosystem: Environmental > Terrestrial > Soil >...
ACACGCGATGCTCTTCGGGCACGGCCCACACGCCGGTGACGCCGGGCATGCCCGCAATGGTCGCCACGACCCGCCGCGTCTTGACGTTGAACACCACGATCTCGCCCGCGCCCATGTGGGCGACGTAGAGGCGGTCCGACGTCGTGTCGAGGCTCTGGTAGTCGAACCGCACGGCCGGGCCGGGCAGCGGGATGTCGGCGACGACGGTGAGGACGGGGGACGAGGCGACGTCCTGCGACGGCCCTGCGGCGGGCTGCGGCGCGACGCCGAGAGCGGCCGCGAACGCGGCAGCCAGCCATCGCATCACGTGGCCCCCCTGCCGGGGGCGAAGCGGCGCCGGATCAGGGCGGTGCGCTCCAATTCGTCCGAGTACTCCTCGACCTTGCGGCGCAGGTCGGGCGCGAGCGCGGGTCCGGCGAGGAACCGCCGCACGATTACCAGCGCCGCGTCCGAGGTCTGGCCGCCGAGGAAGGCGCCCAGCCACGAGCCCAGGAAGAAGATGCGCCGGTTGGCCTGGATGTAACGGAGCGAGTCGAGCGCCGGCTCGAGGTAGGGCAGCGTCAGCGCCTGGTGCTCGACGGCGTTGAACGCGCCGAGGCTCGAGGACGCCCAGTCCTCGTTCAGCGTGCTGTCGCCGAAGTAGCGCTCGAAATACGTGCGCTTGGTCGTCGAGTCGCCCCGCGCCGCGCCCGCGATGAAGGCGCGCCGCCGTCCGTCTGGCGACGAATCGCGCGCCGCCTGCGCCGCGAGCAGCCGCTCGGCGTCAGGTGAACCGAGCACGAGCAGGCGGGTCACCGCGTCCCAGCGGGTCGGGTTGCCCGTCGGCGCGCCGGCCGCCGAGTCGGAGGAGACGAGCGCGGCCAGCGCGGCCTGGCCGGAAGGCGTCGCCGCGAGCCCCACGTAGGCGTCGAGGTACGCCTTCCGGATTCCGAACGGCGAGGTGGCGTCATTCGCGCCGTGCCACAGGAAGCGCTCCACGTCGCCCTGCAGTTGCTCCCGCTGTGCGCTCCCCAGGTACGCGGTGATCGCGCGCCGGACGCGAGCCAGCACGCGCGGCACGATCTGCTCGTCCTTCTCCCCCGGCAGCTCGACCTCGGCCAGCCGGACGAAGGTCGCGGGGGCCATGCGCGCGGCCCGGACCTCATCCCACAGCGCGCCCCACAGCATCGCGCGGAGAAACGCGTCGTCCACGTGGCCCAGCGCTCCGTCCTCCAGCGACGCGAGGCTCGCGCTGTCGAGCCGGGTGAGCATGTAGCCGTAGTCGCCCACGTTGGCGAAGACGAACGCGGGCGCGGGCCGGCCCCGCGCGTCCGCCACGTCGGTCGTGATCCCGGTCAGCTCGACCGGGAGCCTCACGGGTGGGCGGTCCGCGTACGCGAGCAGGACCTGGGTCCGCATCGGCCAGGCGCCCGGACCCGAGAGCGGCCGCACCGGCCGCTGGACCAGTGCGAGACTCACGATCGTGTCGTTCCTGACCGTGACGCGCTGCTCGACCTCCGGCATCCCGGGCCGCAGGATGAACTCGCGGCCGAAGTCGTCGAGCGGGCGGTCCGCGGCGCGGCCAATCTCCGTCAGCAGGTCCTTCCAGGTCGCGTTCGCGTACGCGTGGCGCGCGAGGAAGGTCTGGACGCCGGAGCGGAACGCGGGCTCGCCCACCAGATAGTTCAGCTGCTTCAGCACGGAGGGCGCCTTGTTGTAGACGATCGCTCCGTAGGCGCTCTTGGCCTGGTCGAGATTGTCCAGCGCCTGCCAGAGCGGCGTCGTGCCGTCGGTCTGGTCCACCCCGTAGGCGGCGGGCTTGTTCGCGAGATAGAAGGTCTTCCACGCGCCGCTGCTCGAGTCGAGGTCCGCCAGCGCCTTGGCGGCCATGTAGGTCGCGAACCCCTCCTTGAGCCAGAGGTCGTCGAACCACTTCATCGTCACGAGGTCGCCGAACCACATGTGTGCGACCTCGTGCAGGATCGTGGACGTGCGGCCGAGGCGCTGCGGCAGCGTCGGCCTTTCGCGGTAGATGAAGCGGTCCTCGTTGTAGAACACGGCGCCGGGGTGCTCCATCCCGCCGAACGGGAACGCCGGCGCGAGCAGGAAAGCGAACTTGTCGAACGGATACGCCCGCGCGAAGTAGCGCTCCATCCACGACAGCGCCGCGAGATTCTGGGCGAGGAGCGAGTCGAGGTCGGCCTCGCGGGCGCGCGAGGAGCGCACCCAGGCGCTGATCGTGCGAGCGCCCGCCGTGGCGGTGGCGACGTGCCAGGGGCCGGCGGCGAACGCGATCTGATAGGTGGACAGGGGCTGAGTCTCGGCGAAGTGATGGGCCACGGCGTCGGCCGCGGTGTCGGCCGAGACTTCGGGGCCGTTGGCCAGCACGCGCCAGGGCCCGGGCGCGGTCAAGGCGAACGACACGCGCGCCTTGAGGTCGGGCTGGTCGAAGCAGGGGAAGAGCTGGTTCGCATCGGCGGGCACGAGCAGGGTGTAGAGGTAGTCGTTCCCGTCGGTCTGGTCGTGGAAGTGGATGATGCTCGCGCCGCTCGGCGCGATGTCGGCGACGAAAGTGAACTCGAGGCGGTTCTCGCCGAGGGAAAGCAGCTTGAGCGGCACGCGGATGTGCGCGCCGTTGGCCGCGCCCCTGGGCAGGGGACGCCCGTTGGCCGTGGCGCTGGTCAGCCGGCGGCCCCGGAAGTCCACGACCACGTCGTCGCGGAAGTGCAGGTCGAAGCGGATGACGACGCGCCCCACCGCGCTGTCGCGGGACGTGACGTCGAGGCTCAGGGTGTAGCGGACCTCGCCGAGGGCGCGGAAGCGGTGCTCGGCCAGGGCGTGCGACACGCCGGGGCCCATGTAACCGGACGCGCGCGGCGGCGCCGCGTGGCCGGCCGCCACCAGCAGCGCGGCCAGGATCGTGAGGGGGGGCACGCGCCAAAGCTGGCCTGCAAGGCCTGTTAGGGCAACTGCAGCTCCTCGCAACTCGGCGTCTCGCAACCGGCCTGGTCTTGCCGTCTGCGCAACTGGAAACCAGTCTTCAGTATGAGCCAGCGTCATAAACTCGCGATCCTCGTCGCCGGGGGCCCGGCTCCCGGCATCAACAGCGTCATCGGCGCCGCCACCATCCGCTGCGTGCTCGAGGGGGTGGACGTCATCGGCATCGAGGACGGCTTCGAGTGGATCATGCAGGGCAACATCGAGCACGTCCGGCCGCTCACCATCGACGACGTGAGCCGGATCCATTTCCGCGGCGGCTCGATCATCGGCATCGCGCGCGCGAACCCCACGACCGACCCGCAGCTCCTGGAGAACACCGTCACGTCGCTGCTCCGGATGAACGTGTCGCAGCTGATCACCATCGGCGGCGACGACACGGCGTTCTCCGCGATGCGCCTCGAGGAGAAGTCGGCGGGCCGGATCCAGGTCGTGCACGTGCCGAAGACGATCGACAACGACCTCGACCTGCCGCCCGACATCGACACGTTCGGCTTCCCGACGGCGCGGCACTACGGCACCGAGATCGTCAAGAACCTGATGGTGGACGCCCACGCGACCTCGCGCTGGTACTTCATCATCACGATGGGCCGCAAGACCGGGCACCTCGCGCTCGGCATCGGGAAGGCCGCGGGCGCGACGATGACGCTGATCCCCGAGGAGTTCGGGTTCCGGAACGTGAAGTTCAAGACGATCGTCGACACGCTGGTCGCCGCGATCATCAAGCGCCTGGCGATCGGTCAGCGCCACGGCGTGGCCGTGATCGCGGAGGGCGTGGTCGAGGGGCTCGACCAGGGCGAGCTGGAGGGGGTCGAGGGGATCGAGCGCGACGCGCACGGCAACCTGCGGATCGCCGAGGTCTCGATCGGCGAGATCCTGAAGCACGCGGTGCAGGCGTCGCTCAAGGAGTTCGGGCTCAAGGCCACCGTCGTCGCCAAGAACATCGGCTACGAGCTCAGGTGCGCGGACCCGATCCCCTACGACATGGAGTACACGCGCGACCTCGGCTACTGCGCGGCGAAGTACCTGATCTCCGGCGGGAGCGCGGTGATGATCTCGATGCAGGGCGGGCAGTTCGTGCCGGTGCCGTTCAGCCGGATGCTCGACCCGGTCACCGGGCGCACCCGCATCCGCATGGTGGACATCCACTCGACCCGGTACGCGATCGCGCGGCGCTACATGATCCGGCTGCGCCGCGACGACTTCGACGATCCGCACGAGCTGGCCCGGTTCGCGGCCACCGCGCACCTCACGCTCGAGGAGTTCAAGAACCGGTTCGAGTACCTGGTGAGGGACGAGCCGCCGCCGCTCGACATCGGCGTGGTGCACACGGGAGGGCAGTGAGCGTCTTCCAGTAGCGCCGCCCGCGTGGAGACCGATCTGAAGGACCGTCTCCAGGCCGCCCTGGGAAGCGCCTACCTCCTCCAATCGGAGCTGGGCGGCGGTGGGATGAGCCGCGTTTTCGTCGCCGAAGACCTGGAGCTCGGGCGCAAGGTCGTGGTGAAGGTGCTTCCGCCCGAGATGGCCGCCGGGGTCAACGCGGAGCGGTTCCGGCGCGAGATCCAGCTCGCGGCCCAGCTGCAGCACCCGCACATCGTCCCCCTGCTGCACGCCGCGAGCCGCGGCGACCTCGTGTACTACACGATGCCTCTCGTCGAAGGGGAGTCGCTCCGGGTGCGGCTGACGCGCGAGGGCGAGCTGCCGATTCCCGACGCCGTCCGGATTCTGCGCGACGTGGCCGACGCGCTGGCCTACGCTCACGCCCACGGCGTCGTGCACCGCGACATCAAGCCTGACAACGTGCTCATCTCGGGCCGGCACGCGGTGGTCACGGACTTCGGCGTCGCCAAGGCGGTGAGCGCGGCCAGTGGGTCCTCCGGACTGACCTCCCTCGGCGTCGCCCTCGGCACGCCCGCCTACATGGCGCCGGAGCAGGCGGCCGCGGAGCCCGGCGTGGATCACCGCGCGGACATCTACGCGCTCGGCGCGGTGGCGTACGAGATCCTCACGGGGCGGCCCCCGTTCACGGCGCCGAGCGCGCAGATGGTGCTGGCGGCGCAGGTGACCCAGACGCCCGAGCCGGTCGCCGCGCATCGCGCGGCGGTGCCGGCCGCGCTCGCCGAGCTGGTGATGCGCTGTCTCGAGAAGCGGCCGGCCGACCGGTGGCAGAGCGCGGAGGAGGTGCGCCAGCAGCTCGACGTTCTGGCCACGCCTAGCGGGGGCAGCACGCCCACGGTGGCGCGGCGCGCAGAGGGAGCCACCCGCCCGCGCCGGCGCGCGGTGCTCTGGGCCGCGGGCGTGCTGCTGCTGGTGGCCGCGACGTTCGGCCTCGTCTGGTGGTTGCGTCCCGTCGCCGCGCGTCCGACGCTGGTTGTGCTCCCCTTCGAGAACGTCGGCGCACCAGCGGACGCGTACTTCGCCGATGGCATCAGCGAGGAGATCACCACGCGCCTGGCGCGCGTGTCCGAGCTGCAGGTGATTGCCCGCAGCAGCGCGCTCCGCTACCGCGACTCGAAGCTGACAGCGCAGGCCTTCGGCCGGGAGATGGGCGCCGACTACGTGCTCGACGGCACGGTGCGGTGGGAGCACGTCGGCGGCGGCGCCAACCAGGTCCGGATCACGCCGGCGCTGATCCGCGTGAGCAACGCGCAGGAAGTGTGGGGTCAGACGTACGACGCCGCACTCAGCGACGTGTTCAAGCTCCAGTCCGACATTTCCGAGCAGGTGGTTGGTGCGCTCCAGGTGACGCTGGGTGCCTCGGAGCGGCGGGACCTGCGCGAGGGCGGGACGCGCGACGTCGCGGCCTACAACAGCTACGTCCTCGGCCGGTACGAGTGGCGCAAGCGGACGGTCGAGGGATTGCAGGAGGCGGCGCGCCAGTTCGCGGCCGCCATTGCCCGCGACCCGAACTACGCCCGCGCGTGGTCGGGCCTCGCGGACGCGGTCGGGCTCTTCCCGGACTATAGTGTGACGGCGATGCCGCGGGTCACGGCGTACGACAGCGCCGAGCGTGCGGCGCGGCGCGCCATCGCACTCGACCCCCGCTCCGCCGAAGCCCACGCATCGCTCGGCGAGATCCTGGTGAACGGGCGCTGGGACTGGACGGGAGCGGAAGCCGAGTTCAAGACCGCGATCGCCCTGGACCCCGACTACGCCACGGCGCACCAGTGGTACGGCGAGCTGTTCAACGCCCTCGGGCGGGTGCAGGAGGCGATGGCGGAAGGCCGGCGCGCGGTGCACCTCGATCCGCTGGCGCCGGTGATGGCGAACGCGTATGGGATGGCGCTCTACTGCGCGAGGCAGTACCAGGAAGCGATTGTGCAGTTCCGGCGATCCCTCGAGGTGCAGCCCGACTACCGGGCTGCGCCTGGGAATCTGGTGAGGGCGTACATCGCTTTGCGCGACTACCCCGCGGCGGCGACGGCGCAGCGGATGATGGGACCCGTCCCGCCGTGGGTGGACTCGCTCCTCCGCGCGGCGGCCGATTCGGCGCTCCGGAACATGGGCCGCGCCGTGTTCGAAGCGCACCAGCGCGACATCCAGGGAACCGACGCGGGCACCCGGATCTTGCTGTCCACGCTTTTCGGCCGGAAGGACGAGGCGCTGAACATCCTGGATTCGCTGGCGCAGGCGCGGAGCGAGCTGCTGCTCGGCTGCACGCCCGATGATCCCGCCTTCGAGCCGCTGCACAGCGACCCGCGCTGGGCGAAACTCCTGGCGGACATGGGGATCCGGTAGGCAGCCCGGTGCCGCGTTCGCCCGAGTCGGCCGTTACGTCTAGATTGCGGGGCAGAGAGTCGCCGTGAATGCCCTCCTCGTCTATCCCGAGTTCCCGGATACGTTCTGGAGCTTCAAGCACGCGCTGAAGTTCATCCGCAAACCGGCGTCTTCCCCCCCACTGGGCCTGCTCACGGTCGCCGCGATGCTGCCGGCCGACTGGCAGCTGCGGCTCGTGGACGTCAACGTCCGGGCGGTCACGGATGCCGACCTGGCGTGGGCCGACTGTGCCTTCGTCAGCGCGATGGCCGTCCAGCAGGCGTCGGCCGAGCAGATCCTCGCGCGGTGCCGCGCCGCGGGCGTCCGCACCGTCGCGGGCGGGCCGCTCTTCACGGCGCAGCCCGAGCGGTTCGGCGAGGTGGACCATCTCGTGCTGAACGAAGCCGAGCTCACGCTGCCGGCCTTCCTCGCGGATCTGGCGCAGGATCGGGCCCGGCGGATCTACCGGACGGCGGACTTCGCCGACCTCGGCGCGTCCCCCGTTCCCCGGTGGGACCTGGTGGACCTGCGCGCTTACGCCTCGATGGCCGTGCAGTTCTCCCGGGGCTGTCCGTTCGACTGCGAGTTCTGCGACGTGACGGTCCTGTTCGGGCACCGGCCGCGGGTCAAGCGCGCGGCGCAGATCATCGCCGAGCTGGAGGGCCTGTACGATCTGGGGTGGCGCGGGTCCGTCTTCTTCGTGGACGACAACCTCATCGGCAACCGGAAGAGCCTCAAGAACGAGCTGCTGCCGGCCCTGGTCGAGTGGAGGAAGGGCCGTCGGGGTCTGCCGTTTCACACCCAGGTCTCGATCAACCTCGCCGACGACGAACGGCTCATGCGGATGATGGCGGAGGCCGGGTTCGATCAGGTGTTCGTCGGGATCGAGACGCCGGACGAGACCTGCCTGACCGAGTGCAGCAAGAAACAGAACCTGAATCGGGACCTCGTCGAAGACGCGAAGCGCATGCAGCGGGCCGGACTGGAGGTGCAGGGGGGATTCATCATCGGATTCGACAGCGACTCGCCGGGCACCGTCGAGCGGCTGCTCGCGTACGTCCAGCAGAGCGGGATCGTGACCGCGATGGTGGGCCTGCTGCAGGCCCTGCCCGGCACCAGGCTCTACGACCGGATGAGGCGGTCCGGACGCCTCCGCGAACAGGGATCCGGGGACAACGTGGACGGGACGACGAACATCGTCCCCACGTTCGGGCTCGACTTGCGCGCGGCCTACAGGGACGCGCTGCGGCGCCTCTACGCTCCCCGAGCATACTACCGGCGGGTCAGGACGCTCCTGCGCGAGTATCGGCCGCCGCGCCTGAAGCCGCGCCTCGACGTCTCGTATCTGTCGCAGCAGGCGGCGGCATTCGCGCGGTCGGTCGTCCGGCTCGGCATCGTCGGGCGAGAGCGGCTCGAGTACTGGAAGCTCCTCGCCTGGACGCTGTTCCGCCGGCCGAGGGCGTTCTCGCTGGCCGTGACGCTGGCCATCTACGGGTACCACTTCCGTACGATCTGTGAGCTGCACGTCGAGTAGGTAGCGGATCCCGGCATCTTGAGGAAACCCGCATGACCAGGCGCGGGCAGGTCCTCGCCCTGCTCTCGGCGGCGGAGCTGCTGGGCATGTCGGCCTGGTTCTCGGCCAGCGCCCTCGGCCCGCAGCTCAGGGAAGCGTGGGCGCTGGATCCCGCGCAGGTCGGCTGGCTCACCACGATCGTGCAGCTCGGCTTCGTGGCCGGGACGGCGCTCGCCGCGTTCCTCAACCTCGCCGACATCGTCCCGCTCCGCTTCTACTTCGCCGCCGCCGCGCTGGCGGCCGCGGTTTCGAACGCCGCGCTCCTCGTGGCGGGATCGTTCGCTCCCGCGCTCGTGACGCGCTTCGCCGTCGGCTTCTTCCTCGCCGGCGTCTACCCGCCGGCGATGAAGATGATCGCGACCTGGTACAAGGACGGGCGCGGCTTCGCCATCGGCACCGTCGTCGGCGCGCTCACGGTGGGGAAGGCGACGCCGTACCTGGTGCACGAGCTGGAGCACGCCGGCATCGCGCCGGTGGTGCTGGCCGCCTCCGCGGCCGCGGCGGTCGCGGGCCTGCTCGTGCTCGCGGCCTACCGCGACGGCCCGTTCGCGTTCGAGCGGCGGCCGTTCGCCTGGAATCTGGTCGGCGCGGTCTGGCGTGAGCGGCCCGTCCGCCTCGCCATCGGCGGCTACCTCGGGCACATGTGGGAGCTGTACGCGATGTGGACCTGGGTGGCCGCCTTCTTCGCCGCCGGCGCGCATCTGGCGGGGCGGGGCGCCGACCTCGCGGCCTTCGCCGCCATCGCGGTGGGTGGGGCCGGCTGCGTCGTCGGCGGGCTCGCGGCTGACCGCGTCGGGCGCGAGCGGCTCACCATCTGGTCGATGGCGGTCAGCGGAAGCTGCGCGCTGGTCATCGGGATCTGCGCCTGGTCGGCGCCGCTGGCCATCGCCGTGGGGCTGGTCTGGGGCTTCGCGGTGGTGGCGGACTCGGCGCAGTTCAGCGCGCTGGTGACCGAGCTGGCTCCGGCGCACGCGGTGGGCACCGCGCTGACCCTTCAGACGTCGCTGGGCTTCCTGTTGACGATGGCTTCGATCCAGCTGGTCCCGCACCTGGTCGGCGCGATCGGCTGGCGCTGGGCCTTCGTCGCCCTGGCGATCGGCCCGGCTCTCGGCATCGGAGCCATGCGACGGCTGCTGGTTCTGCGGAAGGGAGCGGTCTGAGTCCTCAGTTCTCACGTCTCGTAACCGCTCGCAACTCTCCGTCTCGCAACTACACTGCTACCTCTTTCTGCGCTCCGCCTTCTGCCGGGTGATACTCGCCTTCCCACCGCGCCATGACAGCGGACGCCAGACAGTTCCCGATGAGATTGACCGACGTGCGGGCCATGTCCAGCAGCTGGTCCACGCCGAACACGAGGGCCACGCCCTCGAGCGGCAGACCGAACGGCGTCACCGAAGCCGCGAGGATCACGATGGCGGCCCGCGGGACGCCTGCGACGCCTTTACTCGTGATCATCAGCGTCAGAACGAGCAGCAGCTGCTGGCCCAGGTTCATGTGCACGCCGGCCGCCTGTGCGATGAACACGGAGGCGACCGCGAGGTAGAGCGTCGAGCCGTCCAGGTTGAACGAGTACCCGACCGGGATCACGAACGAGACGATCCGCCGCGACACGCCGATCTTCTCCATGTTCTCCATCGCCAGCGGGAGCGCCGCCTCGGAGGAGGCGGTGGAGAAGGCGATCAGCGCCGGCTCCTTGATCCCGCGGAAGAAGTCGCGGAACCGCACGCGCGCCAGCACCGCGATCGGCAGCAGCACCCCGCCGAGGAAGACCACGAGCGCGGCGTAGAGCGTGAGGATCAAGGCACCGAGGCCGAACAGGACCTTGAGCCCGCTGTGGCCGACCGTGTAGGCCAGCGCGGCGCCGACGCCGATCGGCGCGTACTTCATCACCAGTCCCGTGAACTTGAACATCACCTCGGCAAGGCCGGCGCAGAACGACACGATCACGTCGTGCGCCTTCCCGTGGACCTGCGAAAGCGCGACGCCGAAGAGCACCGACCAGAACACCACCTGGAGCACCTCGTTCTGGCTGGCGGCTTCGAAGAAGCTCTGCGGCACGATGTGCTGGAGGATGCCGCCGAACGTCGTGGGCGCGCCCGGCGGGGGCGCGGCGCCCGCGGCGCCGAGCGCCACGCCGACGCCCGGCTGCACCAGGTTCACCATCACCAGCCCCACGACCAGCGCCAGCGTCGTCACGACCTCGAAGTAGACGATGGACTTGAGCGCGAGGCGGCCGACCTTCCTGAGGTCGTCGCCATGGCCGGCGATCCCGCCCACCAGCGTGCTGAAGATCAGCGGCACGATGATGGACTTGATCATCCGGAGGAAGATCGTGTACGCAGGCTGGATGCCGACGCTGAAGTCGGGCGCCGCAGCGCCGAGCGCGATGCCGGCGACCATCCCGACCATGATCCACTGGGTCAGCGTGCGCCGGCGGATCCAGGCCCACATCGCTCGTCAGCCCTTCTTCTGAAGGAGGCGATCGATGGACAGCGGGCCGGCGCCGAGCGAGAGGAGCGCCAGAGCGCCGACGAGCAGGAGCAGCTCCAGTTCCGGCGCGCGCGGCAGGACGGCGAGCCAGATCGCGACCACCATATCCACGACCATGCAGAATGCCCAGAGCCGCGTCAGCAGGCCGAGCGCGAGGCAGGCGGCGCCGAGCGTCTCCACCCCGATGACGACGGCGGCGGCCACGGTCGGGATCGGGATCCCGAGGTGTCCGAAGAAGCCCGCGACCTGCGGCAGCCCCATGTGCACCTTCATCAGGCCGTGCCGGACGAAGACGTAGGCGACGCCCAGCCGCAGGAAGAGCGGCGCGAACGGCGCGAGCAGGGTGGCGATGGGCTGGAAGATGTGAGTTGCCTTCACGGGCGCTCCGTATCGAGTGCGCTCCAACAATGGCCGGCCGCCCCGTCCCGGGCAACCTCTCGCGCGCTTGCGCGCGCCGGCGCATCTTAGCTCGACCTATGACCACACAGACTCGCAGCGCCATCCAGGGGCTTCTGGCCCTCGCATTCCTCGCCGTGGCGGGCTGTCATGCCGCCGGCAGTCGGCCCGGCCCGGCCGCTCCCGCGCCCGTCGCCTACGGCTTCCGGAACCCGGACCTTCCCGTGGATGCGCGGGTGGCCGACCTGATCGGCCGGCTGACGCTCGAGGAGAAGGTGGGGCAGATGATGAACAGCGCGGCCGCCATCCCGCGTCTGGGCATTCCCGCCTACGACTGGTGGAGCGAGGGACTGCACGGCGTCGCGGCCGCGGGTCGCGCCACGGTCTTCCCGCAGGCCATCGGCCTGGCGGCGACCTGGGACACCGCGCTGATGCACCGGGTCGCCACGGTGATCTCGATCGAGGCGCGGGCCAAGCACAACGAGACCATCCGCCGCAACGACGGCGCGAGCGCCATCTTCCAGGGGCTCACCTTCTGGTCGCCCAACGTCAACATCTTCCGCGACCCCCGCTGGGGCCGCGGCCAGGAGACGTACGGCGAGGACCCGTACCTCACCGGGCGGATGGCCGTGTCGTTCGTGCACGGGATGCAGGGGGACGATCCGCGCTACCTGCGGGTGGTCTCGACGCCGAAGCACTACGCCGTGCACAGCGGCCCCGATCCCGAGCGGCACCGCTTCGACGCCGTGGTGGACGAGCGGGACCTGCGCGAGACCTACCTGCCGGCGTTCCGCGCCGCGGTGACGGAAGCCGACGCGCAGTCGGTGATGTGCTCCTACAACCGGGTGGACGGCACGCCCGCCTGCGCCAATCAGCGCCTCCTGACCGAGATCCTGCGGCGCGAGTGGCACTTCGACGGCTACGTGGTCTCGGACTGCGACGCCGTGGACGACATCCGCGCGGGCCACAAGATGGCCGCGGACAATGCGCAGGCGTCGGCGATGGCGGTGCGCGCCGGGGACGACCTCAACTGTGGCGGCGCGTTCAGGGATCTGGTGGGTGCGGTACACCGCGGTCTCATTCCGGAGGCCGAGGTGGACACCGCGCTCGGCAGGTTGATCCGCGCCAAGATCCGCCTCGGGGTGTTCGATCCGCCGTCGCGGGTGGCCTATGCCCGCATCCCGTACTCGGAGAACGGCTCGCCGGAGCACCGCGCGCTGGCCGTCGAAGCGACGCGGAAGACCATCGTCCTCCTCAAGAACGACGGCACGCTGCCGCTGCGGCGCGGCCTCGGGACCATCGCCGTGATCGGTCCCAACGCCGACGACGAAGAGACGCTGCTCGGCAACTACAACGGCCTGCCCGCCAATCCGGTGACGCCGCTGGCCGGCATCCGCGCGAAGGTCGGCCCGGGCACAGAAGTGATCTACGCCCGCGGGAGCGATCTCGCGGCGAACACGCCGTCGCTCGTGCCGATCCCTGCCTCGGCGCTGACGACGGACACGGGCGCAGGCGCGAGGCCGGGCCTCACGGGTGCCTACTACGCCAACCGCACGATGAGCGGCGCGCCCGCGGCGACGCGCACGGACGCTGGCGTGGACTTCGACTGGTGGGATGTCGCCCCGGTGCCCGAGCTGCCCGCCGACACCTTTTCCATCCGCTGGTCCGGGTGGCTCACGCCGCCGGTCACCGGCCGCTACTCGCTCGGCGTGAGCGCGCTTGGCCTCGTGCGGATGTACCTCGACGACTCGGTGTTGGTGCAGAGCGGCTGGCCGGGCACGAGTTCGAAGGACGTGGATCTCGTGGCGGGGCAGCCGCGACGGATCCGCCTGGACTTCGTGGGCCGGCAGCCCAACGCCGTGATGCACCTGATCTGGGGGGTGCCGAACCCCCACCTGCTCGACGATGCGGTGGCCGCTGCTCGCCGGGCCGACGCCGTGGTGCTCGTCCTCGGCCTCTCGCCGCGGCTCGAAGGTGAGGAGATGCCGGTGCACATCCCCGGCTTCGAGGGAGGCGACCGGACGAGCCTCGATCTGCCGGCGCCGCAGGAGCAGCTGCTCGAGGCGGTGGCGGCGGTCGGGAAGCCGACGGTCCTGGTGCTCCTCAACGGCAGCGCCGTCGCGATCAATTGGGCCGCCGAGCACGTGCCGGCGATCGTGGAGGCGTGGTATCCGGGGCAGGCGGCCGGTACGGCGATCGCCGACGTCCTGTTCGGCGACTACAACCCCGCGGGCCGGCTCCCCGTCACCTTCTACAAGTCGGTGGATCAGCTGCCGGCGTTCACGAACTACAACATGGAGGGTCGCACCTACCGCTACTTCCATGGCGAGCCGCTCTTCCCGTTCGGCTACGGGCTGAGCTACACGCGGTTCGCGTACAGCGATCTACAGGTTCCCACGTCGGTCCGGGCGGGTGACTCGGTTCAGGTCTCGGCGGACGTCGAGAACGCGGGGCGTGTGGCGGGCGAGGAAGTCGTGGAGCTGTACGTGAGCGACAAGTCCGCGACGGTGCCCGTGCCGATCCGCGCCCTGGCGGGGATCGCGCGCATCACGCTCAATCCGGGCGAGCGGCGCCGCGTCACTTTCACGCTGACGCCGCGGCAGCTTTCCCTGATCGACCCCGCGGGGCAGCGCGTCGTCGAGCCGGGCGACTACGAAATCAGCGTCGGCGGAAAGCAGCCGGGCTTCACGGGCTTGGCCGACGCGGCGACGACGGGCGTCGTGACTGGGCGCCTCGCTGTGACGGGAGAGCGGGTCCCGCTCGCGCCGTAGGGCTGCCCGTGTCAAGGAATAGCTGCCGGCGGGTCGCTTAGAGGCGGCGCGTACTGCGTGCGACAAGGATACGGTACTTGCTCAGGCTCCGCAGCGCGGCCGCGCGCTTGCCCGCCGCCTCGTAGAGCCGTGACAGATTGAACCAGGCGTCTGCGAGCTGGGGCTCGATGCCGATGGCCTGCTCGTACGCCTTGATCGCGTCCGACCGCCGCTTCATGTCTTCCAGCGCGATGCCCAGGTCGAACCACGCCGTGGCGTCCTTCGCGCGCACGGCGAGCGCCAGCAGGTAGTGCGACGCCGCCTGGGCCGCTTCGCCGCCTTCCTGCAGCAGCCGGCCCAGATTGACGTGGGCGTCGGCGTGATGCGGGTCCAGCTCCAGCGCCCGGCGATACGCGTCCCGCGCCTCGGCCACGTCCACCGCCTCGAGATCGAAGCCGAGGTCGTACCACTCGTCGGCGCCCATGTCCGCTTCGGCGTCGCGCGCGGCCTGCGCCGCCCGCCGCGCCAGCGGCGCCGCGCGGGTCGCCAGCTCGGACACAGCGAAGTCGAGCAAGACCTGCCCCGACTCCGGGTTCCACGCCGTGGACCCGTCGTGCACGACGATCCGGTCCCCCTCGGCCGTGATCCGCACGGCAGAGAGCGGTCGCCCCGCGGGGAGCTGCTGCCGGAGCTTGCGCAGCGCGCGCGTGATCCGCGCCAGGGGGATGCGCGCCTCCGCGAGCCCCTTGGCGGCGCGCAGCAGCACCAGGTCGGGAAAGGAAAAGCGGAACCCGCCGCGGGAGGCGCGGCCCGGTTGGAGGAATCCGCTGCGGGCGAACGCCCGCACTTGCGTGGGGGAAAGGTCGAGGAGCTTGGCGACGTCCTTCGGCGCGTAGCCCTTCAAGGGAACCGCCCTACGAGGCCTTCCGCTTCTTCTTGGGCGCCTCGTCCGCCTTTTCCAGCTTGAGGCGCGGCGCCCGCTTGGCCGGCTTCCGCTCTTCGGCCTCGCCCGCTTTGCCGCCCTGCGCGAGGCTGGCCTTCAACGCCTCCATCAGGTCGATGATCTGCGTCTCGGGCGCCGCGGTCGGCTCGGCGGTGATCTCGTGGCCCTCGACCTTCAGCTGGATGCTCTCGAGCATCCGCTTCTTGACGTTGTCCTCGTACGCCTCGGGCTTGAACTCCTCGGACGCCGCCTGCTCGATCAGCTGCACCGCGAGCGCCAGCTCGGCCTTCTTCACCTCGCCCTCGGGGATGTCCACGTCCTTGATGGAGCGGATCTCGTCGGAGTAGTGCAGCTGCTCCATCACGAGCCCGTCCTCCATCGGCCGCACCATCACGAGGTACTGCTTCCCGCGCGCCGCGTACTGCCCCAGCGCCGCGCGGTTGGTCGCCTTGAGCGCCGCGGCCAGCAGCTTGTACGCGCGCTCGCCGCCCTTGTCCGGGCCGAGGAAGTACGCCTTCTCGAGCCAGAGCCGGTCCACCTGCTCGGCGGGGACGAATGCGCCGATGTCGATCGCGCCGGTGGACTTCTCCTCCATCGTCTTCAACTCTTCGGGCGTGAAGAGGACGTACTGGCCCTTGGCGAACTCGTAGCCCTTGACCATGTCGTCCTTCTCGACCTTCTCCCCGTCCTGCGCGCACACGTACTGCTGCTTCAACCGGGAGCCGTCCTTCTTGTGCAGCCAGTTGAAGGTCACCGCGGCCGAGGACTCTGAGGCCGAATACAGCTTGATCGGCACAGACACGAGGCCGAAGGCGATGGTCGCCGAACCGATTGGACGCGCGCTCATGGGATCAGCTATGATAAAGGCTCTCAACCATGGCCGCAACGGCGAAGCCCAAGCCTGACGCGCTAAGCGCTTACCGCGCAAAGCGTTCGCTCGACGCCACCCCCGAGCCTGCGGGCGTAGTCGGCGCGCTGCGGGGCCGCCTGTTCGTCGTCCACAAGCACGCCGCCAGCCACCTGCACTACGACCTCCGCCTGGAAATGGACGGCGTGCTCCGCTCGTGGGCGGTGCCCAAGGGGCCGTCGCGGAACCAGGCGGACAAGCGGCTCGCGGTTCTCGTGGAGGACCACCCGCTCGAGTACGGCAACTTCGAGGGGAAGATCCCCGAGGGGAACTACGGGGCCGGCGCGGTGATCGTGTGGGACCGCGGGATGTGGCTTCCGATCGAGGACATCGCGAAGGGATTCGAGAAGGGGAAGCTCCTCTTCGAGCTCAGGGGCTACAAGCTCAAGGGGAAGTGGACGCTGGTGAAGCTCAAGAAGGGCGTGAAGGAGTGGCTGCTTATCAAGGAGCGGGACTCCCAGGCCGTCACGGCGAACGGCGAGGTCTTCCCGCAGGGCTCCGTGCTGTCGGGGATGACCGTGGAGGACCTGAAGGCCGGCGCGAATCCGGCTGTGGCGCTGGCCGATGACTTGAAGGAGGCCGGCGCACCGAAGCGGAAGCTGCGCGCGCAGGACGTCGAGCTGATGCTCGCCGAGCCGCGGGAGAAGGCGTTCACGAAGGAAGGGTGGCTGTTCGAGCTGAAGCTCGACGGCTTCCGGTTCCTCGCGTCGCGGGAGAACGGCGAGGGGAAGCTCACGACGCGGAACGGCCACGACCTCACCGCGGCGTTCCCGGAGATCGCGCGCTCCCTGACGGCGCTGCCCTACGACGACCTGGTGCTGGACGGCGAGCTGGTGGTGCCCGACGACGCGGGCCGGCCCAGCTTCCAGCGCTTGCAGGAGCGGGCGCGGTTCACGCGCGCCACCGACATCGGCCGCGCCGCGGTCGAGCAGCCGGCGTCGCTCTTCCTGTTCGACTTCCTCGCGGCCGAGGGCTACGACGCGCGGTCGCTCCCGCTGGTGGAGCGGAAGAAGCTGCTGCGCCGCGTCGTGCCCGAGGTCGGGCCGCTGCGGTATCTCGAGCACTTCGAGACGACGGGCGAAGCGGTGTACGCGCAGGTGACCAAGATGGGGCTCGAGGGCGTGGTGGCGAAGAAGATGGACGCGCCGTATCGCGCGGGCCGCTCGAGCAACTGGATCAAGATCCGCGCGGAGCGCACCGACGACTTCGTAGTGGTGGGCTACACCCGGCCCAAGGGCTCGCGTGCCGGATTCGGCGCGCTGCACCTCGGCGTGTACGACCGCGGCGCGCTCACCTACGTCGGGCGCGTCGGCACGGGCTTCGACACGCGTGAGCTCGAGGAGTACGCGGCGGCGCTGGAAGCCGCGCACCGGAAGGAGCCGCCGTTCAAGGGCGCGGGGCCCGCGGGCAAGGAGCACGTGTGGGTCGAGCCGCGCCTCGTGGCGGAAGTGAGGTATCTGGAAGTCACTGAAGACGGGCAGTTGAGGCAACCGGTGTTCGTCAGATTCCGGACCGATAAGGCGGCGGCGGAGTGTGTGAAGGAGGGTGTAGGGGGTAGGGTGTCGGGTGTAGAAAGCGAACCGCCCACGCGCAAGGAGCCCCCACACCCTACACCCCACACCCTACACCCTGCCTTTCAATTCACCAACCTCCATAAGGTCTACTGGCCCCACGAGGGCTACACCAAGGGCGACCTCGTCGCCTACTACAAGGCCATCTCGCCGTGGCTGCTGCCGTATCTCAAGGATCGCCCGCTGGTCCTCACGCGCTTCCCCGATGGGATCGAAGGGAAGTCGTTCTTCCAGAAGGACGCGCCCGCCTACGCGCACGACTTCGTGCGCACGGTGCGGATGTACAGCGCCGAGTCGGAGCGCGAGCTGAACTACTTCGTCTGCGACAGCGAGTCGGCGCTGCTCTACATCGCCAACATGGGCGCGATCCCGCTCCACATCTGGGGGAGCCGGGTCGCCACGCTGGAGACGCCGGACTGGTGCATCCTCGACCTCGACCCCAAGGAGGCGCCGTTCGCCCACGTCGTGACGGTGGCGAAGGCGATCCGGGAGATGGCCGAGGCGATCGGGATGCCGACCTTCATCAAGACCTCGGGCTCGACCGGACTGCACGTGCTCGTGCCGCTGGGACGGCAGTGCACCTTCGACCAGGCGCGCGCGCTCGGCGGGCTGCTGGCGCGGGTCGTCGCCGCGGAGCTGCCGGACATCGCGACGATCACGCGGCAGGTGCAGAAGCGCGACGGGCGCGTCTACATCGACTACGTGCAGAACGGCCACGGGCGGCTGCTGGCCGCGCCGTTCACCGCGCGGCCGGTGCCGGGCGCGCTGGTCTCGATGCCGCTGGAGTGGAAGGAAGTCACGCCGAAGCTCGACATCGCGAAGTTCACGATCCGGACGGCGCCGGCGCGGATGGAGAAGCTGGGTGAAGACCCGCTGCTGCCGGTGCTGACGCTGAAGCCGGACCTGGTGGCGGCGCTGGCGGGACTGCACCGGCGCCTCGAGGGTCGGAAAGCGAAGTCGGTTGCGCCGACGCGGAAGGCGAAGGCGTGAGCGAAAACGGGTTTCAGGTGCCGGGTGTCGGGAGGGTGTCGAGCTTGCTCGCCCGGCCGCCGCAGGCGGCGCTGGGCTACGTGCTGGCGCACGGCGCCGGGGCCGGGATGCGGCATCCGTTCCTCGAGACCATGGCGCAGCGGCTCGCCGGACTGGGCGTCGCCACCTTCCGCTATCAGTTCCCGTACATGGAGGCGAAGAAAGGGCGGCCGGACTCACCCGAGGTGGCGGCCGCCACCGTGCGGGCAGCGGTCGCGGAGGCATCGAAGCAGCTGGACGCTCTGCCGCTCGTCGCCGGCGGCAAGTCGTTCGGTGGGCGGATGACGTCTACGGCCGCCGCCGAGGCGCCGCTCGGAGGCGTACGTGGCCTCGCCTTCCTCGGCTTTCCGCTACACCCGCCCGGGAAGCCGGGCACGTCGCGCGCGGACCACCTGGACCGCGTGACCGTGCCGATGCTCTTCCTTCAGGGAACACGCGACGAGTTCGCGGAGCTGTCGCTCCTCAAGCAGGTGATCCAGCGGCTGGGCCGGCGCGCCGCGCTGCATCTCGTGGAGGACGGCGATCATTCCTTCGCCGTGCCGAAGCGGACCGGGCGGACCAGGGACGAAGTGATGGACGAGCTTGCCGAGACCCTCAGCTCCTGGGCAGCTCGGCTGTGAACGCGTCGGCGAGCTTCGGTCCGGCGCCGGCCTCCTCGTGCTTGAAGAAGACGAACGCGTCCTTCCACGGCTGGGACGTGACGGCCGCAGCCCAGCGCTCGAGGTCGGGCGCCTTGTACTCGGCGCGGCGGAGCCGCAGGTAGCCCCAGTCGGCGGTCGCGACCGTCGGGACCACGAGCGGCTCCGTCTCGCCCTCTTCGGGATCGGTGTCGGCGATGACCAGCGCGGCGTTGTGTCCCTTGAGCGCGGCGAAGACATCGTCGTCGAACCACGAGGCGTGGCGGAACTCGAAGGCGGCGCGCCAGGTCTCCGGCACGTGGCCGAGGAACTCCTGGAGCCGCGGCAGGTCCTTCTTCAGGTTCGGCGGCAGCTGGAAGAGCGTCGGCCCCAGCTTGGGCCCGAGGACGTTGGCGGTCTTGAGGAAGTACGCCACTTCCTCGCCCGCGTCTTTGAGCCGCTTGCGGTGGGTGATGCGCTGCGAGGCCTTGAGGACGAAGGTGAAGCCGTCGGGGACGTCGGCCGCCCAAGCGACCAGCACCTTCTCGGTCGGCATCCGGTAGAAGGTGTTGTTAATTTCCACGGCCCTGAACCTGGAACCATAGAAGCGCAGCATCCCGTCGGCCGGCAGGTCGGCGGGGTAGAAGCTGCCCTTCCATTCCTTGTAGGCATAGCCGCTCGTACCGACGGCGATGCGCACGGTCCACCTCGTTTGTCCGCTGGGGAAAGGGGAAGTGTATGGCGAGGAACTGGTTTCTCAAGGTCTTGGTCCTGCTGGCCGGCGCGGCTCCCGCGGCCGCCGCGCAGGGGCTGCCGCCGGGCGAAGACAGCGCGGTGGCGCGGCTCAACGCCTCGCCGCGCCACGGCGAATGGGTGACCTACGACGCGGGCGCCGGCGACTCGGTGAGGGCGTGGGTCGTCTACCCCGAGCGCTCGGACAAGGCGCCCGTCGTGGTCGTGATCCACGAGATCTTCGGCCTCACCGACTGGATCCGCTCGGTCACCGACCAGCTCGCGGCCGAGGGGTTCATCGCCATCGCCCCCGACCTGCTGTCCGGCAAGGGCCCGAACGGCGGTGGGACGGCGTCGGTGGACCGGCAGGGCGCGATCGCGCTGATCCAGAAGCTCACGCCCGACGAGGTCCAGCGCCGGCTCCGCGCCGCGGCGGCGTACGCCACGGCCCTGCCGGCGGCGCAGAACGCCGTCGGGAGCGTCGGTTTCTGCTGGGGCGGCTCCACCAGCTTCGCCTTCGCGACGGCGGACCCCGATCTCAAGGCCGCGGTCGTCTACTACGGAACGCCGCCGGCCGAAGAGGCGGCCGGCCATATCCATGCTTCCGTGCTCGGGATGTACGGCGGGGATGACGCCCGGGTCACGAGCACCGTGCAGCCCGCGCAGCTGCTCATGTCGCGGCTCGGCAAGAGCTACGAGCCCCACGTCTTCGAAGGGGCGGGCCACGGTTTCCTCCGCGACCAGGCGGGGAGGAATGGGGCCAATCTGAAGGCCGCGCAGGCGGCCTGGCCCAGGACGGTGGAGTTCCTGAGGGAAGCGCTGGGTTCTTGACGTCCCTCCCCGCGCTCCCATATTCGCCGCAGGCTTGATCCACTTCCCTCGCAAGGAGACAGCGCTGTGACCTTTCAACCGAACTACCTCGCCGTCGTCGTAGCGGCGCTGGTCGGCTTCTTCCTCGGGTGGATCTGGTATACGCCCCTGTTCGGGAAGCAATGGATGGCGGCCCGCGGGATCACCGAGCAGCAGATCGCGGACGGCCAGAAGAACATGGCGCGCAACATGATCGGCGTCGCGGTGGGCATCCTGATCATGGCCTGGGCGCTCGGCGTGCTCGCCAGCTACCTGCACCTGGCGACGTGGATGCAGGGTCTGAAGCTGGGCGCTCTCGCCTGGTTCGGGTTCGCGTTCGCGATCGGCCTGATCGATTCCGTGATGACGCCGGGGCGGAAGGTCACCGCCTTCTATATCGACGCGGCGTACTGGTTGATCACCCTCGTCGCCATGGGGATCATCCTCTCCGTCTGGCAGTGAGTCGCGGAGCATGGTCGCGATCGCGCAGGCGTGACCTTCTTCCCTCGCAAGGAGACAGCCGGTGAGTATCACGGTCAACTATCTCGCAGTCCTGGTGGCGGCGATCGTCAGCTTCGTCCTCGGCATGATCTGGCACGGCCCGCTGTTCGGAAAGGCGTGGAACGAGGCCAGGGGCGTCACCCCGGAGATGATGGAGAAGGGCAAGAAGGAGATGCCGCGCTTCCTGGCGGTCGTCTTCGTCTCCCTGTTCGTGGTGGCGTGGGGGCTCGCCGTCATCGCAGGCTATACCCACCTCGTGACGCTGATGCAGGGCTTGAAGCTCGGCCTGATGGCCTGGTTCGCATTCGCCCTCACGGTCGGCGCGGTGGACGGGATGATGGCCACCGGCCGCCGGATGCCGCAGTTCCTGATTTCCACGGGCTCGTGGCTGGTCACGTTCGTCGTGTCCGGCATCATCGTGAGCTGTTGGCACTAGTGGATGAGGCGTGAGAGGTAAGACGTGAGAGGTGAGAAGGCGACGTGAGAGGTGAGAGGTCGGGAGGCGTGAGAGGGCGTACGGGTCTTCTCACGCCTCTCACGTCTCACGCCGTTCCCCCTCTCGCCTTTCACCCGGCCTGCTCACCTCTCACTTCAACTCACCTCTCACCTCCTCGTACACATTTTGCACTCCTGACGGCTGATCGGGGCTATTCCGCCCGACCTTGTCCCGATTGCCGCCCAGGGGGCCCTCGATGGACCTGACATTCGATTCCTCGAAGATCATCTATCTCGACAACGCGGCGACCACCTTCCCGAAGCCGCCCGAGATCCTCCACAAGACGGTGGACGCGTACCTTCGGTTCGGCGTGAACCCGGGGCGCTCCGGCTACGACCTCTGCATGGTGGCCGGTGAGCTGGTCTTCGAGACCCGGAAGGCGCTGGCGGCGTTCTTCGGCGGGAAGACGCCCGAGCGGATGGTGTTCGCGGCGAACGCGACCGACGCGCTGAACTTGGGGCTGCTCGGCGTGCTGGGACCCGGGGACCATGCGATCACGACGACGATCGAGCACAACTCGGTCATCCGCCCGCTGAACCACTTGCACCGCGACCACCACGTCGAGGTGGAGTTTGTTCCGGTCGAGCTCGACGGGCGCGTGGACCCGGACGAGATCGCCCGCCGCTTCAGGCCGAACACCAGGCTCGTCGTGGTCAACCACGGCTCGAACGTCATCGGGACGATCCAACCGGTCGCGGAGATCGGGAAGCGGTGCCGGGAGCGGGGGATCCTCTTCGCGGTGGACGCGGCGCAGACCGCGGGCGTGATAGAGATCGACGTCGAAGCGATGTGCATCGACCTGCTCGCCTTCACGGGCCACAAATCGCTGCTCGCCCCGACCGGCACGGGCGGGCTGCTGGTGCGGGACGGGGTGGAGGTGCGCACCACGCGGTTCGGCGGCACGGGCGTCCACTCGGCCCATCCCTTCCATCTCGAGGAGTATCCGTACAGGCTCGAGGCGGGGACGGGGAACGTGCTGGGCATCGCCGGCCTGCACTTCGCGCTGGAGTACCTCGCGAAGCGGGGGATCGGCGAGATCCACAAGCAGGAGATGGCGCTGTTCGCCCGGCTGCAGGAAGGGCTGGCGGCGATCGAGGGCGTCACGCTGCACGGCACCCAGAGCCTCGAGCACCGGCTGGCCGTGCTCTCGTTCACCGTGGCCGGCCGCGACCCGGGCGACGTGGGCGCGCTGCTCGACGCCGACTACAACATCGCCGCGCGCACCGGGCTCCAGTGCGCGCCGCTGATCCACGAGCAGATGGGCACCGCGCCGCGCGGCACGGTGCGGCTCAGCGTGGGGCCGATGAACGTGCGACCGGATGTCGAGGCGGCGATCGCGGCGGTCGCCGAGATCGCGGCGGAGGTGACGGTCTAGGCTCCGGGGCGTGCCACCAGCGCATCCGCCGCCACTTCGGCCAGGGTCCGGATCTCCACGCCCAGGCCGTAGTGGCGGTTCAGCTCCATGAGCTGGTCGATGCAGTTGTGGCAGGGAGAGACGACGACCCTGGCTGCCGTGCGGCGGATCTGCTCCGCCTTCGGCCGCCCGCTGGCCAGCCGCCGCTCGGTGTACTCGGATGCGGCGAGCAACCCCCCGCCGCCCCCGCAGCAGTAGTTCTTCTCCCGGTTCGGCGTCATCTCGACGAAGTCCTGCGCCGCGGCGCGCAGCACCCGCCGCTGCGGTTCGATCACGCCGCCGTTCCGCACCAGGTTGCAGGGGTCGTGCAGCGTCACGCGCTCCGGGTTCTTCGAGGGATCGAGCCGGAGGCGGCCCGCGGTCAGGTACTCGTCCAGCACCTCGACGAAGCTCCGGATCTCGAAGGGCAGGGGCCGGCGCAGGTATTCGGGCGCCTCCCACCTCAGGCTCCGGTAGCCGTGCCCGCACTCGGCCACGACCAGCGTCCGGACGCCGAGGGCCTCGGCCCGCGCGTAGAGATGTCCCGCGATCTCGCCCGCGGCGACCCGGTCGGCCGCGAAGTAGGCGTAGTTGGTGATGTCGAAGTCGGTGCTGCTCAGGGTCCAGCTCTCGCCGGCGGCGTGGAAGAGCTGGGCCGCCGCCGAGATGGAGAGCGGGAAGAACTTGATCTCGCGCGGGTTCAGCGCGTAGAGGACGCGGGCGCCCCGCCGGTCGATCGGCAAGGTGATGGACGGGTCGCCGGTCGTCGCCCGCAGGTCCTCCTCCAGCCACGCGATCGTCTCCCGCACGTCGTCGGCGCCGATGCGCATGCTGTTACCGGTCTCGAGCGCCGCGGCGACGTTCGCCTTGATCCCCGCGGGCACGAGCCCCGCGGCCGAGACCATCGCGCGGCCGAAGCGGATCGCGGCGGCGGGATCCAGACCCACGGCGCAGTTCAGCGTGCAGCGCCCGCACTGCGTGCACCGCCCGAAGCCGCCTTCCACCAGCTCGGCGAGCGCCGCGTCGTCCAGTGTGCGCGCGCCGGTGAGACGGGGCAGGAGGGCGCCGGCCAGCGTGTGGTAGCGGCGATAGAGCCGCGCCACCTGCTGCACCTTCGCCGCGGGCGCGGACGCGCTCTCGCGGTCGGACAGGAAGACGTGGCAGCTCTCGGCGCAGAGGTTGCACCGGACGCACGCCTCGAGCGACGCCGCTGTCGTGGCGTCGAGCCCGGTCCGCAGCAGCCGGAGCGCGGCCTCGGTCACGGCAGCACGCCGCGCCTGCCGTAGAAGACGCCCCACAGTCTCCGGCTGGTGAGCAGGAAGAGCATGTGGCGCAGCTTGCCCAGCGGCGCGTAGAGGAGCAGAGCGGCGCCGGTCAGCTGGAAGACGAAGCGGGCGGACGGCACGAGCGCCGCGGCCAGAGCCGCCGCCAGCGCCGCATCCACCAGCAGGTTGGCGACGAAGTCGTCGGGGACGCTGATGGCGCGCAGGGCCACGTCGGCCAGCCGCTTCACCAGCAGGCCCAGCCCGGCGGCGAGCGCGACGCCCCACAGGACGGAGAGCGCGTTCGCCAGGAGCGGCGGCGCCTGCAACGCCGTCAGGGACAGGGCCAAAGCCAGGAGCATGGCGAAGATGCCGGCGTGGTAGACGATGCCGGCCAGGTACGAGACCGGATGGCCGCTCGCGCTCTCCTTCGCCCACGGCAGGAACGCGGTCGTGAAGGCGTAGCGGACAGCGGCGCCGGCGCGTGCGCGCGGCGGGGCGAAGAGCCAGGTGCGCACCGAGCCGATGCCGAATCGCGCGTGGGCGAGCGACGCGGCGGCGACGGCGAAGGCTGCGAGGAGAAGCAAGGCCGGCGGCGCCACTACACGCAACCCTCGGGCTTCGGCAGCCCGGCCACCTTGCAGGCGCCCTTCGCCGGGCCCGACGGGAACAGCTTGAAGATCGTGCGCAGGTTCAGGTTCGTCGCCTGGCAGAGCTTGCGCACCATCGGCGCCGTGCCGTGCTCCAGCCAGTACTGCCGGATGTACCGCACCACCGCCCAGTGCGGCTCGTCCATCTCGGTGATCCCCTCGGTGGTGGCGAACAGCCGCGCGACCTCGTCGTCCCAGAGGTCGGGCTGCTGCAGGAACCCCTCGGCATCCACGGCGAACTTGCGGCCGCCGATCTCGATCTCGGGCATTGCACCTCCCCGTCGGTTTGCTCGCAGAAGCTGTGCCTCGGGGGATTGGGGATTCGGGATTGGGGATTGGGGGTGCCAAATGAACTCCCTAATCCCTAATCCCCAATCCCTTATCCCCACGCTTGACCCCGGCACGGCGCTTGCTCTCCTCGTAGGCGATGGACGGCGAGGTCTATCGGCTTCCGCGGGAGCGCCTGGGGGCCCTGGTCGAGCGGCTGGCCAGGGAGTACCGGGTGCTGGGCCCGATCCGGCGAGGGGACAGCGTCGCCTGGGGCGACGTCCGGCCGGACACGGTGCTGGCCCTCGACTACGCGACGACGATGCTCCCGCCGCGCCAGTTCTTCGCGCCGCAGAGCGAGGTGCTGTTCCGCTTCCGCCGCGGCGCGGACGGCGGCTTCGCCTTCGAGGAGCCGCCGAGCCAGGAGCCGCTCGCGCTGCTCGGCGTGCACGGCTGCGATCTCACCGGGCTGCGGGTCCTCAGGTCCTTCCACGAGTCGAGCTGCCGCGACAAGGTGGTGCCGCACCGGCTCGACCGCGCGTTCATCCTCGGCATCGGCTGCTGGACGCCGTGCCTCGAGGAGTCGTTCTGCAAGGACATGGGGAGCCTGGAGAACGAGAGCCCCGCGGCGCTGTACGCCTGGGACCTGGGCGAGGTGCTGCTGCTCAAGGTGGTGACGGAGCGCGGGCGCGAAATCGTGAAGGACCTCTCCCTGGCCGCCGCCGGGCCGGAGGAGCTGGTCGCGCTGCGGCGC
>Ga0187865_1001547_pt1 | contig 25715 bp, 16 predicted proteins | sample June2016WEW_11_1_2_FD_132989 | JGI IMG/M metagenome (GOLD analysis project Ga0187865, IMG submission 132989) | Peatland microbial communities from SPRUCE experiment site at the Marcell Experimental Forest, Minnesota, USA - June2016WEW_11_100 | ecosystem: Environmental > Terrestrial > Soil >...
TGATGAAGATCGTCTTCAAGATCAAGGAAGACGATGCCCGCAACCCCGGCGTGATTGCCGATTGCACCGGTGACAATGCCGGCGACTCGGTTGGACCGTCGGCCGATGGTTTCGAGACCTACGGCGTGACCGGCGTCGCGCTGATTACCTTCATTTTGCTGGGCGTGAAGGAACCGGCGATTCAGGTGCAGTTGCTGGTGTGGATTTTCGTGATGCGCATCATGATGCTGGTGTCCAGCGCGTTGGCATATTTCATCAATGGCGCCATCGCGAAAGCCCGGTTCGCGCACGCAGACGAAATGAATTTTGAAACGCCGCTTACTTCGCTGGTCTGGATCACTTCGATTGTTTCGATCGTTGCCACCTACATTGTGTCCCATTTCATCATCCCCGACCTGGGTGGCGACACGACGCAGTGGTGGAAGCTGGCTTCGATCATCTCCTGCGGAACGCTGGCGGGAGCGCTGATTCCCGAACTGGTCAAAGTCTTTACCTCGGTGGATTCCCGCCACGTCAACGAAGTGGTGACCTCGGCGAAAGAAGGCGGCGCATCGCTCGGAATCCTCTCCGGTTTTGTCGCCGGAAACTTTTCCGCGTATTGGCTGGGGCTGGCGATGGTCAGTTTGATGTCGATTGCCTACTTCTTCAGCCAGATGGGCTTGGGCGTGGCGGCCACCATGATTGCCGCGCCGGTGTTTGCCTTCGGCCTGGTTGCCTTCGGCTTCCTCGGGATGGGGCCGGTGACGATCGCGGTCGATTCCTATGGCCCGGTTACCGACAACGCGCAGTCCGTCTATGAACTTTCGATGATCGAGCAGGTGCCCAACGTCAAAGCGGAGATCAAGAGGGACTTCAACATCGACGTGAATTTTGACCGCTCCAAGGACTTGCTGGAAGAGAACGACGGCGCGGGCAATACCTTCAAGGCGACCGCCAAGCCGGTGCTGATTGGAACCGCCGTAGTGGGCGCGACCACGATGATTTTCTCCATCATCATGGCGCTGACCAATGGGCTGACCGCGAATGTGGAGAAGCTCTCGTTGCTGCACGCTCCATTCTTTCTGGGCCTGATTACCGGCGGCGCGATGATTTATTGGTTCACCGGCGCATCCATGCAGGCCGTGACTACCGGCGCCTATCGCGCCGTGGAGTTCATCAAGGCCAACATCAAACTCGAGGGTGCGGAGAAGGCTTCGGTTGCCGACAGCAAGAAGGTGGTTGAGATCTGCACCAAGTACGCGCAGAAGGGCATGTTCAACATCTTCCTCGCCGTCTTCTTCGGGACCCTGACGTTTGCCTTCGTGGAACCGTTCTTCTTTATCGGGTACCTGATCTCGATTGCGATCTTCGGTCTCTACCAGGCCATCTTCATGGCCAATGCCGGCGCCGCCTGGGACAACGCCAAGAAGATCGTCGAAACCAAACTGAAGCAGAAAGGCACGCCGCTGCACGACGCCACGGTGATCGGCGATACGGTGGGCGATCCTTTCAAGGACACGTCTTCGGTGGCCATGAACCCGGTCATCAAGTTCACCACGCTGTTTGGACTGCTGGCGGTCGAACTGGCCGTCTCGCTGACCCGCGGCCATGGCACCGGGCTGACGCACATCCTGGCGCTCGCCTTCTTCGCGGTCTCGGTCTCTTTCGTGTACCGGTCGTTCTACGGGATGCGAATCAGTTCGGAGTAAGCGCGCGACTGAGGTTGCTTCGAAAGAAAACGCAAAGAAAAAACGCCATCCAGTGCCGCTGGATGGCGTTTTGTTTCCAAGCTTGGTGGTGGAGAGCCGGGCGTCCCCGCCCGGCTGGACGGGCGCGACGCCCGTCTCTCCACCGAGCTACAACGAGCTCATCTTGGCCAGGAATTCGCTGTTCGACTGCGCTTTGGCAAGCCGCTCGATCAACAGTTCCATGGCTTCGACCGGCGACAGCGGGTTTAGCACCTTGCGCAGCACCCAGATGCGCTGCAAATCCTCTTTCGGGATCAGCAGCTCTTCCTTACGCGTGCCGGAACGCTGGATATCAATTGCTGGGAAGGTCCGCTTATCCACCAGCTTGCGATCCAGGATGATTTCCGAGTTGCCAGTGCCCTTGAATTCTTCAAAGATCACGTCGTCCATGCGCGAGCCGGTGTCGATGAGGGCGGTGGCGATGATGGTGAGCGATCCCCCTTCTTCGATGTTGCGCGCCGATCCAAAGAAGCGCTTCGGACGCTGCAACGCGTTCGAATCGACGCCGCCCGAGAGTACCTTGCCCGAGGGCGGCACGATGGTGTTGTAGGCGCGCGCCAGGCGCGTGATGGAATCGAGCAGGATGACCACGTCGCGTTTGTGCTCGACTAATCTTTTAGCCTTTTCGATCACCATTTCCGCGACCTGCACGTGGCGGGCGGCGGGCTCGTCGAAGGTCGAGGAGATGACTTCGCCCTTGACGGAGCGCTGCATGTCGGTGACTTCTTCCGGGCGCTCGTCGATCAGGAGAACCATCAGCACGACTTCGGGATGGTTGGTGGTGATGGAGTTCGCCACGTTCTGCAGCAGCATGGTCTTGCCGGCGCGGGGCGGCGAGACGATCAGGCCGCGCTGTCCCTTGCCGAGCGGGGTGAGCAGGTCCATGACGCGCGCGCTGATATTCTCGCGCGTGGTTTCGAGCTTGAGCCGCTCCTGCGGATACAGCGGCGTCAGGTTGTCGAACAGAATCTTGTTGCGGGCCTCGTCGGGCGACTCGAAATTGACCGCCTCGATCTTGACCAGCGCGAAATATTTTTCGCCCTCATGGGGCGGGCGCACCTGGCCGCTGATAGTGTCGCCGGTTTTCAAGTCGAACTTGCGGATTTGCGATGGCGACACGTATATGTCGTCGGGCCCGGGCAGGTAGTTGTAGTCGGGCGAGCGCAGGAAGCCGTAGCCGTCAGGGAGGATCTCCAGCACACCTTCGGCGAAGATGTGTCCTTCTTTTTCACTTTGCGCCTGCAGGATCTTGAAGATGAGATCCTGTTTGCGGAGTCCGCTGGCGCCGGGCAGCTCCAAAGATCGGGCGATCTTGGTCAGCTCGGTAATGTTTTTTTCTTTCAGTTCTGCAATGGTCATATTTACCTACGGGCTTGTTTCTTCGGGAGGGATTCTCTCGGGATGGATTTCTTTGCCGCCGTGCGGGCACACGGCGGAGCTGCTAAGCAGCTCGCCGTTGTGCTTCGGCAAAGTTTTCGGGTTCGCTCAGGATGTCATGACGTTCCGCATCGGCGATCTTGTCAAACACGTCATTCATGGTTTCCTGAATACGGGTGTTCGGCTTATGAAACCTGCGCGTTGCCTTGGAGGCAAGCTGGCAAAGCATATACCGGTTCCGCAAAGTATGTAGAGCGTCAAATACACGATCAGAGCGCATGTTAGGTCGTTCTCCTTCAATAGGAATAATTTAGGCCGCTAATCCCATCGTCCCCGTTGGGTGATGGTCGCCTACGGCTAGCCGAGCTGCAATTCGGGCTAGGTGCAAAGGGATTTGCCAGAATTACCCAAATAGATGCCCCGCCCAACCCGAAAGTTGCTCAATTCTTTAAGGAGTTGCCACTACGCGGGCGGAGGTTCGCCGGAACCGCCAGAAAGCTGTTTTCTTGTCCCGGAGAACAGCTAAGTATAACAAACCGCTGGGGAAGGTCAAGAACAATTTGCAACCCGGCGGATAACCCTCCCAGCACCTACTTCAGAGCGTTCAGCCGCGCCGACAGGCGGGACTTGTAGCGCGAGGCCGTGTTTTCGTGCAAAACGCCCTTCTGGATTGCCTTGTCGAGCGCCGACACGGTCTGCCGGTAGGTCTCGCCGGCGGCGGCCTTGTCGCCCTTTTCCAGGCTCTCGCGCAGGCTCCGCAGAGCGGTGCGCAGTTGCGACGAGTTGGCCCGGTTGCGGGCAGTTCGCTTCTCTGTCTGACGGGCGCGTTTCAGCGCCGAAAAATGATTGGCCATGCGGCTTGATTACCTTTGTTTGTCCTAGATTGCGCTAGGAAGATGTTCCGGTAGGAACCGAAGCTGTATTCTACGGGAGCAAGCCGCACCGGGTCAAATCAATATGAATTCGCTCGCAAGCCCGATAGATCGGCTGAAGATTCTGATCAACTCCTCAACTCCAATCGTCGTGATGGAGACGGTCGAGGAAGTCCGCGCGCTTTCGCTGGTGCGGACGGCTTGTTCGGAGCTGAGTTTAGCGGTCTTCGAATGGACCATCGCCGACGGGCTAGTGCGATGCGGCAGTGGTGTCGCCGCTCCCCAGCCGGTTCAGGCGCGTGGCACGATTCCGCAAGGCAACAGCGAAGCGGACCGGTTGGCGCGAACGGTGCTCTCGTCGGTTGGTTCCGATTCCGGCGTTAGCGCCAAGACTGCCATGTACAACACCGCCGACCCCGTGCAGGCGCTGGCGAACCTCGAGACCATGACGATCGAGGCCGTCTTTGTGCTGAAGGATTTCCATCGCCACATGGACAACCCGGTAGTAGTGCGCCGCCTGCGCGACGTAGGGCAAAAATTTTCCGCGAACCGAAGAACTCTGGTACTGACCGCTCCCGCGATCGAGATGCCGCCCGAGCTGGCCAGCCTGGTGGAATTTCTCGATCTGCCCCTGCCTGACCGCGACCGCCTGCGCGAGATCATCCGCGAAACGTACACGCGCCTGGCCGGTACCCACACCCTGAAACTCCAACTCGATTCGAACGGCGTGGACGCGATGGCCGCGAATCTGCGCGGCTTGACCGAAGAAGCCGCCGAACGCGCCATCTCGCAGGCGGTAGTTGCCCGCCTGGCGCTTTCGCCCGAGTGCGTCACGGATGTGCTCGACGCCAAGAAGGCGCTGCTGAAGCGCTCCGAGATGCTGGAGTTCGTGGACGCGACCGACAACATGGCGAGCGTCGGCGGCCTGGACAATCTGAAGCGCTGGCTCGAGCAGCGCCGGGGCTCCTGGGACGACCAAGCCCGTCAGTTCGGCCTCGATCCTCCGAAAGGCGTAATCATTCTAGGTGTGCAGGGATGCGGCAAGAGTCTTTGTGCGCGTGCCGTAGCCGGAGAATGGAAACTGCCATTGGTGAAGTTCGACACCGCCGCCGTGTACGACAAATTCATAGGCGAGACGGAAAAGCGGATCCAGAAAGTATTCCGGGTAGCCGAGGGCCTGGCGCCCTGCGTGTTGTGGATCGATGAGTTGGAGAAAGTCTTCGCCGGAAGCGGCCCCGACTCCGACTCCGCCGACGCAGGCGTGTCGTCGCGGCTGCTGGCGTCGTTTCTTTCCTGGATGCAGGAGCGCAAGCCCGCCGTCTTCGTAGCCGCCACCTGCAACAACGTTACCGTGCTGCCGCCGGAGTTGATTCGCAAGGGACGCTTCGATGAACTCTTCTTCGTGGACCTGCCCAGCGCAGCCGAGCGGAAACAGGTATTTTCCATCCAACTGACAAAGCGTAAACGCAATCCCGCCGCCTACGACCTGGACGGAGTAGCAGCCGCAGCCCAAGGCTTCTCCGGAGCGGAGATAGAATCAGCAGTGCAAACCGCACTCTATGCCGCCTTTGCTCGCAAGCAGGAGTTGAGCACCGAAGACCTGCTCACCGCGCTCTCGTCCACCGTGCCGCTGTCGATCACCCGCGCCGAGGAGATTGCCGAACTGCGTGCGTGGGCAAAAGATCGGGCGGTGTGGGCGAGTCCACTACCAACGACGCCAAGCTAGTTGAGAGTTAATGAGCGGTCTCTGGCTTTCGGCTGCCTTCTCTCACTCGTCCGCCGGCAGGTCGAAGTTGACCAGGTCTCCGCGGAAACCATGCGTCTTCCAGGCGCCGAAGGCGATTCCCGCCGCCATCCAGATGGTGCCGGCGATCTTGGCGGGAGTACTGAGGCTCAGCCAGAGCAATAAGCAGATTACGAAGCCGAGGACAGGTGGCGCGATAAACGACAGCGTCCTCTTTTGGTCACGCACCACATAGCGCATGAAAGCCGCAGCGTTCACGCCCATGAAGGCGATGAGCGCGCCGAAATTGAGCATCTCAGAGCCGAGACCGTAACTCATCACAAACGCGCCAATCAGCGCGATTGCACCCACAAACAACACGTTATTCCGCGGCACTCGATGCTTCGCGTCGACGGCTCCGAAGAACGATTTGGGGAGCGCGTTGCTTCGCCCCATGCCGTAGAGCAGGCGAGCAGCGCCGATCTGCGCGCCCATGCCCGATCCGAAGTTGGCGACCAGCAGGGTGAATCCGATAATGCCAAACATCGGCTCCCAGGCTCGACCGGCGACGTGCACGAAGGCAGTGTCGACGTCCGGAAAAGGCCGCGATGCGGGCCAGATCAACTGCGCGGCGTAGACCTCAACGGCAGACAGAATGCCGATCACCAGGCAGGTCAGCACCGTTGCCAGCAGAATATTGCGGCGCGGGTTTTCCGCTTCTTCCGAGAGCGTGGAGATGCCGTCAAAACCGATGTAGGTGAGCACCGCGATCGACGTTCCTCCGAGCACGGCCTTCGTGTTCCACAGGCTCGGGTCGTAGAAGGGCCGTGAGTAGAAGCCTGCGCCGTCGTGCGGGTTGCCCAGGATGTAGCGCGCCGCGACCACAAAGAAAATTGCAATCACCACGCCCATCCCCGCCGCCAGCGCCGAGTTCACACGAGCCGAGGTTTTCACTCCCTGGATGTTCAGGAGCGTGAACACCAGCGCAAAGAAGACAGCCCACGCCCAGTACGGCACGCCAGGAGCAAACACGTGCGCCTGCTGGCTGCACCAGATGGTGCAGATGATCGGATTGAGCATGTAGTCCATCACCATGCTCCAGCCGGTGACGTAACCAAGAGCGGGATTGATTTCCTGACCGACGTAGGTGAACGCCGAGCCAGCGCTGGGATAGGCGCGCGCCATGCGGCCGTAGCTGATGGCGGTGAACAGCATCGCCACCATGGCGACCAGGATGGTCGTAACCACGTGCCCATGTCCGCGGTCGCTGAGCACCCCGAACACCGACATCGGCGCGACCGGCTGAATCACGATGACGCCGTACAGAATCAGGTCCCAGAGCGTGAGCGAGCGCCTCAGGCGCGGGACGTCAGCGGGCGGCTTGGCAGTAGAACTCATTCACGTTCTCAAAACAAAACCCCATTATCCTGCGGAGATAACGGGGTTCGGGGAAGGGTCACACGTGGCTCGCGGGGTCCCAAATAGAGCTACCCTGCCGCAGTTCCACAAAATTCCTCTCGAATTCTATACGGAAGGGATATTCTGTCAACGAAAAAACGCTTGTATTAAAACGATTCTTGCCGAGTCTTGGTGAAACTCAGGAATTCGGCAGAATTCGACGGAATTTGATGGGGCGCGAGTCCACGGTCATGAACCACAGAATGCGTTTTCTACTCCTGTTTCTTTTTGCCTGCCCGGCGCAGAGTCTCGCCCAGACTGTGCCGGCAACAACCGTGCAGGAGCGGCTGGGCCATCCGGCCTCTGCACGCCTGCTGGTGATTCACGCCGACGACCTCGGCATGAACCATTCCGTCAACCGGGCCACGTTTGAGGCTCTCGAGAAGGGATGGATTACTTCGGCCAGCATCCTTGTTCCCTGCCCGTGGTTTCCCGAGGTGGCGCGCTGGGCGAAACAGCATCCGAACGCCGATCTGGGCATCCACCTGGCGTTGACCAGTGAATGGACCGATCTGCGCTGGGGTCCGGTCAGCGGCGCGAGCAGAGTCCCCAGCCTCGTCGATGCCCACGGATACTTTCCGCCCGACACACCCGAGGTTGCCCAAAACGCCAAGACTCCGGACGTGGAACACGAATTGCGATCGCAGATTGACCGCGCAAAAAACGCTGGCATTCCCGTCACACACCTTGATATGCACATGGCGGGCATGGTGTCCTCTGCCGAACTCTTTGGCGTGTACCGAAAGATGCGGGACGAATATAAACTCCCGATTCTTTTGGAGCCGTCGGGAACTCATGGCTCGCCCGCGGGGATTTCTGTGCCTGCGGAAGAGATCACGGTGCAGCGCATTGTCACCATGGAACCGGGCGTCGCGCCCAACAACAAAGCTTGGCTCGACTGGTACCAGAAGCAACTGGCGCCACTCCCACCAGGCGTATATCAACTCATCGTGCATTTGGCCTACGACGACGAGGAAATGCGCGGCGCCACCTGGGACCATCCGGATTGGGGCGCAGCCTGGCGTCAACGCGACTTGGATATGGTGAAGAGCGCGGAGTTCCGGCAGTTTCTTAAGGAGCAAGGTTTCGTGTTGGTGACATGGAAAGAGCTGGCGAAAGCGTGGCAGCAGTGAAACCAGGCACCTGAATTCAGGCTAGAAAGAAATCGATTCGGGAGCAGACAAAGCGACCGTCTCCTTGATTCCCTGCCCTTCGGCGATGGCGTAGATCTTGTCCGCGGCCACGTCTTTGAAGCTTTCCGTCTTGCCGGTGGGCCAGCGCACTTCAACCGAATCAATTTTTGTCGCCGCCCCCAGGCCAAAATGAAGACGCAGATCGTTCTGCGAGAGGTAGCTGCCACCGCCACGCACTTCGTCGAACTGCGTCATTCCTCCGGCTTGAATGGTGACACGCGCGCCGATCGCGGCGCGGTTGCTTTTTGTTCCCTCTAGATGGAAGAGCACACGGTGGTTCGGGATTTTATTTGTGTTGAGCAGCAGCGACGGCGGCTCGCCCACGTTGAGCACCACGATATCGACGTTGCCGTTGTTAGCGATGTCGCCGAAAGCGGCGCCCCGCCGGGATTTCAGTGGCATATCGGCTAGCCCAGCCGCCTTCGACACTTCTTCGAATGTTCCGTTGCGCAAGTTGCGATGCAACAGCATCGGCTCAGCGTAGGCTGCGCTTCCCTTCACGTTGTCCATTTGCGGATAGACGTGTCCGCAGGCCACGAACAGATCGAGCCAGCCGTCGTTGTCCATATCGAAAAACGTCGTACCCCAGCCGAGAAACGGCAAACTGGACTGGCCGAGATGCGATTGCATGGCAACATCTTCGAATCCTCGCGTCCCCTGGTTGTGATAAAGCGTGTTGGGCTGATCGGCAAATTCGGTCACGAACATCGAGAGGCGTCCGCTGTGATCGTAGTCGCCCCAAGTCACGCCCATGGAGCCGAGCGCCTGACCTTCGCCGTTCATCGCGACGCCTGCAACCATAGCCTCGTCGGAGAACGTGCCATTGTGATTGTTGTGATAAAGATGATTCGGAGTGGCGTCATCGGCGACGAACAGATCGGGCCAGCCGTCGTTGTCGTAGTCGCCCCAGGTCACACCCAGTCCGTAGTATTTATCGGGATCGTCAACACCGGCTTTTTTCGAGACTTCTTCGAACGTGCCATCGCCGCGGTTGTGGTAGAGCAGATCGGTCTCCCCCTCCATGCCCCACGGCCCGCATTGCACCGGCGCCCCTTTGAACTGGCAGAATTTGGTAGAGCCGAAAGCGGGCAAGTCGTTCATGTCCACGTGCACATATCGTGAGACGAACAAATCGACGTTTCCATCGCGGTCGTAGTCTGCCCAGGCCGCGCCCGTGGAGAAGCCGCCTCCACGCACTCCAGCCGTGTCGGTCACGTCTTCGAAAGTGCAATTGCCTTTGTTGCGATAAAGCGCGTTGCCTCCGTAGCCGGTGACGAAGAGATCGAGGTTACCATCGTTGTCGAAGTCGGCGACGGCGACGCCCATGCCCCAACCTTTGCGCGTGAGTCCAGCCTTCTCGGTGATGTCGGTGAACTTGAGGCCGGCATCCTGATGCCACAGCGTGACGAGAAGATCGCCGCCCTGCTTATAGCGATCGACGGACGAGCCGTTCACCATCACGATATCGAGTTTGCCGTCATTGTCGCAGTCGAACAGGCCCACACCGCCACTCATGGATTCGATAACGTAGTATTTTTCGCGCGAGGAGATGTGGGAAGCGGTCAGTCCAGCCTGGGCTGCAATGTCGCGAAAGATGGGAACGGGGGCGGTGAGTTTGGGCGCAGACGATTTCTTTTCAATACGCGCGGGAGGAATTTTCGCAGGCGGGCCCATCGGCCCTTGCGGCGCGGTCTGAGCCGAAAGCAAGCCGGTAAAGGCAATCGAAAAAATGGTAATCTGTCCGGCCCGCATGCAGAGTGATTGTAGCGCGGACCAAGGCTCACCACTCCGCCAAACTTTGTCATCCTGAGCGAAGCGAAGGACCTGCTGTCCCTTGCACTGACAAGAAAGCAGGTCCTTCGCTTCGCTCAGGATGACAATTTATCGCTATGACAAAATTATCACTTGGGGTATTGGAACGAGTATCCGCTCGCCTCATTCCCCGACATGAACCTGGTGTTGTATTCGAGCAAGTAGTTGATATGCTCGGCATCGGAGGGAAACGACTTGCCGGGATACGGATACGTCTGCATGTCGCGGAATGGCAGAGGATCAACCGTATCGCCGCGATAGGCGTAGAAGTCCATATCTTTTTCGTATCCGTTGGCGACGAAGAAATAGTCGCGCACCCAGCCGCTCGGCAAGGCGGGCAGCTTTGCCGGATCGAAGTCGAGCGCAACTTCGTCGCCGGATCCAAAGACGGCAAACTTATCGTCGATCGATTCGAGCAGCGGCCGCACATCGCCATAGCGCGTGTAAGCGCCGGCGGGCCGCGTGTAAGGGCCGGTGGCGCTGGGTTTTTCGTAAATGTATTTCACGTTGCCCGGCGGCTGGTCTTCGATCTTCAGCGGGAATCCGTGGAAATTCAGTTCGGCGCGCGCGAGCGGTACCGGCGTCAGGCGGGCGCTCTGATCCTGGCTTTGATCCTGGCTCGTCCGGCTGATCAGGATACTGTCCCAGTAGATCTGCAAATTCGTGGTGATGCGAATGCGCCGCGTGCCCGACGGAAGTTTGCCGGTGAGATCGGCCGTCATGGTACGCGCGCCGCCGGCGGGGAATCCCATGTCATCGACGACGCGGACCCATTTTCCTTTTCCGCCGTTCCCCGCAACTTGCGCTTCGACATAAGGCGCAAACGGACGCAGGTGCGCTTGATCGGCAGCGTACATGCTGGTCGCGGAGAAATACTCGATCTCGCCATGCATCAGCAGCCACAGCGGACCGCCGCGGTAGAACTCGCCGAGATCGAGTTCCAGGCTGTGGGGCTCGGTGAATCCCAAAAATGAAAGCACTTTGAAATCACCAAAATAACGATGCGCGAGCAAATCGGGAAGCACGTTGTGGCCGTGCTCGTCCCACACACCGGCGGGCGGACGCGCGTCGCGGCTGAACACAACCTTGAACGGCGGGTAAGGCGGATTGCTGGCGAAATATTCGTTGGGATAAACGTCGACATCGGCAGAATGATCGACAGCGAGTAATTTCACTTGATCGAGATAAACAGATTCTTCAAGCGGCTCCATGAAGCGGAAACTCAGCTTGCCATCTTTTTCACGGAGCGAGGTACGGTCGAGCTTGATGGATTCGGTAGGACGAGCGATGTTGCGCACAGTCTTAGAACTGGTTTCATAAATCGGTCTTGGGTAGAGCGCGGCGTCAGCAGTCGGTTTTGGGTAGGGCACGGCTTCAGCCGTGCCGTTCAGCGCCTGGAAGAATGCGGGTTTTAGCCCCTGAGGCACACCATCGCCATCGCCCGCCGCAACCCAGTGTCCAACGACGCCCGCGCCGAGCATATCGCCGACGAGTTCGTAGTGCGTGCCATCCCAGGCGAAGAGCGTGGGACAGGAACTGCCGCGGCGGTCCATTTCAAGAAAAGTCTGTGGCTTGTTGGCGGCGACTTCGATTTCATCCTGCAGAACGCCGGTGGGCCATGTCATGCGGACGACGTCGGCTTCTTTGGCTTGTCCGAGACCGATGGTCAGGTAGGGCGAGTTCTGTCCGAGGTAGCCGGAGGAGCCGTAAACTTCAAACTTCTGCCGCAGGCCGCCAGAGAAGACTTCAACTTTCGTGCCGATGGCACTCTTGTTGTCGTTCAGGCCCTTGAGCGCGAGGCGCAGCGAGTTGTTCTTGTTGCCACCTTCGTTGTGGAGCAGCACGGCGGGGCCGTGATTTTGCGTGATCAGGAGATCGACGGCGCCGTCGTTGTCGTAGTCGCCGGCAATGATGGCGCGCGGCTCTTTGAGCTTAATTTTGTCGAGGCCGGTTTCGGCGGTGACATCTTTGAATCCGTCCGGCCCAAGATTGCGGAAGAGTCGAACTTCACCCTTGCCATCCTTCGTCTCGCCAACAGCGACAAGATCGACCCAACCGTCGTTGTCGTAGTCGATGGCGGTGACGCCAAAGCCGCGGACCCAGTTAGTTTCCGGGAGCGGAACTCTGCTAAAGCTTTTCCCATGGATGTTGCGCCCAAGAGCGATGCCGGGAGAACCGTCAACGGTAAAGGCATAATCCATCCAGCCGTCGTGGTCGAAGTCGAGCACAGCAACGCCGATCCCCGCAGCATCTGTCTTTGCACCAGAAGGGGCATCATCCCACTCTATTCCAGACACAAGAAACTTCCCCTCCCTAGGGTTCCGGAAAATCGCATGAGGGCCGAGAGCGTGTAATGGCTCTATGCCTGCAACGACAAGATCTATCGCGCGATCGTTATCGTAATCTGAACCGACGGCTCCTACACCAAGACGTCCGGATCTGGACAACCCGAGCTCATTGGTTACATCGGAGAACGTCCCGTTGCCGTTGTTACGCCACATGGTGTTTTTCCCTATGAGAAGGGCCACAATCGGCTGAGTGGATGGCTTTGAAAACCGGTTCGACGGACCCGTCTGCTGCGTAACGTACAAGTCGAGGTCACCGTCGTGATCGTAATCGATGAAGGTCAGGCCAATATCAGAACTGTTGCTCTTGATTCCGGCTGCGGCGGTTACATCTTTGAACGTCCCGTTTTTTTCGTTGTGGAATAGCATCACCCCTCGGTACCCGCTCACAGCTAGATCGACAGCGCCATCGTTGTCATAGTCACCGGCTGTGCAGCCGACTCCTTGCAATGTGGAATCAAGTCCAGCATTTTCTGTAACGTCCTCAAATTTGCCGTTCCCCAGATTGTGATAGAGCGACATTCCTCCTCGAGGGCCATTATTGGCGAGAAAAAGATCAACCTTGCCGTCGCCATCGTAGTCCAGGAAACATGCGCCGGAACCTATACCCAATTCCTCAGACCCCGGGGTCGAAACCAACCCCGCGTCGGCTGTTCTATCCACAAACTTCACCGGGATCGCCGCCAGCACCTTCTCCACTGCCGCCGGCGATTCTTCCGCGCGCGAATACTTCCCCTGTTCGCCATAAGACAGGCTGATGGGTGAGCCCAACTTGTTCTGCGTGATGTACTGGAACTTCTTCATTGCTTCATGGGCGGGGTCGGCTTGCCCGGATTGCTGGTAGGCCCGCGCCAGGCCGAACTCGGCGGAGGCGTGCAGCGGGTCGATCTTCAATGCGTGATCGAAGGCATCGATCGCTTCCGGAAATTGCTTGAGTTGCGCGCAGGTCGATCCGAGGAAGTACCAGGTATCGGCGTCGTTCGTATCAATTTCGGTAACGCGGCGGAACGCGGCGATGGCGGAACCTGCATCGGTGGAGTTTTTGTAATAGAGGCCGAGGTTGTACCAGGCATGGGCATCTTTGGGATTGTTCCTGACGGCTTTTTCCAGCAGCGCCTTCGCTTCGTCGCCGCGCTGAAGGTTGAGCAGCGCCACTCCGCGATTGACGGCGACCACAGCCAACGCCGGATCATTGGCAGCCGCTTCTTCGAACGCCTTCAAAGCTTTTTCAAAGAGTTGCTGGTTCATGTAAGCGACGCCGATGTTGTTGAGGCGGGCCGCTTCCTGGGGATTCGTGGCGGGAACGGCCGCAGCGAGTAGTGCGAGAAGGAACGTGGAGACGAGGGCGATGCTGAGCGTCTTGGTCATTGTGAATTTGGGAATGATTCTATCTGAGTGCCTAGACGGGTGGAGAGCTGCGAATTATTTGGTAGTGGGCGAATTCTGTGTTGCCGAGTAAATAAGCTGCGGGCATCCGGTTTGCTCGAAGCTCGCGGCTCGAAGCTCGCGGCTCAGCAACACGGAATTAGCCCACTACCAATTATCTCTTGCCGTAAGGCCGCGCGGCGATCTGGCCTTTCGCTTCCTCGACGGTAATGGTCTGCCCCGTCGCGATGTTAGAGAGCTTGTCCACTTGTCCGCTGGGCCAGTCGATTTCGACTGTGTCCGCTTTGGTTTTCGATCCCATGCCAAAGGTCAGCACCAGTTCGCTCTGCGCAAGATAGCTGGAGCCGGTCTTCATGGTGAGCCACTGCTTGTCGGTTCCGGCGCTCACGCGGACGATGGCGCCGATACCGTCGCGGTTGGATTTTGTCCCGATGAGTTTTATGCGCAGGCTCTGGTTCGCGCCGCCCTGGTTGAGGTAGAGATGCGGCGGACCGCCGTTGGTCATGAGCAGGACGTCGAGGGCTCCGTCGTTATTGATGTCGGCGTAGGCGGCGCCGCGCGCGACTTTCGGAGCCGCAAACGCGCTCCCGACTTTGTCCGTGACTTCTTCAAACTTGCCGTTCCCGAGATTGCGGAACAGGTGCGGCGGCTCGGCGTAGCTGACGCGCTTCTGCACGCTCTCGATCTGGTCTTCGATGTGGCCGTCGGCGACGAAGATGTCCTGCCAACCGTCGTTATCGTAGTCGAAGAAGAAGCAGCCGAAGCCGAGCGTCAGGAGCGTCGCGCGGCCGACTTCCGAGCGGGGAGCTTCATCCACGAACAGGCCGTTGCCTTCGTTGTGGTAGAGCGAGAGCATCTGGTTGGAAAAATTTGTAATGACTAGGCTGGCGCTGCCGGAGCGGTCATAATCGGCGGCGTCGACGCCCATGCCGGCGCGGGCAACGCCATCTTCGCTGAAGGCGATGCCGGCGGAAACCGCGCGCTCCTCGAAGGCGCCGTTCTTTTTATTCAGGTAGAGCTTGTTCGGCTGCGTGTCGTTGGCGATCAGGATGTCGGGCCATCCGTCGTTGTTGTAGTCGAGAATGGCTACGCCGAGACCTTTTGAGGTTGGATCGTAAAGGCCGGCTTTCTGCGTGGCGTCTTCGAACTTGCCGTTGCCGAGGTTATGCCAGAGGCGGGCGGACGTTCCCTTGTACGATTCGGGCGTGCAGTAGGACTTGTGCGATCCATCGAGTGTGCAGTAGAGATCGGTTTTCTCGGACCACTGCACATAGTTGGCGACGACGAGATCGAGTTTGCCATCGCGATCGTAATCGACCCATGCGGCGCCGGTCGAGAATTCGTTCGGGCCCCAGAGTCCCGCGGACTTGGTGACGTCGGCGAAAGTGCCGTTGCCGTTGTTGTGGAAGAGATGGCTCTGGCCGACGGCGGTAATGAAAATGTCGTCGAAGCCGTCGTTGTCGTAGTCGCCGACGGCGACGCCGAGTCCGAAGAGCGAAATGCCGAGGCCAGACTTGCGCGTCACGTCGGTGAAGGTGCCGTCATGGTTGTTGTGGTAGAGCTTCAACGTGGTCGCGCCGCTTTTGGCGTGGCCGGGCCAGTTTTGTCCGTTGACTAACAGGATGTCGGGAAAGCCGTCGTTGTCGTAGTCGATGAAGGCGCAGCCTGGGCCCATGGTTTCGGGGAGCCATTTTTTTCCGAAGGCCCCGTTGTTGTGGGTAAAGTGGATGCCAGCCTGGGCGGTGATGTCGCGGAAGGTGACAGTCTGCGCAGGTGTAAAGCTTGCCGCGACTAGCAGCAAAGGCAACACCCACCACGGAGACACGGAGGCACGGAGAAAAGCTGGAAAAGAAAAACCTAGTTTCTCTCCGTGTCTCTGTGTCTCCGTGGTGGATTTTTTCTTGGAAGAGAGCATCACCTGGGGACCCCGGGAGTCGTGGTGGTGCTTGCGGCTAGGCGCTTGGCTGGTCCGTTATTCAGGATTGGCAGTGGGACTGACATGTGCTCGTGGATACTCTGGCGTTCATTGTTGTCTTCGGGATTGAGCTGGCGATAGGGGCCGGTGATGGCCTGCGACGCTTCGTCGGCTTTGAACCGCAGATAGCGGGCCTGGTGCTCTTTCGACATTTTTTCATCCCCGAGGCCGTTGTAGCAGAGCATGAGATTGTAGTGCGCCTGCAAATCCTCGGGATCGACAGCCAGCACCTGCTGCAAGGTTTTCACGGCTTCGGCATACTTGCGCTCGAGAAAAAGAACGCGCCCAAGATTGTTCAGCGCCACGCGGTCGCGGGGATACTGAGCGAGCACGATTTGGAAATGCGCGGCGGCCTGGTCGTAATCGCCGGTGGACTTCATCAGCGATCCGTAGAAAAAGTTTGTGCGCGCCAGCTTCGGGTTGAGCGTCAGCGCTTTCTCTAGAACGATGCGGGCGCGGGCGACGTCGCCTTCCTGCAGGGCGGCGCGTCCGATGTTGACCCAGCCATCGGGATTCTGGGGATCGACCTCGGTGACTTTTTCGAAGGCAGCCTGCGCCGCTTTCAGATCGCCTTGCAGCAACAGACCGATGCCGTAATCGTTCCAGCGCTGCCAGTCTTCCTTCGCAAGTTGGGTTTTGGGCTGCGGCACCGGGGCGTTCGCGGGCAAGACGTCGAGGGATACTTCGTTTTGCGCAACCGCCACAATCGGCACATCGGGGATTTTTTCCGACTTCGCGGAAACTCCGCGGAGCGATTGTGTGAACGTATATTTTGTATCGTCGTAGTCGGCTGTAACGGAGCCAGGCGTAACGGAGCCAGGTGCGATCCCGGGCTTCGATTGATTGTTGTCGCGCTCACCTGCAAATGCGAACTGCGTGTTCCACCACGCGAACTTGCGATAGCAGAGGCGCGCGGTCAAAGTAATCTTACCGCCCGTTTTCTCGGGAACCTTAATGCGGAAATGGACCGTGTCGGCGGCGCCGGGCGGGATCAGACGCACGTACACGACCGCGCGCGTCGACCAGGCGTTGCGCTTGTTGATCGGGTTGCCGTGCGCGTCCACCTGGAGCGAGCGATAGAAGTGCGCGCCCTTTTCAACCGGGCCCTTGCCGTCGTCCTCCACCATGCCGCTCCAGAAAATCGTCTGGCCTTTATCGTCGACACCTTTGAGTTCGAGCCAGGTGTCGTAGGCATCGACCGTGCCGCCGGGGAAAAAATGTCCGATGCGCTTGGTGCGAACCACGACATCGACGCGGACGGTGTCGCCGCGACGAACGGCGGGATGCACGCGGTCGAGAGGAGCGCCGACAGGCGCGGCGACGGGAGCAGCGGCCTCAGCGGCAGCGCCGGGCGTGATTTTTGCTTCTGCTTCTTCTCCCACGGCAAAGGTGGTTGCGAGCTCGTGTTGCGAGACCGCTCCTGCTTTCAGTGGGGCGCTTGCCGGCGAGAGCGCAAAAATATCCACCGTAAGAGCTCCGCTGGTCAGGAAATCTTCGGTGGCCTTCAACTGCGCGGTATCTTCATTGGCCGTGGGCAGCGCGGTGTTGGCGGCGGGGAAACGGTGAGAGTGCACTTTGCCGGCAATGTTACCCATATCGTTGGAGCGTTCGAGCGGCATGTGGCAATCGGCGCACTGCTGCGGATTGGCCGGGTAGTAGAACGAGCGCGCGCCCTCTCCGGAGACGCCGCTCGCCTGCCAGTTGTCGTACTCATTGAAGCCGCGAATCCAGCGGTAGTGATTGACCGGCGCGTCCAGGTGCACCTTGTGGCAGGAGGAGCAGAACTCCGCCGTCTGCTGCTTCATGAACGGCTTGAGGAATACGCGGCGGTGCGGCTCCGGATTCAGCTTGATCATGAAGTCGTGCAGGCCGCGAACCAGGGGATTCTTGCTGGCCGCGAGTTCGTGCAGCTTGGGATACTCGAGATAGAAATCGGCCTGGCCCATCGTGCTTTTTACGTCGGCGATGGAGTGGCACATCATGCAGCCGAGTCCGGCCTGGGCTTCGGGCGTGTGCACGATCTGTTTGATGGGCGTGTCCATCTTGCCGCTGTAGAGCACGGCCGGGTCGTGGCATCCACCGCACCATTTTGAAGGCTTGGTACCGATCGTGTCCTGCATGTACTCGATCGCCTTGCGATACCACTGATTGTTGAACGATGAAAAATGGTGGGCCGAGCTGTTCCACTGGTTGTAGATATCCTCGTGACAGCGCTTGCAGGATTCCGATTCCATGAAGAACTTGCTGGGAATTTTTTCTCCGCCATACACCTGCGCGGAACTGGGGAAAAATGGCCCGGTGGGACCGTCGCCTTCACCGTTCATAGTGAGGGGCGGCAGGGCCGGATTTTCAATGCGTCCATGCTGGTTCCAGCGAGCTTCGCGGAGGTAGCGAGCCACCGGCGCCAGTACCGCCAGAACAACAAGCACTGCGGCAACGCGAATGACAGCATGACGGAGCAGCCATCCGCGATCGCCCATGCGCGCAGCAACGATCAGGCCAGCGCCGACAAAGCTCAAGCCAAGATGGACGCAGACGACCCACCACTCCGTGCGCAGTGCTCCGGTGTAGATCAGCGCCAGTCCTGGGATGGCACCGAGGAACAGCAAAACCATTCCGACGCGGACCAGCGGCTCACCCTGACGCCACGAGCGCACGAGCCAGAGCAGGAGCAAGGCTGAAGCTACGACGCCGGCAACGGCGTGCAGCAACACCACTCCGGCATACAGGACATTCGCTTGCGGGAACGCGTAAAGGTAAATCGCGGACACGACAAGGAAGCCGATCAGCAGCGGCAGCGCTCGATTCACAGAATTTCCTGCAAAAGACATGTCAGATTTAAGCGGCCCCCACAAGAGCCTGCAACCCCGAGTTGCGACATACTATCGGCTTGAGGGATGCGATGTCTCTAATGAAAACAGATTAGGGAAACAAAGATCGATTCGCCGCTCGGCTTGGACGGGCGAGGACGCCCGTCGCTCCACGAGCAATCCCGCGTTGCTGACTTCCCCGCCGCTCTGCTACTTTGAATAGTTTCCCGTTCGCTGTCTGCTGACTTTGTGGGGTGAGACGTAATGCCGGCCATCAAATTTCGTGGTGTGGACTTTATCGACTTCGACACTTTGCTGAATGACGACGAGCGCCTGGTGCGCGACACGGCGCGCAAGTTCATCGAAGACAATCTCGTGCCGATTATTGAGGAGTGCAATCGCGCCGGCCGGTTCCCGCGCGAACTGGTGAAGCCCATGGCCGATCTGGGATTCTTCGGGGCTTCGCTGAACGGCTATGGCTGCGCCGGCATGTCGAACGTCGAATACGGCCTGGTTACGCAGGAACTGGAGCGCGGAGATTCCGGGGTACGTTCGTTCGTCAGCGTGCAGTCGGCGCTGGTGATGTATCCGATATATACCTTCGGCTCTGACGAGCAGAAAAATACCTGGTTGCCAGCGATGCAGAAAGGCGAAAAGCTTGGCTGCTTTGGATTGACTGAACCGGATTTCGGATCGAATCCGGGCGGCATGAGAACGCGCGCGAAGAAGGTTGGCAAAGAGTATGTGCTGAACGGCGAAAAGATGTGGATCACCTCGGGCACGATCGCCGACGTAGCGGTGATCTGGGCCAAGGTCGAAGATGAAGGCGATAAGATACGCGGATTTCTGGTTGAGACCAACCGTCCCGGATTCAAGGCCGACGACATTCACGGGAAGTGGTCGCTGCGCGCTTCGGTGACGTCAGGCTTGTCGCTGCAGGATGTGCGGATCCCCGAGTCGAACCTGTTGCCGGGAACGGGCGGACTAAAGTCTCCGCTGATGTGCTTGAACCAGGCGCGCTATGGAATCGCTTGGGGTGCGGTGGGTGCAGCGATGTCATGTTACGACTGCGCGCTGCAGTATTCATTGTTGCGGAAACAATTCCGCGATCAGCCCATCGCCTCGCACCAGCTCGTGCAGGAGAAACTTGCCTGGATGATCAGCGAGATCACGAAGGCACAGTTACTGGTGCTGCAAGTTGGCCGCTTGAAGGACGCCGGAAAAGTGCAACACCAGCACATCTCGATGGCGAAGAGAAACAACGTCTGGATGGCGCTCGAGTGCGCGCGGCTGTCGCGCGACCTGCTCGGAGCAAACGGCGTGGCCGACGATTACCCCATCATGCGGCATCTTATGAACCTCGAAAGCGTAAAGACCTACGAGGGCACGCATGATATCCACACGCTGATCATCGGGGCGAGCGTGACGGGGATTGACGCGTTCTGAGGTCTCTCTTGATTCAAGAAGCTCTTGACATCTTCGCATCTTGCGAAGTATAATCTTCGCATAATGCGAACTTACGAGGAGCGGCATGCATGTCATCAGCCGCAAGAAGCTTAAAGAGGCCGTCGCACGGCATGGTGACCTCGAAGGCCCGCTCGACGCATGGTTTCGCATTGCAAAGAAAGCTCTGTGGAGGAATCTGGCTGACGTCCGAAGAACTCTTTCGAGCGCAGATGCCGTTGGCAAGTGGACGGTCTTCAATGTCAAAGGGAACCAGTACCGGCTGATCACTGAGATCAACTATGTTTTTGGCCGAATTTATATCCGCCATGTTTTAACGCATGCCGAGTATGACAGGGGAGGTTGGAAATCATGAGTGCGACCGCCGTCCGATCTGAATATGCCGCTCTGCTCTCGAGCACTCTGCCTGCCGTCATTCGCAGCGAGGCGGAGAACGAGCGTTACATCGCCATGCTGGAAGAGCTGGACACCAAAGGAAATCGGATGACGGCTGCCGAACGCCGCATGGCCGAACTTCTCACGCTGTTGATCGAAGACTTCGAAGAGAAGCACTACGCGATTAAGGCGGCCAGTCCCGTCGAGGTGCTAAACGAACTTATGCAGGCGAACAACCTGAAGCAGAAAGATCTTGTCGACATTTTCGCCACGCCCAGCATCGTTTCCGAAGTTCTTCATGGCAAGCGGCAGCTCACCACCGAGCACATCCGCCGACTCAGCCGGCGATTCCACGTCTCTCCGGAAGTCTTTATTTGATTGGAGGGAGATCGCGCGTCCACCTCGCACTGGCGGACAAGAGTGTCCGCCCCACACTCTTAACCGTATAGCTCTCCCAGCAGCTCATACGCTCGCCGCATATGCGGAATCACTATGCTGCCGCCTACCACCAGCGCCACGTTGATCGCTTCTTCCTGCTCGGCGCGCGTCACGCCCAGGCGATAGGACTGAATCACGTGGTAGTTGATGCAGTCGTCGCAACGCAAACAGGCGGAGGCAACCAGCCCCATCAATTCTTTGTATTTCGCGGGCAGAGCGCCTTCCAGGTAGGTGTTGTGATCCAGGTTGTAGAAGCGCTTGACGAGGAAGTTGTCGGCTTTCTCGACGTTTTCATTCAGACGGGTGCGGTTGTCCAGAAAATGCCGGGCGAGGGCACTTTTTTCAGCAACCTGGTTCTCGGAGAAGAGATACGTTGGTTCTTTGCGGTCGGTGTTCATGAGGGAAGATTAGCAGACGGTTTGCCGCCGAGGACCGCTGGCGGGGGGCTTGGAGCAACGGACGTCTCGCGAGCCTGCCCTGAGCGAAGTCGAAGGGTTCAGCCGGGCGGGGACGCCCGGCTCTCCACCGGCAAGCTCACATCGACAGGAGTGTGACGCTTGCACTTCCATCTCTTGTCCTAAGGGAATATATTGCAGTGTCGCATTTATCTTCAGGAGGCATTTATGGCAACCCAAACCCGTCCCGAACCGCACGCGAAAAATTTCGGGGAAAACATTGAAAGCGATCTGGCGCTGGAATTTTTGCGCGTGGTGGAGAACGCGGCCATCGAGTCGGCGCGCACCATGGGCCAGGGGGACCGGCCGCTGAGCGACCAGGCGGCCACCGAGGCCATGCGCCAGACGATGGACACGGTCCCGATGCACGGCACCATCGTGATCGGCGAGGGCGAGCGCGACGACGCGCCCATGCTTTATATCGGCGAGCAGGTGGGCGGGCCGTATCCGGACGGCCGCGAGGTTCCGCACGTCGACATCGCCGTCGATCCGCTGGAAGGCACGAACCTCTGCGCCACCGGCGCGCCGGGGGCGATCACGGTGCTGGCGGCTTCGGAAAAAGGCGGGTTGCTGCACGCTCCCGACTGCTACATGGAAAAAATCGTGGTGGGGCCATCGTGCAAGAACGCGGTGGAACTGGACGCTCCGGTGGCCGTCAACCTGAAGAATATCGCGCGGCGTCTGCATCGCGGCGTGGAGGACCTGGTGGTGGTGGTGCTCGACCGTCCGCGGCACGAGAAGCTGATCGCCGATATTAGCAAGGCGGGCGCGCGCATCAAGCTGATTGGCGACGGCGATCTGTCGGCGGGCATTGCCGCGGCGGTGATCGGAACCGGAGTGCACGCGGTCATGGGCTCGGGGGGCGCGCCCGAGGGCGTGATTACGGCGGCCGCGATCCGCTGCCTGAACGGATACATGCAGGGAAGGCTGGTGATCGACAAGCCGGAGCTCGAAGAACGCATTGCGAAGATGGGGATTAAAGACAAGAAGAAAATTTATGAGGCGGAAGATCTGGCTCCGGGGAAACAGCTGATCTTCGCCGCGACTGGCGTGACCGAAGGCGCGCTGCTGAAAGGCGTCCGCTTTTTTGGCGAAGGGACGCGGACTTCTTCGGTGATTCTGACTTTGAGGACTGGGCGGGTGCGGTTTATTGAGAGCATTCATTTGGATAAGGGGCCGGATGTGAAGGTCAGGTTCTCGTAGAGCAGTTGCCAGTTCTCGGCTGTCAGCTGTCAGCTATCAGCTCTCAGTAAAACCCAGGGCTTCGGGAGATCGCCTTGCTCCTTGCTCGCCGGTGACTTCACGCCGCTTCCTGTCTCTCTTTTCGCCTATTACTCTTAGTGTATTAACCAGTTAGTATTGGGTACCCCCCCTCCCCCCGGTCTTTTGGAATCATGGGGTTAGGAGGAAAATCCCGCCAGGTCTTTGAGTTTAAATGACTTATAGGTAAAGTATTCCAGAATCAAGGACTTACGGTTGTCAAAGAGCGCTGAAATGGCTTTGGGGCAGTTTCGAGGGCCGTTTTGGGAACGGTCACACCTCTGAACTGCCCCAATCAGATCTCCATTGTCCCGCACGGCGGGTTAGAAGTCTGTGATGCGGCTCACAGATGGTTTGTGATGAAAGAGGTCAGGCGTCAGATTGCGGAAGTGGGAACGCCCGCGGCATCCCACTTATGGCAAAGAACGCGATGAGTGGAGCACCGGCGGGCTGGCTCAAAGGGTTTCATGTCCATGGGATCATTCTGCTTCTATTTTTACAATCTTTGCCGGGGCACTGAGTTTGTTATCCGTAAGTTCCGCGTATGTGGCGGATTCGCCGTCGGCCGCGAAGACGATGAATCCTGATCGTGCGCCCCGCCCTCCCAGGATCGAGCCGAACGGGTATTGACCGGGTTCGGTAACTGTCATTGAGAATTTGCAGACGGCTCCCTTGATGGTTCCGTCTAGCGTATATTTTTCGATTTTTGTCTCTTTCTTTGCGCTAACCGCGAGCGGCGATGCTAGGAGCGCGGCCAAGTTACCAAGGCACTCGTCCCGGCTAATCGTTGCCGTTCCACTGAGTTCCGAGCCTTTGCGAGTCAAGGTCATTTCTCCGAATGGGAACGTCCACCGCCCATCGACGTCGCTAACGAACGTCTGCAGCGCAATCCCCATGCTCACGAAGAAGTCCTTCCGATCGCCGGCGGTCTTCAGCAGGTCAGATTGCTTTGTTTCTTCATTCTGAGTTCGCGGCGAAATCTCTGCCAAGCACACCTCCACCCTGGCTTCATGTTGCTCAATCGACATAGCCTCTTGCACAATGCCCTTTGCCTCATCGGCCATGCCAGCGTCCAAGTACATGAAACCGAGATTCGCCGCCGAAAGTGTTTCGCCAAGTGCAAAAGCCTTCTTGTAGTGGCTGACAGACGTGATCGGCAGTTCGCAGTCCGCGTACAACAATGCCAGGTTGTGGAGAGACCCGGGGTCGCCCGGGTTTCGCTCGTGCAGGAACTTGAAATGGTGCAAGCCTAGCTCTTTATGGCCGTGGCGGCGATAGTCCAGCCCGAGGTCAAACCTCACCCGAAGCAGGGGATTATCGTGGAGTGCCGCCTCGGCCGTGGCAAAAGCGAAATAGGATTCGCCGGAGTTCTTGAACAGTAGATACAAGATTGAGATCGCGTCCGTCTTTACGTCGCCGGTAGCAATCGATAGGCACTCTTCGGCGGCCTTTATGCCCTCTTCGTATCGTTTTAGCTCATTCAGTGCGCGGGCGGCATCAGCCAAGTCCCTAGCCCTGAGATTGTTCCCGGCGAGGCCCGCTGCTTCTAGGAACAGTCGGGCTGCCTCGTCGTGCTCCTTTGCCGAAGTGAGCAGGCGGGCGATTGCCACGATCGGTTCGTGGCGCTGCGGATTCTCCCCGTGGATTCGCCTTAGAGCCTCAAGACCGTCTGCAGCACCGGCCTCGTACCGCGCCTCATAATACAGACAGTCCCAGAAGAGCGGGTCGAAGTCCCTAGCCGAGCCCTCCGCGATAAGTGTTCTCCCGGCCCTGTGCGCTTCATCCATTGCGGAGTAATCTCGTCGGTGGGCCGCTCGCTGCATTTCAAGAAAGTGGGCTATCATGTCGGGAGCTTGTTCCTCAGTGCCGCCCAGCTTTTCGTCTTGCTTGGACTCTGGCGTCTCGGCCTTGGCTTCCGCCTGCTCCGGCCGCTCCGTGACCTCCGTCTTGATTTCTCGTCCGGCAGCTCTTGCCAGCGAGTCGTTAATCATTTCGCTTAGTTTAGAGAAGATCGCCGAGGGGTCTCTGGAGTCAAAGGGTACGTACTCGAGGTCACCTTGCAGACCCGGGATATCGACGCCCTCTTCTCGCAGGAGAATGAGTTTCTTGCCGGCGCTGATGGCGTACCCGGACTCCTGCAACACCCAAGCCGGGGCGCTCCATTTCTCAGGTTGCAGCTTTCCGCACACAAGAGAAATGGCGTCACCGAATTTGGTACCGAAGCTATACACAGGGTATTTCTTGGTGAAGAAGCCGACGAATGCGTCCTTTGCGTCGATCATTCTCCTCACCTTGACGTGGACGGATTCAACTTCAGCTGCCTCAGCTTCCTCGCACAGAAAACCGGCCTTGCGGAAGGTCTCAAGAAAAGTCAGAATCGGTCTTATCCGCTCTTCGTCCCTAGGATCAAAGCTTCGAGCTACGAAGGCTGTCAGCGCCATTTGCGCATCTCCATTCTCTTGGGCTCCAGGTCGGAATAAGCGTAACGTTACCCCGCGCTGTGCGGGTCTCAATTGGGTGGATTGGGTGAGGCCGGATGCTCCGGGCCTTCGTCCGAGAGTATATCTCGAAGGACTTCTCCTAAGAAAACTTGGGGTGCCCCGCTCCTTGCGGTTGTTGCTAGGGGCGGGTGTGCGCGCCGTCACAGCTTTCGCGGGAGCGAGGTGGGGTGGTGGCAGCCTCTGGCGAAGGTGATGCTTGGCTCTTCTACTCTCAATTCGTCAGACGTTGTCATCATGCGGAGGGAGGGATCTGCGGTGCTGCAAAATGCATAGGTCCTTCGCTTCGCTCAGGATGACAGATCATAAAAAGGGAGATGGGGAGAGACCGAGTGAACGACTCCGGGATGATTGAAGATGCTCGTGAGACTGGCGGCGTCTTGGGCGCTGCCAGCACCCACTCATCGCAAAGAACGCGATGAGTTGATTGGATAAGAGCGAAGGCTCGATCGACCCGGTAGTCTTGGTTTGAGGACTAAGGCTCCTGGGGAGGAAGGAGCCTTCGCATGATGATTATAGGATGTGATTTCCATCCCAGCTGGCAGCA
>Ga0187865_1001549_pt1 | contig 25703 bp, 20 predicted proteins | sample June2016WEW_11_1_2_FD_132989 | JGI IMG/M metagenome (GOLD analysis project Ga0187865, IMG submission 132989) | Peatland microbial communities from SPRUCE experiment site at the Marcell Experimental Forest, Minnesota, USA - June2016WEW_11_100 | ecosystem: Environmental > Terrestrial > Soil >...
GATGAGGCTGGGTAGTAAACCCCCTATGCGCGGCATCAGCTTCGACTTGGGGAAGCTCCACCGAACACTCCTAGCCATGGGGTTCGAGCGCGTCGAGTTTGCAACCTTCCCCACCGCCAGCAATGGGAGCTTGCATACGTTCGTTCTAGCGACAAAGCCAAGTGCGATAGACTCGAACATTCCCCGCCAGTGAATTGATTCTGCTAATCGGCTGCTAAATGCTTCCGCAAAGGTTACACGATGGCCGTAAGACTATCGCGACGAGCGACTCCACGCCTGCGACTTTGGATAGGGTATTGTTCTTCGTGTTATTTTCCGGGCCTCCCAAGTTCAGACTTCGAGATCCGAACGCCTCGTTGGAGAGTGCCATCGATTGGGTGGTATTCCTCCATATTGTCGTGTGGACTTTGGCCGGGCTATGGATCGTGAATAAGCTATGGCTATCGAAAACGAGGGTGGAATTTAGACCTTCACCGCTGGAAAAGCTAAGCTTGCTGCTTGTCTGCTGTTTGTCGGTCTCCATTCTCTTTTCCGAAGGTCCCGCGCTGACAGCATTCAAGGTGTATCAATTGCTCGTAACCATCCTGTTTGCCTCTGTTTTTATGCGTTGCTACGGCATAAAGGCGTGCTTGGACGGTATCCTTGTTGGAAGCGCGCTACTCTGTGCAGCCGACGCCGTCGCGGCATTGGTCGCTCCGAGTATGGTCTTCGGAGCAAGCGAGTTCGGTTCGCTTCGCTTTAGAGGCGATTTGATTGCACAGACAGGAGTCGTCGGCACTTTGGCGTTGGTGCTGTTGCTATCCAGCGATCGCAAACGCTCGCGGCTTGCTGTGCCGGCAGGAATCGCGCTGTTTGGCTCCGTACTTCTATTTTCTCTAATGCGGACTTCATACCTGGCTTTTGTTGCTTTTCTGCTGCTCGCGCTATGGAAGGCGCCTGAGATCAAATTGCTAAAACGAGTCGCTCGCTGGGCGGTTCTGGTGCTTCCACTGGCTGTGGTCGGAGGTGCCCTCGCTCAACTGGAGGAATACCGCCCCGCGGAATCTGTATGGACGCTTAGCGACCGGGTCGGTCTGTGGGCCTACCTTGTCGATACGATGTGGACCAAGTCTCCATGGTTCGGACTCGGATATTTTGCGGCATCTCGGGTATATGGCCAAGAGTATAGCGAGCTGCTTGGTAACGCCCACTCGGTGTTTGTTGAGGTTCTATCCGGGGGTGGTATAGTGAGCTTCGCGATCTTCTTATTACTGTGGTGCTTTCTTCTGTTCTACGTATTTCGACTTCTGCGCGGACCGTTAACCCCGACGTCTTTTGCTGTCATCGGACTTTTGGTCGTGACGTTTTCGTTTGTTTTCATTGGCAGTGAACTTGAGGCTGAGCCCGCGGGCTTTACATTGTGGATAATTGTGGCGTCCGTTCCATTGCTATGCCAACAGCAAGCTGGAGCGGAACCCGGGTCATGCTCACAGTTCGCGATGGATGCCGGACGAGCAACATTACCACGCCCGATCTGAAGTGCCGCCTCCCTACAACTCGAACTCTATGACTCTGCCTCGGATCTCAATAGTCACGCCCTCGTATAACCAGGCATCGTTTATTGAAGAAACTATGCATAGTGTTAAAGATCAGAATTACCCGCCCTTGGAGCACATCGTTGTTGATGGTGCGTCGACGGATCGCACTGTGTCCATCTTGCAGGAGTATTCGCAAAGGCCCGACTGGCAACACCTCCGGTGTGTATCGGAACCAGACCAAGGCCAAAGTGATGCACTGAACAAAGGGTTTCGGATGGCAACAGGAGAAATCGTCGGGTGGATGAATTCCGACGACCGCTACCGGCCCGGGTGCTTCCAGGCTGTTATTGAGGCATTCGAGAAGAACCCGGATGTGGACGTATTGTATGGTGATTACACGTGGATCAACGAGGGCGGCCGAATTGTGCAGGTCCGAAGGGAGATTGAATTCAGCCGGTTCGTTCTTTCCTATCATCGCGTGCTATACATTCCCTCGACTGCGACTTTTTTTCGCCGGCGAGTGTTTGAAGACGGCAATTTCTTAAATACCCAGTATCATTACGCGATGGATTATGATTTGTTCCTGAGGCTGGCCCAAAAAGGATACCGGTTCAAGCACATTTCGCATCTGCTGGCGGATTTCCGCTGGCATTCCAGCAGTAAGACGGGCTTGAACGCCGAGAAGATGCTTGCTGAGCATGATGCGATTGCAATGAGGTATTCCGGAATGCTGCGAGGCTTAAAAAGTTACGCTGCGAAGAAACTGGTCTTATCTGCACTCCGCGTTGCTGCTGCCGGGCTTCGGTACTCGGAGAAGCTCGTTAGCGGCTACTATCTCGAGCAATTCTTTCCACCGAGCGAGAGACCACATGACACTCTTAGACAGACATAGGCGCGATTGGGATGAGCTCGGCAAACTGGATCCATTCTGGGCGGTGCTAAGCGACCCTAGCCGGAGGTTTGGACGATGGGAGGTTCAAGAGTTTTTCAAGACCGGCGAGGTGGAGATCCAACAATTACTTTTACTGGCCGACCAGTTGGGCTATCCGGCGGCAAGAATCCGGGCGCTCGATTTCGGGTGTGGGGTTGGACGCCTCACAAGAGCACTCGCGGGGCATTTCCAGGAATGTACAGGGGTGGATATCTCAGCGCCAATGGTGGCTAGGGCCAGAGAACTGAGCGGATCGCTCGGCAACTGCAGTTTTGTCGTAAACGAAGAGGTAGGCCCGGGGAGATTCTCTGACGATTCTTTCGACTTCGTGGTGAGTAAACTAGTACTCCAACATCTCCCCAGTAAGAAGGCGATCGAGAATTGCATCCGGGAGCTTGTGCGAATATTGAAGAAGGATGGCTTGCTTGTGTTTCAGCTTCCGTGTTTCATACCGATCCGCAATCGACTCCAATTCCGAAGACGCATCTATGCTTGCCTGCGAATGGTGGGATTCGGACATGATTACGTATACCAAAGGCTTCATCTGCATCCGATCAGAATGAACTATGTCCCTGAGGGAAAGGTCTGCCGGATGATTGACCTTGTTAGCGCGAAGTTAGTTTTGATGCGCCCCGATCCGAGGGAACCAACGGAGCCCATTGTTAGCGCCACCTACTTCGTCACCAAGTGAGATGGCGCTCTAAATGGTGGCGAGTGGGCGAACTGAAACGTTTCAAGAATTCCTCGATAAATGCGCGGGACTAGAAGAGCGTGAAGATACTTCTTATTCATAATTTCTATCAACAGTTTGGTGGAGAAGACGCCGCTGCCTTGGCGGACAAGGCTTTGCTGGAATCGCACAATCACGAAGTAATTTTTTATACGCGCGATAACTCCGAGATTCGCGATTTCACTTTAATGAACAAGCTGCTATTCCCCGCGCAGGTAATTTACTCCGGGCGGACAAAGCGGAATCTCGCGAAAATAGTCAAAGAGAGACGACCCGATATTGCCCTCATCCACAATTTCTTTCCGTTGGTATCTCCGTCGGTCTATCATGTTTTGCACTCATTTCACGTCCCTATCATCCAAGTAATACACGACTTTAGGTTTTTTTGTCCGAATGGTTGGTTTTTTACTCAAGGACAAGTCTGCGAACGATGTAAAGGAGGGAATTATCTCAGTGCTGTTCGATTTCGCTGTTACCGGGACTCCTATCTGTCTAGCGCTCTCGCCGCGTCATCGATTGGGCTGAACCGGCTTAGCGGTATGCTGGAGAAGATTACTGCATTTGTTTGCCTTACGTATTTTTTGAAGCAGAAGCTAATAGAAGGCGGAATACAAGAGGGGAAGATATTTATCAGGCCCCACTTCATGGATACCTCTCCTGTAGCTCCAATTTACGGAAAAGGAGAGTATGCCCTGTACCTGGGGCGGATTTCGCCCGAGAAGGGGATATGGACGATGGTTCGTGCTTTTCAAGAACTCAAGGGAGTCACATTGAGGATTGCCGGTACCGGCCCGATGGAGGCGGCCCTTCGCAGATATCTGAAGGCAAATGCCGTGGAAAATGTAGAACTCGTAGGTTTCAGGAGCGGCAAGGATAAGTCGCAGTTGCTCGCCGACAGTTTGTTCGTCGTATTGCCATCGGAGTGCTATGAGACTTTCGGATTAGTCGTCTTGGAAGCTTATGCCGCAGGAAAGCCGGTTGTGGCTTCCAATCTCGGAAGTCTTCCCTACGTGGTCGAAGATGGGAAAAGCGGAATATTGTTCGAGCCGGGCAATGTAGAAGACTTCATTGAAAAAGTGAATCACCTTCTAGCGAACCCATCAGGTATAGCCTCGATGGGATTGCACGCGCGTGGGCTTGCCGAGATGAAATACAGCCCCGACCAAAGCTATCAGACTTTTTTGGATATCGCCTCTAAAGTTCAATGGGAAACAAGGCGAAGAGCAGCTAGCCAGTCGCTACCCTAATCCGATGCCCAACATTTACATCCAATCTCTGGAACAGGGCTATCGCAACTGTATTTCCCGCGCACTGGAGTTCCTTGGGGAATCCGGTCGAATTGTGTCCGGTACCCGTGTCGCCGTCAAACCAAATCTGACCTTTCCCACCTTCCGCAAGGGTGTGATGACCAATCCGGAGGCGGTTGAGGCTCTGGTTGGCTATCTCAAGAACTACACAGATCACATTGTCATTTGCGAATCCGACTCGGGGGGATACAACCGGTTCTCGATGGACGAGGTGTTTACCGCAACCGGGATCGCCGCTATGGCGAAGCGATACGGTGTCCAGATCGTCAACCTCTCTCACGTCGCATCGCGGCCGATTTCTTTCCGCCACGGGCTCAGGCGCCTTTCGGTGCCCCTGCCAACTCTGTTGCTGGATGAAACCGACTTGTTCATCACCATGCCTGTGCCCAAAGTGCATTGCAATACGGGCGTAAGTATTTCCATGAAGAATCAGTGGGGAATAATTCAGCAACCAGATTTGCGACTGAAACTACACCCTTACTTTGACGAGGTGATTTACCAAGTCAACAAAGCGCTTCCCAAAACAATTTCCATAGTCGACGGGAAGTACGGCCTAACGCGCAGCGGTCCAATGCGGGGCGATGTAGTGAATTTGGACTGGATGGTTATTGGCGACAATCTCTTTTATGTAGATTATGTGGTGACCCAGCTTATGGGTTACGACTACCGTCAGATTCCGCACCTTAGACACGCCTTTCGCAAAGAAGGCATTCGGTCGGTCGATGATGTGGTATTTAATTCGGACTACAAGCAGTTCATCAGGAAGAGTTTCTATTTGAAGCGGGAGTGGACAGATTATCCCGGCTTGTTCACATTTAATTCTCGGCTACTTGCCTACATAGGTTATGAGTCGATATTGGCTAAGCCTCTCCATTGGCTCTTGTACCGCTTCCGCGAGCCTTTTTACTGATCAATCTTGTGGTTCTCGCCTAATCTAAGAACCCCAAGCTGAGACGAAGTTGTTCCTTGAATTCACACCCCGGGAAAAGGAGAAGGACAGAATATGAGCAACATCACTCGTGTATTGGTCACCGGTGCCGGAGGTTTTATCGGGCACCATCTCGTAAAGAGGCTTAAGGCCGAAGGTTGTTGGGTCCGAGGCGTAGACATCAAAGCGCCGGAATACGAAGCTACGGCCGCGGACGAGTTCGAGTTACTCGACCTTCGCAAGTACGACAACTGTCTTTTGGCAACCCGCGGCGGCATCGGACAAGTCTACAACCTGGCCGCAGACATGGGCGGAATCGGCTACATCACCACATCCCACGCCGATATCTCACGCAACAACATTCTGATCAATGCCCAAATGCTCGAGGCCAGCCGTCTCAACGGAGTGTCCCGGTTTCTCTTCTCCTCTTCTGCCTGCGTGTATGCCCAGTATAAACAGCGGCTGCCGGAGGTCACTCCTCTTCGCGAGGAAGATGCGTATCCTGCCGATCCCGAGGCAGGTTATGGATGGGAGAAGCTCTTTACTGAAGAGCTATGCCGCTATTACTGGCAGGACTATCGCTTCGATACCCGTATCGTGCGATTCCATAACGTCTACGGACCGCTCGGAACGTACGAGGGGGGCAAAGAAAAGGCGCCGGCTGCGATTTCGCGCAAGGTGGCCTTAGCTGGGGACGGCGGGGACATTGACATCTGGGGTGACGGCGAGCAGACGCGCTCTTTCATGTACGTGGACGATTGCGTCGAAGGACTGCTGCGGCTGATGTCATCAGACTATCGCGAGCCCTTGAACTTGGGCACGGATCGGCTGATCTCGATCAACGAACTCGTGGATCTTATCAGTGAGATCGCTGGCAAGCGGCTTACCAAGCATCACGATCTAAGCAAGCCGCAGGGAGTGCGCGGCCGCAACAGCGACAACAGCCGCCTGCGACAGACCTTGGGCTGGGAGCCTTCCGTGTCGCTCGAAGAGGGCCTTAATGTTACCTACCGATGGATTGAAAATGAGCTACGCCACGCCGGACGCCTCCCCAACATTTACACGGCCCGCAGCGCCGACTAAGAGCCGCGCCAACGTGCTTGGCGTCGGCGTGCACGCGATCGACCTTCCCAGCGCGGCCAGCATCATCGAAAGCGCCGTTCGTGAAGGAACGAAGGGATATGTGTGCGTCACCAGCGTACACGGCGTGATGGAGGCGCAACGTGATCCTCAGTTCCGGGAAATTCTCAACCACGCCCTGCTCGTAACCCCCGATGGCATGCCAACGGTTTGGGTTGGACGCATGCAGGGGAACTCCACCATGAAGCGCGTTTTCGGTCCCGACCTGATGCTGGAGGTCTGCCGGCGCTCAGCCGGGACCGGAATCCGTCACTTCCTCTATGGCGGGAATCCGGGAATTGCCGATGAACTCGCGGAAGGCTTGCGGCGCAGGTTTCCGGGTATCACAGTGGTGGGGACCTTTACGCCTCCGTTTCGGCCTCTTGCGCCAGCGGAGCAGCTTGCGCTTGAAAGGCAGCTTGAAACCACGCTCCCCGACATTGTTTGGGTAGGACTCAGCACGCCGAAGCAGGAAAAGTTTATGGCCGCGAACTTCCGACGGCTTCCCTGCAAGATCATGGTCGGAGTGGGAGCGGCCTTCGACATTCATACCGGCCACGTGAAAGACGCTCCGAAGTGGATCAAAGATGCGGGACTGCAGTGGGCCCACCGGCTCTGCCAGGAGCCAGGACGCTTGTGGAAACGCTACCTGGTGAACAACTCGGCTTTCCTGGTTGCCATCGGCCTTCAACTCGCCGGGCTACGCCGCCATCCCCTTCCACCTTTCTCCCACAGACCTTCCTGACAGCCCCCAGTCATTACGGGTGTGGGGCAAGCATTCGATCTTTACGGCGGGCGAGTAGGACAAGCCCCGCGATGGACGCGGGATAACGGATTAGAGTGGGCGTTTCGCTTGATCAGCAACCCTCGTCGTTTGTGGCGCCGATACCTCATTTACAACACGCAGTTTCTTTATTGCCTCGCACTTGACGGATTGGGCTTATTGGAACGCGACAGCCTTTAGACAATTGAGGGGGCGGATACCCATCACTATTCAAAAGGCGCAACCGCCGGTTTTGTATTCGGTTCGTTCCGGGCCCCTCCCGCGCGTGAATTGTCGACCACGACGGTGCAGGTCATGGATAAGGCTTTCTTATCCTCTGCCGATTCCATCCGAGACCAGCACAAGGTCAGACCTGACATCTTCCTGGAGGTGACAACATGAAAAGGGCTTTGATCACGGGCATTACCGGGCAGGACGGTTCTTATCTGGCCGAATTGTTGCTGTCGAAAGGGTACGAGGTCCACGGTATCATTCGGCGGGCCAGTACCTTTAACACCCAGAGACTGGACCATATCTATGTAGACCCGCACACCCCCAACGCCCGGTTGTTTCTGCACTATGGCGACTTGGTGGCTGCCGGGGAGCTTAGCCATCTCATTTACAGCGTCCAGCCCGACGAGGTGTACCACCTGGGGGCACAGAGCCACGTGATGGTGAGCTTTGACAGTCCCGAATATACCGGCCAGACGACGGGGTTAGGGACAACGCGCATACTGGATGCCATTCGGCGAAGTGGCATCAAGGCTCGTTTCTATCAAGCGAGTTCCTCTGAAATGTTTGGAGCCGCGCCACCGCCGCAGAACGAGGAGACCAAGTTCCATCCGCGTAGTCCGTATGGCGCAGCCAAGGTCTACGGCTACTGGATGACGGTCAATTACCGCGAGGCCTATGGTCTATACGCCTGCAACGGCATCCTCTTTAACCACGAGAGTCCGCGTCGCGGCGAAACGTTCGTGACCCGTAAGATCACGCGCGCCGTGGCGCATATTCTGGCGGGCCGGCAGAAAAAGTTGTATCTAGGAAACCTGAAAGCATCACGCGATTGGGGATACGCCCCGGAGTATGTGGAAGGCATGTGGCGCATCTTGCAGCAGGAATCGGCCGAAGACTTTGTGTTAGGCACAGGCGAGTGCCACAGCATCGAGGAATTCGCAGCCGAAGCATTCGGCTACGTGGGTCTCGATTGGCGAGAGTTTGTCGAGAATGACCCGCGCTACATACGACCCGCCGAAGTGGATATCCTAAGGGCGGATGCCAGCAAGGCCCGCGCCAAAGTCGGCTGGGAGACGAAGATCAACTTCCGTGAACTTGTTCGGATTATGGTGGATGCTGACATGGAGTCCGTTGGCTTAAAGCCATCTGGAGAAGGCTTCCGCATTCTGGAAGAAAAATTCGGCACCTGGCACCAGTGGAGCAATTCCGTGTCTGCCAACCTGCAAGCCGAGACGGGATCGGCGATGCGTTAAACCGCAGACGAGGACATGGCTATGGACTCTTCTACTCAAGCGCTATCCACAGCAGCCAGGATTTATGTCGCTGGTCATCGTGGATTGGCCGGTTCAGCGTTCGTGCGTACCTTGCAAAAACATGGTTACCGCAACCTGATTCTGCGTACTCATGCCGAACTCGACTTGACCGAGGGATCTGCCGTCGCTCGGTTCTTCGCCTCGGAGCGCCCCGAATATGTGCTCATAGCCGCCGCCAGAGTGGGCGGTATCTTCGCCAATAGCACATACCCTGCGGACTTTATCCGCGAGAATCTCGCGATTCAGGGCAACATCATCCAGCACGCTTATACCGCGAGCGTGAAACGGCTGCTTTTCCTGGGGTCCAGTTGCATCTATCCGAGGCTCGCGCCCCAGCCAATCAAAGAGGAATATTTGCTTTCCGGCCCGCTGGAGCCCACCAATCGCCCGTATGCGGTAGCCAAGATCGCGGGCATCGAGATGTGCTGGTCCTATAACCGGCAGTATGGGACTCGCTATCTGACGGCAATGCCGACCAATCTCTATGGTCCCGGCGATAACTATGACCTGAACACTTCGCACGTTATCGCGGCAGTCATCCGGAAGATCGCTGAAGCCCACGAGCAAGGTCACAACTCCGTGACGCTCTGGGGTACGGGGACACCCCGGCGTGAGTTCTTGTACAGCGAAGACCTGGCGGACGCATGCTTATTTCTTCTCAATCTGCTGGACGAGCAATTTCTGCCCATAGCCAACAGCCAGCACGAGCCGCCGCTCGTCAACGTGGGTTGGGGGGAAGATGTGAGCATTCGCGAACTGGCGGCAATGATTGCGGACGTAGTTGGGTTCAAGGGTACTATCGCCTTTGACACAAGCAAACCTGACGGTACGCCACGAAAGTTACTGGATGTCTCGCGGTTGACACGCCTGGGCTGGAAACCCTCTGTATCGCTGCGCAACGGTCTCGAGCTAGCCTACGGAGCATTCCGCCGTGAGCGCGCAGCTCTCCAACCGGCCTAACAGGCTGTGGCCAAAGTCGATATTCGATGCCCCGCCCCTAAAGGGACGACTGATTTCGAAGAACTTACGGCACCGCTAAAGCGATGCCCTGATACGAATCCCACTTCCACCACGGGCTGCTAAGCTGCGCTCAAAGACGCGGGACTACAGTGGGCCCACCGGCTCTGCCAGGAGCCGGGGCGACTGTGGAAACGCTGCCTCGTGAATAATTCTGCTTTCTTGGCCGCGTTAAGTCAACCCACCGGGCTGCGTCGTTATCCCCTTCCACCCGGCCCCACCGAAATTCCTCCTATAAATAATCGTTCCGGCACGCGAACTCGGTAGTCGGATAGATCGTTTTGATTTCACAGCCTACGGACGTTACTGACCCGCCCCCTGTTTCCGTTCACGGGATGATGCGACAACTTGGCTCATTGATGGGTCCCCTTCTTCTGTAACACTTTCAAGATGAGTTTCCGACAGCTAAGGAACTCAGAACCGAGTCCTTCCCGCAGCGACCCGTTTACACTCACGACCCCGGCCCCCGGTCAATGAGTTATCCGCGATTATTGAACAGTGCCGTCTGGCTTTGCGCGGTGGCTCCTGGCGATCACCGCACATCAAGCTGTGACCCATTTCACTGACAGGACGCGCTCATTCGTGCTTTCATCCGTGCGGAGGATTTTATGAACATTTACATTCGCTTTCTGGGAATCTTCGTGTCGAGCTTGTTCTTTTTTCTTCCAACGCCAGCCCTGTCGGCGCAAGAGCCAGCCGCGCCGAGGAGCTCGGCCACAACCGCGGTGGCGGCCGAGCCGCAGGCGGCGGGGCAGATTGTGTCCTCCCCGCCCCAGGTGGTCCCGGCGCTGCCCGTCCCCCGCCTGATCAAATTCAGCGGGGTGGCGAAAGACGCCTCGGGCCAGCCACGCCACGGCGTGGTGGGAATCACCTTCTCCATCTACGCCGACCAGCAGGGCGGCGCCACGCTCTGGATGGAAACGCAGAACATTGCATTGGACGCGCACGGGCGCTACGCGGTGCTGCTGGGCAGCACGCGGAGCGCAGGGATGCCTCTGGACCTGTTCGCCACCGGCGAGCCGCGCTGGCTGGGAGTGAAGCTGGAGTTGCCGGGGGAAGTAGAGCAGCCGCGGGTGCTGCTGGTGAGCGTGCCCTATGCCTTGAAGGCGTCGGACGCGGACACGGTGGGCGGAATGCCGCCCTCCGCCTTCGTTCTGGCTCCGACCGGCTCGGGTGCGGATGCGAGCGCGCCGGGCAGTACGAAATCCACAGCAGCCAAATCCAGGGTAGAACCTCAGTTTACGAGCTCCGGTACAGCGAACTACATTCCCCTCTTTACCGACAATTCGGGCGACCTGGGCAACTCGAATATCTTTCAGAGCACGTCGGGCAACGTGGGGATTGGGGCCACCAACCCGCAGCAGCGGCTGGTGATCGGGGCGCCGGCGGGAGGAAGCGCGCTGAACGCGACGAACCTGGCGGATCAAGACCTGCATGTGATAGTGACCGCGCCGGGGGCGAGCGACAAGCATACGTATTTCGGCCCTTCGGTGGCGACCAACCTGACGCTGGGGGTAGGCTTGGTGGAGATGATGCGAATCACCAATGCGGGGAATGTGGGGATTGGGTTCAACAACCCGCAGCAGCGGCTGGTAATCGGGGCGCCGGCGGGAGGAAGAGTGCTGAACGCGACGAACCTGGCGGATCAAGACCTGAATGTGATAGTGACCGCGCCGGGGGCGAGCGATAAACATACGTATCTCGGCCCTTCGGTGGCGGGCAACCTGACACTGGGGGTAGGCCTGGCGGAGATGATGCGCATTGATACCGCCGGAGAAGTTCTTGTCTCAACCACGAGCTCCTATGCGGATCAGTTCAGCGCCGTCCAGACGAATACGGTTCAGGATGTCGATGCATTGGGGGCGTACGGATGGAATGCTCCTTCCGGGTCGGGCCGCAGCGGTGGTATTGCAGTCTGGGCGGATGGTGGAAGAGGCGACCCGTCTACGGGTCGCGGGGGCGACGGAATTTATGCGATCGCAGGATCCGGCGGTGTGGCCGGAGCCTATGCCGGGTATTTCAGTGGCAATGTAGACGTCGTTGGCACTCTCTACAAGAGCGGAGGTTCGTTCAAGATCGACCACCCCCTGGATCCGGCGAACAAGTACCTCTATCACTCCTTCGTTGAATCGCCGGACATGATGAACATCTACAACGGCAATGTGACAACGGATTCCCAGGGGACGGCGTCAGTGACCCTGCCGGACTGGTTTGAAACTCTCAACCGCGACTTCCGTTATCAGCTCACCGTGATCGGACAGTTCGCGCAAGCCATCGTGGCGGGCGAAATTGCCAACCATCAGTTCAGCATCCAAACCGATAAGCCAAACGTAAAGGTTTCCTGGCAGGTCACGGGTGTGCGCCAGGATGCCTGGGCCAACGCGCACCGCATCCCTGTAGAGGTGGAGAAGAACGCACAAGAGCGCGGCTACTACATTCATCCTGAACTGTATGGAGCATCCGAGCAGCAGAGCATCGCGTGGGCGCGCCATCCAGCGATGATGAAGAAGAAGCAGGAAATGAGGGCCCGGCAGTTGGCCTCAGCGCAGAATCAGGCAGCGACAAACCGCGCCGAGACACTGCCGCTGGCCGTGCCGCCTGGCTTGAAAAACACACGGCCACCGGCGCTTTCAACTCCGGCGCAGAAACCGGCCGCGCCGCAGCAGTAACGCTGCAAGGCAGGCACTTAACAGCACTACCGTCCCTTGGGACTCGGCGGTCCCAGGGGACGGTATTATGCAACTGCCTGCATCCCGAACTGTTTGGCGCAACCAAGAAAGAAGCTAGCTGGGCAACAGAGTCCGCCAGCAATGACGTTGCCAGACACAGCCCCTGTGACGAACGGAGCTGAGGTGCGCTCGAGCTCGAGAAGCGGTAGCAAACGGAAAGCACAGAAACGCCGCCCGGTTTCGGGCGGCTTTTTTTGTGACAGAACCCCAGTCGGGGTGCGCGAAGCGGCAGTGAAGCTTTTGGGGACGGTTCTTCTTGCCTGTCGAGGGTGAAGGTTTTGTTAGGCGCTGTTAGGCATGCGGATGCCCTCCGGGCGACCGGCTACGATGCTGGCTTGCTCTTGAACCGGCATTTCGACTGGCGAGTCGTGCGGGCGATGCGCCGAAACCCAGGGTGCGGCTCCCATTGACGCCCGCGCACACTGGGCCTACGATTTGCCTTACGGGGCGAGGGGGAGGAGTGTTTTCCCCATGGCGAACCACGCGGTCGGCCAGGATATGGTTGTTGACCAGACGCTGGGCCACTACCGCATCGTCGAGAAGGTGGGCGGCGGCGGCATGGGCGTGGTTTATAAAGCTGAGGACACACGGCTGCATCGTTTCGTCGCCCTCAAGTTCCTGCCGGAAGAAGTTGCCCGTGACCCGCAGGCAGCAGCCCGCTTTCAACGCGAAGCCCAAGCCGCGTCCGCACTGAACCACCCCAACATCTGTACGATTTACGACATTGGCGAGCAGGACGCGCAGGCGTTCATTGCCATGGAGTTTCTGGACGGCGCAACCCTGAAGCAACGCATCGCGGGGCGTCCAATGGAAAGCGAGTTGGTTCTGTCGCTGGGCATCGACATCGCCGACGCACTCGACGCCGCTCACTCCAAGGGGATCGTCCATCGGGACATCAAGCCCGCGAACATCTTCGTGACGAATAGAGGTCAGGCGAAGATTCTCGATTTCGGTCTGGCAAAAGTCGCTCCCACAGCCAGTTCTTCGAGCCAGATTGCCTTGGCGAACACGGTGACAGCCACGGTCGACGAGCAGCATCTCACCAGTCCCGGCAGTGCGCTGGGCACCGTCGCTTATATGTCGCCGGAGCAGGCTCGGGCGAAGGAACTGGACGCACGTACAGATTTGTTTTCGTTCGGAGTCGTCTTGTACGAGATGGCGACAGGCGCGTTGCCTTTTCGTGGGGACAGTACAGCAACGATTTTCGATTCGATCCTGAACCGCGCACCCGTTCCTCCAGTTCGGCTGAATCCGGACCTGCCGCTCAAGCTGGAAGACATCATCAACAAGGCTCTGGAAAAAGATCGCAACCTGCGCTACCAGCATGCAGCCGACATGCGAACGGATTTGCAACGGCTGAAGCGGGACAGCGAGAGCGGACGGAGTGCGGTGGCAAGCTCGGGCACCTTGGATGTCGCAAAAGCCCCTGCGGTTCGGGTTGCGAAGCTGTGGAAAATTGCGGTTCCCGTCCTGCTGGTCGCCTTGTTGATCGCAGGCGGCCTTTACTATCGGTCGCGGTATCAGAGCAAGCGCCTAACAGATAAGGACACTATTGTTCTCGCCGATTTCGCCAACAGCACCGGCGATGCGATATTCGACGACACGCTGAAGACGGCGCTCAACGTTTCTCTGCGGCAATCGCCTTTTTTGAATGTGCTCTCCGACAGCAAAGTCGCGAAGATGTTGCAACTGATGACCCGTCCGCCGAGCACGAAACTCACACCCGAGGTGGCCCGCGAGCTTTGCCAGCGGGCGCGCAGCAAAGCCTACCTTGCCGGATCGATTGGCAGTCTGGGCAGCGAATATGTGCTGGGCTTGAAGGCAGTGAGTTGCCAGAGCGGAGACACGCTGGCGCAAGAGCAGGTGACGGCGGCGGTCAAGGAGAAGGTGCTGGACGCGCTGGGCGAGGCGGCGTCGAAGCTGCGCGGCGAACTGGGCGAATCGCTGGCTACGGTGCAGAAGTTTGATGTTCCGCTCGTTCAGGCCACCACGTCTTCGCTTGAAGCTCTAAAAGCGTACAGCCTTGGAAAAAGGGCCGCTGACGAGAAAGGCGCTGCCGTTGCCTTGCCTTACTTTCAGCGTGCTATCGAGCTTGATCCGAATTTTGCCATGGGCTACAACGCGTTGGGCACCACCTACTTCAATCTTACCCAGACAGCGCGGTCCAGCGACTATTACACCAAGGCATTTCAGCTAAGGGAACATGCCAGCGAACAGGAAAAGCTGGAGATCACCAGCAACTACTATCAGACTGTAACCGGGGAACTGGATAAAGCGGCCCAGACGCTTCAAGAGTGGGTTGAGAGCTATCCGCGAGAATCCGCAGCGTACAACAATTTGGGCGGCGTATTCAACTTACAGGGGCAGTATGAAAAAGCCGCAGAGATGGTGAGGCAAGCCCTGCGCCTTGAACCGGATTGGGTAGGTGGTTACGAGAGTCTCGCCAACTGCGCCCTTGCCGTGCAACGCCCCGACGAAGCGCGGCAGATCATTCACGAGGCGCAGACGCGAAAAATGGATGATTTTGCATTCCACAATGCGCTCTATGCTCTTGCCTTCCTCGGGGCGGACTCTGCGGCGATGGCGGAACAGCAACAGTGGTTTGCGGGCAAGCCCGATTACGAGAACTTTGGACTGGCGCTCGCATCTGACACCGAGGCGTATGGGGGCCATCTTGCCAAAGCGCGGGAACTGACCAAGCGAGCTGTGGACTCCGCCATACGAGCCGACAACAAAGAAAGCGGGGCAATATGGCAGGCGATTGCTGCTCAGCGGGAAGCCGCTTACGGCAATTCCACAGAAGCACGGCAGTCAGCGACAGGGGCTTTGAAGCTTGCTCCCGCGAGTCAGGGGGCGGAAGCCGAGGCGGCCCTTGCCTTTGCCATGGCGGGCGACAGGGCGCGAGCAGAGTCCTTGGCACAAGACTTAGGGAGACGCTTTCCGCTGGACACGCAGATGCAGGCACTTTGGCTGCCAGCGATTCAGGCGCAATTGGCGCTGGACAGAAAGAATCCGGCTGTCGGCCTCAATGCCTTGCAAGTTGCTTCACGCATTGAGTTAGGCAACATCCCGTTCGGCAACAATACTTCCTGCCTCTACCACGTATATGTACGCGGAGAGGCATACTTTGCAACTGGGCAGGGCAATGCCGCTGCTGCCGAGTTTCAGAAGATTCTCGACCACAACGGTATTGTGTTGAACTGCTGGACGGGAGCCTTGGCCCATCTGGGAGTGGCTCGTGCCAACACCTTGCAGTCGAGAACCTCGCAGGGTGCGGATGCCGATGCCGCCCGCGTCCGGGCGCTCGCCGCCTACAAAGATTTCCTCACCCTCTGGAAAGACGCCGACCCGGATGTCCCCATCCTTAAAGCTGCCAAGGCGGAGTACGCGAAGTTGCAGTAGCTGGAAAAAATCCTTTCTCGTCGCCTTCACCGGGACGCTTGAACGGCGGACCGGCAGATCCGAACTTGCCGATGAAGGAACCCTTCTCCACCTCCCGCCTGAAGTCCTCCTTCGACGTCGCAACTGGGTGTCAGTCAAGGTCGGCTCGCAAAAGTCGAGAGGGGAAGTGTTCCTCCGCACTTGAAATCCTTCCGAGTGTGGCGCAACCCACGCTCGCGATCGATTCCTGCGCCGTCTAGGGCGACATCGGAAATCCGACCTGCCGCTCAATTTCGGCGATTGCGATGGGAGCAAAGTTGGCCTCACGCAGTTGCTGGTTGAGTTGCGCCAATCTCGTTTGCTTGCATCGGGCCCACTCTGCGATGCGTGCCTTTACCTGTTCGCTTGACTCCTTGTAAACCGCGATCGCCTGCGAAGGCACGGCACGATCCCCGCCTTCGACAACTCGCAGAGCGGATGCCAGACCCGTGTAGGCATCCTGCAGCCCGGGCCCTTCCTCTGCCGCGTGTTCCTTGTTCGTCAGAATCTTTCCGATCCCGGATTGAGCTTCTGCCAGTGCTGGCTCGAGAGCTGAGTTTTGTGCTCCCAATTTCTGTTGCCCCAGCTTCTGTTGAATGTCAGCCAGCTGTTTTTGAACCGAGCCGATCTCGGCCAGTGCTCGGCGCGCTTCGATGGTTTCGCCGAAAATCTGTTGGCCCAGTTGCAACTGCTGCGCGAGTATCTCGGGAGTCGCGGGCGAGCGCGGGTCCATGGTGACTTTCAGCGATTGGTCTTGCGTTTTTCCATCGACCGTCAGGCGGACCCGATAGGTTCCCGGCACAGCCTTCGGCCCGCTGGGGTTGCGATACTCGGCGTCTTCGTCCGCGCTCGGGCCGCCGGAACTGCCCCAGGTAAGGTTCCAGACGAAGCGGTGCATTCCGGCAGTTTTCTCCAGGACTTCAGGCTTGGGGAGCCAGCGCTCGGCGACGGGAAGCGGCGGGTGCTTCCTCGTGCCCTGATCTTCCGAGGAGAATCTTCGGACGAGATTCTGTTGCGCATCGAAAACTTCCAGCCGCACGGCGCTCGCCGGAGTCGGGAGGAAATAGTCAATCATCGCGCCATTGGGAGGATTCTCCGCGGCCGGCTCTTCGGGCGGAAGTGGTGTGCCTGAAAAGAAGTCGTTATCAATGCGCACCGCTGTGGCCGGACGGTAAAGCCACGGGCCACTCGATCTTCGCGCCTCAAGCACCTGGCGAAGCGGCGTGATGTTATCGAGAATCCAGAAGGAACGCCCGAACGTGGCAATGATCAAATCGTCCCCGTGGATGGTGAGATCGCGAACTCCAGTGACCGGCAGATTCAATTGCAATGACTGCCAGCGGTCGCCGTCGTCCAACGATACGTAAACTCCAAGCTCGGTTCCGGCGAAGAGCAGCCCTTTGCTCTGCGGGTCTTCGCGAACCGCGCGCAAGAATGCGGGAGCGCGAATGCCGTTCGTAACCAGTTGCCAGCTGGCCCCGTAGTCGCGCGTTCGATAGATGTAAGGCGTCGGATCGTCGAGGCGTCCGCGATCGACGGCTGCATAGGCGACGGCGGGATCGAAATGCGATGCTTCGATCAGCGAGATCTTGCTCCAGTCGCTCAGTCCTTGCGGGGTGACATCTTTCCAGTTCTTGCCGCCATCGCGGGTGAGGTGAATCAATCCCGTGTCGCTTCCCGCCCAGATCAAATCGCGGTGGAGCGGCGATGGCGCAATCGTGAACACCACCCCATAAGCGTCGTGTTTGGCGTTCTCGAGAGTTGGCGGACCTTGAGTTGTCCGATCTTGAGTGGGCGGATTTGGCGGTTTCTTGTCATTCGCGTCCCGCGCATCATGAGTCCCTCCAGTTAGATCGGGACTGATGGTCTCCCAGTGCAGACCGCCATCGCCAGTCTTCATCACATACTGCGTCCCGAGATAGAGCGTGGTCGGGTCCGCCGGGGAAAGAACCAGCACCGGAGTCCAAGGCGCGCGATATTTGCGTTCACGAATCTCCGAGTCCCATGCAAATGCGGGCCACGGAGTAATGTCCTGGCTCAGGCCCGTCCGTTTGTTGAAGCGCGCAACCGAACCGTAAGTCCCACTCAAATAAATGATGTTGGAGTCGTTCGGATCGACCACCAGGTATCCGCTCTCGCTTCCGCCGGGGAGAAACCAGTCCCGCGGCGTGATCTGACCGTGGTCGGTACGGCTTGGAACCGCGGCACTGCCGCTATCCTGCTGCGCGCCGTACACGACGTAGGGAAACTGGTTGTCGGTAGTCACATGATAGAGCTGCGCCGTGGGCTGGTTGTACCAACTGCTCCACGTTTGACCGCGGTCGAGGCTGATCGTGGTTCCCTGGTCCGTTCCGAGAACCATGCTGGCGGAATTTTTGGGGTCGATCCAGAGCTCGTGATAGTCATCTCCGCCCGGCGCGCCTCGCACGACCGAAATTGTCTTCCCGCCATCCTCGGATCGGTAGAGAGCGACATTCGGCATGTAGATCACATCGGGATTGTGCGGATCGATCGTGATGCGATTGAAGTACCACGCTCGACTGGTAAGACGAGGATCGGCGTTGGCGAGCACCCAGGTGTTGCCTCCATCGTCGGAACGATAGAGGCCTGATTTCTTCGCCTCGGGCTTTCTTGCCTCGATGAGCGCGTACACGCGCTTGCCGTCCGGCGCAACCGCAACACCCACGCGTCCCCAATCGCCCTCGGGCAGCCCGTTTCCATTTCCATTGACACGAGACCAGGTTTTGCCCCCATCCTTCGAACGGTACAGGCCGCCGCCAGGTCCATCGCTCGGAGCATACGCGCTCCACGGAGGACGCCGCGTATGCCATGCGCCGGCAAACAAAAGTTGCGGCGCGGCGGCACACATCGCCAGATCGGAAATGCCGATTTCGGGCCCCAGATCGAGAACCCGCGTCCAGTGCGCTCCTCCATCGACGGACTTATAGACGCCGCGCTCTTCATTAGGACCATAAGCGTGCCCCAGAGCGCCAACATAGACGATGCTCGGATTCTGCGGATCGATCGCGATCCGGCTGATCTGGCGCGTCTCCTCCAAGCCGATGTGATTCCACGTTGCGCCGCCATCGGTGGATTTGTACACGCCGTTGCCGGAAGAGAGATCCTCACGAATGTCGGTCTCGCCGGTTCCGGCATAAATGGTTTTAGGATCAAACGGAGCCACGGCCAGTGCGCCGATCGAGGCCACAGGCTGGCCGTCAAAAATCGGTGACCAGACAACTCCCGCATCGGTCGTTTTCCAGATCCCGCCATTGACCGAGCCAAAATAGAAAGTTGTCGAGTCGCCCGGCACGCCGGCCACGGCCACCACGCGTCCACCGCGGAAAGGGCCGATCAAGCGCCATTTGAGCCCATTCATCAATTCCGGAGGAACAGGTTGGGCAACCGCTGCCAGGGTGAGCGACAGAAAAGCCAATATGAAAATACGGCGTCCTAAACACGATCTCAGTTTGCGCAAGTGGCAGGTCCTCTTTCTTGGGTACCCAGTCTAGCGGATGGGGCTGGCATTCTTGTAGCAGGCCGCTGAGAATGTCAGATTTTTTTCTTGACGATCTTCCGAAATTCTCATGGACGGAGGCATCCGCCGCGGCACCGACATCGTCAAGGCCCTCTGCCTCGGCGCCCGCGCCGTGCTCTGCGGACGCGCCTACGGCCTCGCCGCTGGCGGAGAAGCCGGCGTCAATCGCGCCATCGAAATTCTGCGCGCCGACCTCGACCGCACTTTGAGGCTGCTCGGTTGCGCCTCCGTCGCCGAACTTGATCGTTCCTATGTGAATGTTCCACAGAGCTGGGACTCGAACTGACGGCGTTCGCAAAATGCACCTTCCTGTAGAGGCGGGGCTCGCCCCGTCTGAGGGGACGCGGCAAAACGCTGGGGAAGAGTTCATGGTTCGTATCAGGGCATCGCTTCAGCGATGCCGTAAATTCCGAAATCGGAATCCCCTTCAGGGGCTGAGCATCTGCTTGACACCGTTGTCGATTCAACTGTACAGTTCGGATAGTTGAACTGGACAGTTTCACCATGCTGAGAACCGGCAAGAATAACGGCATCGTCGTCTCCGCCCTGCACGCCCGCGCCAATTTTGGCAAGCTGTTGCGCCGGGTGGAGGACGAGCGCCGGTCGCTCGTCATCGAGAAGCGCGGCACGCCGAAAGCGGTGCTCCTCAGCATCCGGGACTATGTGCGGCTTGCCGCCCCCGAGCCGGAAGTGCTCAAGCTGATCGGAGAGGAGTCCCAGCACAAGGGCACGAACATGCTCAGCTCGCGCCGGATTGACCAGGTCATCAAGGCCGCCCGCGCGCAAAAACCGAAGCGTCGATGATCCCGCTCCGGCTCGTCATTGATACCAACATTCTCGTCTCGGCGGCTCTGAAACCGGACGGACTCCAGCGCACCGTGCTCGTGCTTGCAATTACCAAACCGGCCAGGCTGTACGTCACCGAGGCCGTTCTCGCGGAATACCGTGAGGTACTCGCGCGCCCGGAATTCAAAATCCGCAGGGGCCTTCGGCAGCAACTCCTCCAGCTCATAAAGAACCATGCGCAGCTCGTTACCCCTGCGCGCGCGCTCCAGGTCGCGAGAGATCCCGACGACAACAAGTTCCTGGAATGCGCGGACGCCGCCCGCGCCGACTACCTGGTAACCGGCAACCAGCGCCATTTCCCAAAGTTCTGGAAAAAGACCAAGGTAATCACGTCCCGCGAATTCATCGGCATCGTAGCCCCGCACTTTATCCCGTGACGTGGCGCCACCGGAGCTGTCAATCCGCAATACTCCGCGTCCCTTCGCTTCATGTGTGACGACGGTCACTGCAAGCGCCGCGCCCCGGCGTAAATTCTTAGCCATGAACGCACCAATCGGGAACGATCGCGCAACGTGGCTGCATGGGCCCTCGGCCGAGTGCTCCGTGGTTCCCGGAGAACGGCCGAACCCCTGGCGGCTGATCCTTCTGGGGGCGCCCGGCGTGGGCAAAGGCACGCAAGCCGAACTCCTGACCGAGCGTCTGGGCGCGTGCCATCTCTCGACCGGAGACATCTTTCGAGCCGCCGGGAAGCGGAAAGACTGCGATCAATCCCCGGCGATAAGGGCAGCGCTGGAGTACATGCGTCGGGGCGAACTGGTGCCCGACTCCACCGTCTGGGAGATGGTGCGCGAGCGCAGCGACTGCATCCTTTGTCGCGGCGGCTTTATCCTCGACGGATTTCCGCGCACGCTCGGCCAAGCCGAGTCGCTAAAAGATTTGATGGAGAAAGAAAAGCTTTCGCTCAGCGCCGTGGTGGACTACGAACTGCCGGTGGACGAGATTGTCCAGCGCCTGAGCGGCCGCCGCACCTGCGAAGAATGCAAATCGGTCTTCCACGTTAAGGAAAGACCGCCGAAGGTCGAGGCCGTGTGCGATCACTGCGGCGGCCGCCTCTTCCATCGCGAAGACGACCGGCCCGAGGCCATCACCGTGCGTTTGGAAGCATACGAACGAAGCACCGCGCCACTCATCCAGTTCTACAAGAATCTCGGCCTGCTGCTGCCGATTGTCGCCAAGGGATCTCCCGACGAGATCTTAGCGCGCACGATGGAGAAGATGGATAAGCTGGCGGACGATAGATAAAGATAAGCTGCAGACGCCGGGTGCCCTGCCCGAGCTCCGCTTGGACGGGGGCGTTCGTCGGTCACTGACTCGACCGCAAGACTCCAGAGTAACGACAACCCAGGTTGACATCAGTAGCTATAATCAACGAACTTCTGACTCAGGACACTGGTTGAGGAAGGGGCTTTAGCTTCCGAGGAGCAGTCGGTCGTGAATTCGGTTTCCAGAAAAGCATCCACGCATTCGAGCGCCGAAGCGCAGCGTCGTCTCGCTTATTTCAAGGAGCGGCGCGATGAGATCGTCTCGACCATCCGCGAGCTGGTCGAAATCGAATCTCCCAGCGACAACAAAGCCGCCGTGGACCGCGTTGCGGAGGCCGTCGCGGAGAAATTTTCCCGGCTCGGCGGCGAAGTGCGCTTCCACCGGGCGAAGGACTTTGGCAGTCACCTGCAAGTGAACTTCGGCGGCAAGTCGGCCAAGCCGGTGCTGCTGCTTGGCCATTACGACACCGTCTATCCGCTGGGAACGCTCGCCACCATGCCCTGCCGCGTCGAGCGCAACAAATTGACTGGGCCCGGCGTGCTCGATATGAAATCCGGCATCGCGCTGATGCTGCACGCGCTCGCGGCGCTGCAGGATTGGCATGGCGGGTCGCCGGGTAAAGAGCAGGGTGGCGGATTGCCGCGGCCCGTCAACGTGCTGCTGGTTTCCGACGAGGAAGTGGGCAGCGACTCCTCGCGGGCGATCACGGAGGCACTGGCCAAAAGAGCGGCGGCCGTGCTCGTGCTCGAGCCTTCCTATGGACGGCAAGGCGCCGTGAAAACTGCGCGCAAGGGAGTTGGCGAATACCTCGTCAAAGTTACCGGCAAGGCGTCTCATGCCGGCCTCGACTTCCAGAAAGGCGTAAACGCGATTCTAGAGCTGGCGCGTCAGATCGAGAGAATTTCCCGCTTCACCGACTTGAAAAAGGGCTTGACGGTCAACGTCGGCATCGTGAGCGGCGGATCGCGAACCAATGTGGTTCCGGCGGAAGCGGCGGCGCAGGTCGATGTTCGCATCGCACGCATTAAAGACGCGGCCGGGATCGACAAGAAGATGCGCAGCCTGCGGCCGTTCAATCGCAAGTGCAAAATCGAGATCACCGGAGGGATCAATCGTCCGCCCATGGAGCGCACCGCCGGAGTGGCAGCGTTGTACGCGCAGGCCGCCGCCATCGCGCGCGAGTTGGGATGGAAGCTCGGCGAAGCCGCGGTGGGCGGCGGGTCGGACGGCAATTTCACCGCGGGTCTGGGGATCCCAACGCTCGACGGCCTCGGCGGCGTAGGCGACGGAGCGCACGCCACGCACGAGCACATCCTGATCTCGGAGCTGCCACGCCGGGCCGCGCTCATTGCCGGACTGATCGAAGCAGTGTGATCGGAGCCCATGCTCCGGGTGGCAGGCAGTACGGGCGCTCTTTGACCTGAGGGTCCAACTAACCTAGAATTCAATTTGGGGCCCTTGGAGTGATGCTGCAGCCCGCGCCGGGCAACCCCGCTGGAGGTTCTTATGCCGGGAAAACTGGGATTGCCTGAGATTCTGCTGATTCTTGCCGTCGCGCTCCTCATCTTCGGACCAAGCAAACTTGCCAGCCTCGGCAAGGGCTTGGGCGAAGGCATCAAGAATTTCAAGTCCGCCGTAAAAGACGACGAAGAAGGCGGAGAGAAGAAACCGTAGTCGCTCGTGTGGCGCGGACACTCCTGTCCGCGCAGCCGCTGGCACAATCACGAATCTGCGCTACACGACTCCTGCCTGCCGCAGCATGCGCCACACCAGCGCTACCGGCAGTCCCACCACGTTGCTGTAATCTCCTTCGATGCGAGTAATCCACCGGGAAGCGATGCCCTGAATCGCGTAGGCTCCGGCTTTGTCCGTAGGCTCGCCGCTGGCGACGTAGTCGGCGATGTCTTCGTCCGTGATTTCACTCACGGTAACGAGCGTGGTTTCACTGGCCACCGACGGCTGGCCACTGACCACCAAACACACTCCCGTAATCACCTGATGCTCGCGTCCTGAAAGCATGCGCAGCATGCGCGCGGCGTCCGCGGCATCGGAAGGCTTGCCAAGAAATTGGCCATCGACGACAACCACGGTGTCGGCTCCGAGCACGAAGTCGTGCGGACGCTGACGTGCAACCGCGAGCGCCTTCTCACGCGCCAGGCGTTCGGCACAGTCTTCCGCGCCTTCTCCAGGCAGCGGGTCTTCCGAAATGTCCGCAGGCTGCACTTCGAACGTGATCCCAGCGTTGCGCAGCAATTCCTGGCGACGCGGCGAGGCGGAAGCGAGTACGAGCATGGGAATCATTCTAGACCGCGCATCAATTCTCGATTGTCATCCCGAACGAAGTGAGGGATCTGCAGTGGGTCGCTGACCAAGAAAACTGCAGATCCCTCACTTCGTTCGGGATGACAAGGGTGTGGGTTGGGGAAGCGCGCTACTCCAACGCTTCGGGCTCGAGGGAAATGTTCTTCTCGCCTTTTGCGCGCTTTTCCCAGTATTTTTTCACCCAGGCTTCGTAGCTCTTGCCGGCGGCGGTGTCGCGTCCGGTGAAGGCGATGGCGGCGATTTCGGAATAGGGCATGGCCGGCCGTTCGTTGCTGTTCGCGAGCATCAGGCGAACTACGGAGTTCGCGAGCGTCGGGCCAATGCGGCGGTCGAAAAGATAGCCGGTGATCTGGGAGCCGTCTTTATCTTTATTCTTGCGGGTGATGGTTACGTCGCCACGATAGTCAAAGGCTTTTTCGATGACCGCCCGGACATCGGCTTCGGTGGCGAGTTGCGGGATCCATCCCTGAAGATTTTCGCGCTCGAATCCGGGGACAACTTCGAGTTCATCGGTCGGGCGCGGCGGCGCAGGAATAGTTTGCACGCTGTGGGGCAACGCGGGATCGTGCCCATGTTCTCGACCGCTCATACGCGGCTTTCTTCCGCCTGCGGAGCATCAGTCGCAACGTCAATCTGCGCGTCGATTTGCACTAGCGGATTGTAGGAGTGTACCGGCCGCACATCCCGATCGAGATCGGTGAGCGCGTCTTTGTCGGGATAGAGCGAGAAGGTCGCCTTCACCGTGTCCGCGAATCCGCGCAGCGACCCGAATGTGTCGTCCACCGACGAAGGTTCGTAGCCGCAATGCACCATGCAGTTGGCGCACTGCGGGTTGCCCGACTCGGTGCCGTAGCTTGCCCACTCCGTCGTTTCCATCAATTCTTTGTAAGACTCGGCGTAGCCGTCCTGCAACAGGTAGCACGGCTTCTGCCATCCGAAGATGTTATAGGTCGGCATGCCCCACGGCGTGCACTTGTAGTTGCGCTCGCCCATCAGGTACTCGAGGAAGAGCGGCGACTGGTTGAAGCGCCACGTCTTTTTGCGATTCGAAAGCATGGCGCGGAACAGGCGGCGAGTGCGGGCGCGTCCCATGAAGTGTTTCTGGTCGGGCGCCTTGTCGTAGGAATATCCGGGCGAGACCATCATGCTCTCGACGCCGACGTCCATCATCTCGTCGAAGAAGTTGCGCACGCTGTTGGGATCGGCGCCATCGAACAGAGTCGTGTTGGTGGTCACGCGGAAGCCAGCTTCGATGGCCGCGCGGATTCCGTCGAGGGCGAGTTCGTATCCGCCTTCGCGGCACACGGAAAAATCGTGGTGCTCTTTCTGTCCGTCCACGTGAACGGAGAAGCTTAGGTACTTGCTGGGCTTGAACAGGTGCAACTTTTCTTTCAGCAACAGCGCGTTGGTGCAGAGATAGATATATTTCTTGCGCGCGACCAGGCCTTCGACAATTTCGGCGATCCGCGGGTGCATGAGCGGCTCGCCGCCGGGGAGCGAGACCATGGGCGCTCCGCACTCATCAGCCGCTTTGAAGCAGTCTTCCGGGGAGAGATCTTTTTTCAGGATGTGGGCGGGGTACTGGATTTTGCCGCATCCGGCGCAAGCCAGGTTGCAGCGGAACAGCGGCTCGAGCATGAGCACGAGCGGATAGCGCTTGCGTCCGGCCAGCTTCTGGCGCAGAACGTAGGAGGCCACTGTCCACATCTGGGATACAGGAACTGCC
>Ga0187865_1001550_pt1 | contig 25699 bp, 15 predicted proteins | sample June2016WEW_11_1_2_FD_132989 | JGI IMG/M metagenome (GOLD analysis project Ga0187865, IMG submission 132989) | Peatland microbial communities from SPRUCE experiment site at the Marcell Experimental Forest, Minnesota, USA - June2016WEW_11_100 | ecosystem: Environmental > Terrestrial > Soil >...
GAGTACGGGTCAACCCGATTGATACCCGTTCCGAAGTAGGGTATCCATAAAGCCATGCCGTAAGTCATATTCTGCATCGCGGTGGGCTCATAGACGTAGTCACTGCGCCACAGGGGGGCGGCGCGGCGCAGGGTCTCGAGGTCATTCCGGCGGCCGCCCGAGGCACAAGTGTCGATGAGCAGGTTCGGGTAGAGGCGTCGCAATTCATCCCAATACGCCAGGTAGCCCGTGACATGTCGGATTTCCGTGATCCCCTGCCGATCCTCTTTGTCATTCGCCCGCCAGAGGGAGAGGGGATCGAAATTGAAATCTTGCCGATACAGATCGATGCCTTGTTCTTTGAGCAGGCCGCCGACACGCTCGACCAGCCAGCGCCAGGCTTCCTGGTTTCCCAGATAAAGCAGCTTGTTCTCTCCGTCCCGCCCCAGCAACCACTCCGGGTGCTTCTCATACAACCAGGTGCCAGGTGCAACGCGCTCTGGCTCAAACCACACAATTGACTTGAGACCCTTACTGTGGACGTAATCGGTCACCGCGCGCAGCCCCTGCGGGAATCGCTTTAAGTCGGGCTCCCAGGTGCCCACATTCCACCAGCCATTCTGGAAGGGGTACCAGCCTGCGTCCATCCACCAGTAGTCGAGTGGGATACGCTCCTGCAAGTATCGGTCGAGAAGGGTTTTCTGGTTCGACTCATCCGCGTCCTGCATGATGTTGGTAACGATACCGGGTTCCGCCTCGAGCTGGGGAGCCGGCAGCTTACCGCCGGGACGTGGCAAGTTGTGGGCAATCATCCACCTCCGCCAGACGTTCTGCGCTCCGATCCAGTCCCCGTTCCAAAATTGCAGCGCCAGCAGCGGAGTCCTCGCCTCTTCGCCCGGCAACAACTTGAAGTGGGTCAGCTCCTGCCCGGCCCGAACCCGCAGTCCCCTCCCCTCGTCCCGCTTGAACTCCGCCGCCCATTGCCCTGGCCACCCCAACGCGATGATCACTCCTTCCCCAAGCCACTCCACATTGAAATAGCACAGGTCGCTATTGGTCGGCCGGCCTTCCATGGCTGCGAATCGCAAGTCCGCGTTGCGATCCAGCGCCGTCTCTCGCGGCTCATAATCCGTCGGCGAAGCCGGCGATCCTTTACTGTGGTGCAGTATGAACTCCCCTTCCGCACTGCGCTCGAACCGCGTATCCAGCGCCTGGATCTGCTCCAGAATGGGCGTGTCCCCTTTTCCTTGGTTCTTGAAGTACACGGTCCACTCCACGGTCGGGAAATCGTGGTAGACCACCGCCACACACCGCACCCGCAGATCTGTCTCGGGGTCGGTATAGGTCAAGGTGTACTCGGTGCGGTTCTCATCCAGGCGCCGCTCGCTGCGTTCGAGTTCCCAGGTCTTTAGCAACTCGCTCGAGGGTCGATCGCCGTAGCGGAATGAGAAAGGCACTCCGACAGTGTAAGGCTCGCGCGGCGGTCCGACCGGCAGATCGGCCAACCAGACGGTACTTCCGTCCGCCAGCATTACGCGAGCATCGGCCCAATCCGCCTGATCCCACGCCGCATCGTCCCACGGCTTCCTTTCGCCCACCGGCTTCAATTCCAGCGTGAATTCCCTGGCCCCAGCCAGATTCACGTTTATCGGAACACCCGCCATGCCCTCGCGCATCACACTGGAACGGAACAGTTCAGCCCCTCTCGCCTCAACCGAGAGCACGAAACTACCACGCCCCCCGTAGCCGACATCATCGTTGTTGCTATCAGGGCCAAGCACCGCGTAGAGATTCTTGGCGGGCTGGGGAAGACGCACTTCAATTTTGCCCGCGCCAAAGTGCAATCCTCTCCGGTATCGTTGGGCAGCAATTCGCAAGGGCTGGCCGGCAATCGTATTCTTTTCGATCCGGCCGTTCCTTGTATAGACAAGCAGGCAGGCGTCCTCGGGCACGCTCTGGGCTTTCCCCAAGAACTTGGCACTCACCCAGCGGCTGACTTCGCCAGCCTCTTTGCCGGTCGCAGAAAAAACCAGGCGTGGCTGTGCCGCGACACAGCAGAGCCACATCGCCATCGCAGCAACGAACGCTTTCATTCCACACCTCCCGAGCGCGGCCCTTCCAACCAGGTGGCAATTGAAGACAACAATTCTTCCGGTGTCAGATCGCGCTTGCTTCGAGCGGCCTTCCTACGGGCCGCTTCAGCAACTCGGCAATGTCGCGCGCCGCACCGCCTAGACAGCGGGAGAGGACACCCGAGGGGCCAGCAGTATACTCCATGCTGTACCTGAAAGCTGATAGCTGATGGCTGATAGCTGACGGCTTCCTGACAAGGCGAGAGAACGAGAACATAATCCTCGTTCCGCCATATATAACGGTCTAGGGATCACCGCGCGGCGGGCGCGAGCTTGTTCCTCAACACACCCAAGACGAGGGCGCCTATGAAGAACTTCCCCAGTAGGTCGAGTGCCTCCATGCCGACGAACGCCGAGGGGAAGCCGTACCAGTTCCAATAGGGCACGAACTTCAGGACGAAGGCGGTCAAGCCTGCGAGCACTGCCCATCCCGCGCGGCCCGGGACGGTGCCCGGCAGACGCGTCAGGAGAATTGCCAGCAACAGCGCCGCAAAGGAGTCGGAGCAAAGTTGTCGCAGCAGGTTCGGTACGATGTTCCTGGTTTTGTCGCCCAGGTCAGGCAGCATGGCGACGGAGGCAAAAACCCCACGCGGCGCGAAATAAATCCCGTTTACCGCTGCGTTGGCGCGCAGCACTTGAACCACGGCCATCTCATCCTTGAAGTAACTCATAGTTTGCGGCAGTAGCGAATGGGTGATGAAACCCCAGAGGAACAACACGACCCCGCCCACAATAGTCGCCGTCACCAGATATTTCCCGTTCATTGCACTTCCCTTCCCTTACCTGAAACTCCAAATTGTTCAGCTTGCCTCGCTTGATGTTCGCACGAAGGATAGCACAGAAAAGACCCTCCCTGAATTCCGGGCCCGAACCCTAACAGCACGCTAAAAGGCCCCTCGGAATGTCATTCTGAGTCCTTCGCTGTCGTCCTGAGCGCAGCGAAGGATCTCGCTGTGCCCGCTCAGGATGAACTGCGCGAAGAATCCCCGCATTTGAGAGCGCAATCAGTGCGAAAAATAACTCCGGGATGCTTCGCTGCGGTCTCCATGACAGACCCGAAGTTAGTATCAAAGGGTTGCGAAAGGTGCGGCTGTATCCATTCCATTCTTCATGGCACCCGCCGGCTTGTTTTGGCTGCGCCAAAGAATGTGGTTTGATGCAGGGCAATCTCTGCCCAAAGCTGCCTTGTTCGCACGTCAGGTCCGAAACCATTCGCAGCCGAGACTTCCATGCACGAACACATAACAAACCGACCCAGCCCGCCTTCCTCACCCGCCCGCGGGAAAAATTGTGTTCACTGGAATCGGGAGCCTGTTAGAATGTGGTAACGCTACTCCCTGGTGGTCGTCGGGCTGGCTACGCCACCAGGGCTCTGAATTGTTGCGCATGGTAACTGATACTCAGTCCGGCGGCAGCGTCTTGAGCAGTCCTGAACACCACGGAATCTCCAGAGATGAACTCAACGAACTCTGAAGTGTATACGGTAGGGTCGCTGGTCCGCGTCCGGGAGCGCGAGTGGGTAGTCCTCCCCTCAGAAGATCCTGAAGTCCTCAACCTGCGGCCACTCAGTGGGAGTGAAGCAGAGTCATGTGGTATCTGTTTGGCCCTTGAGAAAGGCGAGATCCAGCCGGCTCAATTCCAGGCGCCGAGCCCCCACTCCGCCGGCGACTTCATCGCCGGAAGGCTGTTGCGGGACGCAGCGCGCCTTGGCCTGCGCAGTGGAGCCGGACCGTTTCGTTCTCTCGGTCGGCTCTCGGTGCGGCCCCGCCCCTACCAGTTCGTTCCTCTCATCATGGCGCTTCGCCTTGACCCCGTCCGTGTGCTTATTGCCGACGATGTGGGCATTGGCAAGACCATTGAGGCTGCCTAGATCGCCCGCGAGCTGCTCGATCGGGGCGACATTCAGCGCATCTGCGTGCTCTGCCCACCGCACCTTTGCGACCAATGGCAGCGCGAGTTGGAGTTGAAGTTCCAGATCCAGGCACGAGTCGTCAGGACCAGCACCATCGCCAGGCTGGAACGGGAACTTCCCCGTCAGGGCCTCAGTCCGTATCGGCACTATCCGCACCTGGTCGCCAGCATCGATTTCATCAAGACCGAGCGGCACAAGCACGATTTCCTGGTGAACTGCCCCGACTTGGTTATCGTGGATGAAGCGCACTCGGCCACCCAGCCGGGTGGCCGTGGCTCGAAGGAGCAGCAGCAGCGCCACGAACTGGTCAGTGCAATAGCCAATAGGCCCGGGCAGCATCTCTTGCTCCTGGCCGCCACTCCTCATAGCGGCATCGAAGAGGGCTTCCTCTCGCTCCTTGGAATGGTGGATAGTCGCTTTGAAAGGCTCAACCTGGAGGCAATCACCGAGGGCCAGCGCGCCAATCTCGCCAAGTGCTTTGTCCAGCGGCGCCGGGCGGACGTTGAGAGGTGGATGGGCGCTGAGACCCGCTTCCCCAAGCGTGAAAAGGTGTGAAAGAATTGTTGTAGGGGCACGCCATGGCGTGCCCCTACCTGAGCTTTCAATGGGATACACGGGGTGAATTCGCGCCTTTTAGGATTTTCTCACAGCTTCTGACTCCAAGGAAGAAACCTACGCGCTCAGCAAAGAATACAGAAAGCTTTTTGACGACGTTCTGAAGTTTACACGTGGGCCCGTCTTCGAGCAGGGACCGAGCAAGCCGCGACAACGGGTGCGTTATTGGGCTGCACTGGCTTTGTAAGCATCTACTTACTGCCGACTGCCTTCTGGTGTCGGCGGGCGGCAATCGAACGAAAGGCGTAGGCGAATAAGAAGTCAGCTGCGTAACGGCGTCCGTGGGTGCGAAATCGGCAAAGCGGTGGTGGAGTGCACCCGGCCACCTCTTGAATTGTGCCTCGATGACGCCTAACGCGGATATAACTTCCGTTGAACATCCAGGGGTTGATCGGCGTTTGGCGTATACTAGTGGGACACGGTCTAGGCGGGCTTTCCGCTGCGGTGGAGCCGCACGCGAGAGGGCTCCTGGTGTATCGTATGACGCCACCCCATGCAGACCCGTCGTGTGAAATCCATCCTTCAATGGAGTTGGAAGAGGTCTTCCTGCACTTCCTGAACAGGTTCGAGAGCCTGCCTAACCCCAGGTCTGTGGCCGAAGCCGGGATCACGACTGACGAGTCCGAAGTTCTAAAGCAATGGTTTTCGGAGCCCGAGCCTCGGATGTGGTGCGGGATGTGGTGCGAGAGCACGTCCCAGGTTGATCTCTCAAATGGGATCTTGGCTTCGAAGCGGGAAATGTTTGGTGGGTTGCTCCTCATCCTCGCTTCGGAAGTGTGCCGCGCAAATTCCAACGAAGATTCAGTTTGGCCAGCCGTGACCGCGGCTCTCCAAACAGACAAAGGGTTCTTCTCACCGCTCTTTGTCGCCGGTCAGCCAACCACGGCTTGCAAGAACGCGGTGACCGCGGGTGCCTGCAGACTCCAACTGCGAAACCTGATCGACCGCTATGGTGCGCAGGAGTATTTCGACACACTCAAGCTTCAGTTCGGATTCACTCATCGGGGGGCGGTCCGGAGATTGCCAGATTGGCTCGACGGGCTTGGACTTCCTATTGCGGTAAGGATTCTCACCGGAGTTGATCCTGAATATGGGGACCTGAGGTCGAGTTCGTTCAATGATCTTTGGGATGCCCTCTATGATTTCAGGCGTAGCCGCGTTTCCGACGAGTACACATCTGCGCTTCTTCAGGCGTCTCCGTGGATTCGCCCTGAATGGGCTTCTGAACTGATGAGGGCTGCCAAACTACGCTCTCAAACACCCACCCCTTCATCCGCGCCGGAGATTCTCGACCGCACAAATGAACCCGTACGCGAGCTGCTCCTCCGCTGGGAGTATCCTGCAAAACCTGAATTGTCGCTGCGACTCAACGAGGAACGCATCTACGAGATTCTGGGCGGACTCGAAAGTGCTACATTCGCGATTGACGGACGAGTCGTGGACCGCTGGACATTACAAGAAGGCGGTGGATGGCGAGGGAGGCGTAAATTACCGTGCCAAGCCGAAGGCGCGAAGCACAACCTCCGGCCAAGCCTATTGTCCATCAGCAGCGAAGGCAAACTATTAGAAGAAGTGGACCTTTTGGAAATCGGCATGGGTGAACCGCTTCTTGTCTTCGATCTTGAGACCGGAACCTTGGTCAGTCTCACCTCCAAGCTCAACCCGAGGACGGACTATGCATTAATTTGTGATAGTGACCTCACCGTCCCCGACGTTACGCAGGCCATTAAGTTGAAAGATCGTGCCGCATATCGGCTGGCCAGTCCGTGGCCACAAGACCTAAGGGTTGTTTGTGATGGGCTTACATATTGGGAACCAACGCTAGACCAAAGAGAGCCGATTAAACCGATCCGCCTGATCCTGGAGTCACTGCCTGGCGAAACCACCCAAATTGGGTCGGCTAGCCGTGTGAATGTTACAGGCGTTTCGGAAGACGTCACAGTTGTCACGGTGATCGCCGGAGGCTGGCATATTCACACAACCAAGCATGGCGCCATTTGGCAGACGGAGCGCCCGTTGCAGATTACGCTCGGCATGGCGCTTGGTAAAGAGCGCATCCGAATCCAAGTAAGTAGTGCCAGTTTCTCCCGGACGGTCGCTCCAAAGTTTTCTTTGAGTCTCCGAGGAATTGCGTGCCTCGAAGCCGATTCAAATGCTGACGCGGAACCTAAGTGGACGCTGTTGAGCGTGGGGCACGCACTGAATCGAGCCGATGGCTCCGGGAGGGCGCGCGTCTTCGTTGGGAAGGATAAATCTGAACTATTTGAAGGCGCCTGCTTGGTAGGCAAAATCAGTTCGCGCACCTTCCAATTGGGAGATCTGCAAGGTTGGGGGGCTCCGCTTATCAGCCGCTCCGAGGGTCACGCAGACACGGTTCTTGTCGAATCGGTCGAAGACTATGGCGCAGGAAAGTTTGTGCCATCGCTATTCGGAGGACAGACTTGCGCGTGGCTCACTTGGCAGGTTCCAATTTCTCCGAGCAAGGACCACAGAATTCTCGTTTGGCCCCAAATACCTCAGAAGCCGCAGGATTTGCCCGCGATCGAGGTGGCCAGTCAGCAGGGCGACTTCCTCTGGAAACTACCGAATCTCGGCGATGCGGCGGCGATGGCGATTGCCTACCAAGGCACTCGGATCGCCTCCTACTGGGCCAGCGAGCCGATCATCAAGGCTCTTGGGCATCACCCGGCAAACAGCCTTTTTGCTCTTTTGCGATGGCTAAAGGTGCCTGTCTTGAATCCATTGTTCAGGACCGCAGTGGAAAAAGCTGTCGCTCAGGATCCGGCTGAGTTTGTAAGTGGTTGGTTAGACGGTGAGGCTCTTCAATACGGCCTCGTTCATCGACCGGCAGAACAGGGATTGGACATAGTCATTCGACAATTCCTCTGGAATTATGTGGAGAGGAGTGAAACTAGGATGGAGGGGCTCGCACGAACGTTTCCCACAGACCGTAGACCGCAGAGTGAGCCGGAGGTCTTTAAGTCGTCGCTGTCGCGCCTCGGTGAGTTCTGTCCTTCGCTGTCCTACAACCTTGCAAGACTTAAGCTGCGTGGTGACAAGTATCGGAAGTACGTGCGCGCTGTGGCAGCCTCAATGTTACGCCAGCCTGAAACCACCGAAATCTCCCAACTGCGGACCCGAATGATTGCTGATTGCCGGGATTGCGCCAATCTTCTTAAGGTCGCGCCGGAGGCGCTGGGAAAGAGTGTGGACGCATTCGGGGCCTATCTGGATAATCAGGCGTCGGACTACAAGCAACTTGAACCGGGTTTGAGGAGACTTGGAGAAACGTCGAGAGGTCGCCCGTTCCTCACTGCGTCGTTACTCATCCGGTTGGTGGAGAGGAGTAGGTTCTGAGCCAAATCGATGCCCTTATGCTTGTAGAATTTACGAGGCGACGTCTCGTTGATCTCGCCGTATCTGAAAACTACCTTCGAAGCCCGGCCCTAGCGCGTTCGGCCGAAAAGATTTGGCAAGGTGCTGGTGAGCATGGTGGACTGGTAAGTGAACTATGGATACAGGGTGCCTTTCCCAGTAGATCCTCGGAAGATTCGCTGGAATCCTTGGCGATCGAAGGCCTGTTTCCCCAAGACCTCTGTGAGTACCTGGACAGCAAGGGCAACTTCCCGGCAGCACGTCCATTGTTCGCACACCAGGCGGACGCATTCCGTCACGTGGCGAGCGCTCAATCCGGCGAGAAGCCTTCTCTCGTGGTCACAGCTGGGGCGGGCGCGGGCAAAACCGAAGCTTTCCTGCTGCCGATTCTCGCCGGACTTTGGAAGCAGCCACGCGCCCCCAATGAGCATGGCATGCGTTGCCTGATCCTGTACCCCATGAACGCCCTGGTCACCGATCAGGTTACACGGCTCTATGAACTCCTCAAATACCAGAATACATTAAGCCTCTTCCACTTCACGAGCGAAACACCGGAAAACGACCGCGACGTGAAGCCAGAAGAGAGGTGGGAGCCTTGCCGCCGCTGGAGTCGTCACGCCGCGCGCGCGAGCATTCCGGACATCGTCATCACCAACTACTCTATGCTGGAGTATATGCTTTGCCGGCCGCAAGACCGGGAGTTCTTTGGGCCTGCCCTGCGTTATATCGTGTTGGACGAGGCTCACCTTTACACAGGAACGCTTGCCGCCGAAATGACGCTTCTTCTTAGGCGGGTGAGGGATCGCTGCGGGGTATCTCCCGAACAGCTCACACACATTGCAACCTCCGCTACGCTCGGCGGAACAAAAGAAGACCTTGAGGGCTTTGCGGCGACGGTATTCTCCGTACCGCGCAAGCTCGTCAAAATCGTCGAGGGGAAAACAGCTCCTCTGCCAAATCCAAAAGAACTTGCGACCGTTCAAACCCCCAGCGCCGAACAACTAGCACAACACCGGGAACTCGAACTTGTGACCCTGAATGCCGATGGAGAGTTTGTCGGTCCCGACCTAGACGCGCTGAGGCGACTACGCCCGGTCCTATCAAAGCTGTTGCCGGGCGACGCGATCTCATCAGCAGAAGCTTCCGCTAAGGGGGTTCTTGCACCATTCCTTAAGCTGTCATTGGAACACGTCACGATCGTGAGGCGGCTCATGGAACTGGTGTATGACAAGGGCCTTCTATCAATCGACAATCTCGCGTGCGAACTCTGGGGCAACGCCAACCAGGCGACACGCGAAGCCACGGTCCTGCTCTTAAGATTGACTGCGGCGGCCCGACTGAAATCGAATGAGTCCCCGCTCGTCCCGCACCGGCTTCATTTTCTCGTTCGTGCGCCTCATGGGCTCTCAGCATGCCTTAACACGTCATGTTCTGGCCCATCTGATTTGCGGGCCGAAGGTATCGGCTGTCTTCAGGCCCCGAGAGACCGGTGCGTCTATTGCAATTCCGTCACGCTTCCGGTCCACCGCTGTAAGGCTTGCGGCCAATGGGCACTCGCCGGGTACGAAAACCCAGACACACTGGAGTCCGGACATTTTGCCGAACCTAGCAAGCGCAGGTATTACCTTATTGCAGACTCCGGCGGGAAGGACCTTTCGGTGATCATCGTCAATCCCGAAACCGGCGAATACTCTGGTAAAGGGGCGGGTACCCGGCTCTTCCGAGCACCCTGCCCCGAACATGGTACGTCGTGTAACGACCCATCCCGATGCACCCAGCAGCAATGCCCGAACTGTGCGACAGGCTGGGGTGCATCGCCGGATGATACTGATGAAGATGACCGGACCCTCCAGATCCAGCCACTGAGGGGGGGCGAACGGCTTGCCCTGAGCGTCGCAACCGAAACCGTGCTCTACGGAATGCCCGTATACCCTGACCCCTCGCGAGGTTGGAAACCGGGAAAAGGGCGCCGCCTGCTCTGTTTCAGCGACTCTCGCCGCGAGGCGGCACGGCTGGGTCCGTTACTGACCAGCCAGCACGAGACGTGGGTGATTCGGTCGGCTATTGCGAACACGCTTGCAACCTACAAGCCTGTTTCCTCCGCCTACCTCCACAGGCAGATCCAAAGATATGAGGCTGATGCCGCCGACATAACTCTTCCGCAAGTGGACCGGGACGAGGCTAACCGCAAGGTTGCCGATCTTCGGAATCAACTATCCACTGCCTCTTCTGGAATTCCATTCACGGAGTTTGCTCGTGCTTTTGCGGAAAGCCCCCACATCTCCGAGCTTCTCGATCGCGATCTGGCGGAGAAGTATGCTGAGTGGCGTCAGGAACGGTGGAAAGAGAACCGGCGAAGCGTCGCCAGCCACGCTGAGGCCCTGATCGCCCAAGAAATGGATAACCCGCTGCGAGCGGCCGTATCAACCGAGGCGGTGGGACTTCTAGAACTTGTCTACCCCGCATTGGCTGATTTGCCGCTGCCCCCAAGCTTCGCTGGACAGCTCCGGAACGACGAGATTCGGAACAAACTCGCAGGCGTATGGCCTGACATATTAGCTGCCCTGCTGGACACGCTGCGAGCGGATCGCGCGGTGGATTGGTCGAAGGAGGAAGACGGCCGCAAATGGAGTGGGGAATCACCTCTTTACGGGCGATGGAGCACTCGCTCGAAGAACGGCTGGACGGCGCGCCGCTTTATTGGAGACGACAGTCGCCCGAGGGATACCCTGCAACTACGCCTTTGGTTTGCGAGGACCTTGCTTGCGGCGGCGCACTGCCCAGAGTCTTTTTCCTCACCTTTGCTGGAGGCCGCGTTTGACCAGTTGTATGAAGGCGCAGACAAACGGCAGCTTCCATGGCTCCGATGCGAACTCCATGAAGTGAACGGCACGGAATCCGATCCGGCCATTCAGATCCTTCTTGACCGGCTGCGGCTGCGCTCGCCAGACAAACTGTATCGCTGTCCGGGCACTGGCACGTTGTGGCCACGGACGATTCTGGGCTGGGCGCCATTGAGGGGCTGTCTCGGCAGCCTTCACGAGATTACGCACGCTAAAGCCGACGAGGACCGTCGCTGGGGCCGCGCCAGGCGAGAGCTTCGGGAGTTCAGCATTTTTTCGATGGGCCTCTGGGGTGAAGAGCACTCCGCCCAGCTTAGCCCGGAGGAAAACAAGCGCAGGCAGTTCCTGTTTCGAGATGGCGCCCGAAACCTCCTGTCCTCGACCACCACGATGGAACTTGGCATCGACATCGGCGGCTTGAACGGCGTCGTCCTCGGAAACGTGCCGCCTGGTCGCGCCAACCACATGCAGCGGGCGGGTCGTGCAGGAAGGCGTGCGGACGGCTCATCCATTGTTCTTACGTTCGCAAGGAACCGGGCATTTGACCGAGAGGTATTCGCAAGATTCGAGGATTTCCTGGGACGGTCACTGCGCCGCCCGGTGGTTTTCCTCAAGCGTCCACGGTTTGTCCGGCGACACCTGCACGCCATGTTACTTGCCGAGTTTTTTGCACCAATGCAGTCTCCTCAAGCAGGCGCCATGGACGCATACTCGAACATGGGAAAGCTTTGCGGAGTTGATGCTCCTCCGAAGTGGACCGGTTCGGCCAAACCGGATTGGTCGTCTTCAGGTGCTGGCAATGCCGAGGATTTTATTCGGTTCTTGGGTCCTTTACGATCCTCACTTCACCCGTTCAGGAAGCGGTGTCACAACATTGTGCAGGATACCCCATTGGAAGACATTGTCGATGACGACGGAGCGTGGGGAGAGTTCCTTGAAGAGGCTGAAAGCCAGTTTCTCCTCGCGTGTAAGGAGTGGCGAAAAGACTATGACTCACTTCGAGAGGCTTGGGCAGAGGTTCCGAAAGAGCCTCCCTCTACTGCGCTCGCTGCTGAACGTGCTAAGGCAAACTCGATCCGATATCAACTCCGAGCGACTTCCGACATCACCGTCATCGAGTGGTTCTCGGACGCGGGATTCCTGCCGCGGTATGGCTTCCCCATTCATCTGCAACGGCTGTCCGTGAGAAAGCCACGAGAGGATCGGCCAGAGAAGTCCACGACCGCGGAGGGTTACCGGCTAGAGAGGTCGTCCCTTTTGGCTTTAAGCGAGTATGTGCCCGGCGCAATGGTGCTCGTGGGAGGGAAGATTGCCGAATCCAAAGGCATTCTCAAGCACTGGACTGAAGCAAACCGTAACGAGGCCCTCGGGCTTTACTATTGGGCGCTTCGCTGTTCGAATGAACACGATTATCTCGCGACTTCCAAAGATGAACGATGCAAAGAGTGTGATCAACCGCCTCAAGGCCCTCGCCAGCCTTTGATGTTTCCCCGCTTCGGCTACACAACTGCGGCATGGGACCCGCCTAAGCCACCCGGCCGCAATCTGGATCGGGTTGGCGAAGTTGTGCTAAGTACGGCTGGCGGATTCACTCTCAGCGCCGCCACGGAGATAGAGCGCAATTTTGGGGGTATTGCAGGCCTGATGGCGTCGTACTACGAGGCTGGCGCGGGCGACTTGCTGCTTCGCAACGCCGGCGGCGACGCGTGGAGCAAGCTCGGGCATGGGTTTGCCCTGTGTACTCGCTGCGGTTTCGCGATGAGCGAAGAGAAACCGGCCAACGAAGGGAGCGCGACCCCTCCTTTGCCTAAGAACTTTAGGGATCACGCCTCGGTATTCTCGACAAATCCGTTGACCCACTGCTGGCCGAAGAGGTTGCCTGAGCCTGTGGTGCTCAGGCACAAGGTGCTCGCTGCCAGAGAGACAACGGATGTTCTCATTCTTGACTGGCCGGGGGACTCCGACGAAGCACCTCTGTTTTCCTTGGGACGGGCTCTAGTGCTTGCCGGTGCTCGGCTGCTGGAATTGGACAGCCGGGAATTGAATCTAGAGCTGAAGGTTCGTGACGCCGGCAAGCTCGGCATTCTGCTTTACGACACCATTCCCGGTGGCGCAGGGCACTGTTTTGAGCTATTTAAACTTGGCCGCCGGTGGCTACTGGAAGCCCGCAGGACTCTGCGCGGGACCTCGTCACACGACGCAGCTTGCCGCCGCGCGTGCCTGGAATGCCTACTCGACTTTGCGGGCCAATTTCACGCAGCCCGGCTGAATCGCAGAGGGGCGCTAGAACTCCTTGACGCCGTTTTAGGCGATCAGTAAGGGAACAACTAGCAGTGACCGACCAGGTAACTGTCGCGGTACGCATTCCGGTTATCGATCACTCTCCGCGCGGGTCCGTACGGGCGCTGGCTAGCGCATATGGGTCCTCTCGCGTCTTTCAAGAGCCAGCGGCTTCGCCGATTCCTCTCACTGGGGCCGGCCCCGGCTCGGCGTTCACTGGTCGCACACATGCCAAACAGAGGCATGTATTCGCCACCCGCTCGCTTACCACTGATTTGATTCTTCAATAAGCTCGGACAGGTCGAGGAATTCGGCAAGTCTTCCATCCAGGCCGCTCACTCGGGTAACCAATGGCTTGTGGACGTGAACAACCCCGTCGATACATTTGTCAGTCAAAGGCTTCTCGACACGAGCAGGATCGTATTCGTTGGTTGCGACGTAATAAAAGATTTGGGTGTCCGTGAACCGGGCCGCGTTCTTGTAAGCACGGCACTCGCTGGTCAGGTCATTGATTCGGTCATGACGTATTGACCACTTTGTTGAGATGATCCCCCGACTCCGTCCCTGCTTGCGTACCAGGATGTCGATGAAGGGCTCTCCTGTCCGCGTTGGAAGCTGGACGCCGGGAAAGGCCCTCTCTCCCGCGACTTCCAGCTCATAGGTGAGGTCTTGCGAACCAAAGAGTTCCAAGACGTGCTTTACGAGTCCCGCGAAAGCACTACCAAGGATGTTCTGGCGTTGGAGGCCAGCGTACGCGCCCAACTTCATGAGCCTATCGACCATTCCAGCGATCCCGCCCGGGTCCACTTCCCACTGCTCGGCCATATATTTTTCAACTCCAACGGCGCGCGCCTGCCAAACCCTGAGTTCACCCTGAGCGGATAGAGGGTGGGTTAGCCGGTTCGCGTCAATAATGTGTGGCAATCCGGTACGCCCTGGAATGGTGGTGACCGGCTCGTACCACAGCAATGCTTGGTAGATTCCAGACCAAGCCGTAGCCGCCGCAGGTTTGCCGCCACGGAAGGTGGACGAATCGAAGATCGTGGTTGCAGCAGTGAGCGTTTCTACACGTGTAGGCATATTTATATCGCGGGTTTCAACGGGGCGGTTTCAAAAGGCCGATGATGTACTCTTCGTGCATTCTGCTCTCGATTTGCGAGTTGTGATTCCTGCGAAAAGCGACCGGAAGCATTCGGCGGTCTCGGTCGAGATTCCTTTTGGCGATGTCCACCGTTTCAAAGCCGACCCCGTTGCCTATGTCGCCGAGGAGTTCGTGGGTCTTGATCGTCTCCCCCCTCATCGTCGAAGGTCCAACCACCACAATGCAGCAGCGGGCGGGTTCGAGAACCCTAAAAATCTCGCAAAGCGCCAGCCGCATATCCGTGAAATACTTTGCCAGCACCCGACTTTTCCTGCTGTCAACTGCTTGGAGCTTCTCGACAACTCGGCAAACAGAGGCAGGAAGATCGAGCGTCTCAGGCACCCCCGCTTTCTCTGAGCCTATGTAAGTGGATCGCAGAGCGCTCAGGCCGTGGATGTCTTGACCGAACCACACAAGCGAAAACTTGTGCGCGCGCATGTAGTCAATTGCGTTGGCGTAAGGTGGTGAGGTGACGACCAGTTGTACAGAATCGTCCGCCAAGGGCAACCGTCCCCTACAATCCTGTTGTTCAGTTTCAACATCTTTCCCATTCGAGGGAAGCTGCGACAACAAAGCGGCAGACTTATTGAGCCGCACCTCGAAGACCTTAATTGCGTCTTTGTAAGGCTTGCCCTCAAGAAGATGCGGACGTGTATGAGCCAAGTCATAGGCGCGGCTAACGCCACCTGATTTGGTTATGATGATTGAAGAAAACACGACCTTCAGAAAGTCTACAAGCGGTTGCGTCAAATGCTCCCGCTCGATGGCCAAGAGCAGTGCCATGAGCTCGCGCTGAGATTGCTTGGCGAACCAGTAATTAATGAATTCCAGACTCGCGGGCGAAAAGCGTTCCCTCATTGCAGGTTCGAGGCGGCTGGCGCGCTGCAGGAGCTTTATGGCAGAACTAACCACACGTTTGCCCGCCCAAGTTGCTTCCAGTATGTCAACAGGATGTGTTTTCACCCTGCATATCATTAGAGCGAGAGGATCGATATCGAAACCGACTGCCCGCCTGCCACACAGGAAAGCTTCCACAATCGCGGTTCCACTCCCCATCATGGGGTCCATTACGGTTTCACCTTTTTGAGTAAGCCCCTCGATAAAAACCCGAGGCAATTGTGGCGGGAACTTCGCCGCAAAGGCGTGCAGAGCATGGCTGGCGTAATTACTTGCGTCCCGATGAAAGTCAAGGTCCGTGGAGAGAAGCTTTGAGAGGGAGCGCCGCACGTTGATCTGCTGCTTCCTCTCCAATGCGGTATCAGTCAGGACGCTCATTGTTTGAACCATTCTTAGAGTTGCGGTCCAAAAAATCAAGCTGAAAATGTGCCGCCGGTTGGTTGCGCTCCCCTCCGATCGCCTGGCCTTGCTGTTGGTCATCAAACAGAACCACCGAGACACCAAGAGGGCCCATTCCGAAGAACACCATGAACCACCAAGGCGCCAACGGAGCCCGTCCCCAAGGAAACTGACGAAGTCGCCTCAAAGATCGTTGATGCTGCATTTGCGGTGCACAGGGCGCTCGGCCCGGGCCTGCTGCAGAGCGTCTATGAGGTCCGCCCGTTGCACGAGCTCAATAAGCGAGGACTGAAGGCGGAACGGCAGGTGCTACTGCCCGTGGTGTACGATGGCCTCCGCCTGGATGACCGAAGTATCAAGCGCCGGATCCCGCCGAACGTTCTCTATCTGCCCGCTCTAAGGCCAGGCGATCTAAGGCCGGTTCAAGGCCAGAAACCGCTGAATCTCTGAAGGCGAATGCGAGAGCGGACGAAGACCACTCCTGGCGCGGACAAGAGGCTTCACAGTTTCCGGTGGTGGTGTCACTTGGGATGGAATCCCTTTCGAAACGCCGGTCATTCCCGCTTTCGCGGGAATGACTGCGGCGTGCAACGCCCATGCCTCGCAGATGACACTAGCATCCGGTTTCTCCAATGCTTGTTTTACTAAAGGCATTAGGAATAAAATAAGAACCAGACCGTGCACGGCTTGTTTTAGTTGGGCTCAATAAGCGGTTTGGAGACTCGATCTTATTATGCGGGCAGGCCAATACGTAAAACAACCGACTGGCTACAAGGCGTTCATCCCGGCGCCGCTCCCTCCAACTCCGCCGGTCCAGATGGAAGCGGAGTTGACCCATCTCCTCTCCGAAGCGGACCGTTCTCTTGGACGGCTGGATGGGGTTGCAACGGTCCTGCCGAATCCGAACCTGTTTGTGGCCATGTACGTCCGGCAGGAGGCCGTGCTGAGCTCGCAGATCGAAGGGACTCAGAGCACACTCGAAGACGTACTGCAATTTGAGATCGATGCGAAGGGGAGAGAATTCCCGAAGGATGTTCAAGAAGTTGTGAACTATGTGCGGGCCATAAACTATGGCCTTGCACGCCTCGGGGACCTTCCGCTAAGCCTTCGCCTCATCCGCGAGATCCATGCGGATTTGCTCAAAGGGGTTCGCGGCGCCCATCGCACTCCTGGCGAGTTTCGAAGGAGCCAGAACTGGATTGGTCCGGAGAACTGCACCCTCGAGACTGCCACCTTCGTGCCGCCTCCAGTCCACGAGATGCATCAAGCGCTCGATAATCTGGAAAAGTTCCTTCACGACACGACCCCGTTGCCGGTGCTGATCCACTGCGGGCTGGCGCACGCGCAATTTGAAACCATTCATCCGTTCCTCGATGGCAATGGCCGCGTGGGCCGGCTGCTCATTACATTTCTGCTCTGCCAGCCGGGTGTCCTCCAGCGCCCGCTTCTCTATCTGAGCCATTACCTCAAGGCTCACCGGGCCGAATACTATGATCGGCTGATGGCAATCCGCAACGACGGGGACTGGGAAGGCTGGCTGAAGTTTTTCGCGCGAGGCGTCGACGAGGTCAGCCGGGAGGCAACGGCGACAGCGCGAACCATTCTGAAGCTTCGTGAGCAGCACCGTCAGACCATTGCCGCAAAGCTTGGGGGAAGCGCCAATGGGCTGCAACTGCTCGACGTTCTCTTCGAACAGCCTATGGTTACAATTCGGATCGTGGAACGACGCCTCAGGTGTGTTTACGTTACGGCAAGCAAGTTGGTTGACCAGTTTGTTCGGTTGGGACTGCTAAAGGAAATCACTGGGTTCCAGCGCAACCGCCGTTTCCGCTACGAGCCTTACCTCTCGCTTTTCGAGCCTCAGGGTCGAAGCGAAAAGCGAGAGGCTGGCGAAGAGGTTCAGACAACTGACGCCGAAGGCGGACAAGGAGACCCGGGAGCAGGGGAAAAGGAATAGGCAAGAAACGCAGCGCGGCCCGCTGGCCGCAACCAAAAGGGGCTTCTCCGTGTTCTCCGACCCTTCAAAACCTCAACACAGAGACCACGGAGGATCTCAGTGACCTCTGTGTTAAGTTTTTCCTGTTCACGGAGGACACGGAGGCGTTGTTGGTTCGAGAAGAAATCTTCGCGCGCCGACAAGAAGTTTGGGAATAGTAGTATAAGTAGGAAGTTGACCTCGACTTGTTCGTCATTCCCCGTTCAATACGCGTGCCTATGAGGAGAGCATTGATGTCTTCGCGCTTCGAGAAAAGGTAGTTTCCGACTACAAACAGTACATCGAGAGCTTCGTCCGCATCCGGGACGAGCGTATCGATGGCTTTGTTCAAGAAGAGCTGAAGAAGGGTGCTCTGTGGCCGGAAGCGATTCTCCAGCTCAACCCTGCCTATGAGCCGGGGCCAACGCTTGATGAGTTGGCCGCTCAAGGTGTTATCCTGCCGGCGACTGCCAGGTTCTTTCGGCTTCGGGATGGAAAAGTCATCCGGCTTTTTCGCCACCAGCATGAAGCCATCCAAATCGCCCGACGCTGGGAGCCCTTTGTAGTGACCACGGGCACCGGCTCCGGCAAGAGCCTCACCTACCTTGTCCCAATTTACGACCACATCTTGCGCAACCACCCCGAGCGGCACCAGGTTCGGGCGATCATTGTTTATCCGATGAATGCGCTCATTAATAGCCAGTTCAAGGCGCTATTGGAGTTTGCGGCACAGGCTGGCAATTCCGTGGTTCGTTTCAATAAATACACGGGACAAGAGAGAGACGAAGAACGGCAGCGCATCCAGGACGACCCTCCGCACATACTTTTGACGAACTACGTGATGTTGGAATATATGCTGCTGCGACCGGCAGAGCGGCACTTCACAGATCGCGCCACGGCCAACCTCGAATTCCTTGTCCTGGATGAGCTGCACACCTATCGCGGGCGGCAAGGGGCGGACGTGGCCATGCTGGTGCGGCGTGTGCGCGAGCGGGCTGGAAATCCTCGGATGCTTCACATCGGCACCAGCGCCACGATGGTGAGCGGAGGCGATCGTGCCGAACGCAAAACGGCCGTGGCTGAAGTCGCGACAAAACTCTTTGGCGTTGAAGTGAAGCCTGAGAACGTGGTCGATGAAACCCTGCGCCGGGCCATCGAGATCACGGCCCCCCAGAGCGCCGAGGCGCTACAGGCTGCCGTTGAGGCTCCGCTCCCTGCCGAGACACTGGAATCTCTCACACGAAATCCGCTGGCCGCCTGGGTGGAAGAAACCTTTGGCGTGGCGACGGAGGAAGGCCGGCTCGTGCGGCGCAAGCCCATCACCTTTGCGGATGGCCTAAGCCAGCTCAGCAAAGCCAGCGGAGTGTCGGAGTCCGGCTGCGCAACCAAGCTGCAATCGCTCCTTTCTGTGGGCAATCGGATTCAGACCGAATATGGCGACCCCGTGTTTGCATTCCGCCTTCATCAATTCCTCGCGGCTGGTGGAACGGTCTACGCCACTCTGGAACCGGGTCCCTCACGTTACCTGACTCTACAGGGCGAATACTATGCGCCGGGTGGTGATGGGGACCGGTTGGTTTACCCGCTGGCCTTCTGCCGGGAGTGCGGCCAGGAGTATTATCTGGTGAATCGCCGGCAGGGCGCGCCGGATAAGCTCACTCCGCGCCTGCCTCTGTTTGATCCCGAAAACGAACAAGATGACGTGCAGCCGGGATACTTTGCGCTCCACGAGGACGAACTCTGGAGTGAAGCGCACGAGGCAGAACTGCCGGACTTCTGGTTCGACGAACGAAAAGGCGAACGCCGGATCAAGCGGGACTACAAACCCCATATGCCAGCACACCTGCGGGTGAAAGCCAATGGCGAGGTTGGTGACGGCAGTGGCAGCGAGGGGGTGGAAGGCTGGTTCCAGCCGCAGCCGTTCCTTCTCTGCTTGCGCTGTGGAGCCGCCTACGACCGGAGCGAAAGAAACGACTTCCGCAAGCTGACGCGCCTGAGCCAGACGGGCCGGAGCACGGCCACCACCCTCGTGAGCGGTTCCGCGATTGTACAACTCCGCGAGGATCCCAAGACAACTGCCGAGGCACGCAAGATCCTGAGCTTCACGGATAACCGCCAGGATGCTTCGTTGCAAGCCGGGCACTTCAATGACTTCATTCAGGTGGCATTGGTACGCGCGGCGCTTTATAAAGCCATTTCCGAATCCGGCAGGCTCGATCATGCCAACATAACGAAGACCGTTTTCCAGGCCCTGGCACTCGACCAGAAAGCGTATGCAAAAGAGCCCGCGCAATGGGGACCTGGCAAGGTTCGCAACGAAGAGGCCATGCAGCGCCTGCTGGAGTACCGGCTCTACGAGGATTTGCGCCGCGGGTGGCGCATCGTTCAGCCCAACCTGGAGCAGTGCGGTCTGCTGCGAATTGAGTACCCGGGGCTGACCGAGATGTGTGCCGGCGAAGAGCCATGGAAAGCGCATCCGATTTTGCAACAGGCTTCGCCGGAGACGCGCGAGAAGGCCGTACGGGCGTTCCTCGATCATCTTCGGCATGAAATCGCCATTGACGCGCGAGTTCTCAACCCCGAGGAACACTGGGAACTGCGGAAACGAGTCGAGCAAGTTTTGAGGGACCCGTGGGCTTTTGATGAATACGACAGAATCCTGATCAGCTCGATTTTCCTTGTTCCTGGAAGTGGGCCGACGATTGAGGGGCGGGAACGGAGTCTATCCGGGCACTCGCGGATCGCTCGTTACCTGCGAAATCGTCACACATGGGGCTTGCCTTCGGACCTAAGCGCTCAGGATGGCGAGAAATTGATTCTGGCGCTCATAGCTGCGCTGCGCGGGCAATATCTCACGCGGGTCCCAACTTCGGACGGTCAGCGAGAAGGAGTCCAATTGATGGCAGCGTCGTTCGAATGGCGCGCAGGTGACGGGACTCCTCCGCCTCCGGACCCGGTGCGGACGAAGCGGATGCGCTCCGAACGGCTGGAGAATGTCGAGCGTGCAGCGAACAAGTTTTTTGGTCGCCTTTACACCGAAACGGCCCGACAACTCACCGGGGTTGAAGGCGCGGCCCACACAGGCCAGATCCCTATGCCGGAACGGCAGGAGCGCGAGAAGCGCTTTGGCGAAGGCAATCTGGCCGCCCTGTTCTGCTCGCCAACGATGGAGCTGGGGGTTGACATCCGCGATCTGAATGTTGTCCACCTGCGGAACATTCCTCCTACACCTGCCAACTACGCCCAAAGGAGCGGCCGCGCGGGCCGAGGAGGCCAACCCGCGCTCGTGATGGCTTTCTGTAGCGAAGGAAGCCCGCACGATCAGTATTTCTTTGAGAAGCCGGACGACATGGTTGCCGGGGCGGTGGCCCCTCCAAGGCTCGACTTGGGGAATCAGGACTTGGTCGAGGCGCACATCCATTCCGTGTGGCTGGCGGCGACTGGCATTCGGCTGGGAAGAGGAATGGTGGAGGTACTGGACCTTCAACAAAAGGGCTACCCAGTGAACGCCGACATCCAAAGCAGGTGGACCCTAACGCAGGCGAAGCTGGCGGAGGTGACGGAGGAGTGCAAGCGGATTCTGGACGCAGGCGGAGAGGAGGTACGCACGGCCGATTGGAATACTGCCGCATGGCTTGGTCAGACGCTGCGTAGTGCAGCGGAAGAGTTCGACCGCGGTTTTCGTCGTTGGCGGGAACTATACTCAGCAGCGGAGCGGCAGCGAGACGAGGCGAGACGAGTGGTGGATAACCCCACTGCCAGCAGGAGAGAACGGTCCGACGCCGAGCGGCGAGAAGAAGAGGCCAAGCGCCAAATCGACTTGCTTCTCAATCGCAGTGATGAATCAACAGAGTCGGACTTCTATCCTTACCGTTACCTTGCAAGCGAGGGGTTTTTGCCTGGATACAATTTTCCCCGCCTGCCGATCCGGGCCATTGTTCCTGTGGGTGACCGCCAACACGTCATCCAGCGGCCAAGGTTCCTGGCGCTCACCGAGTTCGGGCCTCGAAATGTGATTTACCACGAGGGAAGGAAGTACCGTATGGCCCGTTGCTTTCTTCCCCCCGGGGGAGTGGAGGCAAGGCTCGTGCGAGCCAAGCTGTGCAATGCGTGCGGTTACTTCCACGACGGAGAGCATGCCCTGGCGGACCGGTGCGACCACTGCGGAGTGCAGCTCGATGGGGAGCACAGCCAGTACATAGCAAGCCTGTTCGAGATGACCGCTGTGCGCGGCAGCCGCGTGGAGCGAATTACATGCGACGAAGAAGAGCGCGTGAGAGAGGGATTCCATGTAACTACCCACTACCGCTTCGCTCCCGGAACGGACGGGAAGACCCTTCAGCAAACAGCGATTGCGACGAGTAAGGATGGAAGCGAGATACTCTACGTGACACACGCGCCACGGGCCGTATTGTGGCGGGTGAACCACCGGTGGCGGCGATCAGATCAAAACGGATTCACTCTGGATAAGAAGACGGGCTACTGGGCACGACGGCCCGATGATGACGACAGCGCTCCTGGTCTCGAAAGCAATGATCTCTTGCCTGGTGTGCGACCATTTGTATGGGACACTCGAAATCTCTTGCTGCTTCAGCCGGTCGCTGGCAACCAGGACAGCAAACCAGCGGAGGACGAGGCCTTTCTGGTGAGCCTCGCCTACGCGCTACAGCGCGGAATCCAGATGATGTTCCAGGTGGAGGAACAGGAAATTGCCGTGGAACTTATCGGAGAGGAATCGGAGCGGCGGATATTGCTCTGGGAAGCTTCCGAGGGCGGCACGGGCGTTTGGCCACGCCTGCTTGGGGATTCTCAGGCTCTGGCGAAGGTTGCCATTGAAGCTCTGCGGGTTTGCCACTTCGATCCAAATGACGGCTCAGACCGAGCGGAGGATACCTGCAGTTACGCCTGTTACGACTGCCTGCTGAGCTACAGAAACCAGCTTAACCATCCTCTTCTTAACCGCCACATCATTCGCGACTACCTGCTCTCGCTCTCTCAAAGTTCTACAGTTCAGAAGACTGCGGAACGTACCTATGATGAGCAGTACGCCTGGTTGGAGGAGCGTCGCGATAAGAACTCAAGCCTAGAAGCGGAATTCTTATCGTTGCTATACCGTACCAGGCGACGGCTTCCGGACCGGGCCCAATATCGGCCGCACCCGGAGGTGTACGCAGAGGCCGACTTCTATTACGAGCGGGAAGGTTTGCCGGGAGTGTGCGTCTTCTGCGATGGTCCCGACCACGACCAGCCCGAGCGGAAGGCACGCGATGAGGCAGAGCGCGCCAAGCTTCAGGACTTGGGTTATCGCGTGATCGTAATCCAATACGACCAAGCTCTCGACGGGCAGATTAACGAGCACGTTGACGTTTTTGGCCCCGGCTTATAGCCCGCCAGAAGTTGCTTCAAAGACCGCTGATGCTGCCTATGCGGTGCATAGGGCGCTCGGACCGGCTTCCGCTGGCGGATTGGCACGGGACTGTAGAGCCTGATCGTGGTAATTTTGGTTTGCATCCAGGGGGAATTCTCCACTGAGATTGGGTAAGGAGACGTCTTCAACCGGCATCGTAGTTTTCTTCCTTCGCGAACTGGTTGATTACACCAGCACCCCCGGCGCCACGCACCGCATAAACATCGGGCCGAATGCCTGTGGTGGCGAGGTAGCGGCTGCGCGTGCTATCGGCAAATGCCTGAGCCTGTTCCCGCCCGACGATGGCAACCATACATCCACCAAAGCCAGCCCCGGCCTGGCACGCGCCTGCAACCCCCGGAGCAATGGTCATCGTGTCCATCATGGCGTGCATGGACGGCGCGCCAATCTCATATAAGTCACCGGCGCCGCGGAAAGACTCCCTACACAGATTGCCGATCCCCCTTTCGTCACCGCTTGACAACCCCGCAGCCATAGGACGTACACGAGTGTCCTCTGAATCATTGATTCATTGAAAAAACCAGGCAAGGGCCTTTCAATGAGTCAATGGATCAATGATTCAATGATTCAATTGAAGAAGTCCTGGGCTACTTCCGTCAGCTGACGGATGAACATATTGTCTCTTGACAGCGCCTCCCCGCTGTGGTAGCCTACTGATGTGAGAACTCTAACCCCCGAGGAAGTTGGTGGTGTCCCAATCAGAATGTAGGGCCGCCTCCCGCCATGGCGGGACGGCCAGGCCGGGGCAATGGTGAATTCAGAATTATGAATGGTGAATTATGAATTGCTGCGCTCTACACTGGTGTCCAACTGCCTTCTGCTTACTGCCGACTGCCCACTGCCGACCGCCTTCTGCCGACCGCCTTCTGCCGACCGCCTTCTGCCGACCGCCTTCTGCCGACCGCCTTCTGCCGACTGCCTACTGAATTTGAGGGGAGTTCGAGTTGGCGGGACTCTTGGCCCGCGGAGCAGCCTGGGACGCGATGTCCTCTCCACACGGAAAGAGGAAACAGTAGTAACTTTAAAAATGACCGACCGACGCGGGAATGTTGTTGAAAACAAAGGCCAAGGGCTAGAGGCCACGGGCCGAGACGGGAATGTTGTAGAAAACAAAGGTAGTTACGCGTTGAAAGCGGGGATGTTGTTGAAAATAAAGGAGCTACATGGTATGTCGTAGGTGGTGGCCAGTAGGTGGTATGTGGTAGGTGGTAGATGGGGGAAGAGCAGGTGGTAGGCGGTTGACGGTAGGCAGTAGGTGAGCTCCCCCCACATACGACCTACCACATGCGGGCGGGCGGTAGGTCGGCTCCCCCCACATACCGCCTACGACCTACCACATACGGGCAAGTGGTAGGTGGGGATGAGTATCGCGCCCACGGGTGGTAGAATCACCGGTCCAACATTCTCGCCCGAGTTGGGTCTTGAAACAAGGAGGCATTCCGATGCAGAAGCTTATCTCACGCCAGCTCCTCCTTAGCGACTTGGCGGTTCTCTCCTATCTCGCGCTGCTCACCATTTTCATCCACTTCCTTACCAACGGCGGGTACGGTTACTTCCGCGACGAACTCTATTACATGGCGTGTGGAGAGCACTTGGCGTGGGGATATGTTGACCAGCCGCCCTTCGTAGCCCTCATGGCCTTCGTAACGCGCCACCTGCTGGGTGATTCACTATTTGCGTTGCGCTTCTTTCCGGCGATTTGTGGAGGGCTTATCGTTCTGCTCACTGGCCTCATGGTGCGCGAGTTGGGGGGCGGGCGCTTTGCTCAAGGTCTTGCGGCCGTCGCGGTTATCGTGGCCCCCGTTTATCTTGCCATCGATAATTTCTTTTCGATGAACTGCTTCGACCAGGTCTTCTGGGCGCTCGCGGGCTACATCGTCATCCTGATTCTGAAGGAGGGCGACCCCAAGTTGTGGGTTCTCTTTGGCCTGGTGGCGGGCATTGGCCTCATGAATAAGTACTCGATCGGCTTCCTGGGGTTGGGGGTTGTTGTGGGCCTGGTACTGACCCCCGCCCGCAGGCAGTTTCTCCGCAAGTGGATATGGGTGGGAGGCGCCATCACCTTCGTCATTTTCCTGCCGCACATCCTCTGGGAGATTCACAATGCATTCCCCACTCTCGAGTTCATCCACAATGCCACCGCGACGAAAAACCTTCCTCAGACTCCTCTCCAGTTCATGGCCGGTAGCGCATTGGGGATGCATCCCCTCACCTTGCCAATTTGGCTCGCGGGGCTGGCCTTCTTCTTTCTGGCCAAAGCGGGCAAGCCCTATCGGCTGTTCGGCTGGGTTTACGTTTCCATCCTCGCACTTTTCCTGCTGACTAGGGCCAAACCCTACTACCTTTCTCCCGCCTACCTTTTTCTTTTCGCCGGCGGGGCCGTGGCCATTGAGGCCTTCATCCGGCAGCGGAACTGGAACTGGATTAGGCCCGCGAGTTTTGTTCTGTTGCTAGCGGGCGGGGCCGTAACGGCTCCCTTTGTTCTCCCCATCCTCCCCGTTGAAACCTTCCTCAAGTACCAGGACTTCATGGGATCTAAACCGGCGACGGAAGAGAAAGGGAAACTAGGAAGATTGCCGCAACAGTATGCGGACATGTTTGGTTGGGAGAACATGGTGGCCACTGTGGCCAAGGTTTATAACAGCCTTTCACCGGAAGAGAAGCAGAAGTGCGTGATTGGGGCCAGCAACTACGGCGAAGCCGGCGCCATCGACTTCTTCGGC
>Ga0187865_1001556_pt1 | contig 25625 bp, 20 predicted proteins | sample June2016WEW_11_1_2_FD_132989 | JGI IMG/M metagenome (GOLD analysis project Ga0187865, IMG submission 132989) | Peatland microbial communities from SPRUCE experiment site at the Marcell Experimental Forest, Minnesota, USA - June2016WEW_11_100 | ecosystem: Environmental > Terrestrial > Soil >...
AGGAAATTGTCGGCCGGGTCTGGAGTTTTCGCGATGTCACGATCCGCAAGCAGGCGGAGGAGGCGCTGAGGCAGGAGCAGACGCTGTTTAACAGTTTGGCCAGTACGATTCCCGACAATATTTATTTCAAGGACCGGCAGAGCCGCTTTGTCCGCGTCAACCAGACGATGGCCCAACGTTTCGGACTGCGCGATCCCGGCGAGGCGGCCGGCAAGACCGACTTCGATTTCTTCTCCGACGAGCACGCCCGGCAGGCCTACAAGGACGAGCAACGGGTGATGCTTACGGGCGAGCCGCTCATCGGCCTGGAGGAAAAGGAGACTTGGCCCGACGGCCGGGTCACGTGGGTATCCACCACGAAGGTCCCCCTGCGCGATGCAAACGGCACCATCACCGGGCTGGTCGGCATCTCGCGCGACATCACCCAGCGCAAGCGGGCGGTGGATGAACTGGGAACCAGCGAGGAGCGGCTGTCCCTTGCTTTGGAGGGCAGCACCGACGGCTTCTGGGACTGGAATATCCCGACCGGAAAGGCGTTCTTCGGCGCCCGCTATTACACCATGCTCGGCTACGAACCCGGGGAATTCCCCGCGAGCTACGAGCGTTTCCTGAGTCTGATGCATCCCGATGACCGCGCCCGGACAGAGGAAGCTTTCCGCCAGCATCTGGAGCACAAGCTCCCATCGTATGCCCTCGAGTTCCGCTTGAAGACGAAGGCGGGGGATTACCGCTGGATCCTCTCGCGCGGCAAGGTCGTGGAGCGCGATGCGGAAGGCAAGGCGGTGCGAATGGCCGGGACGCATTTCGACATCACCGAGCGCAAACAGGCGGAAGAACGCATCCAGGAGCAGGCGGCGCTGCTGGATCGTGCCAACGATGCCATCTATGTGACCGCATTGGATTGCACCATCCTGTATTGGAACAAGGCGGCCGAGCGAATTTACGGCTGGTCCACCGCCGAAGCGGTGAACCGCAAGACGGTGGAGCTGATTTCCCCCGATGCCGCCGCGGTCGCCGACTTGCTGGCCAAGCTCCTGCAACAGGGAGACTGGTCCGGCGAACGGCAGCAAATGACGAAAGCCGGGCGACTGGTGGATGTTTTGTGCCGCCTGACGCTGATGCGTGACGAGCAGGGCCGGCCGCGTACCATCCTGGCGATCACCACCGACATTACGGAGAAAAAGAAACTGGAGGCCCAGTTCCTGCGCGCGCAGCGCCTCGAGAGCCTCGGGGCGCTCGCCAGCGGCATCGCCCACGACCTCAACAACGTCCTGGCTCCGATTGTCATGGGCGCGCAGTTGCTGCGGGAATCCGTGCGCGACAACACGGGGCGCAGCCTGCTGGAGACCATGGAGAAGAGCGCGAAACGCGGGGCCGACATCGTCCAGCAAGTGCTCACCTTCGCGCGCGGAAGCGCGGGCCTGCGCGTTTCGCTGCAACTGCGGCACCTGCTCCGGGAAATGGTCGCGATCGCGGAAGAGACGTTCCCGAAGAACATCAAGATCGCGACCGAGATGCCGGACGATATCTGGCCGATCGAAGGCGATCCCACGCAACTGCACCAGGCGTTGATGAATCTTTGCGTAAACGCCCGCGATGCCATGCCGGAAGGCGGCACGCTCACCCTGGCCGCCGCCAATGTGACGGTCGACGAGGCGACGGCAGCGCAAACACCCGGCGCCACCCCGGGCCGGTTTGTCCGGTTGCGCGTCACCGACACGGGCAGCGGAATTCCGCCGGAGGTGGCGACGAGGCTTTTTGAGCCGTTCTTCACGACCAAGGGGGTGGGCAAGGGCACGGGCCTGGGGCTGTCCACCGTGCTGGGCATTCTGAAGGGCCACCGCGGCTTTATCCGCCTCGATACCCAAATGGGGCGGGGCACCACCTTCGAGTTGTATTTCCCTGCGGCGTCAGTACCGGAGGCGGAGGCCAGGCCGGGCACCGCTCGTCCCTGGCCGCGGGCCGGAGGCGAACTGGTGCTGCTGGTGGACGACGAGGCCCCGGTGCGCGAGGTCGCGCGCCAGGCGTTGGAGGAATTCGGCTACCGGGTCATCAGCTGCGCGGCCGGCGCGGATGCGATCAAGCAGTTCAACGCTGCCTGCGGCAAAGTGCAGCTGGTGGTGACGGACATGATGATGCCGGAGATGGACGGCCCGACCCTGGTCAAGGCGCTACGGGCGATTGAGCCGGGCGCCCGGATTGTCGGCATCACCGGCGTGGCCGACGCCGCGACCATGAACCGGCTGCACGCATTGGCGTTGTCGGCGTTGCTGACGAAGCCCTTCACGATCGGGCAGCTCCTCACCACCGTCCGCGATGCACAGAACTCGCGAACCGGGCGCGCCCCACCGCCGCCAGAGTAGCGGGTTTGCGCCGCTGGCTTGTCATTAATTACAGCGTGCAATCAAGCCCGTCGCCGCCTCGTTTAAGAAATACGGCTTCCGCCCCCCGATCCGGGCGGCCGCGCCGCGTTTTCTCCCATGCCTGACGAACCCGACAACCGCCGGGATTTCGCCGCCCTCTACCGCGCCACGGTCGACCCGTTGCGGCGCTATCTGACGCGGCTGTTGGGCGACCCCGGCGAGGCGCAGGACGTGGCGCACGATGCCTATCTGCGGGTGCATCCGACCATCATTGGGCAGCGAGCGGAGAAACCCGAGGCCCTGCTTTACACCACGGCCCGACGGCTCGCGCTCAACCGGCTCAAACGCCGTCGCATCGCGCCCTTCGCGAGCGAGGTCTGGGAGCCCGAAACCACGGCTTCGCTCGAACCCGGAGTGGTGCAACAGGTGATGGCGCGCCAGGAGCTGCAGCAGCTTGAGCAGGCCATCGGACAGTTGCCCGAAGGTTGCCGCACCGTGCTGCTGTTGCGGAAAGTCGAACTGCTGTCCCACCGGGAAATCGCGGACCGGCTCGGCATCACCATCAGCACCGTGGAGAAACAGCACGCGCGGGCCTTGCGACTGCTCCGCGCGCTACTGCCGACCGAACCCGCCAACACCGCAACCAGTGCTGCAACACCGACCGCCAAGGAGGCCCACCCATGAACAGCAACCCCCAATGCCTTGATCCCGCCGCCGAGGAGCAGGCGGCGCTGTGGGCCGCGCAGCTCGACGGCTCTACGCTGACCGCGGCCGATCGCACTGCCCTCGACGTATGGCTCGCGCAGCACCCGGTCCACCGCACGCTGCTTTCCCGCTACTGCCAGTTCTCCGCCGATCTAGAACAACTGCTGCCGGTGCTGGTGGCGACCGGCGGCGTCGAAATGCCGCCGGACGCCGCTCCGCGCCGGGCGCACCGGTGGCTCGCGTGGGGCACGGGCGCCGGGCTGGCCGCGGCGGCCGCAGCCGTCGCGCTGGTGGCATGGCTGGGGCGCCCGCAGACGCAGTCGGAAAACCTGGCCACGCCCGCGGCCCAGCGCCGGGCGCTGACCTTGGTCGACGGCACGCGGGTGGAACTCGACGCCCAGACCAGCCTGCGTATCGACATCGACGCGAAGGAGCGGCGGGTGCGTCTCGCGTCCGGCGAAGCCTTCTTCGCTGTGCACCAGGACGCCACCCGGCCGTTCATTGTCGAAACGCCCGCCGGATCGGTGCAGGTGACGGGCACGCAATTCGCCGTCCGCGCGGATTCGCCGGCGGCGTTCGAGGTCACGGTCCTCGAGGGGTCGGTGCAGGCGCGGCCCGACGATGCGAACGGCCGGCCCACAGCGCCGGTTTTGCTTCACGCCGGCGAGCAACTCTCCGCCGGCCCCGCGGGCGTGCAGGTTCACGCGCTGACGCCCGCTACCCTCGACGACGCGCTGGCCTGGCGCCAGGGCCGGATCGTGTTCGCCGGCATGCCCCTGCGCGAGGCGCTGGCCCGGTACGCCCGCTACAACGGGTGCGGCATAACGGTCGCGCCCGACGCGGCGGACCTGCCGGTATCCCTTGGCGGACGCTATAGTCTGGATGATCTCGATGGTTTCTTGGCACAACTTGAGATGTCGCTGCCGGTCCGCGTGACGCGCAGCCTGAATGGCACCGTGCAGGTGAGTTTGCGCCCCGAGCACTAGGGCCCGCGGCGATTCTCCGGCATGAACCAAGGATCCCGTTCCCAAGATTCCAGGACGTGCCGGCAAACCGGGCTTGTCATTCTGAACGAAGAATACAGTAGGACACGGTCGGGACTCGCTTTCGACTCTCACTCGATCCTTCCGGCTGCTCCGGACCGGTCGCTGCGCTCAAGATGACCGGAGGCAAAAACAAAGGTTTGAAGACACGCCATAGTCTTTCTCGACCTCGCTCGGGGGGACCGTCCATTTTTCGACACGGACGGCGGGTGTTGCTGTTGACCCGCGTCCTGGCCCTGGGGCTGATTGGTCTGCTGCCGGTCCGCGCCCGGTCCGCGCCGGTTGAATTTGATGTGCCCGCACAGCCGGCGGCTGACGCTCTGCTGGCTTTTTCGCGACAGGCGCAGGTCGAACTGCTTTTCTCCTTCGAGGAGCTGCGGGAGGTGCAATCCACCGAAGTCATCGGTCGCTACGAACCGGCGGATGCGCTCAGCCACCTGCTGCGCGACACCGGGTTCATCGCGCGGCGGAATGACAAAGGAAAGTTCGCCATCACGCGGGTTGCGCGCCGGACCGGCTCGATCAAAGGCAGGCTGCTTGCCTCGGACGGCGCGCCCGCGCGCGGGGTGCGGGTTAACATTTCTCAGATCGACCAGTCGACGGCGACCGACGACCGCGGCGAATTCGTCTTCGCGGCAGTGCCGTCCGGGGTCTACCGCCTGGACGCCGGCGGCGCCGGCTACCTGCCGCAGGAGATCGTGGGCATCCGCGTGCTGGCCGGCCGGGTGACGATCGTGGACACGCGAGCGATGCCCGCGGCGGACGAGGTGACGCACCTCGCGCCGTATGTCGTCACGGGCGATTCCGACCGCGGGCGGCTCTTCGACGGCAGTGGGGTGTATCTCGGCCCGCGGGTCGCCGCCGGCAACCTCGACCTGCCGCGCACGGCGGACGACGCGCTGCCCTACGCCGTCTACAGCCGCACGCAGATCGTAAGCAGCGGCGTGGTGAATCTCAATGAGTTCCTCCAGCGGGAATTGGTGGACAGCGACGCGGGGAACCGCCCGCCGGACCAGGATGCGGGCAACGCCTACGCGGTCGGCAGCACGAACCTGAACCTGCGGGGCTACGGCGATAATGAAACGGTCGTGCTCGTCAACGGCCGGCGTCTGCCGGAGGTGGTGACGAGCGGCGGCGCCAGCACGCTGCCGCCGGACGTGAATTTCATCCCGCTCAGCCTGGTGCAGCAGATCGAGGTGCTGCCTTCGTCCGCCGCCTCGCTTTACACCGGCAACCCCGTGGGCGGGGTCATCAACATCGTGCTCCGCCCCGATCCGGAAGGGGAAGTGACCGAGGTGAACACCACCTATACCAACGCCCTGCGCCGCTTCGACGCCCCGCAATCCTCGGTCTCGCTGCTTCACAGCCGGACGCTGCTTGGCGGGGCGCTGCGCCTGCGGCTGAGCGCCAGCCTCAGCCGGACGATGCCGGCGACCGAGGCCGAGCTCGGCTACATCCGCGCCAATGTCCAGCCGTACGCGGCGCCAGACAACCCGGTGTACCGCGCGACCCCGAACATCCGCAGCGCCGACCTGTCGCCGCTGTTCGGGTGGGGCACGTCACCCGTGACTTCGGTGGCGCCGGGTGCGGACGGCACGGGCGGACTCGCGGCCTTCGCGAATCGGCAGGGGGTGCGCAATTTCGATTTGTTTGACTCGCCCGGCGGGCTGGCGGTTTCGCCCAACAGTGCCGATTACCCGTACGGCCGGCGACAACGCCGCGCCACTTATTTTGGCTCTGCCACCTGGGACGTCAGCCCGTCGCTGCAGGTGGGCGTGGACGGCACCTATGGCCTGACCATGGTCAACCGGGGTTACGATGTGCAGAGCGCAGACCTCACGCTCAGCGCCGCCTCGCCGCTCAATCCTTTCGGGCAGGACGTGAAGGTTTCGCTGAATGAGACCGCTCCGTTGCTCGGCGAGGGTTACAGCGAGGCGCGGATCGAATTCGGCTCCGCGGTGCTGGGCCTGCTGATGAAACTGCCGGCGGACTGGCGGGTCGCGCTGGACGGGCAGTACGCCCATAACCTCACCAAGTACCGGGGGCTCGCCGGCGCGGACAACGCCCGCTGGCAGGAGCTGGTCGACACCGGCCGCTACAATCCGCTGCGCGACACCCAAGTCTACGGTCCGCCGCCGGAGTACTACGACCAAGTGCTGATCTACGATGGCGCCCGCGGGCATTTCGTGACCCTGGGCAACTACGACACGGTGGACGCCTCGGTGCGGGTGACGAACCAGTCGCTGACCCTGCCGGCCGGCGTGGGCGCGGTGAACTTCGGCGCTGACTACCGGCGCATGCACCTCGCGGACTACAAGTCGGTGCTCCGCTATGGCGACGGCTCGCTGGCAGCCGACCCGGTGTTGTGGCAGGGGCGCATTCTGCAACGCTACAGCGTCTTCGGGGAGGTGCAGGGGCCGCTGGTGCCCCCGCGGCGCCTCCCGCACTGGCTTCGCAAGGTCGAGACCGACGTGGCGGTGCGCTATGTGGCGGCGGACACGAGCGCGGAAACCTATGTCGCGCCGACCGGCGCACTGAAGCTGGAGCTGGCCGGCGGCTTCTCCCTGCGCGGGAGCTTTATGCTCTCGAGCCTTTATCCCACGCCGTTCATGAGCAAGCAGCTGGCCGAGCCCTCCGGTCTGGGCACAGGCGAGGTGAGCCAGGTGTGGATCACCGATCCGGTGCGCAACCAGAGCTACACGGTGCAGGCGCAGGCCGCGATCAACCCGAACCTCCGCCCGGAGTCGGCCGCCACACAAACCGCGGGGGTCATTTTCCAGCGGGGCAAGGAGCATCGCCTGCGGGTGGCGGTGGACTTCGTCGACACCCGGAAGACCAACGAGATGATCTCGCTGGATGCGCAGACCCTGATGGACCTGGAGTCGCAATTTCCGGGGCGCGTCATCCGCGCGCCGCTGGCGCCGGGCGACACCCACGCCGCGGGCTACGTCACCTCGCTCCTGACCGGCGACATCAATGCGGCCCGCCGGCATTCGCAGAACTGGAATGTGGCGCTCGACTACGCGTGGACGAAGTGTGTCGGCGGCACGCTCGGCCTGCACAGCCGGGTGGTGTGGTTTCAACGGTTCGACCGACAGGTGTATCCCGATTCGCCGGTGGTCGACGAGTTGCGCCTGCCGGACGGCTGGGTGAGCGGATTCCTCCGGTATCGCGCCAATTTCGGCGCGGACTGGTCGAAGAACGATTTCGGTTTTGGCATGGAGGGGCATTACTATGGCGCGCGGGTCCTGCCGGTGGCGGAGTGGGCGAGCCAGGGCAGCGACCAGATTGACCGCTGCTGGCAGTTCGACGCCTTCCTGCAGAGCGACCTGACCCGGTGGGTGCCGTGGAAAAGTTCGCGCTTCGGCCTGCGCGGCCAGGTGCGGATCAACGATCTTTTCGGCGCCCACCTTCCGAAGTACACCAATGATCCTTCGGGCGCCGGAGTGCAGCCGTACGGCGACTGGCGCGGCCGCACCTACTCGCTGTCGCTGACCGCCACGTTCTGAGCACGCGGCCGCGCTTTAATCATGCGCGGATGCGAGTTATTCCGGCGACGGCTGGCGCCAGCGGAGAATATCTCAACGGGATGATCCGTTTGGGGGCGGAATAGCGCATTGAGGGATGAAAACCAACCGCCCATGAACGCCACCATCTTCCTCACCTTCGTCGCCACCCTGGCCGCCGGCCGGCTGGCTTTGATCAGCGACCTGCCGATGGTGACCATTGTTCTAGCCCTTCTCATCGTGCTGGTCACCACCGAGCCCGACCCCGGCGAAAGCGACCAGCCGTGCGCCAAGCGCAAGTCCGTTCTGACCGCGTCGGTCCCAGAGAAATTCCCGGCGGCGCCAGAAATATTCGCGGCGACCCGGACCGAGTAGCGGGTTTGGCACACCGGATTGTCATATCGCTCAGAGGAACCCGCATGGCACCAACCTCCGGCAGCGATTTGGAAACCAGCGAACCTTTTCCCGGGTCCGCGAAATCCATTGCTCCCAAGGATGAGGCCTACCTGCGCGAAGCCCTGAAGCGCTGCTCCGCCTCCACCTACGAGGCCGCCTGCCGGTTCCGCCAGACCGGCGACCCCGCCTGGCTGCCCACGATCATTCTCGGCGTCATCGAGCACCACGTGGATCCCGATTTGCGGGCCAAGCTCAGGGACGCCGACGATGACCTCCGGTTGATCGAGGATCTGGGCATCGATTCGCTGACCATGATGGAGATCGTGGCGCTGGCGGAGGACGTGCTCCCGGTGTCGATCAACAGCGAGGAGCTGTGCCAGTTGCGCACGCTGGGTGATGTCAAACAGGTCATGGAGTGCAAGCTGTGCGGCCTGCCCCTGCCGGGATCCGCAAAGTTACGGACGGGAGACTGGATCTGAGGGGCGAGCGATTTGAGCGTGCCGGGTTTACTGGAAGGAACATCCCCATGAAGACGTGCCGACTGTTGATCCGCTTATCCGACCCCAAGCCGCGCTTCATTCACAGGGTGGGGGTGCTAGCGCTGGGGATGAGCATGCTGTCGGTATTGGCGTGCGCACAGGTGAACTACACGCCGTACACCTTCACCACGCTGGCGGGGTGGGCGACCATCGGGAGCAACGATGGCGCGGGCGCCCGCTTCTACCAGCCGACCAACGTGGCCGTCGACGGCTACGGCACCATTTACGTCGCGGACACCCAAAACCACACGATCCGAAGGATTGACGCTGGCAATTTGGCCGCCGCCAACACCGGCTATGTGTCCACGTTGGCAGGATTGGCGGGAGTGTCCGGAGCGGTTGACGGGGCGGGCAGCGCCGCGCGATTCAACAGCCCGGAGGGCGTGGCCGTGACCCCGTCGGGCGACGCGCTATATGTCGCCGATACGGGCAATCACACGGTGCGGAAGGCTTTCCCGCTTTCATGGGACTTAGAGCCCACCATCACTGTGGCCGGGGCGGCGGGTGAGGCAGGGAGTGCAGATGGCATCGGCACCGCTGCCCGCTTTGACCGGCCGTGCGCCGTGGCCGTGGATGCCGCCGGCAATGTCTACGTGGCGGACGAGGCCAACCACACGATCCGGAAGATCACGCCGGGTGGGGTGGTGACCACGCTGGCGGGATTGGCGGGCGCTGACGGCGACGCGGACGGCACCGGCAGCGCGGCCCGTTTTAGTGAACTCCAGGGGCTGGCCGCGGACCCTTGGGGCAACCTCTATGCGACCGACGACGTTTTCAGCTACTATGGCCGGTTGCGTAAGATCACGCCAGCGGGCGAGGTGACGACCGTGCAAAATAACGCGATTCGTTATCCCCAGGGCGTGGCCGCCGACGCGGTGGGCAACCTTTACCTCTCGGACTCTCTTCGCATCCTTCGGCTCACCTCGGACGGGCAAGCCACAATCTTGAGCACGCTGCCTACGCTGGCTTCGACCAGCGCTCCCCGCTGGGTGGCGCCTCCGGACGGGATTGCGGTGGATGCGCTGGGGAATGTCGTGGTGGCCGACACGGAGTTCTCCTCCATACGGCGGGTTTCGCCGGGCGGTGTGATGACGACGATCGCCGGAGCGGGCCAGGCCCCGTACGGGGCGGCGGACGGCCCGGCCCTGTCCGCACGTTTCCATACTCCAGTGGGCGTGGGGGTGGATGCCGCCGGCAACGTGTTCGTGGCCGACTCCGTCAACAACACGATTCGCCGGATCTCCACCGGCGGCGTCGTAACGACCCTGGCCGGGCTGGCCGGCACTGCAGGCAGCGCCGACGGGGTGGGCAGCGCCGCCCGTTTTTCCGATCCTGAGGGACTGGCGGTCGACGCGCAGGGCAACATCTACGTGACCGATTTGGGCAATCGCACGATTCGCAAGGTTACCCCCGACGGCGCGGTGACCACCTTGGCGGGCCTTGCTGGCGCTTTTGGCGCTGCCGATGGCATCGGCAGCGAAGCGCGATTTGTGTATCCAACCGCGATTGCAGTCGACGGGGCGGGCACGGCGTACGTCGCCGACGTCTACACCGTGCGCAAGATCTCTCCCGCGGGCGTGGTGACCACCCTGGCGGGCGCGGCCGGAGTCGGCGGGACCGCGGACGGCACCGGCAGTGAGGCGCGATTCGACCGCGTGGAGGGGATTGCGGTCGACGCGCAGGGGAACGTCTACGTAACGGACGAAGGCGCCCACACGATCCGGAAGATCAGCCCAGCCGGGGTGGTGACGACCTTGGCCGGCATGGCCAGAGTCGGCGGAGACACGGATGGCACGGGTACCGCCGCCAGTTTTCTCGCGCCGGGCGGCTTGGCCGTCGATGCCGGCGGCACTCTGTACGTCGCCGATGTGGTGAACGTGACGATCCGGAAAGTCACGCCGCTCGGGGTCGTGACCACCCTGGCCGGGCTGACGCAGTCCATCGGCAGCGCGGATGGCTGCGGCAGCTCCGCCCGCTTCAATATGCCCGGGGGCTTGGCGGTGGACGGCGCCGGCCGTTTGCTGGTCGCCGATTCCGGCAACCACACCATCCGCGCCGGCACGGTGGCGACGGCGCCGGTAATCGTGACGCCCCCGCAAAACGTGACGGCGGCGGTCGGCAGTCAGGTGCAGTTCAGCGTCGTCATCTCCGCCAACCCGGCGCCCAGATATCAGTGGTTTCACAACAACAACGGAGGGCCGATTATTGGGGGGACAGGTCCGACGGTCACCCTGGTGCCCGTGGCGACCTCGATGGCCGGCACCTACTTCGTGCTGGTGACTAACGATGTCGGCAGCGTGACCAGCGAGCCCGCGACGCTGACCGTGACCGCCGCCGCAGCCGGGAACCCTGGGGGTGGCGGCGGCGGGGCAATGGGAGCAGGGTTCGTCTTGGCGTTGGCGCTCGTTGGGGCGCTGCGGGTGATGATACGCAGAGGCTGAAAAGCAGCCAGATCGCTCCGGTCCATTCTTCCACCGGCGGGAACACCGCCACCCGCGTGCTTCAGCGGTTCCAGCCGCCGCCGCAAGCGCAGGTGCAGGCTAATTGGCTTGCTGCTCAGGGCCGGACTTTTAGATGTGGATCACAGCAATATCTTATGGCTGGCGAACATGGGCGACACTCGGAGACTGGGCGGATGGAAATGAATCCGTGAGCGGAATCTTGATGCCCCATACGCTCAATTTCATTGCCGGATGGTGGCTGATACTGGTCGCCTTCGTCAGCGGCGCTGTCATTGGGCTCGGGTTTCATCGCGAGGAGTTCCTCGGTGGCTACGGCTCGTTTCGCCGGCGGCTGTTGCGCCTGGGGCATATTGCCCTCGCGGCACTCGGCACCATCAATGTCGTGTATGGGCTGTCGACTGCGGCGGGCCCGCGCGCCGACCTGCCGGGCATGCTGCTGCTCGGCGGAGCGGTCGCCATGCCATCGGTGTGTTTTCTCGCTGCGTGGCGGCAGCCGTTTCGGGCCTTCTTCTTTATTCCTGTTGTCCTGCTGCTGGCGGCAGTCATTTTCATCCTCCTCCGGATACCGTCATGAAGATCGGACTTCTTGCCATGAGCGGCGTGCGGGCGCACGACAAGAAGCTGCTCGAACTCGGCCTCACCCTGCCGGGCTTTGTCGAACGCAGCAAAATCATCGCGTCGCTGCCCAGTCTCGGGCTGCTGTATCTGGCGGCCAGCACGCCACCCGGGCATGAGGTGCGGTATTACGAGGCGGAGTCCGATGGCGCGGAACCGGCCGAGATCTACGCGTGCGATCTGGTCGCCATCAGCACCTTTTCGGCGCAGATTTTTGAAGCCTATGCGATCGCCGACCGTTTGCGGCAGAAGGGCGTCAAGGTCGCCATGGGCGGTTTGCACGTCTCCGTGCTGCCGCAGGAGGCGCTGCAGCATGCCGACTACGTGGTGATCGGCGAAGGCGAGAACGTCTGGCCGGCCGTGGTGGCCGCCGCCGCGCGCCGGGCGGAGCCGGCCATCTTCAAGGCGACGGATTATGAACCGGTCGATGTCGCGCGCCTGCCCGTGCCGCGGTACGACATCCTCGGCGGCCGCGCCTACAACCGGTACACAGTCCAGGCGACGCGCGGCTGTCCGTGGCGCTGCGAGTTCTGCGCCTCCACGGTGATGCTCCAGGCGCCGTACCGGCGGCGGCCGGTCGATCAGGTGGTGCGCGACATTGCCTTCATCGAGGAGCTTCACCCGGAGGCGTTCATCGAGTTCGCCGACGACAACACGTTTGTCGACAAACCCTGGGGCCGGGCACTGTGCCGGGCGCTGATTCCCTTGAAGGTAAAATGGTTTACCGAAACCGACATCAGCGTGGCCGACGATGCCGAACTACTGGACCTGATGCGTCAGGCCGGCTGCCGGCAGGTGCTGATCGGCCTGGAAAACCCGTCCGCCGGACCGCTGGCGGGACTGGAGCAGCGGGCCGACCGCAAAGCCCGCTGGGCGCCGCATTACGCCGAGGCGGTGCGTTCGATCCAAGGGCACGGCGTCACCGTGAACACCTGTTTTATTCTCGGACTGGATGGCTGCACGACGGACGTCTTCGACGAGATTCTCCGTTTTGTCGAAGAGGTGAATCCCTACGACGTGCAGATCACCCTGCTGACGCCGTTCCCCGGCACGCCGCTCTATGAGCGTCTGCTGCGCGAGGGGCGCGTGCTCCAGCCAGGCGCCTGGCACCTGAGCACGCTCTTCGACGTGAACTACCGCCCCACCGGCATGACACCACAGGAGCTGCGCGAGGGCATTTACCGGCTCGGGGAACAGCTCTACAGCGATGATGCCACGCGGCACCGGCGCAAAGGATTTTACGCCCAGTTCAAACATGAAAGGAATCCAGTATGAAAGCGTTGCTACCCATCCGCATCCTGTACGCCGTCGCCGCGGCCTATGATGGACTGCTGGGCCTGGCGTTCATCGCCGCCGCGCCCCAGGTCTACGAGTTCGCCGGAATCACTCCGCCCAACCACTGGGGCTACATCCATTTCGCGGCCGGCCTGCTGGTGATTTTCGGCCTCATGTTTCTGACGATCGCACTCCGGCCGGTCGAGAACCGCAATCTGATCGGCTACGGCATCCTGCTCAAAGTCTGCTATGTCGCCACCGTTGGCTGGCACTGGTATCATGGTGGCGTACCGAACCTGTGGAAATATTTCGCGCTGGCGGACGTCGTTTTCGCCGTACTGTTCTTCTGGAGCGCGATTTCCTTGGAGTCGGCCACGGACACGCCGAAACCCAAGGACACAGCCGCACCGGCGTAACCGCCGGTTCGCCTTGGTATCGAACTGCCTATCCCATAGGCCCATTTCCCCGCAGCCTGCTGCAGGCAATCGTCGCCAGCGCCTCATTTCGCGGTAAGCGCGTCAGGGCGGAAGGCACCGGCAACTACGCGTCGACGGTGGAGGGTCTCATTGCATGCCAACAGGCTCCCATCGCTGCTTGCGATTGGACGGCGCTTCGGCAAGGTTTCGCGCCATGCCGCATGCTCCCTCCCGGCGGGAGTTCCTCCGTCTCGCCGCCATCGGGTCCCTAACCGTTGCCGGAGGCTATCTCCTGCGGACCAGCGCGCGCGCCGAGGCTCAACCGACGGCAGCGGGCGCCCGCAAGCTGGGTGTCGCGTTGCTTGGGCTCGGTTCCTACAGCACCAACCAACTCGCACCCGCCCTTCTGCAAACCAGACTCTGCCGTCTGGCTGGCGTTGTCACCGGCTCGGCGGCGAAAGCCGCCAAATGGGCGCGCAAGTACGACCTGCCGAAGAAGAACCTCTACCACTACGATCATCTTGAGCAGATTGCCGACAATCCGGACATCGACGTCGTCTACGTCGTGACCCCGCCCGCGCTGCATCCGGAGTTCACCATCCGGGCGGCGAAAGCCGGCAAGCACGTCATCTCCGAAAAACCCATGGCCTGCTCCGTCGCGGACTGCGACGCCATGATCGCGGCGTGCCGCGACGCCGGGGTCAAACTCTCCCTCGGCTACCGGCTCAATTTCGATCCCTATCACCAGGAGCTGCTGCGGCTGGCAAGAGAACCCGATTTCGGTCCGTTCACCCGGATGACGGGTGATTTCAGCTTTGTGATGCGCGGAAAGCAATGGCGGGCGGAGAAGCGGCTGGCCGGTGGCGGGCCCATGATGGACATTGGCATCTACGTGGTCCACGGTGCCTGCATGGCCGCCGGCGATGCGGCGCCGGTCGCCGTGACGGCGCACGAGGAGCCCAAGACGCGGCCCGAGTTGTTCAAGGACGTGGAGGAAACGATGCGCTGGACCATGGAATTTCCCGGCGGGGCGGTCGGTCGCGCGCGATCGAGCTTCTCGCAAAACCGCAATAGTTTTCACGCGGAAGGCCCGCGCGGCTGGGTCGATTTCCCGGATAGCGCATTTGCGTACCGTGACATCGAGTGCGAGACCAGCCGCGGGCGACTCAACTTCGATCCGCCCGTCAACCAGCAGGCCCGGCAGATGGATGATTTCGCGGATTGCATCCTCACCGGCCGGGCGACCCCTGTCCCGGGCGAGCTGGGCCGCCGGGACATCCGCATCCTGTCCGCCATCTATGAGGCGGCGTCCACCGGAAAGCGCATCGTCATCTAGCGGCAGCGGGGATGCGGGGGGACAAGCGCTGGCCGTCAGTTCGGCCCGTGCAGGATGTTGACCGCGGTGTCACGTCCATCACCGCCCGGGGGTCCATAGAGGCGGCGGATGAGGATCTCCCATTGGGTGTTCTCCTCCTCCCGCCGCTTGATCATGCGGTATTCCATATCGCCGGCAATGAAGATGAAGGCGAAGAGAATGGCGCCGAGGGGATTGTTCCAGACGAAGGCCATGAGCACGGCGCCGATGATGGCGAGCACCTTGCCCAGCGCCGCCGCCCAGAAGGTGGCCTTGAGATAGGACCAGCGCATGGCCAGCAGCGCCCGCAGGATGCGGCCTCCATCCATCGGGAAAACCGGCAGGAGGTTGAAGCAACCCATGACCAGGTTGACCAGCAGCAGCTCCCAGCCCAGCCCGGAGAAGGTGCGCGGCAACTCGCCATCGGCCCACGCCACGGGCACGGTGACAAACGGCCACAAGGCCAGCACGATCGCAAAGTTTACCGCCGGGCCGGCCAGCGTGATGAGGAGTTCGCGCCGTGGCTGGCGCGGAATCGAATCGAATTCCGCCATGCCGCCGATGGGCAGCAGCAGGATGCGGGGCACACCGATGCCGAAACGCCGGGCAGTCAGCGAATGCCCCAGCTCGTGCAGCACGACGCAGGTGAACAGCAGGGTGATGAACGCCACGCTCCAGGCCACGCCCGCCCAACCGGCGTCCATCCAGCCTCCCCACGCCACGTAGGCCAGCAGCAGCAGAAAGCTGAAATGCACGGCCAGGCGGATGCCGAAGACGCGGAACAAGTTAATTGACCATCCAAGCATTTGCCTTAAGTAAGGCCCGTTTCGGGCGGGATGCTAATCGATAATCGCCGCCCGCGTTTGTTCCTGATTTTCTTCCGCCATGGCCGCCGCCAAGTCCACCATCCTCGTCATCGACGACGATTCCGAGATTCGCTACTCGCTTTCGCGCGTGCTTTCCTCGCGTGACTACGCGGTGACGACCGCCGCGAGCGGGGAGGAGGGCATCGCCGCCGTCAAAAAAAGCCCGCCCGACGTCGTCTTCCTCGACATCCGCATGGGCGGCATGGGCGGCATCGAAGCGCTCCAGCACATCCGCTCCATCAACCCGCGGCAGCTTGTCATCCTCATGACCGCCTTCGGCACGGCGCAGACGGCCATCGAGGCGATGAAATACGGCGCGTTCGACTACATCATGAAGCCGTTCGATCCGCAAAAGGTGCTCGCCCTGACGGAGAACGCGCTCAAGACCCACGCCGACCTGCGCGCGGCGGCCGACTACCAGCCGAGCCTCAACACCGAGGATTACAAGGAGGGCATCGTGGGCAGCTCCGCGGCCATGCAGCAGGTCTTCAAGACCATCGGCCAGGTCACGGCCAGCGATGTCACCGTGATGATCACCGGGGAGAGCGGCACCGGCAAGGAACTGGTCGCGCACAGCATCTACCAGCACAGCCATCGCGCGGCCAGGCCGTTCATCGCGGTCAACTGCGCGGCCATTCCCGAAAACCTCATCGAGAGCGAATTGTTCGGCCACGAGAAGGGGTCCTTCACCGGCGCGACCAGCCAGCGCATCGGCAAGTTCGAGTTGTGCGATGGCGGCACCATCTTTCTCGACGAAATCGGCGACATGGCGCCCGCCACCCAGACCAAGATCCTGCGCGTGCTGCAGGAGGGCGAAATCCAGCGCGTCGGCGGCACCGAGACGATCAAGGTCGACGTGCGCGTGCTCGCCGCGACCAACCAGGACCTGGAGGAAATCGTGAAGGCCCGGACCTTCCGCGAGGACCTTTACTACCGACTCAACGTGGTGCGCATCCGCATGCCGCCGTTGCGGGAACACCCCGAGGACATCCCGCAGACCGTCGATTACGTGCTGCAGACCCTGAAACAGCAGAAAAAGACGCGCGTGAAAAAGGTTTCCGCCGAAGCAATGGCGGTCCTGCTGCGGCACAATTGGCCGGGCAATGTCCGCGAACTCGAGAATGTCATCTACCGCAGCGCCGTCGTTGCGCAGGGCGACACCATTCTGTTCAAGGATCTTCCGCCGGAATTACGCGGCGCAGCCGGGACGGATGGGACCACCACCGTGCCGTCAAGCCCGACCGCCGTGCCTGCTGGGACGACGCTCGAACCGGCCACGGCGGTCGTGGCGCCGTCCGCCCAAACCGGCGCGCCAGCGATGGAGCCGGCGGCGGCCGCGGAGCCGTCTTCGCCGGCGCCGCCGGTCGCGACCGGGCCTTCGGCGCTCACCCTTCAGGATGCGTTGGATTTCGTCTATGCCCGTTTGAAGACCGAGGGCAGGGAACCGGTGCTGGAACGCCTGGAGCGGGAAATGATCGGGCGCGTACTCAAGGACGAGCGCGGCAACCTCGCGCGCGCCTCCGAGCGCCTCGGCATGACGCGGACCACGCTCCGCAAGCGCATCGACGCGCTCGGGCTGAAGGTGTAGGCCCGACGCTACGCCTCCAACATTTCCTAAGGCTCAAGACAGGCGATGATCTCTGCACGCGTGTCATTCTGAGCGCAGCGAAGAATCCAGAGGACCGTCGCCCGGCCGAGTCATGCTGGATCCTTCGCTTCGCTCAGGATGACAGGAAAGAGGCGATTCAACCAACCGGATTATCGTTGTACCATCCTTCGCTCAAGTCGCGCCACAGGGGGTTGGTCTTGTGGATCAGTTCGATCTTTCTTTTGCGAAGCCAGCCCTTGATTTGTTTTTCGCGCCCAATCGCTGCGGCGATGTCCCGAAGTCGTTCAAAATAGACGAGGCTTTTCAGGCCGTAGCGTTTGCTGAAGCCTTCCAAAGCACCGCCCTTATGTTGCCAGATTCTGCGCTCCACGTCGTTGGTCACGCCAACATAGAGGGTGCCATGCGGGCGATTGGTGATGATGTACACCCAATAGCTCATGGTGGTTGTTTGACCTGTCATGCTGAGGGGAGCGAAGAATCCAGTGCAACTCCGCCGTTGGCTCCGACCGAGTGTCACTGGATCCTTCACTTCGTTCAGGATGACAGCAAGGAGGGCGGATGCCATCCCTTGACCGCAGACTCCAGGGCCGCGAGCAAGCTCGGGGCCCTACCTACCTCAACGCTTTCGCCCGCCGAAGCCGTGCGGATGCGTCGAGTGCCACTTCCAGGCGGTGGCGATGATCGACTCGACGTCGGCGAACTTCGCCTTCCAGCCGAGCTCGCGCTGCACCAGCGTGGAATCCGCGTAGAGGGCGGGCGGATCACCGGCCCGGCGCGGCGCTTCGATGAGCGGCACCTTTTTGCCGGAAACCTTCTCCACCGCACGGATCACCTCGCGGTTGGAGTAGGCGCGGCCGGTGCCGAGATTGTAGAAGAGAGCAGCGCCGGGAGTGGCGAGGCGGTCGAAAACGGCGATATGCGCGCGGCTCAGGTCGTCCACGTGCACGTAATCGCGCAGGCAGGTGCCGTCCGGGGTGGGGTAGTTGGTGCCGAAAAGCTGCAGCTGCGGGCGCCGGCCCAGCGCGGCATCAATCGCCAGCGGGATGAGGTGCGTCTCGGGATCGTGATCCTCGCCGATGGAACCGTCCTCGGCGGCGCCGGCGGCGTTGAAATAGCGGAAGGCCGCGAAACTCAGGCCGTGGGCGAGGGCCAGCGCCTTCAGGGCATTTTCCACGTCGAGCTTGGTCTGGCCATAGGGGTTGATGGGACGCTGCGGCATGGTTTCGACCAGCGGTAGCGCGGTCGGTATGCCGTAGGTTGCGCAGGTGGAGGAAAACACGAATTTCTTCACGTCCGCGTCGAGCATGGCCTTGAGCAGGTGCAGCGTGGCGACGACGTTGTTGAGGTAGTACTTGAGCGGCTCGTTGACGGATTCGCCCACGTAGCAGAAGGCGGCGAAGTGCATCACGAGTTCGATCTGTTCCTTCGCGAGCACCCGGCGGACCGCAGCCTCGTCGCCGAGACCAGTTTCGTAGAACGGAACCGACGGCGCGACGGCGCGACGGTGGCCGTACACGAGGTTGTCGATGACCACGGGCCGGTGCCCCGCCGCCGTCAACTGCCGCACGCAATGGCTGCCGATGTAACCGGCGCCGCCCACAACAAGGACATTCATCAGACGAGACTTGTATTGATTTTCCCCGAGCGATGGCTAGGCAAAACTCTCTTGCGCACCTGACCAAGCGCCCCTGAGAGTCTTCCCGTGCCATCCATGAAGCAGTCCCGCATCGTCATCACCGGCCTCGGCCTGACCGCGCCGAACGGCAATACGTTGTCGGAATACCGGCAGAATCTGCTCACGGGCGTCTCCGGCGTGGAGCTGATCGAGGTGCGGTACATGGGCGCGCAGCCGGCGGGGGTCTGCCACTTCGATCCGCTCAAGTACCAGAAGAAGAAGGACGTCCGCATCGGCACGCGCGCCGGCAGCATCAGCATCCATTGCGCCCGCGAGGCGCTGGCGGACAGCGGGGTGAACTGGGAGGCCGTCGACAAGTCGCGCACCGGCATCTATCTCGGCATCACCGAGCACGGCAATGTCGAGACCGAGAACGAAATCTACAACATCTCGCTCTTCAAGTACGACACCAGGTTCTGGTCGCATCACCACAACCCGCGCACCGTCGCCAACAATCCGGCGGGTGAGGTTTCGCTCAACCTCGGCATCACCGGTCCCGCCTACACGCTGGGGGCGGCCTGCGCCGCCGGCAACCTCGGCCTCATCCACGCCGCGCAGATGCTGCGGCTCGGCGAGGTCGACCTGGCGTTCGCCGGCGGCGTGAGCGAAAGCATCCAGACCTTCGGCATCTTTGCCGCCTTCAAGAGCCAGGGCGCGCTCGCCTCGCATCCGGATCCGACCAAGGCCAGCCGCCCGTTCGACAAGCGGCGCAACGGCATCGTGGTGAGCGAGGGCGGCTGCATCTACACGCTGGAGCGGCTCGAGGATGCCCTGGCCCGCAGCGCGAAGATCTACGGCGAAGTGGCCGGTTACTGCGTCAACTCCGACGCCACCGACTACGTGCTGCCCAACGCGGTGCGGCAGGCCGAGTGCATCCGCCAAGCCATCCGCCACGCCGGCCTCACGCCGGCCGACATCGACATCGTCAATACGCACGCCACCGCCACGCTCCAGGGCGACATTCAGGAATGCCAGGCCCTCGCCGAGGTGTTTGCGGGCTGTACCGACGTGAACATCAACAACACCAAAAGCTTCATCGGCCATGCCATGGGCGCGGCCGGCGCGCTCGAGCTGGCGGGCAACCTGCCGTCCTTCAATGACCTGATGGTCCATCCGACGATCAACGTGGACGAACTCGATCCGCAGTGCGACGTGCCCGGCCTCGTGCTCAATGAGCCGAAAAAGGCAAAACGGGTTGACGCAATTCTGAACAACTCCTTTGGTATGCTTGGAATCAATTCCACGCTCATCATCATCCGCTACCGGGCCTGACACCGCACCTTCCCATGACGAAAGACGAATGCAAAAAGCTGGTCATTGACATCATCGCCAACATCGCGCCCGACGAAGATCTCCGTAATGTGAAGCCGGATGTGCGCCTCCGCGACCAGCTCCAGCTCGATTCCATGGACTTCCTCGACATCGTCATGGAACTCCGGAAGCGCCACGGCATCGAGGTGCCCGAGGCCGATTACATCCAGCTGGCGTCCCTCGACAGCTGTGCGGACTATCTCACCCCCAAATTCAACGCCCTCGCGGCAAAGACCTAAACCTGCTTGACCGTTGATCTGGCGCGGCCGGGAGCTGTCCCGGCTTTTTTTATGCAGACGCGCCGCCAGTGGCGTTGTTCATGACCCGTGAGGCCATAAATGTCATTGCGAGAAGCCTGGCGACGAAGCAATCCATCTGGATCGCCACGCCCGACTTCCGCCTTCGCCGAAGGCTTCAGCGCGATAAGTCGTCGGGCTCGCGATGACAGGCCATTCAAATGAATTCCGCCGCACACTACGACGTCGTCATCGTCGGTGCCGGCATGTCCGGTCTCGCCGCGGGCATCCGGCTGGCGCACTTCGGCCGGCGGGTCTGCATCTTCGAGCGGCACTACGCTCCCGGCGGACTCAACAGCTTCTACAACCTCGCCGGCCGGAACTACGATGTCGGCCTGCACGCCATGACGAACTATGTGCCCCGCGGCACAAAAGGCACGCCGTTCGGCAAGCTGCTGCGGCAGCTCCGGATCGAACGCGACGAGCTTGGCCTCTGCCCGCAAAAACAATCGCGCATTGCCTTCGGCCCCCGCGGCGAGACCGGCCTGCTTTTCACCAACGACCTGGCGGTTCTGGAGGAGGAGATTGCGGCGAAATTCCCCGCGCAGATCGACGGCTTCCGCCGGCTCGTCACCCTGGTCCGACCCTACGACGACGTGTCCCTTGATGCTCCGGTCGTTTCGGCGCGCGCGATCGTCCGGCGGCACATCACCGACCGGTTGCTCGAAGACATGCTGCTTTGCCCGCTGATGTACTACGGCAGCGCGAAGGAGAATGACATGGATTTCGCCCAGTTCGGAATCATGTTCAAAGCCATCTTCCTCGAAGGCCTCGCGCGTCCGCCCGAAGGCATCCGCCGGGTCATCCGGGTGCTGCTGGAGAAATACCGCGCGGCGGGCGGCGAACGGCGCATGAAATGTGGCGTGGCGCGCATCATCGAGCGCGATGGGCGCGCCGCCGCCCTGCGGCTCGATGACGGCGCGGAAATCACCGCCGAGCATGTGATCTCCTCCATCGGCAGCGAGGAAACCCAACAGCTTCTGGCGGTTTCAACGATGGACGACCGGTCCGCCTTCGCCAAGGCTTCGATGGACCGGCTCTCCTTCATCGAAAGCATCCGGGTGCTGAAATGCCAGCCGCGGGAACTGGGGTGGGGGAGCGACACCATCGTGTTCTTCAACGACTCGGAACGATTCGAGTACGCCCGGCCGGGACAGCAGGTCGACCTCCGGAGCGGAGTCATCTGCTTCCCCAATAATTTCGATTTTGCCGGTCAGGGGCTGCCGGAGGGCCAGTTACGAATCACCTGCCTCGCGAATTACGATCAGTGGGCGCACCTGCCGGAGGAGCGCTACCGCGCCGACAAGCAAAGTTGGCTGGCGGCGATGACGCGCAGTGCCGGTCGCTTTCTGCCGCCGGTTCCCGAAGGGACTCTCGCAGCCGCGACGCTCGCCACCGACATCTTCACGCCGCGCACCATTGCACGATTCACCGGCCATCTTCAGGGAGCGGTCTATGGCGCGCCGCGCAAAATCCGCGACGGACGCACCCACTTGAAAAACCTGTATCTCTGCGGCACCGATCAGGGGCTGCTGGGGGTCATCGGGGCGATGCTCAGCGGCATTACCATGGCCAACCTCCATATTCTGCATCCCGGAGCCCGCGAGTGAGGCTTCCCGGCGGGGCAAGGCACCCAAATTCCCAGTTGCCCACCGAGAATCGACTGTGCTTAGTGGAACGTTTCATGGCTTACGATTGGCTCAAAGGAGTCGACGACTATTATGACGTCGTGGTGATCGGCAGCGGGCTCGCCGGCCTGACCGGCGCCAACTGCCTCGCCAAGTGCGGCCACAAGGTCCTGCTGCTCGAACATCACTACCAGCTGGGCGGCCTGGCCACGTGGTTCACGCGCAAGGGCGGACACATCTTCGACATCTCGCTGCACGGCTTCCCCGTCGGCATGATCAAGTCGGCGCGCAAATACTGGTCGCAGGAAATCGCCGACTCCATCGTCCAGCTCAAAGGCATCCGCTTCGTCAATCCGCAGTTCGCCCTCACCACCACCTTCGACCGCCCGGATTTCACGCGGCTGCTCATTGAGCAGTTCAAGGTGCCGGCCGATACCGTGGAGCGGTTTTTCACCGACCTGCGGGCGATGAACTTTTACGACAACAATCCGGAGACCACGGGCGAGATGCTGGAGCGCTATTTCCCGGGCCGGGATGACGTGAAGCGCTTTCTCATGGAGCCCATCGCCTATGCCAACGGCTCCTCCCTCGACGACCCCGCCATCACCTACGGCATCGTGTTCTCGAACTTCATGAGCAAGGGCGTGTACACGTTTCGCGGCGGCACCGATCTGCTCATCAAAAAGATGGCCGGGGAGCTGCAGCGCAACGGCGTCGAGCTCCGCAAACACGTCATGGTCGAGAAGGTGCTCGTGGAAGCAGCGGCCGGTGGCAAACGGGTCGCCGGCGTCGTCGCCAACGGCCGCACCATCCGCTGCGGCGCCGTGCTTTCGAATGCCAACATCAAGGGCACCATTCTCAAGCTGGTGGGCGCGGAGCATTTCCCGCCGGAGTTTGTGGCGCAGGCCTTGGCCGTGCGCATCAACACCAGCTCGTGCCAGGTCTACCTCGGCATCCGCCAGGGCGAATCCATCCCCCCCATCGGCGACCTCATCTTCGTTTCCGATTCCACCCGGTTCACGAGCGAAGAGCTCGTCGATTTTCACTCGACCAGCCGCACCTTCTCGGTCTACTATCCGGAAACGCGCCCCGGCTCCGGACGCTACACCGTGGTCTGCTCGCTCAATGCCCGGTACGACGACTGGAACCGCCTGTCCGCCGAGGCGTATCAGCGGGAGAAAACGCGCATCATCGAAGAATCGATCACCTGTCTCGAGCGCTTCGTCCCCGGGGTGCGGTCCAGGATCGGCTGGGCCGAGGCGGCCACGCCACGGACCATCGAACATTACACGCGACACTGGATGGGCACCTCCTTTGGCACGAAGTTCGAGGGGTTGAAGGTCTCCATGGACCTTTCCTCCCGGCTGCCCGGGCTTTACCACGCCGGCTCGGTGGGTATTATCATGTCAGGGTGGCTGGGCACTATAAATTATGGCGTGATTACTGCCAATAATATGGATAAATACCTGATTGCCGAAAAACGAGAAGCGGCTACACCGACCGTGGAACCAGTGATGACGAAAGCCTGACCAACGCGGCGACTTACCCCAAACCCATCCCTTTGATCCATCATGGAGCCCATCGAAAAGCTCATTCCCCATCGACCGCCCTTCCTGTTCGTGGACGAAATCATCGCCGAGACCGAGGACACGCTGACGACCCGCCGCCGGGTCCGCCCCGACGAGGATTATTTCAAGGGGCATTATCCGGGCAATCCCATCATGCCCGGCGTGCTCATCTGCGAGTCGGTGTTCCAGTCCGGCTGCATTTTTCTCACGAAGCAGTGCGCCGCCAAGGGGGAGGACCTGAGCCACTACACCCCGGTGCTGACCCGCATCACCGAGGTGAAGTTCAAAAACTCGGTGAAGCCGGGTGACGAGCTCATCATCGACGTCAAGCTGAAGGACCGGCTCGGGCGTTTCATGTTTATGAGCGGATCGGTGCGCACCGCCGACAACCGCAAGGTGCTCACGGTGGATTTTGGCGTCGCGCTGGTGGACGCGTCATCCAACGGCTCCAACCCGCCGCCCGCCAAGCCCGCCGCGCAATGAGCTTTCTCGCGCTCGAAGGGAAAACCTTCCTCGTTTTCGGCGTCGCCAACCCGAAGAGTGTCGCTTGGGCCGTTGGCCGAACCCTCGAGGAGCAGGGGGCGCGCGTCATCTACAGCGTCCGCTCGGAGGCGCGCAAAAAATCGCTGGGCGGGCTGATGGGCGCACGGGCCGTCCAGGTGTGCGATGTCGAGGAGGAGGGCGCCGCCGGACGGCTGGCGGCGGAAGTCGGCCCCAAGTATGGACCGCTGCACGGCCTGGTGCATTCCATTGCGTTCGCCCGCTATGCCGAGGGCTTCAAATCGTTTCAGGAAACCAAGCGGGCGGACTTTCTTCAGGCCATGACAGTTTCGTGCTTCTCCCTCGTGGAAATCGCGCGCGCGTTCAAACCGCATCTCACCCGCGATGCCTCCGTTGTCACCATCGGCATCTCGTCCCTGCTGGTCACGCCTGACAACTACGGCTACATGGGGCCGATCAAGGCGGCGCTGGATTCGACCGTGCGGTTTCTCGCCAAGTCCTTCAGTGCCGACACCGGGATCCGTTTCAACGTGGTGGGCTCCGGTCCGCTCAAAACCAGCGCTTCGGCCGGCATTCCCGGGTATCTGGAAAGCTACCTGTACGCGGAGAAACTGACGTATCGCAAACGCGCGCTCGAAACCCAGGAGGTGGCCAATGCCGCCGTCTTTCTCCTGAGCGAGCGCAGCAGCGGTCTCAATGGCGCTACGCTCGTCGTCGACGCCGGCCTGGGCAGCAATTATTTCGACAAGGATGTCATCCGGCTGGCGATGCGGCCGGAGGCGCCTTCGGCGCAGAGGTCAGAGGGCAGAAGTCAGCGGTCAGAGGGCGCATGAGGCGAACCGTTTCCCGACCTTGCGGCAACGATGCATACCACATGGTCAACAGGCCAAAGGCGGGCATGCCGAAGGGCGTGTCCTGTAGGAGCCTGCTTGCAGGCGATCCTCGCTCGGAGTCGCGAGTAAACTCGCTCCTACAATTGTGTGATTTCGCCTGACTCTTGACATCTGACTTCTGAATCATGCGCTTCGAGCACGTTTGCATCGAGTCGATCGCAGTGGCACTGCCCGAGGAAACGTGGACCTCCACCAGCCTCGAAGAGCGGTTGCGGCCGCTTTACGAACGCCTGCGGCTGCCGTTCGGACGCCTCGAGTTGATGAGCGGCATCCGGGAGCGGCGCTTCTGGCCTCCGGGTACGCGGCCGTCCGATGCCAGCGCGGCGGCCGGCCGCACGGTGCTCGCCCGGTCGGCGCTCAAGCCGGAGCAGATCGAGACGTTCCTGCACACGGCAGTCTGCCGCGATCTGCTCGAGCCCGCCACGGCGGCGTTTGCCCATCGCAAAATCGGCCTCAATCCCCGGGCGCAGATCTTTGACGTTTCCAACGCCTGCCTCGGCTTCCTCAACGGTTTCACGATCCTTGCGGCCATGATTGAATCCGGGCAGATTCAGTGCGGAATGGTCGTGGCGGGGGAGAACGGCCGTCCGCTGGTGGAGCGCAC
>Ga0187865_1001557_pt1 | contig 25617 bp, 16 predicted proteins | sample June2016WEW_11_1_2_FD_132989 | JGI IMG/M metagenome (GOLD analysis project Ga0187865, IMG submission 132989) | Peatland microbial communities from SPRUCE experiment site at the Marcell Experimental Forest, Minnesota, USA - June2016WEW_11_100 | ecosystem: Environmental > Terrestrial > Soil >...
AACTACTTCAGAATCAGTCCCCATTTCCAAACGAAGTCTTCCCCTTGTCGCATAGGACTTCGCTCTCTCCAAAAAACTCCACAAACTCTTCGCTGAGTCATTCTTCACGAATAAGGCGGGCTAGCTGTTCCCGGATATTGGCGGGGAGCTCGACCTCCAGCCGACTGGGCAATGCCGTTTCCTGCGATACGAGTTCCCACTTGCCGTGGCGATGCCGGTACCTGCCGCTCTGCACAAACGTTGCACTGACTTGCATCTTGGCTCCCAGCAGGTGTTTCCATTGATTCCAGCTGGAGTCCCATACCATGTGCAGAGCGGCGTGATCGATCCAAAACTCCAGCTTGCGACGGGCATCGTGGTACAGCGCACGGTCATCGTAGAAGTCGCATTTGCGCAGCGCGGCATGGAACTGGCGCCGCCGTCGCTCCGGCAAGAAAGCCAAAATGCGGTTGGCAAAGAAAGCTTGGCCATCGTGAGAGCGCTCACCAGCAGCAAGCAGAGAGCCGAAGCCGCCATAGGGAAAGGGCGCGGGGCCCTCCGCGTCGGTCAAGAGTGCGTCATAGCAGGCACAGAGTTCTGGCTGAGCCAAAATGTTGACCGCTCGCTCCAAGTGAACACGGTCACTGTGAGGAGCGCTAGCGGAATGGAGCTCCAAGGCCCGCAATTTGTACGCGACGCGAAGTTCAGTGGGAGAAGCGCCAGCCGGAACCCGCAACACATCGTAGAAGGTGTATTGATTGGAAGCAGCGCCGCCTCGCGGAATACGGTAGAAATAGTCGCGCAAAACCTCACATCGCAAGAAGACTGAGGAGATGCCCACGGCGTACTTTCCTCTCCTTTGGCTGAATCGACCATGTGAAGCATCTCTGGCAGTACTTGTGCGTCCGCTTCGGAGAGCAACTTGTTCGCCATGGGGAGCAGCACGTAGCCCTCCTTCCAGAGGTGATCGGGGTAGAGTTCTGCCAGCGGGCGTAGGGTATCCACGAGAATGCTCCTCACGGCGCCTTCGCCTTTGGCGTGAACATCCACAGCCGCAGCGAGTTGGTCCACACATCCCCAACATTGTCTTTACCTTTGATCAGGATGGTAATACGACCTTGACATTGATAAGCAGAGACGCTCCCAGCTAGCCTTTAGGGAACGCACAGAGAACGGAAAAGACGCAGCATTCAGCGGCAACGAAGTGCATGGATCACCAGCTGATGTGCGCACCATCACATTGGACCCGCCCATTGCGGGAGCGATAATGGATTGGCCTGCAAAAGAACAAGGAGACAACCATGCCGGAGAGCGTATTGACGAAACCGATCAACGTCGAAAAGGAAGTTCCGAAAGCGGCTCCTGGCCCACCTGCGAAAAGGTCGTCCAAGGCGTTCAATTCATTTCAGATCGCGCAGGCCCAGTTCGACAAAGTGGCCGAATACCTGGGGCTTGACTCGGCCACCAGAGATCTCCTGCGGTACCCTCTGCGCGAGTACCAGTTTGCCATCCCGGTGCGCATGGACGACGGGATGGTGAAGGTCTTCCGAGGTTTCCGCGTACAGCACAACGACGCACGCGGACCGGGCAAGGGTGGCATCCGGTTCCACCCGCAGGAGACAATCGATACAGTGCGCGCGCTATCAATGTGGATGACGTGGAAATGCGCCGTGGTGGATATTCCGCTCGGTGGGGCGAAGGGTGGGGTGATCTGCGATCCGCATAATCTTAGCGCACGGGAGCAGGAGCAGATTTGCCGTGGCTGGGTGCGCCAAGTGGCAAGGGATGTCGGTCCGGTGACCGATGTACCGGCCCCGGATGTGATGACCGACGCGCAACACATGCTCTGGATGCTCGACGAGTTTGAGAAAATCCACGGCGGCCGGTTCCCCGGTTTCATCACCGGCAAGCCCGTCGGCATGGGTGGTTCGCTCGGCCGAACCGAGGCTACCGGCTATGGCGTCGTCATTACATTGCGCGAGGCGCTCAAAGAATTGGGCATCCGCCCCGAGAATACCCAGGCTAGCGTCCAGGGGTTCGGCAATGTGGCGCACTATGCAATTGAACTCTACCAGCGGTTGGGAGGACGAGTCATCGCAGTCTGCTGCTGGGACCAGGCCGACCAGTGTCCCTACACCTACCGCAAGCGTGACGGAATCGATCTCAACCAGCTATCGTCGATCACCGACCACTTCGGCGGGATCAACAAGGGTAAAGCCAAGGAACTAGGCTATGAAGTACTGCCGGGAGAGGCATGGCTTGAGCAGGATGTCGACATTCTCATCCCGGCGGCGATGGAAAACCAGATCACCGGCGACAACGTCAGCCGCATCAGTCCCCAAGTACGAATCATCGCTGAAGGCGCCAACGGGCCCACGACACCGGAAGCCGACGCTCAGATTCAGAAACGCGGCATCTTGCTCATCCCCGACTTCCTGGCGAACGCCGGTGGTGTGACCTGCAGCTATTTCGAGCAAGTGCAGAGCAATATGAACTACTTCTGGGAGAAAGACGAGGTTCTGGGAAAGCTTGATTTGAAGATGACATCCGCATACTTCGCGGTCTCCGATCTGGCTCGCCGGGAGAAGCTGTACATGCGGGATGCTGCCTACGCCATCGCAATTGGGCGCGTAGCTAAGGCGTGCCACGAACGCGGCTGGGTGTGACGGTCGTCGCTAGCTCCGAGCTCGATGCGCGCTGAAACGTGCCGCGTCCGCTACGCTAAATGATGCGGGGGAGGTGTCAATGAGCGTCCTAAAACCTCTTGTTGCGGAGTTGCCGGTCTTCGACCGTAAGTTCTGGGACGGCACCTTCCGGTGCACACAAATCGGCTCTGGGGCATTCGGTGGCAAGGGCAGCGGATTGGTGTTCATCAAAGATCTGCTTGCCAAGCAGATCGACCCTGATTCCTTTCCGGGTGTTGATATCAACGTCCCAACCATGGCGGTCATCGCGACGGACTGTTTTGATCAATTCATCGCCCAGAACCGTCTGGCCGAGTTGCCCTTCGAAGAGATGCCAGACGACCGCATCGCCCACGCCTTTCAGAAGGGCGACCTCCCGGTTGAACTGCTCGGTGATCTCCGCGCGCTGATCGTTCAAGTCAAAACTCCTCTGGCGATCCGCTCCTCTAGCTTGCTTGAGGACGCATTGGAGCGTCCGTTTGCCGGGGTCTATGCAACCAAAATGATCCCCAACAATCAGTTCGATCCGGACGCACGATTTCGTCGGCTGGTGGAGGCCATTAAGTTTGTATACGCGTCCACCTACTTCCGCGAGGCCCGAGACTACATCCGGACTACTGGGACCAAGCCAGGCGAAGAGAAGATGGCGGTGATTGTCCAGGAAGTAGTCGGCCAGAGCAGAGGAGATCGCTTTTATCCTGACATTTCTGGCGTGGCGCGTTCCTACAACTTCTATGCGTTTGAACCCGCGCGCCCTGAAGAGGGCGTTGTTACGCTGGCACTGGGGTTGGGGAAGACGATTGTGGACGGCGGCATAGCCTGGACTTTCTCACCTACATATCCGAAGAAACCACCTCCATTCGCTTCGGTGCAGGAGTTGCTGAAGGGGACCCAAACAGAGTTTTGGGCAGTCAACATGGGCAAGCCACCCGCTTACGATCCGGTCAGTGAGACCGAATACATGGTGCACGCTAATCTGGCCGATGCCGAAGCCGACGAGGCCTTGTATTTCCTCGCCTCAACCTACGATCCGGAACGCGACCGAGTCGTCCCGGGAATTGGATCTCGGGGACCGCGGATCCTGAATTTCGCTCCGATGCTGGTGCGGGAGGAGTTCCCACTGAACAACCTGGTGAAAGCTCTGCTCAACGCATCGGAGAAGACCGTCAATGCCAAGGTCGAGATCGAGTTCGCCATTACGTTGCAAGGGCGGCGCGGCGAACGGCCGCGGACGCGCGTGGGATTCCTGCAGGTTCGCTCCATGGTGGTTTCCGATCAGGTGGTAGACGTCACGGTCGAGGATCTTTCTGATCCGCGTGCCATTGTTGCGTCGGACATGGTGATGGGCAACGGTACGGCTGATGACTTACAAGATATTGTCTTCGTGCGGCCCGACAAATTCTCCCCATTGCACACGCCTGCCATCGCTCAGCAGTTGGAGTCGGTAAACCGTGAACTGCAGCAACAGCACCGGCCCTTCCTGCTGATTGGATTCGGCCGCTGGGGCAGTTCCCATCCATCGCTCGGCATCCCCGTCGACTGGAGCCAGATCTCCGGGGCGCGGGCGATCGTCGAGGCGACGCTGCCAGAGATGAATGTGGAGTTGAGCCAGGGCTCCCACTTTTTTCACAATTTGTCGAGCTTTCGGGCAAGCTATTTCATGGTGCAACACGGGCGCCACTTTGGTATCAATTGGGATTGGCTGAACCGACAGCCCGTTGTGCACGAGACGGAATTCATCCGCCATGTGCGCCCGGCAGAGAGGCTCTCGGTGCGCGTCGATGGGCGCACCGCGAGAGGAGTAATCCTGTCGCAGACCCGGGACAATACGAGCCAAGCAAAAAAGTGAAGGCAGACGAGACCCAATTCGGGACGATGCTCCACGCTCTGCAGGAGCGGGCCAAGGAATTGAACTGCCTGTATCAGGTGGGCGAACTCCTGAGCCAGTCAACCCGACCTCTGGAGGAGATTTTCCGCGGCATCATCGAAGTCCTGCCGCCAGGCTGGCAATACCCACACGACTGTCAAGCTCGGATCCTCTTTGAGAATCTGACAATCCAGCCGCCGAATTTTCAGGCGATGCCTTGGGTTCAGAAGGCCAGCATCGTCGTGCAGGGTGAGACGGTCGGAACGGTCGAGGTTTCCTACCGGCGAGAGATGCCGAGATCGGACGAAGGCCCGTTCCTTAAGGAGGAGCGCAAGCTGATTGAGACGATTGCCGAGCGAATCGCAAGCGCGGTCACTCAACGGCGGCTGAGAGCCGCATTCGAGGGCTGGGCGGCGGCGGATGCAGCGGCGACCGCTCAAGGGGAGTGGCGCATTGTACTTGAGTTCCTGCGCGAAACGGACCCTGCCCTGTTGAAACGGATTTCGCGCAAATTGATCAATCACTTGAGCTGGAGCGGAGTCCAGGAGGCCAAGGAACTCCTGCGGCGGGGTGGGGCGATCTTGCCTGCCGAGCCGGGCCTTTCCACCGATGAGAACCGCCCTCTTCCTCAGGACGCTCCCGGCCATTCCTCCGACTTGACAACCCAGGCACTCCGGATCGCCGGGGAGCATTTGAGCGAGACCGAAATCCTCAATTGTGTGACTCGATGGATCAAAGAGGACAAGGCCAGTTTTCTGGTGCGAGCGCTGGAAAACCAAGACACCTCGCTGGGAGAGATTATGGAGTGTGTCGAGCGCTATCGGCACATCGGTGTCGAGGAGGGCGAACTTTCGCTCTACACCCAGAAGGGTCTCAGGGTATCGCTGATCCGCCGCTTCTTTTCCGAAAACCTCGACTTCATCAATGTCGCCAAGAATTTCATCGACGTTAAGGATTTCTATGATCTGTTAGGTAAGGTCATCTTCCCGCCTGGCTGCCACGGCAAGCTGGGCGGTAAGAGTGCGGGCTTGTTCTTGGCCAAGAAGATCGTAGACAAGGCCCCTGAAACGAGCGCACTTCTGCACGAAGTCAAGGTGCCCAGGACTTGGTACCTCACCTCCGACTGGATTCAGAATTTCGTGCACCACAACGATCTGGAGGACGTTCTCAACCGGAAATACATGGAGATCGACCAGGTTCGGCAAGAATACCCGCATCTGGTGGCTCTGTTCAAGAGTTCCTCTTTCCCATCGGAATTCGCCAAGGGACTCGCACTCGCGCTCGATGATCTCGGTGATGTTCCGCTCATCGTCCGCAGCTCGAGTTTGCTGGAAGACCGTCCTGGGTCGGCTTTCTCCGGCAAGTACAAGAGCCTGTTTTTGGGCAACCGCGGGACCAAGGAAGAGCGTTTGGCTGCATTGATGGACGCTATCGCCGAGGTCTACGCCTCGATTTTTGGCCCGGATCCCACCGAGTATCGTGCTGAGCGAGGTCTTCTGGATGTCCACGAAGAGATGGGCATCATGATCCAGGAAGTCGTGGGTCAGTCCGCTGGCAAGTACTTCCTGCCTGCGTGCTCTGGGGTTGCGTTCAGCAACAATGAGTTCCGCTGGTCCGCCCGCATCAAGCGCGAGGATGGCCTCATACGACTCGTACCTGGGCTGGGAACACGTGCTGTGGACCGCGTCGCCGATGACTATCCCGTGCTGATCGCTCCGGGCCAGCCGAGTTTGCGTGTCAACGTGACCGCCGACGAAGTGCTCAGGTATTCACCCAAGCGCGTTGATCTCATCAATTTGGAGACCAATGCCTTCGAAACCGTCGACGCCGCCGAGCTCCTGCTCCATGCCGGCGCCAAGTATCCACAGATTCGCAATCTGGTTTCGCTGGTAAGTCACGACCGGATTGAGCCATTAATCGGACCACTGCCGGACTTCAGTGCTCAGGATGCAGTCTTCACCTTTGAAGGACTGATCCGGAAGACTCCCTTCGTAGGCTGTATCCGCGAATTGCTGAACCTGCTGCAATCCAAGCTCGGGACACCGGTAGACATCGAGTTCGCCTACGACGGGAAGGATTTCTATTTACTACAGTGCCGACCCCAGAGCTTCGGTGCCGATGCGGTTCCGGTCGCGATCCCGCAGAACCTGCCGTCGGACAAGGTCATCTTCTCCGCTGCCCATTTTGTTTCGAACGGCAAGGTACCGGAGATCACGCACATCGTGTATGTCGACCTCGAGGGCTACAGCCAGCTTCCTGATCAAACGGCCATGCGCGATGTCGGGCGTGCGGTCGGCAGACTGAATAAGCTGTTGCCGAAACGCCAGTTCATCCTCGTCGGGCCCGGACGCTGGGGTAGTCGGGGAGACATCAAACTGGGGGTCCCGGTGACCTACTCCGATATCAACAACACGGCAATGTTAATCGAAGTAGCACGCCAGAAAGGAAATTACCTTCCAGAACTTTCATTCGGGACCCACTTCTTCCAGGACCTCGTAGAGGCCTCGATCCGCTACCTGCCGCTGTACCCCGATGATCCAACGACGGTGTTCAACGAACTGTTTTTTCGGCGGTCCCGCAATGTACTTCAGGAGTTGCTCCCCGAATTCGCGCATCTTGCGGAGACACTCCGGGTAACTGACGTACCGCTGGAAACAGGTGGACTCATCCTGCGAGTGCTCATGAACGCCGACCTGGACCAGGCGATTGGGTTCCTGTCACCCCCACAGCAAAAGATCGGGTCAATCGAATCCGAGGCTGAGGTCATTGATCGAGGAACCGATGAGCACTGGCGTTGGCGATTTCGCATGGCACAGAGGATCGCAGCAGATCTCGATCCGCAAAAGTTTGGGGTGAAAGCCTTCTACCTCATCGGTAGCACCAAGAACGCCACGGCGGGGCCAGCCAGCGACATCGACATCCTGCTGTATTTCCAGGGAAACGAAGAACAGCGGAAAGAACTGATGCTCTGGCTCGAAGGCTGGAGTCACTGCCTCGCAGAAATCAACTTCCTAAGGACCGGGTATCGCACCGAAGGTCTTCTTGATGTGCACCTGGTTACTGACAAGGACATAGCCGAAAGTTCGAGCTTCGCCGTCAAAATCGATGCCATCACGGATCCCGCGCGCAAATTGCCGATGAAGGAGTCACAGGCCTGAACTAAAGCAGATCCCGTGTAGCGGCCTCGGGTGATTCCAGATCAAAACGCACCAGAGCCAACTCAGGCCCATCGTGAGCGCCATTAATGCAGACGGTGCGTCCGATCCGGATTTTCCACTCGCCAGTCAATCGCGCAGCCTCGTGCACATGACCGTGCAAGGTGAGCAGAGGCTGCCGTTCCTCAATAAACCGCTGGACCGCAATGCTGCCGACGTGCACATCCAGCGGAACGTGCTCATAAGTCCTCCCATCCAGCGCCGCGCGGTCGAGCGGCGTGTCGCACGGTGGCGCATGGAAGAGAAAGACCGCCCGATCAAGAGAATCTTCACCCACAAGTGAAGCCAGATCTTTCTGGATTGTCGCCCATTTGATCTCGCTCTCTTCCGCCGGCACGCTCCTATAGCCCTCCTCAGGAGAGACGCAACCAGGCGGGACGTACCGGGAAACGTCGTAACGCTCCCAGTCCTTCAGCAAGAACGGGGTCGGCGGAACATAGGCGAGGCCATAAATGGTAAACGCTCCCAAGAGGAGTCTCTGCTGGTGGACGTAGTGCCAGAGGCCATCGGCTGATGCCGCGACGAAGCCCTCCTCTTCGCGGCGTGGGTCGTCGTTGCCGAGGATCACGAAGATGTCAGGATAGTCCAAGCCTAAGGTGTCGCGGGTTCTCGTGAAAGTCGGGACTAGATAATCATGAACGAAATCAGCTTGTCCGGATTGGATTGCTGAGAACCCTGAGCGAGGAAGCAAGTCTCCACCAAGGAATACCGCAGCGGGCCGATCCTTGATGATCAATGCGATGAGTTTGTCGTACTGATCGGCATGTCCGTGCAGATCCGTGGCGAAGAAGCAGGTCGGCAAGCGTTCGTCCTTCACAACTCAGAGGTTCGGCCTCGACACCACGCAGATTTCGGGTGTCAGTAAGGGTATTCTCTACGTCACGCACGTCTCAAACCAAACCTGAATTCTACACCGATGTTATTGGGCGTTTTCAAAATGGTGTTTTCTGCGCCGTCGGAGGCATACCGAATCAAGAACAGCCCGTCACCGTAGCGGACTATCGCCGGATGGCGATACCGTCATCTGTTACGAGAGTTTTGCGCCCACCTATCCCTTTCGTGTCAAGGGCGGAGCAAAACTAGACCACAGGGGCGGAGTAAGAGTAGACCAGTGGAGTGCTTAGAAGATCAGGGATTGTCGGGGAGGAGGGCGTCTGGAGCGGAGGCCTGCGCCGCCTGCAAGGCGGCGCGTTTAGGCCGGAGCGGAAGACGCCCTCCTCCCCGAGGCGTGTTCACCGCAGCGGGTAGTGGGCGGGAGTTGAGGCGGGCGGTTGGCGGATCAGGAGTGCGGAAGTCTCCGGCTGGGGTAAGAGCAGGGCCATGTAGTCGGCTGCCTGCGTGGTCTGTACCTCGGCCAGCGGCAGATGGAGATAGTTCTCCAGGTCCAGCCGCGGCGGGCGCCGTTCAATGCGGCACAGCAGCAGATGCTTGACGGCATCGAAGCTGATCGTGCCCAGATGCAACGCATCGATGATGGCCTGCTCGACTCCTTGGACAGAGAACGTCTCCAGCAAGCGCAGCACCTGCACGTACTCCCGCTTGCCGCCCTTGTTCAATCGCGCTTCCAGCAACCGCCGCAGCCGAGCGAAGCACTCGGGCAGCTCCCAACCTACGAGCGGTGCTGCCTGATCCAGCGCTCGCGTCTTCTGTTCCAGCAGCGCCAGGTAGTGCAGCGGATCGAAGACCATGTCCTCGCGTTGGTAGCTGCGCCGGTGGTGGGCAATGATCTCGCTGCCGCAGGCGATGACGACCTCGTGCACGTAGCCCCTCACCTGCACGTCGCGGTGCCCATAGCAGGTCGGCACCGAGTAGTCGTTTGTACGATAGCCCACCAGCGACATCGAACTCACCCGCGCCACGCGCTTCTCGCAGGCTTCGTACTCGCTTGCCGGCAGCGGAAGAAACGACGCACGGTCCCGCTCGCATCGTTCCCCGATCGTCTCCTGGTGCCCGCGCAGCCGCCGCATGCGGCGCTCGCGGCACCGCTGCAGCAACTGCTCGTTCAACTCCTCCCAACTGGCCACGCGCGGAATCGGCACCAAGAAGTTGCGCCGCGCGTATCCCACCAGCCCTTTCACCTTGCCCTTGGCCGGACGCCCGAACTTCTCCGCCAACAGGTAGTGACTCTGCAACTCGGAGAACGCACGCGTCTTCTGCCGCTCGCCGCCGCCCAGAATCCGAGCCACCGCCAGCTTCGTGTTGTCGTACAGAATGCAGGTGGGAACACCGCCGAAGTAGGCGAAGGCGCGCACATGCGCCTCCAGAAATGCCGCGGTCGTCTCGGCCGGAAACACTGCCACAAAGCAGTCGTCCGAGTGCGGCAGGTCCATCACAAAATAGTGGGTCTTCTGCTCGACTCCGGCCACGACCACCGACGCCTCACCGAAATCAGCTTGCGTTTCTCCCGGCGCATGCGTCAGCGGAATGAACATCTCCCGGCTGCGCCGTGTCTGCGCGCGCACGTAGTCCTTCACGATCGTGTAGCCGCCCGTGAAAGCCTGCTCCGCCCTCAGCCGATCGAAGATCCGCTTGGCCGTGTGCCGCTGCTTGGCTGGCCTCTGCTTGTCTTCTTCCAGAATGGCGTCGATCACGCCTATCCACGGCCCCAGCTGGGGCCGCCGAACTGGCTGCTTCCGCCGGTAGCCCGGCGGAACCGTGTAGCGCAGCATCTTGCGCACCGTCTCCCGCGCCAGTCCAAACTCCCGCGCTACCTCGCGCTATCGCCGTACGCTGAACATCCATTTAATCCCTGCTTTTGGCAAAGCTCGCCTTTGCGATATCGGAACGCTCGAAATTCAGCGATTTGTCCTCGCGAAAATGGAGAGCGGTTTGAGCTGGGAGTGCGCGGATCACTACCGCAATCTCCTTTCAAAGACTTTCGAAACCGCAAAGAAGTGGGGCTACCGTTCCGGGCCCAATCCTGCTGCTGGGGTCGAGCTTCCGGAGAAAACACCGGTTCGCGAAAAACACATTCTGGAGCTGGAGCAAATACCCCAGCTGCTCGGTGTGCTCGAAAAGCCGGTTCGCACGATGGTCCACCTGGCGCTCCTGACCGGTCTGCGCATTGGCGAAATTCTGGCCCTGAACTGGGCCAGCGTCGATTTCGTACTCGGCCAGATTCGCGTTATGCGGGGCTACTACCGAGGGGAATGATGGGAAGCCCCAAGACCAAATGCAGCAGACGTTCTGTGCCCCTGCCCGAAGTGCTCAGGCCGGTTCTCCTGCGACTACGAGAACAGACGGCAACTCCGGAGGAACTGGTTTTCCATACCAGCAAAGGCACTCCCTACAACGACTCCAATTTGCTGCACCGGGATCTGAAGCCTGCCGGTCGCAAGTTGGGCATGCCCTGGCTGAACTGGCATTCGCTCAGACGCACTCACGCAACGCTGTTTCAATTCGCGGGAGGATCTCTGCGGGACGCTCAGGCACAGTTAGGCTACTCAAAGATGTCCACCACCCTCGAAATCTACACCCTACCGATGCCCGAGCAGCAACGGGCGACAGTCGAAAAGCTCTCGGTTTTGATGGCAACTGATCGCAGGAAAGATCAAAACCCGGAAGGACTGCCGCTCGCCTCGCAGCAGATTCAATGAGATAAATGGTAGGCACGAGGAGACTCGAACTCCTGACCTCTACCGTGTCAAGGTAGCGCTCTAACCAACTGAGCTACGCGCCTACAGTTTATTTTCAAGCACTTGCAGCAACCGACGTTGCCGGCGTGGGGCCAATAACGATTTTACCATGCGGCCTTGTGCCTGGCGCTTGGTCGGCATCAAGCCTTGCGTGGAGACATCCGGCGTGATTCTGCTGTTTGCGTGATGCAAGCTTTCCTGCGCAACCTTTACCTCCTCGCCATTCGCTTTCAACAACGCTGCGAACGAATGGCGGAGCTCAACTGCAACCCGGTTGTCGCCGCCAGGAAGACCATTGTCCAGAACGGTCTTCCAGTTCCAACCACAGCGCGTTGATTTCGTCCACATCGAGAACGTCTGGTGTGCGCAGTCGCTTCGCGCTCTGACGCGAGAGTGATGGGATTTCTCTCCGCCCACTCCTGCCGCATGGCGCGATTAAACAGCGCATGCATCACATTTCTAACTTTCGCCTTGGAGCCATTCGCCAGTGGCACACCTTTCAGCCATTCTTCGACTGCAACGGTCTTGACGTCTGATGCAGAGCGGATTCCCCAGCCCACCCTTACGAAGTGCGGTCAAGTGTGGACAGTGCCTGCGCGAGATCCGCGATGAGGTCATCCACGTGCTCGATTCCCGTCGAGTACCGGATAAGCGCCTCTGGAATGCCCATGGCGGCGCGATCTTTTGCGCTAACCTCGACGTGACTGGTGGTGGCGGGTGGCCCGACGATGGTTTCAACCGCGCCAAGGTTTGCCGCGCGATGCGCAAACTTGAGCCGGGGAAGGAATTTCTTCACTGCCTCATAACCGCCGCGGAGAACGAAACTGAGCATGCCGCCAAAGCCTCCCGGCATCTGTCTTTTTGCGATTTCGTGCTGCGGGTGCGACTCGAGGCCGGGGTAATACACCTGGGCTACCGCTTTATGCCCTTCGAGGTAGCGGGCGACTTTTAGGGCGCTGGCATTCTGCCGCTCCACCCGAATGTCCAAGGTTTTCAAACCTCGCAGCAGCAAATACGCGGCAAAGGGATCGAGCGCGGCGCCGGTGATCTCGCGGAAATGAAATATCGGCGCGATTAATTCCTTGCGACCGCAGACCATTCCACCCAAAGCGTCGGCGTGACCGCCAAGGAACTTCGAGATGCTGTGCAGCACAAGATCGGAACCCAGCTGCAACGGCCGTTGATTGATGGGAGTGGCAAAAGTGTTGTCGGTCAGGACCATCGCTCCAACCCGGTGGCCGGCTCTCGCCAGACGCGCGATGTCGATTACCTTGAGAGTGGGGTTGGTGGGCGTTTCCAGATAGACTACTTTGCAACCCTTCGCGATCTCGGCTTCGATTTGCTGGAGGTCGGTTGTGTCGCAAAGCTGCACCAGCAGATTCATCTTGGGAAAAAATTCACGAAACAGCTGGTTCGTCCCGCCATAGGTGTCCTTGACGGTTACGATTCGGTCGCCGGGTCGCAGCAGAGCGAAAAGGGTATTGCTGATGGCCGCCATCCCGGACGCCATGCTGGTCGCTGCCTCGGCTCCTTCCAGCACCCGAACTTTCTCTTCCAGAGCGGTGACCGTAGGGTTGGTATTCCGGCTGTAAATGTGACCCGGTTTACGACCGAGAGCGGCATCCTGCCAGTCTTCGAGGTCGTCGTAACCGAACGCCACACTCTGCACAATGGGAACCTGGGTCGCCCCCTGCGCCAGGGATTCGTCTTCTCCGGCCCACACCGCCTGGGTGCCGATTCTGGAATTGAGGACATCCCGTCTCATGGTTTTGCGCTCCTGGTGGAGGGGTTACGTATTCCTGATTACGCCGTGGGTATCCGTCTGACGGCCGGTTCCGCGCGGGCACTTTTGATAATTGGCGGATCGAGTCGCGGCTACAGAAACGGCGGTTCGCAAGAACCCGAAGAAAGCCACCGCGGCAGCTAGAGACTGTTTCACAAATGCCTTTCCGCTCGGAAGGCATGTCCCTCAGGGGCTAAAGCCCGCATTCTGTCAGGCCCTGAATGGCACCCTTCGGCTTCGCTCAGGGCAGGCTCTTGAAGCCGTGCCCTACCCAAAACCGATTGATGAAACACGCGCTAGAACCGTTGGTTCGTCGTCAGAGGTTCTGACGACGAACACTAATAGACATTTTCCGCTGCGTCAATCGAAAACGGGCCGCTAGTGTCTTGACATTTGCACCGGTGCTCGCACCTTCTTCTGCCAGAAACTGCGCTTCCCGGCGGTAGGGCCCGAACATGCAGTTCCCCACAAACCCGTGGCAAGCCGCGTCGCTGCACAGACTGTCTTGCCGGGAAAAATCTCCAAAACAAAAGGGCTTCCCTAAATAAAGACAGCCGGCCGGGTCGGCGCTAAGCCGGAAGGATTGCGCGCGCTGCGAAGGTTGGCAAATTAAGCCGCCCGCGTTGTATTCTCGGGGCGTGCTCCGTTCGCCTGCGCCCCATCGGTCTCCAACTCCCGGATTATTCTTAGGGCTGATCATCACCCTGGCGGCCGTGGTTGCATATTCGGGATACATCACGCGGCAGATCTCCGGCTTGCGCGAACTCCAAAACAATCTGGTGGACCGCAACCGGAAAGACTCTCTGCAGTTGCTTCGCATCCAGAACGATTTGAACTCGCTGGCTCTGGCCATGCGCGACATGCTGGACAACGATGAGCCCTACCCGCTGACGGCGTGGTCGGCGCAGTTTCAGCGCGTGCGGACGGATCTGGACGATGCGCTGCGCCGCGAGCAGCAGGTTGCCCCGGTGAATCGCACTCCCGAACAAGAGCAGTACCTGGAGAATTCGGTCACGCAGTTCTGGGACGCCGTGGATCGGACTTTTGCGCTGGCGCGGGACCCCAACCAGGCGGAAGCAAGAACGCAGATTCGAATCTCGCTGCGCGCCCGGCAGGAAGCGCTGAGCACGGCCGTGTCCCGGCTGCTGGTGCAGAACAATGAGAGTGAAGAGCAAGCTGCGTTGCGCATTGGACAGATTTATGACCGCGTCCAGCGGCAGGTGTATCTGTTCCTGACGGCGACTTTGATTGCCATTCTCTTCACCAGCCTTTACCTGATCCGCTCGAATCGGCGATTGTTCGCGCAACTCGCGGCGCTTTCCGAACAGCGCAGCGAGCTTGCCCAGAAGCTCATTTCCACCCAGGAATCCACCTTGCGTCACATCTCCCGCGAATTGCACGATGAGTTCGGCCAGATTCTGACGGCTGTGGGCATGATGCTGACGCGCGCGGGAAATCAGGCTCCGGAGGAATCGGAGCTGCGCGCCGAACTGCGTGAAGTCTGCGAGATTACGCAAAGCACGCTGGACAAAGTGCGCAGCCTTTCGCAGGCCTTGCATCCGGTGATGCTCGAAGAAACCGGACTGGAGAGCACGCTCGACTGGTATTTGCCGGTGGTGGAAAGGCAGGCTGGGATTCACGTATTCTATGAGAAATCGGGCGAATCCTTTTCTGTGGACGGGAACGCCGCCATTCATGTGTATCGCGTGGTGCAGGAAGCCTTGAATAATTTGACCCGGCATTCGGGAACCAGCGAAGCCTGGGTGCGTCTGCGATTTCTGCCGCATACTTTGGAAATCGAAGTGGAAGATCACGGGAGGGGCTTTGAAGTGCAGGCCGCAACGCAGGGAATTGGACTGGTGGCGATGCGGGAACGCGCGGAGTTGCTGGGCGGCACAGTTGAATTTTTGCAGCCCGCGCAAGGTGGAAGCGGAACGCTGGTTCGATTGAGAGTCCCAAGGGAGAAGCTTGATTCACATGCCGGATAAAATTTCAGTCTTGCTGGTTGACGACCATACCCTGGTGCGCCGAGGGTTCCGCCGCATTCTGGAGGATGAGCCGGACATTACCGTTGCCGGCGAGGCGGGCGACGGCCTTGAAGCCATCAAACTCGCGGATGAGCTTCGTCCGAAAGTGATTGTCATGGATTGCGCCATGCCCGGAATGAACGGGTTGGAAGCCACGCGGCAGATTCTTGCCAAGCATCCGCAGGCTTTGGTGCTCATGCTCAGCATGCATCCGGAGGAGACTCTGGTGCGGCAGGCGCTGGATGCCGGCGCGCGCGGCTACGTTCTAAAGAACGCAGTGGACCTGGAGTTGGGTGCTGCCATCCGGCGAGTCGCGAACGGCGAAACTGTGCTCGATTCCCAACTCAAGCGCCCGGCTGTGCTCAAAGGCAAGCGCCACGCGGCGCTCACCCCGCGCGAACTCGAAGTCCTGCAAATGATCGTGGATGGCAAATCCAACAAGGAGATTGCAATCGCGCTCGACCTCAGCGCAAACACAATCGCCGTCCATCGCGCCAACATGATGGACGCTTTGGGAACCCACAAGACCGCCGAGTTGGTTGTCTACGCGATCCGCAACGGGCTGGTTGATCTTCCGTGAAAAGTCCTGCCGTGAACCGCCGGTCGTTTCTCTGGGGAATGGCCGGCTTGGCATCGACATCGATACTAGGCTTGCGGTTGGACGCATTCGCAGCTCTTCCCTCGCCTGATCCCGGTTTCCGGCTGGTCGATGTGACTGCCCCGTCTGGAATTCAGTTCCGGCACAACAGCGGCGCCTATGGCGGGAAGCTGCTGCCAGAAACACTCGGCGCCGGTTGCGCATTCCTCGACTACGACCGCGACGGCTGGCAGGACATTCTTCTGGTGAATGGCGTCGATTGGCCCGGGCATAAAGACTGGCCCGGACACAAACGCGAACCGAGCATGTTGAAGCTCTATCGCAACAATCGTAACGGCACGTTCTCCGACGTCACCCGCAGCGCCGGGCTCGACGTCGAGATGTACGGCATGGGGGTTGCGATCGGCGATTACGACAACGACGGCTATCCGGACATCCTTATTACTTGCGTCGGGCAAAACCGGCTGTTCAAGAACACCGGTAAGGGGACGTTCGTCGATGTAACCAAGTCGAGCGGGCTGGGCGGCCGGCAGGCGTTGAGCACGTCCGCTTTATGGTTTGATTTCGACCGCGACGGACTGCTGGATCTGTTTGTCTGCAATTACGTCAAGTGGTCTCCCGAGCACGATGTATTTTGCAGCCTCGACGGCAAACACAAATCTTATTGCACCCCCGAAGCCTACCGCGGAGAGACCTGCTGGTTGTTTCGCAATCGCGGCAATGGAACCTTTGAGGATGTCACGGCCACCAGCGGAATTTTCGACAGCAGCTCGAAGTCCCTGGGCGTGGCGATGCTCGACTATGATCGCGATGGCTGGCCCGATTTGCTGGTGACCAATGACACGCAGCCCAACAAGCTTTATCGGAATCAGCGCAACGGTACGTTTAAAGACATAGCCGTGGAGGCCGGCATCGCCTTTTCCACCGAGGGCAGGGCCCGCGCGGGCATGGGCGTGGACGTGGCCGACTTCGACAATTCAGGAAACCCGGGCGTGGCCATCACGAATTTCGATAACGAGATGACGGGGCTCTACCGGCTTTCCGATGGCGGGAATTATGTTGACGTGGCCATGCAGAGCGGAGTGGGGCTGGCGTCGAAAGACAAACTGGGATTCGGATGCGTGTTTCTCGATGCCGATCTCGATGGCACACTCGATCTGGCGGTTGTGAACGGGCATATCGACGACACGGTGCGCAACGTCAGCGGCGTCGGTTACGCGCAGCCCCCGCAACTTTTCTTGAACAGCGGGAAGGGAACATTTCTCGACGTGGCCGCTGAAATCGGTGGCGGCTTCAGTCAACCAAAGGTCGGACGAGGGCTTGCCTATGGCGATTTCGATCGCGACGGCGATCTTGACCTGCTGATCACCACCAACAACGGTCCAGCCTATCTCTACCGCACCGACCAGACTGCCGGGAACCGAAGCCTCCGGATTCGCCTCGTCGGGACGAGGTCCAATCGCGATGCCATCGGGGCTTCATTGAAGATTTTTCACGGAACATCGAGCCAATCACGCCTGGTTAAGGGCGGGTCCAGTTATCTGTCGCAGTCGGAACTGCCCGTAACCTTCGGGCTCGGAAAGCGGGACAAGATCGATCGTCTGGTGATCCAATGGCCCAGCGGAAGAACGGAAGAATACAAGAGCCTCGCAGCCGGCCGGGCCTACGAGTGCGTGGAGTCAAAAGGAATCACCGCTCTGCCGGCCTTCTAGTGCCGCGACCGCGTGATAAGTCCTGCGATGGAGAGACGGGCGCCCTCGCCCGTCCAGTCCGGGCATGGATCGACAGCGGCAACAATCATGCGGTCACGGTACTAGAAGGCGCGGTGGCGGTTGTGGAGAAATGTCCTTTCGCTCTACACCTGCAGAACGTCGCCCTCGCGCGCGACCATCTCGTACAGCACGGGATTGACGAAGAAACCAATGAAGAGCCTGGAGATCAGGCCAGCCACAATGACTATGGCGAACGGCCTTTGCGTATCGGATCCAATGCCGGTGGAAAGGGCGGCAGGCAGCAATCCGAGGCAAGCAACCAGGGCCGTCATCATGATCGGACGAAGCCGAAGCAGCGAAGCTTCCCGTGTGGCCGCGCGAATGCCCATTCCCTCCTGGCGCAGCTTGTTGATGTAGGAGACGAGAATGACGGCCGTCTCCACGGAAACCCCAAGCAACGCCAGAAGACCCAGGACTGAGGAAACGCTGAAGGGAGTGTGAGTGAGTTTCAGCGCAACCAGCGCTCCCACCGGTTCCGTCATAATTACTCCCAGGGCAATGGTGACCGGGAATTTGAAATTTCCGTAGAGCGCAAACAGAATCATGAAAATCAGCACGATGGCAAGTGGACCAATGAAGTACATCTGCGATTTGGCATCGAGAAACTGGCTGTATTCGCCGCCCCACGACATCGTGTAACCCTGCGGCAGGGCCATGGCCTTCTTCACGGCCGCCTGGCCGTCTCGCACCGCCCGCTCTAAATCACGCCCTTCGATGCTGTACTGCACTCCGATGTAGCGAGAGTTATTTTCGCGATAAATAAAGGACGCACCGTTCCCCTGAGTAATATTGGCGAGCTGACTAAGCGGGATCTGCTGCCCATCGGGTGTGCCGACCAATAAGTTTCCAATCTCATGTGCGTTGCTGCGGAATTGGGGCTGCATTCGGACAACCAGATCGAATAGCTTCTCCCCTTGAATAACCTGGGTGACCGCCTGCCCACCGACTGCGGCCGAAATCACAGCTTCTACGTCCGCAACGTTGATCCCATACCGTGCGATCTTGTCCCGATCGACATCGACAAGCAGGCTGGGCTGGCCGAGTTCGCGCACCACGGTAAGCTCGGTGAACCCGGGTACCTTGGACAGTGCATTCTTGATCTGGATCGCTTTGTCCTGAAGTACGTTCAGGTCTTCACCATAGATCTTGACCGCCAAAGAACTCTTGAGGCCGGTGAGTGCTTCGTCCACGGCATCTTCCGCGGGCTGGGTATAGTTAAAAATGATTCCGGGAAAGGCAGTAAGTTTCTTGTTGATCGATTCGATCAGTTGGTTTTTCTCACTGATCTCGCCGGTCCATGATTTGTCCTTGTAGGGCTTGAGGCCAACATAGAACTCGCAATTAAAAAAGCCTGTGGGGTCAGTGCCGTCGTCGGGCCGTCCTAACTCTGAACCCACGACAGTAACCTGCGGATAAGACATCAGAATGTCGCGTATCTGAGGAGCGATGTTACTGGCCTCCTCGAAAGAAATGGTGTAGGGCATCGTCGCCCGGACCCAGAGCGCGCCTTCATCGAGGTGCGGCATGAACTCGCCGCCGATGAAGGGCACCAGCAGCAGCGTCGCTCCGAAGATCAGGGTCGCGATCAACATGGTTGTCTTGGGCCGGTTGAGCGCCCAATCCAGCTGAACTGCGTATTTCCGCTTCATCCATTCATAGGCGCGATTCGGTTTCTCGTGCACGCCCTTCTTGAACCAGTAAGAAGCAAGCACGGGTATCAACGTGAGCGTCAGGATGAGCGCGCCGACCAGCGCAAACGACATGGTCTCAGCCATGGGATGGAACAGTTTGCCCGAGGCTCCGGTCAGCGCGTAAATCGGCAGGTACCCGGCGAGGATGACGGCCACTGAATAGAAAATCGGGCGATCCACATCCTTCGCAGCCGCAAGAATCACTTCGTTCAGGTTGTACTGCTGTCCCTCCCGCAGCGCCAGCTCGCGATAGATGTTTTCAATCATGACCACGGTGCCATCGATGACGATGCCGAAATCAATCGCGCCGATGGAGAGCAAATTTGCGGCAACGTCGTGCGCATGGAGCACGATGAAGGCAAACAGAAGCGAGAGTGGAATGGTGATGGCAACAATGACCGCAGCCCGGAAACTGACCAGGAAGAAAATCAGCACGACTAAAACCAGCACCATGCCGCGAAGCAGGTTCGCTTCCACCGTGTCCGTAGTCAGGTCTACCAGTTCACTGCGGTCATAATAAGGATGTATCTTGACGTCGGGCGGCAGGATCTGGCGGTTCAGTTGCTCCGTTTTTGCCTCAACTGCTTTCAGGACGTTCTGCGTCTGCTCCCCACGCAGCATCAGAATGACGCCCTCCACTGCATCGTCATTCTTTTGGAAGCCGAACTCACCCAGGCGTGGCGCATGCCCGATCGTTACATCTCCTATATCACGCACTCGGATCGGCACCCCCTTGTTGGCGCCAACCACGATGTTTCCAATGTCATCCGTGTTGCGTACCAGTCCGATGCCGCGTACGTAGTAGAACTGTCCACCCTGAGAATAGAAGCCGCCACCGGCATTTGCATTATTGGCGGAGAGCGCAGTCACCACTTGCGGAATGGTCAGGTGATATCCGTAGATGCGCGCCGGGTCGAGCAGTACCTGGTATTGCATCACCGTTCCACCAAAGCCCGAGTCGTCGGCTACGCCAGGCACGGATCGATAGGCCCGCTCTACCACCCAATCCTCGATCGTCTTTAACTCCTGCGGTGTGCGGTCGGGACTTTCCAGCACATAGCGATACACCAGACCGCTGGGACTGAACAGAGGCGCCAGGCCCGGAGTTACTCCCGTGGGCAACGTCGCTTGCGCGAGCCTTTCAAAAACGATTTGCCGCGCAAAATAGCTGTCGGTGCTTTCTTCGAAGGTGAGGATTACATCGGACAAACCATAGAGCGAGATGGAACGCATCACCACCATGTGCGGAACGCCGTTCATCTCGAGTTCAAGCGGAAGCGTGACCAACCGCTCAACCTCTTCGGCGGCGTGGTCCGGCCACTGGGTGATGATTTCGACCTGCGGAGGCGAGAGGTCGGGATAAGCATCCACGGGCATCCGCTCAAACGACAGGATTCCCCCGACCGTGATGAAAGCGGTCAGCATCAGCACCAGAAACCTTTGACGCAGCGCCGCTTGGACTATTCGGTGGATCATTCGGTTATGGTGGTCACTATCCTTGGCATTATCCCAGCCAGAGTTGTTGTAACTTCTTTATCCAAGCTTGCTGGTGGAGAGCGGGGCGTCCCCGCCCGGCTGGACGGGCGAGACGCCCGTCTCTCCACCGTATGACTCATCACGCGATCGCGGTACTAGCGCTGCAGCGAGTTTGCAAACTGTAAGAACAAACTGCCATTCCCGATGACTTGCTCGCCAGCTTTCAGCCCGCTGGTAATTTGTGTCTGTCCGTTCAGGCTTTCTCCGAGCGTAACTGCGCGTCTGCCAAACTGGTTCGAACCTGCCGCGGCATAAACAAAAGGCTGATTCTCGCTATCGCGCAGAACAGCGGCGTCCGGTAGCACAATGGCATTTGGGATCGTACCCGCGTTTACGGTGGCAACCACGTACATATCCTTCTTCAGTTTCTCGCCGGGATTGGCCGTCTCGATGCGCGCCTGCAGCGTACGCGTGTTCGGATCGAGCGATGCCGCGACGTAGGAAATGCGGCCGTGGAAGACTTCAGGATAAGTATCCGTCTGAATTGTGACCGTATCTCCAACCCGTACGTGGGGTAAATCCTTCTGATAGATATTGACCAGCACCCAGACGCTGCCGGTATCCGTGATCATGAAACATTGCGTGGTGCCAGGCTGAATGAGTTGCCCGGCCGACACATTCTGCTCGACGACTTGGCCACTAATCGGAGCTTTCACCGGAACTTCAAAAGAAGGCGGACCTTGCACGAGCGCATCGGGATCCGTAATCCCCATCACTTTCAATGCGGCTTGCGCCGATGCCAGGTCACCGCTCGCCTGTATCTCGGCCGACTGCGCCTGCTCCAGATTTTGCTCGGCAATCGCTTTGTGCTCATACAAGTCACGGGCGCGAGCATAGGCCTTTTGTGCCAGAGCGTAGGCTTCCTTGGCCTTTAGATAATTCGTGCGGAGTTGCGAATAATCCGGACTCGCCACGTACAACATCGGCTCGCCCTTGTTCACTTTCTGACCGGGCACGACCACCACCCGGCTGACTGGTCCGCTCACCTGCGTGATGACAGGCGTCGTGCGAAAACTGTTGTAAGCCACGGCCCCTGTTAGCCGGAGCGTTCGAGGCAGCGTCGTGGGCTGAACCGTCAGTACCTGCACATGCGCCATCTGCTCTTGTGGGATGGTGAACAGTTCTGCATTGTCTGAGCTCTTCGCGCCGCCCGAATTAGCGGAGGTATTCGCCCCGGATCCTCCGCAGCCGGCAAGCACCAGCATGATCGCCGACGCGGCAGCCAATGCAGCCAACCATCGACAGCGATCCGCGCGAGCATTCATGGCAGTTTCCTCATGGCAGGTTCCTCGTTCCTTCCGCTTCCTTCAATTGCTCCAGCGCCGTCATATAAGCGGCCAACGCCTGGCGATAGGCCAGTTCCACAGCCCGGTAGCTGCGCTCGGCATCCAGAAAATCCAAAAGACTTGCAGCCCCGCGCTTGTAAGCATACTCACTGATGTCGCGCGAGTCCTGCGCCTGCTTGAGGTAGCCGGAGGTGTAAAGTTGCACCACTTCTTCGTTGCTCCTGACCGCCTCATAGGCATTGGCGACGTCGGAAAGAACCGTATCGCTGGCCGATTGCTGCTGCTCCTGTGCCTGCGTGAGCACATGGCCGGTACGTGCGATCTCTCCCTGATTGCGGTTGAAGATCGGCAACTCGAAATTAGCGAAGATGGAAGCGGTGTTCTCGCCGGAAACGTGGTCGAAATCATAGGTACCGTTTACATCGACCTTGGCGTTCGCCTTGGCCAGGAGGATTTGGCTCTGCGCGGCCGTGATCCCCAATTCAGCGGCACGGAAGTCGGGGCGTTCCCGCAACGCCCGCGCCTGCAAGTCTTCCAGGTTCCCTTTCAGCGGCTGATACGCCAGATCGCCCACCACGTCGAAGTCCGCCGGTACCGCCTTGTAGCCCAGGAATTCACGCAGGCCGACAAGTGCCTGCTTTTTCGCGAGGCGGGCAGAAGAGACGTCGGTCTGAAACTGCAGAAGCTGGAGCTTGATCTTCAGATAATCGCCTTCACCAATGTATCCCGCTTTGAGTTGCGTCTCGCTGATATCGACTGTCTGCTGGAAATCTTTCAGATCCTCGAGCGCAAACTGGAGAGTCGATTCCGCCAGCAAAACGCTGACGAACTGCTGGCCGACATTAAATGCCAGTGTGCGCTCGGCGTCGGCAACCTGGGCGCGCGTGACGGCCGTCTGATCACGGGCAGCCTGCAGCCGCCGCTGCCGCTTGTGACCGCGTTCGAAGAGGTAAGAGATCCCAACATCGAACTGCTGAGTTTCGTTTAGATTCTCCCCAGAGAAGTCCTGCGGGCTAAAAAATGGAACGAACTGCGTATCCAACCCCAAAGTCGGATTGGGGCGCAGGTTCGCAGTGATCTCCTGGGCCTGATTCTGAAGAATCAGGGTTCGCGTGGCCTTGAGCGAATGGTTGTGCGCCAGCGCCAGATCAATGGCCTGATCAAGACTGATCCGCGTCGTATTCTGCCCACTACCTGCCCCCACCAGCAGGAAAAACATCGCCGCCGGGGCGAACATCCGAGAGTACCTGGAGCGCATAAGGGTTGAGATCAAAGTGTACTGACGGTGGCCGACAGACCCACCCGGCATGCTCGAACCTGCCGAGCCCAACGCCGTGCTCCGTCGTCCGTATTCTCCTCCTGTCTCTAAGACTGCAACTGACGGCTCAATGGATGCATTGTAATTCACCGCATCCACGATTCGCGCTGTACACGTAGGGACGGCCGCCCTCGGCCGTCCAGCCGAGCGAAGCTCGGGCATCTAGCAGTTCGTCGTGCAAGTTAGATTCGTATCAGGGCATCGCTTTAGCGATGCCGTAAGTTCTTCGAAATCAAAAGCCCCTTTAGGGGCTGGGCATCGAATCGCAGCGATCTGTTTCTTCCCATCACGACCCCGCATAGAGTTGAAACGGCGCCCAGTAAAATGGATTGTGGAATCCGCTGCTCCGAAGCAATGACAGTTTGGCGGCGCGCAGAGCGGCATCCGGGCCCGCTCCCTGGTTTATCTCGTCGTAAAACTTATCCATGAGCTGCTCGGTGGAAGCGTCCGTCGCTTCCCACAAGGTGGCGACCACGTTGTGGGCGCCGGCTCGGAGGAAAGCCCAGGAGAGCCCGACCAGTCCCTCGCCCGAGTACGCGCGTTCGCCCGCGCCATAGCAGGCCGAGATCGTGACCAGATCAGCCCGCAAGGGATGGCGAATGATGTCGCGGGCGTAAAGCTTGAAGGAGTCGTTTTCGGCGTTGCCTTCCGATGGCACAGTCTTCGACAGCACAATCTTCGACAGCACAATCGCCGAGTCGAGCGGACTCAGCCGGCTGGCCGTCCCATGCGCCACAAAATGGATATAAGAAAACTGCTCTGGCCTGCTGGCCAGATACGCCGCCGGAGTCTCCTGCTCACGCGCAAGTATCCGCTGCTCGGCCGCCGGAAAATGTCGGGCAACACTTTCCATCTGGGCTGCGGCTTTCGGGAGCTCGGGATATTTATCGTTCGGCGCGACGCTGTTGCCGACGAGAAGCAGTCCGCGCTCGCGCTTCTCTTTGTTATTGCCTTTGCCCGCGCGCGCCGCGCCGAGCACCCGTAACGAGCTGGCATTCGCAATCGTCGCGTCTTCAATCCAATAGTGCAGCTTCGCTTCGGACAACTTGGGTTCGGACAGGTTTGGTTCTGACAGCTTTGGCCCGGAGACGAGAAGAGTTTCGAAATTCAGGTTGTTCAGGCGGCCATCCGGAATGACGAAGACCTTTGTGTCCTTCTTCAGCAATGCCTGCGCGGGCGCGATCAGCGTGCGATAGAGCCAGCGGCCGTCCTGGTCGGCCGATGCGAGAACGTCCTGCGGTCCGCCGAGAGCCTTGCGATAGCGCGCGACAGCCGCATCGATTTCCGCGCCGGGAGGAACCGCAAACGAGCTGGTTTTCTGCGGAGTGATCGCCCACAAGTACGACTGCTTCTCGCCCAGCCAATAAAAAAGAACTGTGCCATCGGCTCGCCGCGCGATTTGCCGAGCGTTCAGTGGCGGAGGCCCAGTGGCAGCTCCCTTTGCCCGCAATCCCAATCCTTCAGCCAAGGTGCGGGCACGGCTGTAGTCGGCCCAGCGCAAGGCGTCGTCCGTCTTGCCAACTGCGACGAGAAAGTGAACGTAGTCGTCGTAGATGCGGGAGGCGTTATTAGAAAAGGGTAGCTTCGAATCGTTGCGCTGCAGTGATGATCGAGCAGTTTCGAACGTGGCCAGCGCCGCGCGATATTCACGGTCGGCCGCATCTGAACGGCCTTCGCCCTCAAAGAGTCGAGCGAGCGCGTGCTCAGCCCGCCACGTCAGTGAGGCATTCGCGGTCGGGTCGTGTTCGACCTCGCGGAATATGCGTTCTGCTTCCGCGCCAGCGTGCGACCGGACAGCAATCAGTCCCTTGACTAAAAGTGGGTAGAGTTCATCCAGTCGGTTGTTGTCGGCCCGTGCAATCGCAATGGCGTCGTCGGAATACTTGCGCGCCTCCTCCATTTCGCCGCTCTCGACCGACACAAGAGCCAACGCGCGCAGCGCGTTGTAAATGTGCCGCGTGCTGCCTATCTGGTGAGCCAGCTTTAACCTCTCCTCGTACGAGCTCTTTGCGCGCGCGAGATCGTGCTTTTCCGCGTATACATATCCCACATTGTTAAGGTAGGACAACTGATTGATGACGTCGCCCACTCGAATCGCGAGCTTCGCAGCCTCTAGCCTGAAAAATTCGTGAATTCAGAAACACGAAAAGCCTCTTCCTGGTAAAAAGCTGTTGTTCACGCAGTTTTTCACCAAACAAGAGGCTTTCGTTTGAGCGAGCATAGCAC
>Ga0187865_1001562_pt1 | contig 25514 bp, 16 predicted proteins | sample June2016WEW_11_1_2_FD_132989 | JGI IMG/M metagenome (GOLD analysis project Ga0187865, IMG submission 132989) | Peatland microbial communities from SPRUCE experiment site at the Marcell Experimental Forest, Minnesota, USA - June2016WEW_11_100 | ecosystem: Environmental > Terrestrial > Soil >...
TGCAAGCGGGCTTGGCCAGTTGGCCATCTGCCATCCAGGCATAAGAAGTAACCCAACTGCCTGAAAAAGAAATACCTTTCCCTGCGAGACCCCTCTTTTCAGCATTGGCCGGTTTTCGGTGACAACTTTTCCAACGAAATAATCTCTTTCTTTTCCATCACTTGACCGCGCCAATTTAAGAGTCAAGCCCCCCGTCCTGCAATCCTGAAACCGGAGGGGTAATTCCATGTCTCATACCGTGTCCCCAGAACAACTCGCCGCCAATCGCGCCAATGCCGCCAAGTCCACAGGCCCCCGCACCCATGAAGGCAAGGCCCGCGCATCCCAAAATGCCCGCAAACACCGCTTCACCGCCTCCTCTTTCGCCGTCGTCCGCGTCGAAGACCTCCAGGAGGTCGCCCGTCTCAAGGATGACCTCGTGGCTCTCTACCAGCCCGTCAACTCCCAGGAACTCTTCGCCCTCGAGCGCATGGCCCTCGCCCAACACGCCATCCTCCGCGGCGCCCGCCTCGAATCCGGCCTCTTCACCACCTGCCTCAACGAGTGCTTCGACAACACCGGACAACCCATCCGTCTCATGAACTCAACCGTCGCCGGCCACGGCGATATCCTCATCACCCAGGCCCAGAACCGCAACTACCTGATGGGGGAAGGATTCCACCGCCTCTCCTGCCAGTCCAACAGTTGGGGCCTGCTGATGCGCTATCAGGCCCAGGCGGAACGCCACTACCGCCGCGCGGTGGAGGAGTTCGACCGGCTCAAAGCCCTCCGGGAAGTATTCGCAAACGAACCCATTTTCGAGGGCATTCTCGAGGCCCAACCCGAACAAAAAGAACCCCTTTACACGCCTTTGCAAGCGGACCCATTTCCCCCCGAAAACCCCGCTCCCGCGCCGGATCCTCCCGCCCCGGTCCCCGAACCGAACACCGGGAGCGCCGGCGATTCGGGCCTTCCGGAAGCCCCGCCACCCGAAGGGTGCCCCCCCGAGGGCGCGCCCGTCCCGCCCATTGCGCCCAGCGTTGCCGAAGGCGAGGCCGAGATCCCACCGGAACATCCAGGTACGGAACCAGCCGTTCCCCCGGTCCTTGGTAGCGGGTAATGTCCGAGCGGATTCTGGAAGCGCTCGACCAGGCGCGGAGGATGCATCTTATGCTCCAATATTGGCATGGTTCAGGTGGTGGCGGCGATCATCGAGCGCCAAGGGCGGATTCTGATCTGCCGGAGGAAGCCCGAGCAGTCTCACCCGCTCCAATGGGAATTTCCGGGAGGCAAAGTGGAACCCGGTGAAACGCCCGAACAGGCGCTGGCGCGGGAACTCGAGGAGGAACTCGGCATCCTCGGCGCGGCGGGCCAGGAAATCATGCGCTACCAGCACACCTATCCGGGCCGGGATACCATCGTGCTGATCTTCTTTCGCGTGACACAATTCGGCGGTGAGCCGCGCAACGTGGTATTCCACGAAATGCGCTGGGAGCCCGCCGCCAAGCTCGCCGAATTCGATTTCGTGGAGGGAGATCTGGAATTCATCCGGGCGAACCAGGAGCGGGAGTCATCGAAATGGCGATCTTGAGCGGCATTCATCCGGTGGTGGAGGCTCTGCGGGCCAAGCGCGCGCTCGAGCGCCTGCTGGTGGCGCAAGGCGCCGGCGGGCCGCGCGTGCAGGAAATCATCGATCTGGCGCGGCGCGCTTCCATACCGGTGCGCTTTGAGCCGCGCGCGGCGCTCGACCGCCTGGCCGGCACTTCGGCGCACCAGGGCGTGGTGGCCCTGGGCGCCGCTCAACGGTATGCCGACTTCGACGGCGTGGCCCCATGCGAGATGCTGGTGGTGCTCGACGGCGTCGAAGATCCGCACAACCTGGGCGCCATCATCCGGACGGCCCACGCCGCGGGCGCGGGCGCAGTGATCATTCCGGAGCGGCGCGCGGCCGGCGTCACCGGCGTGGTGGCCAAGGCCGCGGCCGGCGCGCTCGAACACCTGCCGGTGGTGCGCGTCGCCAATATCAACCGGGCGCTCGAAGAGCTCAAACAGCGCGGCTTCTGGATCTACGGCCTGGATGAGCGCGGCGCCGAGACTTACGACCAGGTGGAGTACGCGTCGCCGGCGGCGGTAGTGCTGGGCGGCGAGGGCAAAGGCCTGCACGAGCAGGTGCGGAAGCATTGCGACGCGCTGGTGCGCATCCCCGTGGCGGGCCGGATTTCTTCGCTGAATGTGTCGGTGGCGGCGGGCGTGATGCTCTTCGAATGGCGAAGACGCCGTTCCAAAGCCTCATAGTACAGTAGAATCGAGATTCATGGGACCACGCAAGAACTCATGTGGCGCAGGCACTCGTGCCTGCCGCGTCCCGACTCATCGGGACGCGCTTTGGTGCACGCCCGGCCGGCGTCCCGGCGAGTCGGGGGTGCCCTCTGGGCCCGGCAGACTGAGAGTCTGCGCCACACTGCTGTTGGTGGCCGGTGTGCAAGCGTGGGCCGCGCAACCGGTGCGCGCGCGGCACGCCATGGTGGTCGCGCGGGAACGCCACGCCACCGAGGCCGGCGTCGCGGTTCTTCGAGCCGGCGGCAATGCGGTTGACGCCGCGGTGGCCGTCGGGTTCGCCCTGGCGGTGACCCACCCCTCGGCCGGAAACATTGGAGGCGGGGGCTTCATGCTGGTGCGCCTGGCCGATGGACGCGCCACGTTCATCGATTTCCGCGAGCGCGCGCCCCAGGCGGCCTCGCGCAACATGTACCTCGACGCCGCCGGCAAACCCACCGAGGACAGCACCATCGGCTACCGCGCGTCGGGCGTGCCCGGCACGGTGCGAGGTTTCGAGTACGCCTCGCAAAAGTACGGCAAAAAGCCGTGGGCCGAGATGCTGCGCCCGGCCATCGAGCTGGCATCCAAGGGATTCCCGGTCTCGTACGGGCTGGCGCAATCGCTGCGGTCGAGCGCGCGAGCGTTGAGCCGCTTTCCCGAATCGAAACGCATTTTTCTGAGAGACGGCAAGTATTACGAGCCGGGCGAAACCTTCGTCCAGCCGGAGTTGGGGCGCACGCTGGAGCGTATCGCGCGCCTGGGCGCGAAGGATTTCTACGAAGGCGAGACGGCGCGCCTGCTGGCCCAGGACATGGCGGAGCACGGCGGCCTTGTCACCGCGGCCGATTTGAAGAATTACACCGTCAAGGAGCGCCCACCGCTCACCGGCAGTTACCGCGGCTACTCGATTGTGACGGCGCCGCCGCCCAGTTCCGGCGGCGTGGGCATTCTCCAGATGTTGGGCGTGCTCGAGGGCACGGGGTACGAGAAGGCCGGCGCGGGCTCCGCCACCGCCCTCCACTACATGACGGAAGCCATGCGGCGCTATTTCGCCGATCGCGCGGAGCACCTGGGCGATGCCGATTTCGTGAAGGTGCCACTTACCGGCCTCCTCGATCCGAACTACATTCTGAAGCTGCGGAAATCCATCGATCCGGAACGCGCTACGTCCAACCGCCAGGTCCACGCGGGGGTGTTCACGGGGCATGAATCGGCCGAAACCACGCATTACACCATTGCCGATGGCGAGGGCAACATCGCGGCGGTGACCTATACGCTGAACGGCGGTTACGGCGGCAAAGTGACGCCCGCGGGCCTGGGGTTCCTGCTGAACAATGAAATGGACGACTTCGCGCCCAAGCCCGGCGAGGCCAACATGTACGGGCTGATCCAGGGCGAAGCCAACGCCATCCAACCGGGGAAGACGCCGCTCTCCTCGATGACCCCAACTATCGTGCTGCGGGACGGCCAGCCGTACCTGGCGCTGGGATCGCCGGGCGGCCCGACCATCATCAACACGGTGCTCGAAGTGATCGTCAACGTGCTGGATTTCGGCATGAACGTGCAAGACGCGGTGAACTGGCCGCGCTTCCATCACCAGTGGATGCCGGACGAGCTGCGCATCGAGCCGGGCTACTCGCCGGACACCATCGCGCTGCTCGAAAGACGCGGCTACACAGTGAAGCCGGTGGGCGCGCAGGGCGAGGTGGCGGCCATACGATTCCTCAACGGGTGGCTGGAAGGCGCGCCCGATCCGCGCACCGAGGGCACGGCGGAAGGATACTGACCACGACATGAACCACGCACTCTCCACGCACCTGTTCGTCAATCATCGTCTGACCGTCGCGCTGCTGAGCCGGATCGAGCAGGCGGGCATCCCCGCCGTCGAGATCTTCTGCGCGCGCCAGCACCTGGACTACCGCGACAAGGCGCAGGTGGCGGAACTGGGCTACTGGTTTCGAGACTCCGAGATCAAGCTGCACTCGTTGCACGCGCCCATGTACACCGACGAAATCTGGGGCCGCTCCGGCCCGCACGCAGTGGTGAGCATCACCGAGCCGGTTAAGGGGCGGCGCCTGGAGATGGTGGATGAGATCAAGCGCGCCCTGGATATCGCCGAAGTGGTTCCCTTCCGCTACCTGATCCAGCACATCGGCGTTGTCGGAGAGGAGTTCGACGAGCGCAAGTTCGACGCGGCCTTCGCCGCGCTCGAGGAGCTGAACCTCTTCGCCCGGCAGCGCGGGGTGGAGATCCTGCTGGAGAACACCCCCAACGAGCTGGCCAGCGCCGCGCGGCTTCTGCAATTCCAGGAGCTGACCCACGTCGGGTTGAACTACGCCTTCGACGTGGGCCACGCGCACATGAACGAAGGAATCGAGAAGGCCTTCAACCTCATGCAAGACCGCATCCGTTCCACGCACGTGCACGACAACGACGGAAACGAGGACAGCCACCTCTTTCCCTTCCTGTCGGAAGGCGGCGCCATCGACTGGAAGAACGCCATGCGCCTGCTGCGCAGCCGCGAAGCGCAGTATCCGCTGCTGCTGGAGCTTAAAGAGCAGCCCGGGATCGCGCATCCGCTCGACAGCGTGAAGGAAGTGTTCGACCGGCTGGAAAACCAATGAACACCATCCCGCGAATCACCATCGCCGAAGCCGCTCAACACACCGGCGAAAGCGTCCGGATAGCCGGCTGGCTGTACAACCTGCGCCGCTCCGGAAAGATCGCGTTCCCGATCCTCCGCGACGGCTACGGCCTGATGCAATGCGTGGCCGTGAAGGCCGCCCTGCCGGAGGAATTGTTCGAGACCGTCAAGAACCTGACCCAGGAATCCTCCATCATCGTCACCGGCAAGATCCGCGCCGACGAGCGCGCGCCCGGCGGCTTCGAGATGGACCTCGAGAACCTGGAAGTGGTGCAGCGCGTGCCGGAATCGGACCCGTATCCCATCACGCCCAAGGAGCATGGCACCGACTTCCTGATGGACCATCGCCATCTGTGGCTGCGCAGCCAGCGCCAGCACGCCATCATCCGCGTGCGCCACGAAGTGATCAAAGCGGTGCGCGACTATTTCGACTCGCACGGCTTCACCCTGGTGGACACCCCCATCTTCACGCCGGCGGCGTGCGAGGGAACCACCACGCTGTTCCAAGTGGACTACTTCGAGGACGACAAGGCCTTCCTCACGCAGTCCGGCCAGCTCTATAACGAAGCTACCGCCATGGCCTTCGGCAAGGTCTACTGCTTTGGACCGACCTTCCGCGCCGAAAAATCCAAGACGCGGCGCCACCTCACCGAGTTCTGGATGGTGGAGCCCGAGATGGCCTACGCCACGCTCGAGGACGTGAAGCGCGTGGCGGAGGAGCTGATCGTCTTCATCGTCGGGCGCGTGCTCGAAAACCGGCGCGAGGAGTTGAAGCGGCTGGAGCGCGACGTCGCCAAACTGGAAGCCATCCAGGCGCCGTTTCCGCGGATGAGCTACGACGAGGCCATCCGGATTCTGCAATCGAAGGGCAGCGAAATCCAGTGGGGCGGCGATTTCGGCGGCGCCGATGAGACGCTGCTCACCGAAGACCGCCAGCGGCCCATCATGGTGGACCGCTTCCCGGCTTCGTTCAAAGCGTTCTATTTCCAGCCGGACGCCGAGCGGCCGGACCTGGTGCTGGGCGTGGACGTGCTCGCGCCCGAGGGCTACGGGGAAATCATCGGCGGCGGCCAGCGCATCCACGACCCGGACCTGCTGCTCCGGCGCATCCAGGAGCACAACCTGCCGCGGGAAGCCTTCGAGTGGTACATCGATCTGCGCAAGTACGGCACCGTGCCGCACGGCGGCTTCGGGATGGGCATCGAGCGGTGCGTGGCCTGGATCTGCGGCCTGGAACACATCCGCGAAACCATCGCCTTTCCGCGCATGCTCTACCGGCTCCACCCCTGAAAAGGGGTCAGACGCATTTTCTGCCCGTTTTCGAGACCGTCTTGCAGGCCGTCCCGGTCCGCAGCCCGGGCTTCCTTACGAAAAATGCGTCTGACCCCTTTTCCTACTGGAGAAGCGGCAGGATGACCCGGTCCAGCTCCTCGTCAGTGAGGGTCGAAAGCCGCACATTCCGATGCAGGCTCCAGTGCTCGGTATGTTCCACGGCTCGAGTCGGAAGCACTTTGGTCAGCGGGCTGAGAGTCTCGATTTCGAGAAACTCATCATTCGTGAAGGTCTCGAACGAGCAGCCGAAGTCGGGATATGGGCTGCCGGCGCCGGCGCGCGCCTGCTTGACGAATGCTTCTCCGTTCAGCACGTAGGCCACCCAGGTATTGGGGTTGAAAAGGCCCAGTTTCTGGGCGTCCGCAATCTTGGGGTCTTGACGAAGCAGCATGTACTTCTTGGTGAATTTCCAGCGATTGTCGGAAAGATCGGTGTAAGCCCACATCACCAGCGGATTGGTGGCTTCGAGGTTGATGGGATGTCTTCCCCGCGGCGGAAATCCCGTGATGGCCATGCCGCCTTGCGCCATCATCGACATGGCCCACGCCGCGAACTCGAGTGGGAAGAGCGATTGGTTGGCGATGCGATGCACCACCTCCACCTCGGTGCCGGAGGGCGCCATGCGGACGGCGATTTCCTTCTGCAGTTTCGTCAGAGGCTCGACGGGCGCGCGCGCCACCAGACCGTCGGGCCTGATCTCGATCCGAACCGGAACATTGTCGGGGGCCCACGTGGCAACCGGATCTTCGGGCGCCTTCCAGACGCGGTGCCCGCCGCGCAACTGGAACTGCTCCTCGCCCTTCCCGCCGAGCTGTTCCGGAAACTCCTTGAAGAGGTTCTGGCCGCCCACAAACCCGAAACGAATCACTCGCGGGCCCACGTCGGAGGTGACCACCAGCTCCACCTCGCCGTTGCTGACGCGGTAGCAGTTGGGCCAGCCTTTGTATTCCACTTTCTCGACTTTGACGGCAGCGTGTATCGCCATGAAAACCCCCAAGAAAAAAGCCAGGATTTTCATCATGCCGTTTTCACCTGCGGAATCCGCGCCGCTGCCGGCGGCAGCGCGGGGAAATCGGTGTAGGGCGCCGATTGATACCAGTAGGCGGTGGAAAAGAAATTGTCGCCGCGGTTGTTGGCGTGACCGTGCTCCATGGTGTGCTTGAGATAGCGCTCGAACGCGACCGGGTTGTCGCCGTGCCAGCGATAGCAGCAGTAGCGTCCGCCGGTGCGTTCCGCGTTGACGATCAGCGGCGCCCCGTACATGGAGTGGGCGAAGGGCTGCGCGCCATCGCGCCCGCCGAAGTCCCAGCTTCCCAGGAAATAGTCTTCCGAACCGGTGCCGTTGATGGCGGGCTTGGATTCATCGTCGATGAAAATCATGTCGTCCCCCTCGCCCCACCATCCATTCGCGTTTTCGAGCACTCCCAGCGTCACGCCCATCAGGTGTCCCCGGCCGCGCGTCTCCACGTAGACGTAGTTGAGCCGGCCGTCCAAATTGAGCCTGGCCGCGTCGCCCGTCACCGGGACGCACGGCGCGCTCTGGCGGTACTGCGCGTGGAAGTACATGGCGTCGTCCGGCAGCCTGGGCACGGTCATGTAATCGATGTTGGAATAGAACGAGCCGATATCCTGGCTGCCTTCGTTGGCGACCGCGAAGCGCGCGGATTGGCGGTACGGCATGGCGAAGTAGCAGTTGAGCGACTTGCCCGGCGAGCAGGCCAGATACGCCGACTCGTAGACCTGATAGACGCCCAGGTTAAGGCCGAAAAAGTCGCCGATGGGCGCTTCCACGCTGGGCTTCGCGTTGCCGTCCCAGTAGCCGCGCAGCACGATCTCCTTGAGATGATCGGCGCTGCGGGCGGCGATGGTGAACCAGATGTGGGTGATGACCCCGGGTCCGCCGGCGCGGAAAACTTCCTGGACGCCGCCGGCGGGGATGGCCCAGGCGTCGCGGTTGCCGCCGGTGCGGTCGAAACTCGATTGCTTGAGCGATTTGTGGTTCTGCGCCCGCGCATACTGGGGCAGAAAGGGAAAGTCCGGGCGGCCCTCGTTGCGATTCTCGGTTTGAGCGGCCGCGGGCGATGCCGCGGCCAGGCCGGCGCCGGCAGCCATGCGATTGAGAAAACTGCGGCGATCGTTGGTCGGTGAATTCATGGGTCCTCCTCAACAATAGTCCACGGCGGTTTCCGCCAGAATCTCGGCCAGCTTCACCACCGATTCCAGGTCCACCCATTCTACGTCGGAATGAGCGCCGGCGCCGGCCGCGCCGCAGACCACCGTCTCGACACCGGCCGCCTGGAGCAGCGCCGCGTCCATCCAGGGCGTGTCGCCGATGTGGCGGGCGGGCCGTCCCAGGACCGCGCTGGCGGCGCGGTCCACGGCGCGAACGATGGGCGCAGTGCGAGCCACCTCGAACGGGTGGCGGACGAAGAAAGGCCGCACCGCGGCGCGAAAGTCCGGATCTTCGGCGGCCAGCCGGTCCACGATGTTTTGAATCTCGGCCGCGGCCTGCGCTTCGGTTTCTCCGGGCACCGTGCGGCGCTCGATCTTCACGGTGGAAGAGGGCGCATAGGTGCTGAGGCCGGTCCCGCCGCTGAGCAGGGCCGCGTGCAGCGAAGGCGGGCCGACCAGAGGGTGGGGCGGCCGCGCGCGCAGCTCGCGTTCCAACACACTGAGCCGCGAGAGGAAGTGGCCCATCTTCATGTTGGCGTCGATGCCCAGCTCGAACTTGCTGCCGTGCGCGGCGCGTCCGGCGATCTCGACCTCAATCCAGAGATACCCCTTGTGCGCCAGGCAGACTTCGAGGCCCGTCGGTTCGGTGACAATCGCCCCGTCCACCTTCACGCGTTGGATGAGGCCGCTGGTGCCGAGGCTGCCGTATTCCTCGTCGGCGACGGCCGCCACCAGCACATCGCCGCGCAGCCGCGCGCCGGCGTCCACCAGCGCTTTGACCGCGGCCATGCACGCGGCCAGGCCGCCTTTCATGTCGTAGGCGCCGCGCCCGTAGACCTTGCCATCGCGGATGGCGCCGGAGAAGGGCTCGGCCATGCCGCCGGCGTCCACGGTGTCGCAGTGCGCGTTCAGCATCAGGCTGCGCCCGCCGCCGCTGCCCGCCAGCTTGCCGAGGACGCTGGTCCTTCCGGGCGCCGGCTCGAAGATCTCCGCGCTCAGCCCCACGGCCCGCAGCGATCCCGCAATCCACTCCGCGATCTGGCGCTCGCCCGGCGCCCCCGGTGCCAGCGCCGGATTGACGGAGTTCGTCCGGACGAGGCGAACCAGCGTCTCGCGCGCGTAGTCATGGTCGATCTTCATGGCTGAGTGGGTTCCTTCCGTAAACGGCTTCCAATTACTAAATTACAATCATCCTGCCCCGCGGAGGGCAGGCCGGCGTTCCTGGGGGACCGGGCGGCGTGCTGGAGCGGGAAGTTGCGGAACGAAGCCAATTTGAGGGCGGGACGCGCGGCAGAGAGCAAGACCGGGGGGGTTGCGACAGTTTGTGCATGCGGAGGGGACTTCTTCGGGAATTCGTTGCGGCGGCCGGGAGTTCATTACCACCTCAGTTGCAACGCTTCGTGGCCACGAAGACAACCGTTGGGTTGGGCGAGTGGTGCGCACAACCCTCTTCCAATTTCAGAATAACATTGGGGGGAACAGGGGCGAGGCATCTTGCTTCGGTAAGTGGCTTAGAATCAGCAAAAGAAAACTCTCATTTCTTGTGAATGAAAAAGGTTTGCTCCATTTCGCGGCGCTCGGACTCACCTGCTACTCGGCATTTCTGGGCCGCGAAACGGAGCAAACCTTTTTCATTCCCCGGAGGGCGCGCCGCGTGCGACGCAAGATGCCTCCTGAGCTCAACTTGACCGGAGACGGGCGAAGGATATGCCAGGAGCATTTCGAAGGTTGCAGGCCTGGCGCGTGCCGCCATCGCCCGCCGCCGCGGAACGGATCGTGACCCGTCTCTTACTGCCCAGGGCCGATGGCGATGCAGGTGCCGGCCTCATCATCTCCCCCATCGTCATTACTTTTTTTGTCTTTTTTACTAGTTGTGCCACTAAACCCAGTCTCGAAGCAGGTCATTCCGTGCGGGATCAGGTCCTTAAAGTCGAACGTTACCCCGTTTACTTTGAAGGGCTTGCTGGAGGTCAACTGAGCCGAAATAGGGAGCGCGCCCGACATTCCGCCATCGGTGCTCTGGAAGATTCCCGCTTTCCTGTCAAACGTGGCCACGGGTGTTCCCCAGGTGGTCCGCTTGGTCAAGTCCGTCCAGTTACGAAGGCGGGGCACGTCGGTGAAATAGATGGTGGCCGTTCCAGCGGGAACCAACTGGAGCGTTAACAGCCCTTTGGAGGACGGCGGCAGCAAGAACGGCGTTTGCGGTAAGGATTCGAAGTCTGACACCCAGATGAGGTAAGCATGTTCCTTGTCGACGGCCGGGGCACCATCCACGAACTGGAACAAGTACTCCATGTTGAGATCCCCAACGAGCAGGGGGTACCAGATGCAGATACCCGTCGTATCCGAGGTATAAGCCGACCCGCCGGTGAAAGCCAGAACGATTTGGGAAGCGCCAGCGGGGTTGGCGGCCTGCATTGAGGCGAGTGACCCCAGGAGCAGGATTCCCAGCAGTACGATAGTTGCGAGTTTCATAAGTCTTCTCCTTTCATGTACCGAGGGCGTCGCCCTCGCGAGGACCCGGAAACCGCGGGACAGTCCCCGGCATGCGATGGCCTGAATTGTATCGCCCGGTTATCCGGTGTTTCCGGGTCCATCTGGAAAGACGGAAAGCGGCGGATAAAACAATAAGGAGATCTGAAATACGGTCCGATGCTATACTGATACCGGCCAAGTCATGAGCTTGGCTGGGTTTCCATGGCTGCGGATGCGACCACTCTGTTGCTGGCCTGGAGGCAGGGTGATGAAGCGGCGCTGGGCGAGCTGATCTCCCTTGTTTACCAGGAATTGCGCCGTATGGCGCACCGTTATCTGGCCGGTCAACGCCCCGGTCACACTCTGCAAGCCACCGCCCTGGTCCACGAGACGTATCTGCAATTGGTGGACTACCGGCGAGTGCGCTGGCAGGACCGGACCCATTTTCTGGCCGTCACCGCCAAGCTGATGCGGAGAATCCTGGTGGATTACGCCCGGTCGCGCAACGCAAACAAGCGAGGCGGTTCCGTCCGGCCTGTCTGGCTCGAGGACAGCCTGGACTTCGCTCTGCCAAGAAGGGCCGATCTGGTGGCGCTGGACGACTCTCTCGAAGCGCTCGCAGCGATCGATCCCCGCAAGAGCAAGGTCGTGGAGTTGAAGTTCTTCGGCGGGCTGGAGACCGGGGAGATCGCCGAGGCGCTCGGGGTGTCCGAGCCGACGGTGCTGCGGGACTGGAAGCTGGCCAAGTTGTGGTTGCTGCGCGAGCTGACCCGAGCATGATGAACCCCGAACGCTGGCGGCAGATCGAAGAGTTGTGCCACGCGGCCCTGGAGCGCGAGCAGAGCTTGCGGCCAGACTTCCTCGCCAAGGCCTGCGACGGGGATCCGGAACTGCGCCGCGAAGTCGAGTCGCTGCTTGCTTTGGAGAACCAGGCCGACGCTTTTCTGGAAAAGCGGGCCCTGGAGGTGGCTGCCCGGGCGTTCGCGCACGATCAGGCGCGCCCGGCGGAGGAACCGTTCACCGGGCGGATCGTGTCGCATTATCGGATCCTCGAGAAACTCGGCGAGGGCGGCATGGGGGCCGTGTACCGCGCCTACGACGCGCAACTCCGCCGTCCGGTGGCGCTCAAGGTGCTTCCGCCGGAGTACGCCTCCGACCCCGAGCGGCGGTCGCGCCTGCTGCGTGAAGCCCGCGCCGCTTCGGCCCTGAGTCACCCCAACATTGTGGGCATTCACGAGGTGGGCTCCGACAACGGCGTAGACTTCATCGCCATGGAGTTCATCGAGGGGAAGTCCCTGGGTGACATGATCCCTGCCAAGGGCTTGCCGCTGGGGAAGGCCCTGGACTACGCCGTGCAGATCGCCGGCGGGCTGGCCAACGCTAACGCGGCCGGAGTGGTGCATCGCGATCTCAAGCCGGGCAACATCATGGTGACCGGGCCCGCAAGCGGGCACCCCGGGGTGGTGAAGCTGCTGGATTTCGGCCTGGCCCGGCGCGTGGAACCGGGCCCGGGGCACGACGCCACCCTAACGGTGGAAGGCAGGATCCTGGGCACGCCCGCGTACATGTCTCCGGAGCAGGCGCAGGGCAAGCCGGCGGATGCCCGCTCGGACGTGTTCAGCTTCGGCTCGGTGCTGTACCAGATGGTTACGGGACGCCGGGCATTTGAGAAGGACTCGCAGATTCCCACCCTGGCGGCGGTGGTCGAAGAGGAACCCCGGCCGCTGCCCGCCGGCGTGCCCCGCGATCTGGAAAGAATCATCGCACGCTGCCTGCGCAAAGACCCCGCGCGGCGCTTCCAGCACATGGACGATGTGAAGGTCGAACTGGAGGAACTGAAGGCGGAATCGGACTCGGGTACGCTCCACGGCGCCGCCATGCCCGGGCCGAAGCTCCGGCGGCGCTGGATATGGGCCGCCGGCCTGTTGCCGATGGCGGCGGCGGCTCTGGGATACCTGGCCTTCCGCCGCGCGCCCGAGGCGGCGCGTCCCGTCCAGTTCAGTATCATGGCTCCCGAAAACACCACTCTGCTGGACCCGAGGGTATCGCCCGACGGCGAGCGCATCGCCTTCAGCGTCGTGCCGGCCGGCGGGAGACGCCAGATTTACGTTCGCAGGCTGAACTCTTCCGCACTGGTGGCGGTCCCTGGGACGGAGGGTGGGTCGGACGTATTCTGGTCTCCGGATAGCCGCAACATCGGGTTCTTTGTCGACGGACGCCTCAAACGAGTGGACCTCGCCGGAGGACAGCCCCAGACACTCGCGGTTTTAGCCGATGTAACCTACGCGGACTGGAACCGGGACGACGTAATCCTGCTCGGAGGAAGGCGCAGGGGTCTAATGCGCGTGCCCGCGCAAGGCGGGGTACCCGAATTGGCGACCACGCTCGACGCGCGGAAGCGGGAAGTGGACCATTTCGGCCCGGTGTTCCTGCCCGATGGGAAGGACTTCGTCTACGTCGCTCGCCAGGCGCAGGGTCAATTGCAGGCAAGATGGGGTTCCCTTGACGGCAAGGAGTCGGGTGAACTGCCGATTCAATCCGCGTTGCTTCAGTTCGCGCCGCCCGGTTACCTGCTGTTTCCCCGCGAGGGCGCGGTGTTCGCGCAGAAACTGGATCTGAGAAGCATGAAACTCGCCGGCGCGCCCTGGATGGCCGGTGGACCGATGCGCGAGAATTTCAGCCAGATCTACCAGTTTTCGGCTTCCGGCAACGGCGTGCTGGCATGGATTACAGTGGCCACCCAGACCGTTTCGGAGCTGGTTTGGTTGGATGCCTCCGGCCGGCGCGCCGGAGCGGTGGGACCGCCGGCCGATTACGGCAGTTCGGCCCTGGCGCCCGATGGCAGCCGATTAGCCGTTGACATTTATGATCCGTCCACGAAGACGCGGGACATCTGGATCCTCGACCTGAACCGCGGCTCGCGGACGCGCTTCACCTTCGATCCGGGCGACGACATGGACCCCGTCTGGTCGCCGGATGGCAGCCGGGTCGCTTGGACCTCGGACCGCAAAGGTGTGAGGGATCTCTACGTCAAATCGGCCAGTGGCGTGGGTGAGGACGAGCCCCTCTTGGTTTCCTCCCTGCCGAAGGGGGCGGAGGACTGGTCCAAAGATGGCGGGCACCTGATCTTCAATCAGCCCGTGGAGCGCGGTCCCGTACTCTCGATCTTCGCCCTTCCGATGGGCCCCGGAGCGGAACGCAGGTCCTTCCCGGTCGTCGCAACAGAGTTCGTCCAGCGGCAGGGCCAGTTGTCACCCAATTCAAAACTCCTCGCCTACACTTCGAACGCATCCGGCAGGCAGCCCCAGGTTTACGTTCAGCCATTTCCACCCACCGGCGGCAGATGGCAGGTGTCGCCTTCCAGCGGAACGGAGCCCCAATGGAAGGCCGACGGCAAAGAGCTGTACTACGTTTCCGCCAACAAGCTCATGGCGGTCTCCGTGAAAGCGGACAGTGCGGGCTTCGAGGCCGGTGTCCCGCGCGTCTTGTTCGAGGCTCGCTTCGCCCCCCTCGAAACGCGGCGGAATCGGTACGTGGCCGCGCGCGACGGCCGTTTTCTGGTGAACACGCTGCCGGAACAAACTCAACCCGAGCGCTCCTCCATCAGCGTTCTGGTGAACTGGCAGGCCTCGGGCGGGAAGTAGCGCCGGATCACGTGCTCGGAAACTGTGCCAATGGTTGATCAACGTTAGGACTTAGTTTTCGTGAAATCGATATTCTGCATGGATTGTGGGGCGGGCAATTCTGCCCGCAAGCCGGCCTTCCGGCCAGCTGGACCCGCTGGAAAGCGGGTCCGCAGGCTGAAAAGCCTGCCCCACAAGTTTCGTCGGATTTGCGGTTTCCGAAAACTAAGTGGCATTGGGCACGAGTGCCTGCGCCACGGGGCCAAGTAGCCAAATGTGAAGTTATTTTTGCGTGGTCCCTTATCGGAAGTGCCGCCCGCAGGAATGGCATGAGATCGCGAAGTTCCAAGGCGGCACTTCCGATGAGTCCTAACGTTTGGGGCCAGTTTCCGAAAACCCCTCACCAGGACCTTGGGCCGAACCCGACAGCGGGCGCCAGGCTTCCGGAGAGTGACGCAACGCAGGTCCGCTACAAGAAGACGAAAAACAGACACAGGAGCCGCACGGGCTGGGCATGCCCGACCCTACAGGGTTTTTAGCGCCGCCGCGCGCTTCCCGCGGCGCTCGGCACCTACCTAGCCACGTAGAGCTGAAGGTCCAGCGTCCGTGGTTCGCCCTTTTCGATTTTGACGACCTTCGCTTCGGCGAGGTCCATCTCCTCGGACTCCGGGTCCTGATAATCGAAAGTGCTCAGGACCCTGTAGTAGCCGGGGGCGCGGCCCGTGAACTCGTAGTTGCCGTAAACGTCCGCCCGGACGGTGCGCAGGTCCACCGTCCTGGCTCGGGTATCGGGGTCGTAGCCCTCCAGATAGACGGGAGCCGCTGAGGCTCTGTCCTGCCCTGCCAACACCACGCCGCGAAGGGAACCGGGGCTGGCACCCAAGAGAAAAACCGCGAAGCCGCCACTACCGGTGCCCGGGGCCACAAAAATCTCATTCCACCCATCCACACGCCTGCGCTGCTGCACGCCGGCGGCGGACCCATTGAAACCGGCGACGAACAAGTCCGGCAAAGGGCTGAACATCAGTTCCCAGCGGCCGGCCGCTAGGTTTACCTGGTTCCCGGCGGCCGTCATTCCCAGGGACACCGGCTCGCCGTGACCCCCCAGATCCCTGCGCCGCGCCATCACCTGCACCGGGACTGGCTTGATCTCGCTTCCCGCGACGCTCCGGAATGTGAAGCTCACGTCGCGGACCAGAGTCAACGGCAGCGATATGTCCGCGCGGTCGCGATCGAGAGTGAGCGCCAGATATGCGCCGTAGTGATCCGGAGAACGGGGAGAACGGGGCGGCGGCGGTGGAGCCTCCGCCTCAGCATACAGCTCGCACGGTCCGGGCGCCTGCGGAGTGAACCGGAATGGGCCGGTGGTGACCACTGTCTCCCTCCCGGCCTCGGTAACCAGCGTGAGAGTGACAGGCACGAGCGGGGTCACGACAACCCTGCCTGCCACTTGAAAGAGGCGGCCGGGCTGGGGCACAACATCGGCGTAGCCGGTCTCCCGATCTAACTCGGCATCAACCATCCGGGCCTGATCTATGAGGCTCGCCTGCCTTGAGTATGTGGGAACGTAGCCTTCGTCATCGACTTGCCTAGGGAGCGAACGCACGAGGTAATGACCCGGCGCCAGGGAGCCAATGCGGTAGACGCCGCGCTCGTCGGACTTCCCCTTGGCGACGTATTGAGGGGGCCGCGTGTTTCGGAACACCGCAACCTCGAAATCCGGAATACCAACCTCGTTTTCATCGAGGACGGCACCAGAGATGGCCCCGAAGCGCGGCAAGCGCAACCTCAGAGCGATTGACGCGTTTTCCTCCACCAACACGGGCGCTCCGGCGCCACGGAACGTCTTCTGGCCATACTGCGTGGTCACAAAGCCGCGGCGGGATGCGCTCAGAAGATACGCGCCACCGGGCAGCGCCGAGAACTCGAACGTGCCGTAAACGGTGGTGAACACCGAGGCATACTTCGCCCCAGTGCCCTTCACCGGCTGGGCAACGACAAGCGTGCGCGCCAGCGGCCGTCCGCTCTGGTTCTCCACCACGTCGCCGCGAATGATAGCGGCCCGAAGGCCGCCGGCCGACAGGGCCAGTACCAGCAGAGTCCGCATGATCGTCTGAGGAAATGACGCCGGCTGAAGGCAAATCGTGCAGGTCTTCCCTCTCGCAGCAGGCGTCTTGGCAATCCGCGGTTTGGGTTCCACGAACCCGCACACACGTCAGATCAGGGCATGGTAAAGCGGGATTCTCGGACAGGCCCGCAAGTGCGCCTCCCCACGGGCATTGAAGCCCACACAGGCGACGCGAACGGTGTCATTTGGGCTGGCCAGCGCGCTGGAGCGAACGGCGGTAGCGGCAGCCGCGGTACTCATGAGGAAGTATCTGCGGTTCACGGGAACCTCCGTGCGGGAGGGCAGGCGAGCACCGCCTGCCCCACAGATCAGAACAGGACCTTCAATGCCACTTGGCCGATGCGTGGATCGGCCGAGCCGCTGATGCTGCCGAACCCACCGGAGCTCACGGTGGTGGTCGGGTTGTTGAAATTCGCGCGGTTGCACAGATTGAAGAACTCGCCGCGCAATTGAACGGTCAGCCGCTCACGGAACGAGAAGCTGCGGAACATCCCTACATCCCAGGTCATTGCTCCCGGACCGGTGATCGATCCTTTGCCGACGTTCCCAAAGCTCGCGATGTAGGCGGAACCCGTGCCGGCCTTCGGCGGCGCTCCGAAAGAGCTCTTGAGCAGATAGTCTTTGCAGGGCGCCGATGTGCAAGCTCCGGAGCCCAACGCCGGGCCGAGCAGCACAGCCCTGTCTACCCCAAGCCCGGTCAGCGACATGTCCTGTCCATAAGTTACAGTCAACGGCTGTCCGGTTTGGGCCTGGAAAACGCCCGAGAGCTGCCATCCGCCCACGGCAGTGCGGACCGCCTTCCCAGCCCCGCTGGAAGTCGGCAGTTGCCACACCCACGAAAAGACGATCCGGTGTTGGCGGTCGAAATCCGAACGGCCGATGTCCAGCGCGTCGGCCTTGGGGAAATACCAGGGGTAAGCGGTTCCCGAAGCATTCGGTCCCGGCCCGGTCACGCTCTGGTTAAACGGCAGGTTGTCGAGGGACTTCGACCACGTGTAGTTCGTCAGGATGGTGAAGCCGTGTGACATGCGTTTCTCGAAACCCGTCTGGAGGGAATGGTAGTGGCCGTTCACCGCCTGGCTGTCCAGAGTGATGCCGGAGAACGACTGGAAACTCCGTCTTGCATCGGTACCGAGCGAGCTGCCGGGGATGTACACCGCCGGATTTTCCTGGAGACTGGTGGCCAGGTGGCTGGTATGCGAGCCGACATAAGAGGCGTGCACCATCCAATCCTTCGCGATCTGCCGCTCCAACGTCAGGTTCCAGTTGTAGATCGCCGGGACCTTGTAGTCGCCTGACGGGTCTAAGGTGACCACCACAACGGGAAGCGGGAACGCCACATTTTTGGGAATGGGAACGGGTGTCGGGAATGGGTTGGTGATCCCTAGATAGGGATTACTGAACGGTCCCTGCGGAGTGGTGATGGTGACGGTGGGACTGAACGGCGTATTGGTAGTGACGGCGTTCATGAAACCGGCCATCATGCGCGAATCGTAAAACATGCCGAAGCCGGCCCGCAGGCTGGTCTTGCCATCTCCGGTCACGTCCCAGGCGAAGCCGACGCGAGGCTCGAAGTCGCGATAGTTGGCATTAACCCCGTTTTCGGGGACGCCGGAATCTCCGGGAAACAGGAGACCGGGAGGGGCATTGGTGTAGACAGTTGAGATTCGGTTGGCGTAGTAGGCGGTGGGATTGAACTGCGTCATGCGGTGTTTCATTTCCTTCCACGGGAAGAACGGCTCCCACCGCAGGCCGTAATTCAAAGTGAGCCGCTTGGTGACGCGGTAGCTGTCGGTCGCGTAAAGGCCCAGGAACTCATTACGGTTATTAAAGAACTGTCCGGAGCCCTGGGTCAGGGTCCGCAGATAGCCGAGCTCGAAGCTGGCGACGGCGGAGGTAGTGGTATCCGCGGTGAAGGTGAAAGCGCCAGGCTCCTGGTACTGGCTGTCGATATCCATGCGGCTGATTTCGGCGTGGACGCCAAAAGCCAGAGTGTGGTTCCCTCGCACCCAATGGAGGTCGTTGTTCAGGGTCCAGTTGTTGCGCGTGAACCGGGCTTTCGGATTATCGCCGATGGTGAAGAATCCGCTGACGGAGATGCTCTGCAAGGCCTTGTCCGGCGGCTGCCAAATATTCACGCCAAAATCGGCTACCGAGGGCGAACCCAGGGGCGCGCCGCGCTGGTCGGCCTCGCGCGCGAAGTTGAGCGTAAAGACATTGACCACGGCAGGGCTGAAGGTATGGGTTTCGGAGGCCAATATGTTCTGCACCAGGTTCTTCGCCTCATCGGTAAAGGTCAGCAGGTTAGTGGTATCGAGAATCCCGACGTTATAGAACCTGTCTCTGTAGTAGCGGGCCGTCAGGCGGTCGTTAGCGCCGATTTGGTGATCGATACGTGCGACCTCCTCGTTGTAGTTCTGCCGGACGGGTTTCTGGTAGAAAATCTGGCCGTTTGCCGCCGCGGCCGCGGTGGGCAGATCCTTCACAAACGCCATAGACGCGGGATCGAGGCGGGTAAGCGGAATCGTGTTATTGGGGAATGGCGTGCCCGTCTTGGGATCGATAACGGTGCTCGAGAAGATTCCCTGAACATTCGCCGGCGAGGGAACGAAGGCGCTTTGGGCGCCCGCCATGTTGCGCAGGATGGTGCCTTGGTAACCAAAAAAGAAGAACGTCTTGTCACGTCCTTTGTACAGGCCGGGGATGGTTACGGGAGCTCCCAGGGTTGCGCCGAACTGGTTGCGCTTCATCGGGTCGGCAACTTTGGCGAAAAAGTTCCGGGCGTTCATTTCGCGGTTACGCAGATATTCGAAGGCATCGCCGTGCACGTCATTGGTCCCCGACTTGGTGACCACGTTCACCACACCACCCGCATTCTGTCCGTACTGGGCGCTATAGTTGCTGGTCTCCACGCTGAATTCCTGCAACGCATCGGGGAAGGGGAACGGAAGGTTCACATTGGTATATTCGTCGACGTTGTTGCCGCCGTCGAGCATATAATTGGTCACGTTGGCGCGCGACCCGTTGGCCGAAACCGTGACCACCACCGGAAACGTCTTGGTCTGGCCTTGGTCTGACGAGTCGTTGGGCGCCGAAACCACACCGGCTACCAGGACCGTGAGTTGCGCGGCGTTGCGGCCGTTCAGAGGCAGATCGGCGACCCGCCCGGTATCCACCACCTGGCCCAGCGTGCTGGTGGCCGTGTCCACCTGGGTCGCGTCGGCGATCACGGTTATCTTGTCGGTCGCCGACCCCAGTTGCAGCGCGGCGTTGACGGTGACGGCTTGGTCCGCCCGTAGAGTAATGCCCGACTGGGTGAAAGTCCGGAACCCGTCGGCAGTGACGGTGAAGTTGTACTCTGTGGGACGCAGAGCCGGCACCGTGTACAGCCCATCCTGACTGGCTGTGGTGCTAGTCTGCAGGCCCGTGGCGGCTTCGGTAACCGTTACCTTCGCCCCCGGAACGCCTAATCCTTGTGGGTCCGTCACGGCGCCCACGATTTTGCCGAACCCCTGGCCATCCAGGGGAAGACCCGCCCAAATGGCGAGTGAACAAACCGCTAGTAGCGCTCTGGTGAATCGCATGCCAACCTCCTTCAGCTTGGAACAAGCCCTGTTCCCGCACAATTTAAGCACAGGCTGGCACGAAAGTCTTTTCCAAACCTTGAAAAAGTCTTGACGAACTTGTGATAGCATGATGTACAGAGTCCAGGGGGCGGCCCCGTATGCGCCGGTCAAACCAGCACTTATACGAATTTGGTCCTTTCCGGCTGGATACTCAAGAGCGAATGCTGTTACGGGAGGGTCAGTACGTTCCTCTCACGCCCAAGGTGCTGGAAACCTTGCTCGTCCTGGTGGAACACGGCGGACGAATCGTAGAAAAGGAAGAGCTCCACAGGCAGGTATGGCCGGACACGGTGGTGGAGGACGTGAGTCTGGCGAAGAACGTCTCCACTTTGCGGAAAACCCTAGGGGAATCGGAGAGCCAACGGTACATCGAGACAGTAGCCAGACGAGGGTACCGCTTTGTGGCGGAAATCCACATATTGGAACTGAGGGATGCGGGCCCGCTTCCCGACCAGAGTCCGGCCGACGCGCGGGGTTCTATCCCAGGGCATGAACCCGGGGCAAATGGAGCGGGCGCCGAGCGAACGAGGACCCGCTTTCCGGCGGTTCGCCGGTGGTGGCTGTTAGCGCTGTTGGTGGCGGCGACCGCCGGCTTGGCCTATTGGCTGTTGGCTCCGGGCGCTCATCGCCTCCAGCATTTGCCTTCTCTCAACACAGCACCGCTCACCAGTTTCCCGGGCCACCAGGACCAGGTGGCATTCTCGCCGGATGGGAGCCAGATTGCTTTTGTTTGGGATGGCCCCCAGCATGATAACGTCCACGTCTACGTGAAGATGATCGGCAGTGAAACCCTGCTGCCGGTGACCAGTGGCGCCGCCACCGAATCCAAACCGGCATGGTCACCGGATGGCCGGTCCCTCGCATTCCTGCGGACGTCCGGCGACCGGCGCGGCTGGTACCTGATTTCGGCGTTGGGAGGCGCAGAACGCAAGTTGACCGACGTTTCCCCGTATTTTGATCTGGGAGACGGAAACAGCCCCTATTATTCGCCGGACGGCAAGTACCTGGCAATTGTCGATAGGAATTCGCCAGCCGAGCCCGCCAGCATCTTTCGGCTTTCCGTGGCGGACACGGAGAGGCGGCAACTGACCTCGCCCCCGGCGGGCACCACGGGGGATTACTACCCGGCGTTTTCGCCGGACGGGAAGCAGTTGGCGTTCGCGCGAGCGGACAGTTTTTCGGCAACGGACCTTTACGTCCTGCCACTTTCCGGAAAGGGTGAGCCGCGCCGCCTCACTTTCGACGGGCTGACGATTGCGGGATTAACATGGACTCCCGATAGCCGGGAGATCATATTCTCATCGAGGCGAGGCGGCAGCGTCTACTCCTTGTGGCGCATCGCCGCAACGGGGGGCGTTCCGAAACAGGTCTCCGCGCTGGGCGAAGATTTGGTCAGCCCGGCGATGGCCCGCAACTCGAACCGTTTGGCGTACACCCGAGCGCTGGATGACATGAACATCTGGAGCATCGCCCTGGATGCCTCCGGGCGCGCGACGTCGCAGGCGCCTTTGATCACTTCCACATTCCGGGATTCCGATCCGGACTATTCGCCGGATGGGCGTAAGATCGCCTTCACCTCCGGCCGCGCGGGCGGTTTTGGCATCTGGGTTTCGAACAGCGACGGCAGCAATCCACAGCTTCTGTTCGATGGCGGGCCGTATGTCACCGGGAGTCCGCGCTGGTCTCCGAACGGGCGCCGGATTGCTTTCGATTCGCGGTCGAACGATCCTGCCAACGCCGGCAAACCGAACATCTGGGTGATCAGTGCGGAAGGGGGCCAGTTGCAGCGCTTGACCACGGACCCGGCGGGAGGTGTGGCGCCAAGCTGGTCGCAGGATGGACGGTGGGTCTACTTCGCCTCCGCCCGCAGCCGGAACCTGGAGGTCTGGAAGGTGCCGGCGGGCGGAGGGTCTGCCGTCGAGGTCACCAGGAAGGGTGGTTTTGAGGGATTCGAAACGGCCGATGGCCAGTACCTCTACTATCTGAAGGGCCGCGGGATTCCGGGCATCTGGCGGGTTCCCACGGCGGGCGGCGAAGAGGTTCCGGTGACGGATCGCGACCAGGCGGGGTTGTGGCGGTGTTGGCGACTGGCTGGCGGCGGGATCTACTTCGGGACTGCGGCGCCGCCGGAGGGCGCCCGACTCGAGTTTCTGGACCTGGCGACGGGACGCATCCGGGAGATTTTGCGGACTGGCAGAGCTCCCGATCTGACGATTCCGAGCCTGGCGGTTGCACCCGATGGACGGCACCTGCTCTACGCCCAGTACGACCGGAGCGGCAGCAACATCATGATGGTCGAGGACTTCCGGTAGCAATTCTTTCCGATTGGTGTTACACCGGTCACTACAGGTATGAAGCGCACTATTCCATCTGTCTGTTTCCTGCTGGCGGCGGCCGCCCGGCTCTGCTACGGGGCCGCGCCAAGCAGAATCACGTGGGGCGACCAGGGCAACGGTCGTTACCGCAACCCGATTCTCAAAGCGGATTACTCGGATCCGGACGTCATTCAGGTGGGCGGTGACTTTTACCTGGTGGCATCTGATTTTCACTTCGTGGGCATTCAAGTGCTCCATTCCATGGACCTGGTGAACTGGAAGGTGGTGGGGCAAGTCTTCCACCGCCTGGCCATGGATCCCAAATACGACCAGATGAAAGGCTATGCGGAAGGTACTTGGGCGCCTTCACTGCGCTATCACAACGGCGAGTTCTACCTCTACGTTTGCACGCCTAAGGACGGCCTCTTTATGTGGCACACCAAGGATCCGGCGGGAAGATGGTCGGACATGGTTACGGTGAAGGCGGTCCCCGGATGGGAGGACCCCTGTCCTTTTTGGGACGACGACGGGCAGACGTATCTGGTGCACGGCAAGGTGGGAGCGGGGCCGCTGATCCTGCACAAGATGAGCGCCGATGGAACGCACTTACTGGATGAGGGCGTGACCATCTACACCGGGCCGGTGGCGGAAGGTCCGAAGATGTTCAAGCGGAAGGGATATTACTACATTTCCCATCCCGAAGGAGGAGTTGGAACAGGTTGGCAGACGATGGAGCGTTCGACGAAGGCTTACGGGCCTTATGAACGCAAGATCGTGCTCTCGGACGGTCCCCATCAAGGCGGCATGGTGGAACTCGCCGGCGGCGAAGCGTGGTTCATCGGCTTCAAATCGACCGGCTGGCTGGGGCGTATCTGCTACCTGGAACCGGTCATGTGGGGCGACGACGGTTGGCCGGTATTCGGCGACCATGGTCGTCCGGTACAAGAATGGAAAAAGCCCGACGTGGGGCACGCATATCCGGCCAGCCGGCCGGAGACCAGCGACCAGTTCGGCGGGAAGAGCTTGAGCCCCATCTGGCAATGGAATCACAACCCGGTCAATGAAGCGTGGTCGCTGGACCAGCGCCGTGGTTTCTTGCGACTCAAAGCACTGCCCGCCGATGACGTGAATCACGCTCGCAACACGCTCACCCAAAAGTTGTGGGATGAGTACGGGACTATCGACATCAAGCTGGATCTCGCGGGGATGGCGGACGGCCAGCGAGCGGGGCTGACCTTCCTCAGCGGGACTACCTTCGACTGGGTGGCGGTGGAGAGAACGAACGGCATTTGCCGCGTGGCCTGGCAGGGCGGGGCGGGAGTGGAACTCAAGGCCAGCCGTGGGTTGTGGCTGCGGGGCGTGTACCGGCAGGACAAAGCGGAGCTCTGGTACAGCCTGGACGGAAAGAACTGGTCCGACAGCGGGCAGCGGGTCACGCTGAAATTCGCCTCCTGGAAAGGGGCGCGATTCGGGGTCTTTTGCTACGGGGCAAACGGCGGTTTCGTGGACCTTGACTACGTTCGTTACCGGTACGGATCATCCAGCGGGCAGGTGCGATGAAAGCTCGGGCGAATGGATGGTAGTGCCGGCTGGACTCGAACCAGCGACCCCTGCTTAGAAGGCCGCTGCTAGCCCTGAGCTACGGGCCCACACATAGACCCGCTGCCACCCATCAAGCTGAGGCTGGTGCGCGTGGTTGGTACGACCGTTGCAGTGGAAGTTTCCTCCTGGACCATCGATGAGGCGCCGGACCTCTCGGTCCTGATGGTCGCTGACCGACCGGCCTTTCGAGTCGATCGAGCCGGTGCTCGTAGTGTCGATCGACGTTGGAGAGACGTTGGGACGCCTTGGCTTCTGCGTAATGTAGATCGCTGCCTCGTCCGTTATGCCCTGCCACCACGGCCATATAGATAGCGATCAGTTGCCCAGTGTGGAGTTGTCTCGTAAAGAATCTCCCAGTTGGCGAGTCACGGGCCACTCAGAAACTGGCGCCACGGGGCAGATAAACGTTTATCGTAAAGTGACCCCGGGCCGCAAGATAAGCTCCCGCTCCAACTTCATCGCGCCGGAGCGTTTCCGATACAGCTCTAAGACTTTCGAGGAAGTAGCCTCAGTTGGGTGTCTGCGGCGGTTGGTAAACACTGTGGCCTCGGGGCGCGGTAAAGTCCCAAGCGAGCGCATCCGAACACGGCCGGTCGGGGACTCAAGTTCCGGATAGCGCGTGATCCATTCGCTACCCGCCCCTCCACGGGCAGGCCGGTTATTAACGGATGCCCACTCTGTCGCTACACGCCACTCAACTCGTGCTGGAGCCATGCTTTGGCGAACTGCCAGTCCCGCCTCACCGTTCGCGGAGAACTCCTCAACACTTCGGCGGTCTCATCCTCGCTCATACCCCCGAAATAACGCAACTCAACTACCTTAGCCTGGCGAGGCGCGATTCGGGAGAAGGCAGTGAGGGCGTCATCCAGCGCCAGGATGAAGGCATCGGGCTCGGGTGACAGCAGAGGTGCGTCGTCCACGTTGACTTTCACCACTTCACCGCCCCGCTTGTGGGTCCCCCGCGCGCGCGCCGCATCCACCAGGATGTTCCGCATGATCTGGGCGGAGATGGCAAAGAACTGCGCCCGGTGCTGCCAGTCCACGTTCTTCACGTCCACCAGCCGTAGGTAGGCCTCGTTCACCAGGGCGGTGGTCTGGAGCGTGTTGCCGGGGCGCTCGTTGCGCATGTAGCGCCGTGCGAGGCGGTGCAATTCGCCATATACCAAGGATGTCAAGCGGTCCAGCGCCGCCTGGTCGCCGCTGCTCCAAGCCTTTAACAAACCAGTGACTTCCGCCGATTTCGCCAGCTCCATGGCATTGCCCACAAAAAGCCTAACACGGCGATGGCCGCTTTCCCCA
>Ga0187865_1001564_pt1 | contig 25488 bp, 22 predicted proteins | sample June2016WEW_11_1_2_FD_132989 | JGI IMG/M metagenome (GOLD analysis project Ga0187865, IMG submission 132989) | Peatland microbial communities from SPRUCE experiment site at the Marcell Experimental Forest, Minnesota, USA - June2016WEW_11_100 | ecosystem: Environmental > Terrestrial > Soil >...
AATTCAACCCGCTCCTCGACGACCTTGCCCTCGACAATCCGGAAGATGTCCAGTGCGCTGGGTGTCAACTGCTTGCCGGTGGGTGCGAGGCCCATGAACTCCCCCCGATGGGTGCCCGTGCAACTCCAGCGGGTCACCACCTTGTCGCCCTCGGCTACCAAATCCTCAATCGTAAATCGGATGTCGGGAAAGGCGGCAAGCATTGAGGCCAAGAATTGTTTCAAAGCCTCACCTTTGATCTCCCCTGTTGCGGGGTTGTAGTACACGCAGTCCGCATAGAGCTCATCCAAGAGGGCCAGATTGTGCTTGTTCCAGCCCTCCTCAACCAGGCGTCGACATAGAGCTTTGTTTTCTTCTGACATAGGATTGTCCTCCTCATCTCAAAGAGTAACTACGTGCCACGAGACTTACTGTGGAGCCCCCAACTGCCGCCTCGGAACTCGGAGTTTTCGACCGGGCGGAAGAGGGTTCGCTGATTCATCCGTGAACCTTGTAGGCGTCACGTACATCTAATGGGCCGTCGTACCTGCCAGAGCCCGACAGCGCAGCCCGGGTCAATTGCACACTTCACCCGCGCCGACGCCAGCCAGCTTTTCCTGAAGGCGGTCGTAAGGAACTTCTGCGGCGGCCGCATCGCAAACTTCCTGCGTCGGCACTTCTATAGTGTCAGTGAGATGTACCGATACTACGCGCTGGAAACCACCAAGTCAAGCCAGTCCACCTAGGGGTGTCGTTAGCATGTGATCTGTCCGGTTCAATTAGCACGTAATCTGTCCGCTGAGGGGGCCTGGAGTTGAGGCATTCTGGAGGTAGGAGGCAGGATGCCAAAATACTCAGAGGTTGCCTGGGAGCGGGCGATGAAAGTGCAAGAGGTGATTTTGCGGGCGCTGGCGAAGAGGATCACGTGGTGCCAGGCGGCGGAGATTATCGGGATCTCGGACCGCAGCATGCGGCGCTGGCGGCAGCGCTACGAGGAGCACGGCTACGACGGGCTGTTCGACCGGCGGCGGGGGAAGCCGAGCCCGAAGCGGGTGGCGCTGGAGGAGGCGGAGGAAGTGCTGCGGCTGTACCAGGAGAAGTACGCGGACCTGAACGTGCGGCATCTTCACGAGAAGCTGCGGGAAGCGCACCAGATCGAGCTGAGCTACACGTAGGTGAAGCTAGCGCTGCAAGGGGCGGGGCTGGTGCAGAAGGGGCGGAAGCGGGGCGTGCACCGCAAGCGGCGCGAGCGCCGGCCGCGTCGCCGATGTGCACTACGGCTCGATTCAAGCGATGTCGGAGCGAGCCCGGTGGGTGGCCGGTGGCGCCGCACATCGGAGACATGATGCAGGTGCACCTGCAGCTTGCGCTGGCGCACCCGGCCTGCGTCGTTCTCGAGTACATCCCCTGGACGCTTGAGTGCTTCCAGGAGCCTGCCACGGTCGCCGGCGGACAGTTTCGCACCGCCGGAGCTGCCCGGCGCGGGAACGGAGCTGCGCACCGACGCCATCTCGCGGTTCGGAGTCCAGCTCCCATGCTGAGCTGGGTGGGAATCGTCGCCTAGTAGGGTCGGGAACTGGCGCGGTAGCTCCGAAATACCTCCGGAGCTCCGTTTCCAGCCCCCGCCACATCACACGTAGCGTGCGGATTTCCCGCCCCACGCGTTCCTTTATGCTTCACGAAAAGGGTTATGGAGCCTATCGGGTTGGAGGGGCGGTCCAGGATGGCGGTTATTTGCAATTTCAAATTGTCCTTCCGGCCAAGTCCTCAGCAACCTCGTTAGGCTCCCCATTTTGAACCACTCGGCGCGCTCTTGCACCCCCAACGACCAGCAGCTATTAACTGCTATTGAACGCATAGTTGTGTTACGGTTTACTAACTGGATGTATTTTATTACGGTAAAAGCATCCGCTCGGGCTTAGCAAGACTGTAACTGATTGGATCATAAGAGGTAATGGTACGCCTGGCAGGATTCGAACCTGCGACCTGTTGCTCCGGAGGCTACCTCAGTTGATCTATCTCGTTGATTTTGCGGCACGGTTGGCGACCCAAAAGCACGCAAAAGCACGTTCGGAACGCCCAAGTTGTACCGATTTTGTACTCGCGAAATTGTAGTGCAGCGTAACAGGTGTGCCCATGCTGACATCTTTAGACGTGGCTTCACACCTACCCTATTGCAATCCTCGTCGATGAGCCGGAGCATAGAGCCTGACGAGTTCAGGTAGCGGGACTCGTACTCTCAAATAGAATGGCGGCTAGAATGATTCTTGAGCCAAAGCCCGGGACATACGCGCTGATCCTTTCTTGTTCGACGAAGGTCCGTGTCCAGATCGGGCGCCTGGGAACAATGCGGCTGCAACCCGGTTACTACACCTATCTGGGGAGCGCTTTGGGTCCGGGTGGTCTGCATGCCCGGATCGCCCACCATCAGAAGCCGACCCTCCGGCCCCACTGGCACATCGACTACCTGCGAGCGCACACCCGGTTTCATTGTGTTTGGTTTATCTACGATGCGCGACGCCGCGAACACCAATGGGCCCGCGCGATGCACACAGTGAGGGGCGCGAGGGTCCCTCTCCTCGGGTTCGGAGCCTCAGACTGCGATTGTCGGTCTCATCTTTACTTCTTCATGCGTTGCCCAGCACGGATCAGCTTCCAACGAGGCCTGGGATCCTTGGTCAAACGACACCCTTCGGTGGAGCGGTTCTAGCCCGCCAAGTGGAGTCGAGTGCCCATTGGTCGATATCCCCCAAGTTGTCAATACGAGAGTTTGGTCGTGATCTAACAATAATCCCGAGTCCCCCAATGGCTTTCCTCCGCCGGTTGCGGATGGGAGTATAGTACCCGATGCACGATAAACTGGAAATGAGTTGGCCTTGGAGCTCACTCCGTGGACACTTTGGCTGAGGGAGCGAATCGGGTTCTTTGGGAGTGGCGTTTTCTCGAGTGAAGCGAGGGACTGCAAGGGGCTACCGAGATCCTAGCGATTGTTAAGATCCCTCTCGTAGCGAATGCGCATCCACTCTAGGTCGACCCTGGGATCGGCTTTCTCCGCACTTTGGAGGGCTTCAGCTTTATCAGCGGCTGTCCCTTGCCAGACCATCCATTCGTGTGCTCCCGGCCGGTCTTGAGCAGCCGGGCCCGAAACGGCTTCGATATCGCCGTTGATCAGCGCAATGACTTTCCAGTAGGCCATGTGGTAATCAATGTTCCTCACGATCTATTTTAACAGAGTCGGGAAGGGAATGCCCCGACGACGAAAGTTGGACGACGGATGAGTATGTCATTGGGAACATGAGCATGCGCGGGTGGATTTGAACGCGGACATGGAAGCGGACTTCTATGCGGACATGGGAGTCATTTAAAATATCATAAGACTATGGTATATATAGTGTTGGTATGGAGTATAAAGCGGACACAAAAACGGACACCTTAGCGGCAAAAGACTGCGGAGAATCAACGGCGCTCATGGAACCCTTGTTGATCGGGGATACCTCCCGTCACCGGGGCGCGCTCACCGACCTTGCGCTCGAACTGGCGCAGAAATCGGCAGGGTTCCGGCGGAGCCTGCCGGAGAGCCTGGTGACCTCGCTTGCCGATCTCGTGCGGGCAATGAATTGCTATTACAGCAACCTGATCGAAGGCCACGACACGCATCCTGTCGATATCGAGCGCGCCCTAAACAACGATTATAGCAGTGATGCCCGTAAGCGCGACCTGCAGCTCGAAGCGAAAGCGCATATCACCGTCCAGAAATGGATTGACGCAGGCGGCCTGAAAGGGCGTGCGGTGAGGAGTGATGGCATTCGTGAAATCCATCGTCGTTTCTGTGAGCTGCTGCCCGATGATCTGCTGTGGGTGGAAGATCCGGAGACGAAAGAGCGTGTAAAGGTCGTGCCCGGCGAATTGCGCCGGCGGGATGTGAAGGTCGGCACCCATATCCCGGTCAGTCCCGGCGCCCTGCCACGTTTCCTGGGACGTTTCGAGGAAGTCTACGGCCACCTGAGCAGGACGGGCTCGATTCTCGCCGCTGCGACAGCGCATCACCGCCTTTTGTGGATTCACCCGTTTCTTGACGGCAACGGACGCATTGCCCGCCTGATGTCTCATGCGATGCTGCTGGAAACGCTGGATACGGGAGTGGTCTGGTCGGTCGCGCGCGGCCAGGCGCGCAATGTCGAGGCGTACAAGAGGCACCTTGCCGATTGCGACGGACCCCGGCGGAACGATCTTGACGGCCGCGGGCAGCTCAGCGAGGAAGGGCTAGCCGAATTCGCGAGATTCTTTCTGAGTGTGTGCATCGATCAAGTCAAGTTCATGGAAAGCCTGGTCCAGCCGGACCGGCTGCGGGCGCGCATCATTCTGTGGGCGGAAGAAGAGGTCAGGCTCGGGGCTCTGCCGCCCAAATCGGGCCGCATTCTCGAAGCCGTGCTCTATCGCGGAGAACTGCCGCGCGCGGACGCCGCGGGCGCGGTGGGCGCGGGCGAGCGCCATGCGCGCCGCATCGTCTCGGCGCTGATGGAGCGGGGTGTGCTGACCGCCCACGGCGCGCGTGCGCCTGTTCGCCTGGTCTTCCCGGCGGCGCTGGCGTCGCGCTGGATGCCGGGATTGTTCCCCGAAAAGGTGAACATGCGTGAACAACCTGATCTGTAGTTTCCGGCGCCGGATGAGAGATATGTTTTTGACCGCAAAGTAGTCGTCTTCTGGGGGCAGGACGGAAAAAGCCGTGTGCGCTGCGAAATCAGCGAAGAGGCCCTGGACGACCAATTCGCCGGGGATGGCAAGGACAAGCTGGCGGTATTCAGAGCCAACGAGCAGGCCATTGAACAGGAAGCGCGTCGCAAATATCTTGCCGGCCGCAGGGAAGCGGACGGGTCTGTTCTCATCCGTTCCGAAGACCTATGAATGAGTAGGCTGTCTTGGTATGCACCGGAAATAGAAGTTGCAGGTGAAGGATGGTGGGGATTATCGCAGCTTGGTTGCTGCCGTCTCAGGCTGCCTCGCGATAATAGTAGTTCAACATTCCGCCCAGCCGCTGACGGCACTTGGTCGGTCCACGGCTACCGACGCCTGACTCATCCTCTATGGTCAGCCGGTTGCCCAGCCCTTGGTGGTTGCGCTCGCGAATGTTGGCGTCCCCGACGGGATTCGAACCCGTGTTACCGCCGTGAAAGTCCGGGGCCTTACTGGAATTCCATAGACTTAGAGGAACACGGACGCACTGGATGGCGTTCCAAGAGCAGCAGGAAACAACTTAATGTGTCCCCGCCTTATCCTCACTGGGAGACATACCTGCACTTCCCTGAGGGTGGGTGTCATCCCCAAGAATTTGGGTCAGGCCATAACGTAAGGGCTCCATTTCGGTCCGCTGAAAGACTATTCAATTTCTCCTCCCTGGTCTGCTTGGGGCTGGTGACCTCAACAGATTGAATGCAAGCAGGGTTCTTGGAAACGACAGGCCCTTTTTGCGGACCACAGGGCCCAGGCCCACACTGAAGTGATCGCCGATGGGGGGCGGGACGGTATCTCGCCGACGCCCCCTTAATCCAATGAACCTTCCAGGGGCGGACGCCGGCGGGCCTACGTCCCCGGAAAGTCCGCTCAGGCATCCTTATCGGTTCAGAATGTTTCTAAGCTGAATGTACGTCTCGGGCGGAAGGGGGGCGTAGCTCTACCCATCGTAAGGTCACACGCTTTGGTCTTTCTTGCGAGCACGCGGTGTTGTCAGGCGTTCATGAAAGTGGTACAGTTAAAATCACAACGCGTGATTCAATTAGAGCTGCGTCAATGGAGGCTGGATAGAATACAATAAATGGAGAGCCCTTTAGGGCCAAGGCCGGGCGCGTCGCTGCTTGGAAGCCAGCTGTTCTTCTGGTGCTTGCCAGCGTCGTCTCAGTGGGCTTTCTCGCCAAACATAGCTTTGGGCTGTCCCGCTCGAACCCGTCCAACTGGGTAACTCAAACCTGTAAGATGCGTGAGAGTCGGCGCGTTGCTTCACCCGACGCGGCGGCTCTTCGGGCGCCAGTCGCTATCCTCCATTGCGATCAACCTCGCCCGCGAATGATCTTGACCCGCGAGAGCGAGCAGCCGCCAACCCCGATCTCCGGTTTCTTCCGCCACGCAACGCTTCGAGCTCCTCCTACCGTCTAGTTTGTGCCCTCGACAACTTCTTAAGGTAGCCGAGGCAACTGGGTTTCGAATCCTCGCCAAGCTACCTCAAAAACATGAGCATTCAGTCTCGACGGCTCTCGCGCGGGACACAGCCCAAGGATCATAAGAGGAGGTCTTATGAAACGCGTACTGTTGCCGCCGTTCCTGCTCATGGTGGCGCTCGCATCGCCTGCCCTGGCCGGCACGAAGATCAAATTAGATGCTGTCCCAGCGGAGTACAGGCCTGACGTTGGCGCCGAGCGCATAATGCCCGTCTCCATGGAAAACTTCTATTTTGAGGTCAATCGAGAAACGTCTCGCGCTCGTGTCGTAGTCGAATACACGTTTCCGCACCAGGTGGGCTACTTATCCGATGGAGACCCTGGCCCACGACCGACCCTGGCTCAGCTTCCGGGACTGACCTACGGTCCCTCGGCGCACGCTGTAGTTTACGACGGGGACGGGAAGAGGACCGTTTGTGCGGTTGTTGAAGAGAGAAAAGGGCTCAGGGGGACACACCTCAACATAAAGAACACAGGCGCCTGCGTGGTTACGGCAACCTTCACTGAGCACTCTCGGGATGATGGTTGGAGCGTCCATCGTTTCCGTGCCATCGATACGTATTTCGAGGTGCATTGATGCCGCGGGGCGAAATCACCCGGAGGAACAGCATGTCATCCGAGCCAGTACTGACGGCGGAAGATTTGCAGGCGCTCCGTCGTCTCGATACTTGCCAAGTTGCCGACGCGATCGAAACCTTCGATGTGCGTCTGCGCAACGAGGGCTTTATGGACGCGAGCGTCCGCTGCATGCTTCCGGACCTTCCGCCCATGATGGGGTATGCGGTGACGGCCCGCATCAGGACTTCGGAGCCCCCGATGACAGGCAGGGATTACCCGGATCGCACAGATTGGTGGAATTATCTTCTCACCATTCCAGCCCCGCGCGTGGTCGTTTTGGAGGATTTGGACCGGCGTCCCGGGCTCGGGTCCTGCGCGGGCGAGGTTCATGCCCATATCTTCAAGGCGCTTGGATGCGTGGGATTAGTCACCAATGGCGCCGTTCGTGACCTGCTGGCCGCCGCCTCGATTGGTTTTTGCTTCTTCGCCGATCATGCTGCCGTGTCTCGTGTCTAGTTCCATATGCTCGAATTTGGTGTGCCGGTTGAGGTTGGCAACTTGCGCGTTCGGTCCGGCGACCTTCTGCACGGCGACCGTCACGGGGTGATCAACGTTCCGGTCTCGATCGCGAAAAAGATTCCTGCGGCCGCGGCGCGAGTCTTTAAGCTCGAACGCCGGGGGCTTGAGGTGGCAGACGCGCCGAATCCCTCCCTGCAACAGTTACGCGATGCAGTGCAAAAGTCCGTGCAAGAGCGATAGATTCCGCCCGAAATCACTCATGTCGAGGATCCAGAGTCCGAGGGCGAATGGAGTGTGACCATGTCCGATGTGAGATTCATCACGGAGATCCGCCCCTGGCAGTGGTTTCGAGGGTGGGGCCGGAAAGCAGCGGCGGCCATCGTCCTGATGGGCTTAGTGGCAACGGTGAACTGCTCACACGAAGGCGCCCGCCCTGCCGACGCTGCTGAGGCCGACAAAGTCGTGAACGTTGAAGTGAGCAAGGTCGTTCGCGCCGACCTCTCCGAGAGCCTGCGGATTGCGGCGGAATTCAGGCCATTTCAGGAAATTGAGGTCCATGCCAAGGTTCCTGGATATGTGAAGCACATTGATGTCGACGTAGGTGACCGGGTGAAGAAAGGACAGACACTCGCGGTGCTGGAAGTGCCGGAGCTTCAGGATAAACTGAATCAGGTAGCCGCGTCGAGGCGGCAGAGCGCGCAGGAGATGGACCGGGCCCAACATGAGCTGAAGCGCGCCGAAGCAGACTACATGGTTGCGCACCTGACTTATGCCCGCCTGGAGGGTGTTATGAAGACCCGTCCTGAGCTCATCGCCCAACAGGACGTGGACGATGCGGAGGGGAAAGATGAGGCAACCGAAGCCCAGGTGGAAGCAGCGAAGTCCGGCTTGGCTGCGGCGCAGGAGCACCTTCAGGAGGCTACGGCGAACCGCGAGAGGGTGCAGGCCCTGTTGGACTACACCCGAATCACGGCTCCTTTTGATGGAGTTGTCACCGCTCGACATGCGGATACAGGCGCCATGCTGGCAGCAGGCACATCCTCTGAGCAACAAGCGCTCCCCCTCGTCAAGCTCTCCCAGAACGGGCTGCTCCGACTCGGTATTCCGGTTCCGGAGGCTGACGTCCCGGCGGTGGGCTTGGGGAAGAAAGTCAGCGTGGAAGTGCCGGCTCTCCATAGGACTTTTGAAGGTACGGTCGCAAGATTCACCGACGAGGTGGACGCCGCCACCCGCACCATGATGACGGAGGTCGACGTGCCGAATCCCAACTTGGTGATCGTGCCGGGTATGTATGCATACGTTTCCTTTCCTGTCCTGGAGAAGAAAAACGCGCTGGCGGTTCCCGTACAGGCGGTTACGCGCGAGGGAAATAAGGCCGTGGCGTACCGCGTCTCGAGCGACGGGCGGATTGAGATCCTGCCGGTCTCCCTCGGCATTGAGACCCGCAACCAGATCGAGGTTGTCTCCGGGCTCTCGGAGGGCGAGCGGGTCGTGGTCGGCAATACCAGCCAGTTGCGGCAGGGTGAAGTCGTCGCGCCGAAAATGGTGGAATTGTCAGAGGTCGAGGGAGGCAACTAGTGTCACGTTTCGCTATTCGCAATCCTTATTTCATCATCGTTCTTTGTCTTTTCGTGGTGGTGATAGGCCTTACCAGCGTGGTCCGCATGCCGGTCGACTTGTTTCCGACTATCAACATCTCGCAGGTGGTGGTCGCCACGTTTTACAATGGCATGCCTCCCGAGGATATCGAGACCGAGATCACTGGCCGGTTTGAACGGTTCTTCACGTTGGGGGCCGGAATTGACCACATGGAGTCGCGCTCACTTCCTGGCGCGAGTGTCATCAAGGTCTACTTTCAACCTGGGACGAACGCCGATTCGGATGTGGACGAGATTTCGAATCTGGCTATGGCGGACCTTCGCCGCCTGCCGCCCGGAACGTTGCCGCCGGTAGTGATGAAATTTGACGCTTCCAGCCTCCCTGTATGCCTGATTACTCTGCAGGGCCAGCGGCTGACGGAAACTCAACTCCGCGACCTCGGCCAGTTCACCGTCCGCAACCAGATTGCAACAGCCCCTGGGGCTTCGGTCCCGCCTCCCTTCGGCGGCAAATACCGGCAGATTATGGTCTATGTTGATCCACTCAAGCTACAGTCCCACGGGCTCAGCGCGATGGATGTGGTTCGCGCCGTGAACAACGCCAACCTGATCTTGCCGGCCGGAGACGCTAAAATCGGACCCTACGATTACAACATTTATAGCAACAGCCAGATTGAGAGCGTGGCGGAAATCAACAATGTTCCCCTCAAGACAGTCGGCGATTCCTACGTGACCGTTGGAGACATCGGGTCCGCGCAGGATGCGCACTCGATCCAGACAAATATTGTCCGAGTGGACGGGCAGCGATCGGTCTACCTTCCCATCATGAAGCAGGGGGGCGATACCAACACCATCGCCGTCGTGGATGCCGTCAAGAAAGTGGTGTCTCACCTTTTCGACGTGCCCAAGCAACTCGTCACCAACGTTGTGTTTGATCAATCGGAATTTGTGAAAAAGGCCATCGGCACGCTCATCCACGAAGGCACCATTGGGCTGCTACTCACCGGCCTCATGGTACTCCTGTTCCTGGGCAGCCTGCGTGGTACGGCGGCCGTGTTCCTTTCAATTCCGCTCTCGGCGCTCGCCGCTATCATTGCCCTGTATTTCGGAGGCAGCACGATCAACAGCATGGTCCTGGCGGGCCTGGCCATCGTCTTCTCGCGCCTGATCGACAACTCAGTGATCGTGCTGGAGAACATTTTCCGACATATGGAGCTCGGCGAGCCCCCCGAAGTGGCGGCGGAAAAAGGCGGGCAGGAGGTGAGCTTAGCAGTACTGGCCGCTACCATCGCCAGCGCTGTCGTCTTCTTCCCCGTCACCTTCCTTTACGGGGTGAGCAGGTTCCTTTTCTCAGCCCTCGCCCTGGCCGTCGTTCTGGCCCTCTTCGCGTCCTACTTCATCGCCATGACCGTGGTCCCCCTGTTCTGCGCCAAGCTGATTAAGGGCGTTCAGCACGGGGCTGAACCCAAGGCTAGCTCCGAGGGCGCATCAGTCCCGGAGGGTGAGGCGCGCCCATCCTGGGGCGCCCGCTTTAACAACGCCTTCAATCACAAATTCCATCAAGGTCTGGACTGGTATGAAGCCAAAGTGGACCGATCCCTGCTCCGACCCTGGCTCGTCGTCGGCGGTACCCTGGCTGTCTTCCTCCTGAGTCTGCTCATCTTGCCGCTGCTTGGCGTTGCCTTTTTCCCACGCAGCGACGCCGGCCAGTTTGCGATCAGCCTCAAGGCGCCCTCCGGAACACGGATTGAGGAAACGGACAAGTTGGTGGCCAAGGTCGAAGACCTTGTCCGCCAGGTCGTCAAACGCGAAGACCTTAAATTAATCGTCTCGAACATCGGCGTCATACCCGGCTTCTCGTCCATCTACACCAGTAATTCGGGCCCCCACACCGCTACTATCCAGGTCGCCCTGACGGAAGGCCATCGAATAGGCAGTTACGAGTATATGGACCGGGTTCGTGATCGCCTCGCGTCGGACCTGCCCCAGGTCAGCGCCTTCATCCAGGCCGGCGGGCTGCAGGATGCGGTTTTGAACCAGGGCCTTCCTGCTCCCATCGATCTACAAGTGAGCGGTCAGGACCTGAAGTCTACCTATCATGTCGCAACCGACCTGGCGCGCAGGATCCGCAACTTGCGCGGAGTGAGTGATGTCTACATCCCGCAGGATATCGATTACCCGGCCCTGCGACTCCAGGTTGACCGGGTCCATGCAGGGGAACTGGGTCTCAACCAGAGGGAAGTAGTGGACAACGTCATTACGGCGCTGACCTCAAATCAGATGATCGCACCGGGCTACTGGATTGACCCTCGCACGGGCAATGACTACTTCCTTACGGTGCAATATCCGGAAAGCGATATCAACAGCCTGTCCTCCCTGAAGGGAATTCCCATCCGTTCGGCTTCATCGAAAGAGCCAGCGTTTCTCGATCAGGTGGTCAAGGTCTCTAACTTCAAAGCGCCGACGGAAGTGGACCATTATCAAATCCAGAGAGTCATCGACGTTTACGTCAGCCCAGCTACTGAAGACTTGGGCCGGGTGGCCAATGACGTGGACAAGGTCGCGGCCCAAACGCACCTCCCCGAGGGCGTTGGCCTGGTGATGCGCGGTATGGTTGAAGGCATGCGTCAGTCTTTCCGCAGCTTTGGTTTCGGCTTGCTGCTGGCCTTGGCCCTGCTCTACCTGGTTTTAGTGGCTCAGTTCCGCTCCTTTGTTGACCCATTCTTGATTCTGCTCGCCGTCCCGACCGGACTGACCGGTGTCCTCCTGCTCCTCTGGCTCACCGGAACCACCCTGAACGTGATGTCGCTGATGGGTGTGGTCATGATGGTGGGCATCGTGACCTCGAACAGCATCTTGATTGTCGAATTTGCTCATCACCTGGAGACTGAGATGTCCGTCCGCAACGCGGTGGTCACGAGTTGCCGCATCCGCCTGCGACCGATTTTGATGACCTCACTCGCCACGGTCTTTGGCTTGATCCCCATGGCTCTGAAACTCGAAACCGGAAGCGAAGCCTATGCCTCGCTGGGGCGCGCGATTATCGGCGGCCTGATCGTCTCCGTGGCGATTGCCGTATTCATTGTGCCGGCCGCGTACCTCCTCGTGTACCGCAATGGAACGGGTCAGAGCGGGTCGCCCGCCCGGCCCCGGGAGGTGCAATGACGAAACGAATCCTCAAGATTGTTCTGATAGTGGTTCTGGGTTGTGGTGCGCAGTTCAGCTTCGGGCAGACGCCCCAGAAACAGGTGCCCCAGAGCCTAAGTCTCAAAGAAGCGGAAGCCATGGCGCTCAAGAACCACCCCCTGCTCCAAGCCTCCCAGTTAAGTGCGCTCGCCGCTCGACAAGTTGTAACTGAGGTCAAGTCCGCTTATTTCCCGGCCGCCACGGGCAGCTTGACCGCGGCTGGGGCCTTGCCCAACTGCCGCATCACCGCGGGCTTCCTCAACAATCCGATCATTTTGAACCGTTATGCAAACGGTGTGGAGGTCAACCAGCTCATCACCGACTTCGGGCACACCTCTAATCTCGTGGCCTCAGCTCGGCTGGGGGCGTCCGCCGCCACCCAAAGCGCCCAGCAAACCGAGCAGGACGTGCTGCTCGCCGTCAATCGAGCCTACTACGGCGTGTTGCGCGCCGAGGCCGTACTCAAGGTTGCTGAGGAAACGGTCAGGCAGCGTCAACTGGTTGCGGATCAAGTGACCGAACTCGCCAACAGTAAACTTCGGTCGGGTCTAGACGTGAGCTTTGCGAATGTGAACCTGGCGCAGGCGCAGTTGCTGCTCGTGCAAGCGCAAGACGACGAGAAGGCGGCTTACGCGGAACTGGCGAATGCGCTCGGCCTCGCCACTCAGCAGCCCTTCGAGCTTGTGGAGGAGCCCATGCCCTCCGCACCGCCAGTTGACCCGACCGACTTGGTTGCTCAAGCCCTGCAGAACCGGCCGGACCTTGCAAGCGCACGCTTCACCCATGACGCGGCCGTACGGGTTGCCCGCGCGGAACGGGATTTGTGGATGCCCACCATTACCGCCGTCGGGGCGGCTGGCCTCACCCCGGCTTACCAGGTGCCACTCTCCGACCGCTATGCGGCAGCTGGTATCAATGTGAACATTCCGATCTTCAACGGGTTTCTCTTCTCGGCCCATCACCAGGAGGCGACCCTGCGCGCCAGGGCCGCAGACCAGGACATGCGCGACCTTGCAGACCGGATTGCACGCGATGTGCGGACCGCTTGGCTCAACGCCCGCACGGCGTACCAGCGGCTCGACGTCACCGCGCAGTTGCTCAGCCAGGCCACCCTGGCACTCGATCTTGCGCAAGGCCGTTACAAACTGGGGCTCAGCTCGATTGTGGAGTTGTCACAAGCGCAACTGAATCTGACTCAGGCCCAGATCGCCAACACCAGCGCCAAATACGATTATCAGGCCCAGATCGCGAATTTGAATTACCAGGTTGGGGCGTTGCATTGAGATGACGAAACGCTTCCGGAGGCGGTTGGCCACAGTTTGAAAAACAACTGCTCTCCAATCTTCCCCATGACGAACGCCTGGTGAATCTATCCCTCCTTCCTACATGTGGAACAAAGTTCTTCCAATACGCAGGATTGGGAAAAGCTCCATTCAGAAGATTTCACAGCAGATGAAAAAGAGAAAATCGTCAGTTCTCTAAAGAGGGAGCTCGGAATAGCGGGCTTCAAGATCGAAAATATCTGGGGAGAGGTCATTGAAGACCGGGGAAGCCAGATAACATTTTCCGCATTAGGTCAGCAGGCCCCCTTGGAAGAAAAGGACAAATGGGACTCTAATTTCACCAAGCGGAAGAAGATCAAAGCAATCCTTGACACTCTTATTCCCGTTTTTTCTGCCCGCATAGGTGGCGCGACATCCATTGATGTCACCAAACCTGGCACCAAACCTGGCATTGACAAAGCCTATGGAACCGGCGTAAACCGCGCAAGTGCCAGAGAGGATGTACACTATGCGAACGACCCCGAGTAAATCCGAGGCCGGGCCGGTACCCTCGAAGCCAGCAAACGCCACGCCCCCTGGCATCGCCTCCGCGTCGGTTCCCGACACGCTCGCGGTGCTCAAAGTTAATCCCGAGACCGGGCTTACGCGTGCAGAAGTGGACACCCGCCGGAAGGAACACGGCTACAACGAAGTGGCCGAAAAGAAAGGGCACCCGGCCATCAAATTCCTCCGGAAATTCTGGGGAATCTCGGCGTGGATGCTCGAACTGATCATGGTTCTGTCAGCCGTGCTCGGGAAATATTCGGACCTCGTCGTCGTGGGCGCGCTGCTGGTTATCAACGCTGTCTTGAGCTTTATGCAGGAGCGCCGGGCCGCCGGTGTCGTTGAGGCACTGCGGCGACGGTTGCAGGTCAACGCGCGCGTCCGGCGCGAGTCGATCTGGCTGGTCATTCCCGCCCGGGAGCTGGTCCCCGGCGACATCGTTCGCGTGCGCCCCGGCGACATCATCCCGGCGGACGTGAAACTCCTCACAGGAGCGTTGACCGTGGACCAGTCGGCGCTCACCGGCGAATCGAAGGACGTGGACAAGGCGCCCGGCGGAGTGCTCTCGTCGGGGTCTGTCGTCCGCCGGGGTGAAGGCAACGGCGTGGTGATGCTGACCGGGGCGAAGACGTACTTTGGCCGCACCACAGAACTCGTTCAAAAAGCGCGCCCGAAGCTTCACATCGAAGCGGTCGTGGCGAAGGTCGTCCGCTGGCTCTTTGTCATCGTCGGCGCTCTGCTTTGCGTGGTGGTCGTGCTGTCGCTGATCCGCGGCGCGCCGCTCATCGAAATGGTCCCGCTCATGCTCGTCCTGTTGATGAGCGCGGTGCCGGTGGCCCTCCCCGTCATGTTCACTGTGAGCATGGCCGTCGGGTCGAAGGAGCTGGCGCAGCGCGGCGTGCTGGTGACGCGCCTCAGCGCCGCGGAGGATGCCGCAACGATGGACGTGCTCTGCGTGGACAAGACCGGCACGATCACGATAAACCAACTGGCCGTCACCGGCGTGATCCCGCTGGAGCACGCGTCGGAATCCGACGTACTGTTCGCCGGCGCACTCGCGTCGCAGGAAGCCAACCAGGATCCGATTGACCTCGCGTTCCTAGCCGTGGCAAAGGAGCGGCACATCTTCGACAACCTGCACAAGGTCGCGCCCCTCTCGTTCGCGCCGTTTGATGCGAAAAACCGGCGGACGGAAGCCGTGGTCGAACAGAACGGGCAGCGACTGCACGTGATGAAAGGCGCCGTGCGAACCGTCGCCCAGGCCTGCGGACTCCAGCCCCCGGCGATCGAGGCGTTGGAGGCGCGCGTCAGCGCCTCGGCCTCGAAGGGCTATCGGACGCTGGCGGTGGCACGCGGCCCCGAGACGGGCACCCCCGCATTGGTCGGATTGGTGACGCTATATGATCCGCCCCGACCGGATGCCAAGCAACTTATCGCTGAACTCCGGGACTTGGGCGTTCCCGTAAAGATGCTTACCGGCGACGCACTGCCGGTGGCGTGTGAGATCGGCCAAGGAGTCGGGTTGCCCAAAATCCGGCGCGTGGCGGATCTGAAGGCGGCGGGCGCTCAGGCCGGCAACGAGGCGGTTGACTTGTTGGCGGGCGCCGATGGTTTCGCCGAGGTGTATCCGGAAGACAAATACATCGTGGTGCAGCACCTGCAGGCCGCGGGGCACGTGACCGGCATGACTGGCGACGGGGTCAACGATGCGCCCGCGCTCCGCCAGGCCGAGGTGGGAATCGCCGTCAGCACCGCGACCGACGTGGCCAAGGGCGCCGCGAGCGTTGTCCTGACCGAACCTGGGCTGACGAACATCGTGGCCTTGGTAGAGCAGGGGCGGACGATCTACCAGCGCATTCTGACCTGGGTCATCAACAAGATCAGCCGGACGATCCTGAAGGCGGCCTTTGTGGCCATCGCGTTCGTGGTGACCGGCAAGTTCGTTGTCTCCGCCTTTGCGATGCTGCTGCTGGTCTTCATGACAGACTTCGCGAAGATCTCCCTAGCTACCGACAACGTTCGGCCATCCAAGAAACCGGAAACATGGAACATCGGAGGCTTCATCACCGTGTCCGTGGTGCTTGGTGTCGCGATGGTTGCTGAAACGCTCCTCCTTTTGTGGATCGGCTGGTCGCATTTCGGTTTGGCGACCAACAACAATGCCCTCGACACCTTCAGCTTCCTGATGCTGCTCTACTTTGCCGTGTTCTCCGTGGTGTCCGCGCGCGAGCGCCGCTGGTTCTGGGCGACGATGCCCAGCAAGACCTTCCTGTCAGCCCTCGCGGCGGATTCGCTCACGGGCACCGTCCTGACGTTCGTCGGTCTCCCGGGACTCATGCCATTGCCTTGATGGCAGACGCTCGCGATTTTCGCGTATGCGATGGTCTCGTGCCTGGTCGTCAACGAACGCCGTGAAGGTCGCGATGATCAAATGGCGAGTTCTTAACGCCGTGGCCAAGAAACCGGTTGATGTGACGCCGCAGACCGCCAAGCGTGCCTATGAACTGTACGAGCAGCGAGGCCGCCAAGACGGTCGAGCAGTTCAGGACTGGGGGCAGGCGGAGCGGGAGATTCGGAAAGATGAACCCCATAAATGAACCGACGCGAACAGCGCGGCGGGCATTGCCGAAAGGATGAAGATGAAAATCAATTCCAAGGATTTCCGTGTGTGGCCCGGAGAAGAGGTCAAACTCCGAGAGTGGCCGACGATTGTGAAGCCCTTTTGCAAGTCGAAGAAGCGGTATCAAAAACTCCTGGGAGAACACGTTGAGGAGTTGAGCTCGTTGCAACAGCTTCACTACGCGTCCAACCGCTATGCGTTGATGCTGATTTTTCAGGGGATGGACGCCGTCGGCAAGGACGGCGCCATCAGGCACGTCATGTCCGGGGTCAATCCGCAAGGCTGCCAGGTTTGCAGTTTCAAACAGCCGAGCGCCGACGAGCTGGAACATGATTTTCTCTGGCGCACGACGCGCCGGTTTCCCGAACACGGGCAGATCGGCATATTCAATCGTTCCTATTACGAGGAAGTGCTGATCGTTCGGGTGCATCCGGAGATTCTCCGTAGCGAGGGACTTGCGGAAGAGTTGCGCGACGAGAAGACCATCTGGGAGGAGCGGTATCGCTCCATCGTGGACCTAGAGAGCCACCTTTATCGTAACGGAACGCGGACTATCAAAGTGTTCCTCCACCTTTCGCAGGAAGAACAGCGAAAGCGATTCCTCGAGCGCATTGATGAACCGGACAAGAACTGGAAATTCAACCTCTCGGACATTCACGAGAGGAAATACTGGAAGCATTACACGAAGGCCTATGAAGCTTGCCTAAACGCGACAAGCACCCGTCACGCGCCCTGGTACGTCGTTCCCGCCGATGATAAGATGAATGCCCGGTTGATTGTTTCCTAAATTGTCCTTGATGCGCTCAATGAACTTAAGATGGTGTATGAAGATTCGACTCTTCTTCAAGCATACGATATCTCCGCGTGTGGAAAGCGTCGCCATGCCTTACCCGAGAAACCAATCCTGCCTCATGGCCCTTCCACCTTTAGCCCTGCGAGGGCTCGAGACCTCCTGCGTCCATCTCATTTCCACTCACCCAGGAGATGTTCCCGTCCACAGCCGTTTCTTTCCGCTTCCAGAGTGGCGTGGGTAATACCCCGCCTTTCCCGCAGAAAACTGCGGAGTTCGGCGGGTACCGCTTCTACCTCGACCAAGTTCATGCCGCCCACCTTCATATGCGCGGTCAGGACGCGCTGGCCTGGTCCCACCTCCCAGACGTGCAGATGGTGCAGGCGAATGTTGTCAAACTTCCCCGCGATCTCGCCAGCAATGTCATCGACATGAACTCCGGGAGGAGCCGCTTCGAGAAGGGTGTGCAAGGACTCCCATGCGATTGATATAGAGCTCCGCAGTACCACAATGCCGATCAAAATCGCCGCCGCAGTGTCGACGTAGCTTCCCAATGGCGTTCGGGCGAAGAGCGCCGCGACGAGCACCGCCAGCGAAGCCAACGCGTCCTGCGCCAGGTGCAGGAAAGCGCTTCTGACATTGATGTCGTCATGGCGATGTGTCCGCAACAGAAGCACTGAGGCCACGTTGGCCGCAACAGCAACAGCCGCGCCAATCAGCATCACGGGGGCGCGCACCCAGGCTGGATGGAGAAGGCGGCTCATCGCCTCGCGTCCAATCAAGGCAGAGATCGCGATCAACCCGGCGGCATTCAAGAGAGCCGCGACGACTTCGGCGCGCTTCAGGCCGTACGTATGCCGTGGCGTTGGCGCCCGCCGGCCCAACCGCCGTGCAAAGATCGCGAGGCCCAACGCCCCTGCATCCGTCAGGTTGTGCGCGGCGTCCGCCAGCAGTGCCAAGCTTCCGGCCCATATCCCGCCAACGAACTCCACAATCGTGATGCCGACGTTGAGAGCCACACTGGCCCACAGTCGCCGGTCCAGGGCACTGGTCTCAGTTCTCTGATGATCCTCCGTCATTGAAGAACCTCCGCCGGGATTGCGTACGGCACTTTGCGAGATGTGAGGTGGAGAGTGATTATCACGTTTGGGGACACCAGTCTCGCATCGAGCGCCGTCCTTGGCACTGCTAGCGCCTTTCGAAGAACAGGAAGTACTGATAGGGCAATGTATCCAGCTGCTTGCTCAGGGCGAAGCCCGCCTTCTGAAATTCCGCAATGACATCCTGGTCGGAGAGCTTCATCGGCACCGGAGGGCCGAGGGGGAGAGGTTTCTTGTAGAAATCAATGACCACAATACGCCCGCTTGGCTTCAATACCTTTGCGAGTTTCTCATAGTAGGCCGAACGGTTCTCTATGTGGTGCAGCACATCGCAGAAGAAGACCATGTCAATCGACTGCTGCGGCAGATGCGGGTCATCTGGAGCGGCAACAATCGTTTCCAGATTCGCGGGCGCTTTGCTGCGCGCCATCGCCAGCAGCTTCTCATCAATATCGACCGCATAGACCCTGCGTGCGTGAAGCGCGAAGCGGCGAGCGAAATAGCCGCTGCCCGCTCCAATGTCAGCAACGGTGTCTGTCGGTTTGAGATCCAGCGCCATAACGACGGCGTTCGGTTTCTGCCATGCATCTCGTGAAGGATCCTCCAGCACCCTCGCGTACTCATCTGACGACAACGGCGGGTGATGCTGATTGGGCACTTGTCCCAGTGCCACTGCCGCAAAAGCGAACATCCATGCGTAGAGTTTCATAGTCCCTCTGGCGTCAAAGAATATGGACGTCACCCGCGTCCCGCGCCAAGGCTTAAAACGGCCCTCGGTCGTCGCCAATCGACCCTGTCACAGCCTGCGCCATGTTCCGTGTCTCCATAGAGATTCGTGGGAATTGAGCAACCGGGCGGGGGCGGGTGCCCGGAGCAGATCCACTCCTCCCGCTGGCTGCCTTCTTCCGTTACCTCCAATGCTCTGAACACCTGTCGCGCGGCATCGAGCGCTGTCGGAGAAAACACCCGATGTTCACCAAGTTCCCCGTCTCACTCCTACAAACCAAGATGGTCCCATACGTGCCGAATATCCTCAGCCGCGGGGCTTCAATTTCCACCACGGCCCGCTCTCGTCGCGCGTGACGAGCACCAGGCGCCGGCCGGCGGGCAGGGAAGTGGAGTTCTCTTCATCAACGGCCATCTGGGCGGCGCGGGCGAGCGCCTCACCCTCGGGTTGGCGTGGGCCGGCCAGCGGTGCGAGCAAGCCGAGGCGGATGTCCGTGCCGGCCAGATCGTGTCCGGCATCGCGTCCCGGGCCGTTGTAGTTGACTGCGTCGCGGTTGAGGGCGGCGTAAGGGGCGGCGAGCGGCGCCTGCGCGAAGCACAGGACAGCGAAGAGACTCAGCAGGTAGAGGGAGAAGGCAAAAGGCAAAAGGCAAAAGGCAAAAGGCAAGAGTGGCTGGCTTTGCCTTTTGACTTGCTCTTTCTGATGCTGGGAATCACAACTAATTCGAATCATTGCGTCCTGCACTTTTGACTTTTGCCTTTTGCGCTTTGCCTTTTGACTTGCTCTTCCTGTTACTTCCCGCCGCTATGGGCGACGCCTTCGTGTCCGCTCTGGCGAGGCGCCAGCCAGTATTCGAACTTACCGTCCTTGACGCGTGCCAAGTTGACGGGCGCGATGTTGTTGAGCGTGTGGTCGAAGTAGTCCGTGCCGGTCACGCCCTGGTAGGTTTTCATCTGGTAGTCGCGCAGCGCATCCATGATCCGCCCGCGGTTGAGGCCGGCCTTTTCGATGGCGGCAATCAGGATGTTCATACCATCGTAGGCATAAGCAGCATAGTCGATGGGCTCCTCGTGGAACTTTTGGAGGTAGGCCTCGCGGAAAGCCTGCCACCTTGGATCCTGCCGGGTGGGGTCGAGCGCGGAAGTCAGGACGACGCCCTCGGCGGCCGGCCCAGCGATCTGCAGGAACTGAGGATAAGCAATTCGGCTGCTGCCAAACACTGGCTGTTTCATGCCCATCTCGCGCATCTGTTTCAGGATCAGGCCGGCTTCCGCTGCCTCTCCCCAGAGGACCACGCCTTCAACCTTGGCGTCGCGCAACATGCGGAGCTGGTTCGCGAAATCCTTGTCGCCGCGCTCGAACTTCACTTCCAATATCGGCTGGCGCCCCATGCGGCGCGCCTCGTCGTTGAACTCTCCGACGCCGATGCGCGCGTAGCGCGTCTGGGTGCGCAACACGCCGATGCGTTTCAACTTGAGGGTTTTGAAAACATAGTCGGCCAGCGTGTAACCCTGCTGGCGATCATCCGGAAAGTTATGCAGCAGCCACTGGATGCGCGTTTCGGTGACAGTGCGGTCCGTAGTGCCGATGTCCACCATGGGCACTTCCAGCTTAAGTGTGGTTCGCAGCACGATATGGCAGTTCTGGCCATCGATGCACCCCACCATGCCCCAGCAGTTCTCATCGAAGAGCATTTTCACCAGCTCAGTCGAGGAAGCTCCCCACAAAGCCGACTCGTTGTGAAGCTTGAGTGCATACGGCTTGCCTTTGTATCCGCCCCGCACGTTCGCTTGCTCGATGGCGAGCTCGGCGCCGTGCAACGCGGGAATGCCGAAGATGGATTCGGGGTTGTTCTCGACCGGGCTGAAAAATCCGATGGCAATCTTGCTCAGCTTGGCCGGATCGCCATCGGGCCGCTGGTCCGCTGCGCCGTGATACTGGAGGGTGTCTTCGCGTACGAACCAGTCGTAATAGGGCTTGGTGAAGCGGCGGTAGGGCACCGCCTCATCCGGCATGTTGGCGTAGCGGCCCTCTGGCTTCACCGTTTCATCCCGCTTGACGACGGCGTCTTTGGGAGTCTCGTCGGGATCTTTATACTGTGGGGCGGCTACAGCCAGCGTGGCCAGCAGCATCAGAAGGATCAAGCCAAGGCATGTGTTTTTCATGGAATCTCCCAAAAACTGTCAACCTGAGCGAAATACCGAGGTCCTTCGCTGCGCTCAGGATGACAGCGAAGGACCTCAGACTGCCGCCTGGTTCACCAGCAGGCGCTCATGGTGACTTCGGGCAAACTTCACGATACGCGCCAGGGTTTCGCCGTTAATGGCCTGGTCAGCGTCGCAGCGCGGCCGTCCGGAGGCGAAGTCGGCGACCTCAATCATCAGGCCGTGGCTGCCGAATTCCAGCGCCGCGCGGCTGGCGGGTTCGACCATGGAGGCGACACCCGTGGCGTGGCTGGGATCGACGATGACGGGCAGGAAGGTGTTGGCCTGCACCGCGGGGATGACGTTCAAGTCCAGCACAAAGCGCGAATACTCCCCGGCCGGAAACGCCTTGATGCCGCGCTCGCAGAGCACGATATTGAGGTTGCCCTGCTTGGCGATGTACTCCGCGGCGCCCAGCCACTCGCAGAGGCTGGCCGCCATGCCGCGTTTCAGCAGCACGGGCTTGCCGGCGCGCCCCACTTCCGCCAGTAGGGTATAGTTCTGCATGTTGCGGGAGCCGATTTGCAGCATGTCGGCGTACTCGGCCACCTGCTCCACCAGCCGGGTGTCCATGACTTCCGTGACAATGGGCAGGCCGGTTTGCTCGCGTGCGATGCGCAGGATGCAGAGGCCTTCCATGCCCATGCCCTGGAAATCGTGGGGCGAAGTACGGGGCTTGTAGGCGCCGCCCCGCAGCATGTCGCCGCCGGCACGCTCGACGGCGCGCGCCACGGCCAGCGTCTGGTCGTGGCTTTCCACGGCGCAGGGCCCGGCGATCACCACCGGGCGGCCGTCGCCGAAGCGCACTCTACCCACTTCCACCACGCGGGTCCGGTCCTCGCCGTATTGCGGGTTAGTCTGGCGGCTGAGGAGCGGACTGATGTGCGGTAAATCATCCGGGGTGAGCTGTCCTGAGATTCTCATGGCCATACTCCCTGTCGCTGGTCCGAAGTCCGAGGTCCGGTGTCCGTTGTCGGAGGCTTCGGACTTCGGACATTGGACTAAGGACATTCCTTTCCGTTCTTGCCGGCGTTGCGGTCCGACTCGAAGATCGCCATCGCCTCGATTTCGACCAGCAGTTCCGGGCGGCACAGAATCGCCTGGATGCCGGTGGAGGCGGGCAGCGGTTTGAGGCCCTGCTCCTGGAAGAACTGCGTCCGGATCTCGTTAAAGGCTTCATAGTCGCGCTCGATGTCGCGCAGGTAGCAGGTGGTGCGGACGATATCTTTCCACGTGGCGCCCTCGGCCTCCAGCAACTTGGTGATGTTCTGGTACGTCCGCCAGGTCTGGGCACGAAAGTCGCCCACGTGAATGCTTCTTCCCTGGTCATCCACGCTGGCCGTGCCCGAGATCAGCAGGATCGTAATGCCTTTGATATCCAGCCGTAGCCCGCGAGAGAATGACGAAGGCTTGGCGTAGTCAGGGGCTTCATTCAAGGCCTCCGGCGCACTAATGGCCTTCTTGGGGATGGCCTGGTGCGAGGTCTCCGGTGCTACGAGGGTTTCTGGTGTGGGCATAAAGTTGAGCCTCCTTCTGAGGTTCACGAATTCCGTGGCTCAGCCCTTGGGCTGTGGCCACCCAAATGTCTTCACCCTGAAAGTCCAGGTTCAGGATGTAGTTGTGTGCGAGGGCGGTAGGGGTAAAGAGTTTCTGCTTGGTGCGATCCGGCCAGGTTATTTCAATTTCACCCTGGCTTTTCTGCTTGCCGGGCCAGTAACTGACCCAGGTGTTGGTGGAGTAATCGAGCATGCTGAGCCCCTTGTCGGTGCAGGCCCAGACCTCGTTGCGACGCGACTTGGGAGCGTTGATGAAGTCCGAGGCGAGGCCGCTGTCCATCGTCAGGTAGTTGTGCCAGTTGCGGCCGTCATAACCACTCAAGCCGAAATAGGTGGAGGCCCAGACCATCTGGGTGTCGGGATTCCAGGTGACGTTGGAGACAATGATGTGAATCAGTCCCTGGTTGCGGAAGAGCACCGTTTCCATCTCCTCGTCCGGGTCGGTGTAGGGCTTCCAGTAGTTGCCGGCCACATCGTACTCGAGCAGTCCGCCGCCCCAGATCGCGAAGTACATTTTGTTTCCGGCCGGAGCGACGCCGTAAGCCCAGGGCTCGTGAAAGGGCGCGTTCTTCTCGCTCCAGTTGGTCCACTCGCCGCTATAGGTGTTGTAGCGGCTGACGCCGGCGGTGGTGGTCACCCAGACGTACTGGTCCACCACGGCAATGCCGTAACAGATATCATTCAGCAGGCCACTGGTCAGGTTGGTGAAATTCTCAAAGTGGCCGCCGGAGAAGTGGCTGACGCCGCCGAAGGTCGCGATCCAAAGGTCGCCGGTGTTCTTGTCCACGGCCACGCCCATCACCGCGCGGTGTGCCAGGCCGTCCTCAGGTTTGTAGACCTTCACCACTTTGCCGTTTTCGATGAGGGCCAGGCCGTCTTCAGTGCCCGCCCACACGCGGTTGCCGTCCACGGCGACGCAGAAGACCTTGGCATCGGGCATGCCCGTCGCGGTGGTGTAATTTTCCCAGCGCGTAATGAGGTGCGGCCGCTCCACAGCGAAAGAGAAGGTTGCCGGGAAAATCAAAAGGCACAACGCAAAAGGCAAAAGGCAAAAGTAGGAACACAAAAACCACCTTCGCGAAGCATGGCAGTCTTTGCCCCGGCTTTGCCTTTTGACTTGTTTTTCGCGACGCGGTGAACCGAGATTAATTTGAATCATTGCCGTCCGTCCTGTACTTTTGCCTTTTGACTTTTGCGCTTTGCCTTTTGACGTGTTCATTGCCATTTCTACAACGTCTTCAAGTACTCTATAAGGTCGTTCAACTGCTCCTTGCCCATGTCTGAGGTAATGCCGTGCGTATCGTAGTTGTTGAACACTGTCCAGATTTCCTCGAGCGTCAGCGCCTCGCCGTTGTGCAGGTAGGGCGCGTCTTCGTAGACGCGCTCGAGCTGCGGGGTGTCGAGCAATCCGCTGGTGTCATACTTGGTGGCGGAGCGCACCTCGGTGCTGATCCGGTTGGTGTAATGCGTCTCCGCCGGGTGGCACACATAGCAGCGGTTCTGGATGGGAATGGCTCGGCCGTCATTGGTGTGGTCGCGGTAAAAGATGGCTTTGCCGCGCTCCTGCGCCTCGGTCAACTGCCCGTCGGGCCCAAGGTGCCGGTTGGGCGCCAAGGGAATGTTGTTGATATAAGTGACCAGAGCCTCCAGTTCCGGGGTGTTGAATCCCTCCGAGCGGAACAGAAACTTGGCGATGCGCGGGCCGCACTGCGTGGCGAGATCGGGATTGTGACCGTTCCACTTGTAAGGCGCCGTCTCGCGAATTCCGCGTAGCGTGCGGTTGGCCACGCGGTCGCGTCCCAGTTGGGGCGTCTCGAGATTCCACGCCAGGCCGTCCAGGTGCGAGTTCGGATGGCAGGTGCCGCAGGCAAACTGGCCCTGGAAGCAATACTTCGCGGAAAAGAACAATTGCTCGCCGCGCCGCATCGGCGTGAGGGACCTCGGTCCCCCCAGATCGATTGTGGATGCGACCTGCAAGCGCGCCAGATCCACAACCGTCAGGGAATCGTCCAGACGATTCGCGACATAGGCCCGAAGGCCGTCAGGAGAAACCGCGACCGCGGTCGGATTGTGGCCGGTCCCCAGACGTGCCACGACGAAGGTAGTGGCGGAATCAAGCCGGTCCGCAAGTTCTTCCGCGGGGACCTGCTGCAGGCGGCGCGCGAGTTTGGCCGTATCGAGCACGGAGACGAAGTTGGCCTCAGCGGAAGTCACAACCGCACGGTGGCCGTCGGGCGTAAAGGCCACGCCGTCATTGCCGGCGAAGTAGTAATCGATGTCGTCGAGAAGAACTTGGGTCACCTTCGATTGCGCTTCGCCCGCTGGTTCGTGCAGGGCGGGCCGAACCACCGCCATCCCGTGCGTCAGCACCCATCCCTGGCTCACCTGGATGAGGGGCCCGAGATTCTTCGGCCGCACGAAAGGAACCAGGAGATACCCTCCCAGCCCGGGAGGCGCTTCGGCGATATGGCGTAGCTCAATCACCCCGGGAACCAGAATGCGCTCCGCGACCACTTGCTTGGTGGCGTCCAGGGCCAGCAACTCGGAAACGGGTGGCTGATCGTAAGGCGAGAGGTGGGGCAGGACGTTCGAGACGTAAACCCGCCGGCCGTC
>Ga0187865_1001586_pt1 | contig 25217 bp, 26 predicted proteins | sample June2016WEW_11_1_2_FD_132989 | JGI IMG/M metagenome (GOLD analysis project Ga0187865, IMG submission 132989) | Peatland microbial communities from SPRUCE experiment site at the Marcell Experimental Forest, Minnesota, USA - June2016WEW_11_100 | ecosystem: Environmental > Terrestrial > Soil >...
CGAAAGTTTTGTTCGATGCCGGTCTCAGTGCAAAACCAGGCCAAGTGGTGACCTGCGTGGGTCGAAACGGAGCCGGTAAAACCACCCTGCTCAAGAGCATTGCCGGATTCCTGAAGCCGACCTCCGGATCGATCACCTTCAACAATACCGACCTGATTGGCCTGAGGTCCTACGATATCGCCAAAATGGGACTTAAATACATTCCCCAAGACAAAAAAGTGTTTTCGGATTTGACGGTCAGGGAAAACCTGGAACTGGGCAGCTACGCTACAAGGGATTACAACTGGGAGCAGGTGACCGGCTACTTTCCAAAGCTGAAAGAGCTCATGGATCGCAAGGGCGGATACCTTAGCGGGGGGGAACGTCAGATGTTGATGATCGGCAGAGCCCTGCTGGGCAACCCAAAAGTTTTGCTGATTGATGAGCCCACCGAGGGACTGGCCCCCAGCATCGTTGCCCATCTAAAAAACGTTTTCAAGGAGCTGAGCAAAAAGTCGGCGCTGGTGATCGTTGAACAAAACCTGCCCCTGGTGTGCGCCATATCCGATAAGATATACGCCATCAAAGAGGGGCGCATCGTGATCGAACTGACCGACAGGGAATCCATCCAGGTCAAAGTCTGTGAACAGTATCTTTAGTCTCTTAAAAAATCCCCCCTGGCCCCCCTTTGACAAAGGGGGGGGATTTTTCTGGCTCGCCCGGGTGTGGTGTAACCCGTCGATGCGAAAGCTGGCACTCGAAACGGACCCGAACGGTTTGCTGAGCGATCGGGCGATGGATTGAAGAGGGAAAAGGCGATGCGGAATGTGTTCAGATGGTGGTGGGGCATCCTGCTGGCGTTTCTGCTGTTGGCTGGGTTAAGGGTTTTCTTGCCCCTGCCTTTCGCGAACGAGATCATTATTTTTTCCATCTACACCATGGGCTGCAATTTCCTTCTGGGTCGGGTCGGTTTTATCTCCTTCGGCCAGCCGGCCTATTTGGCGGTAGGCGCATATGCAACCGCTTTTTACCTCTATTATTTCGGCACAAACCCCTACATCGGCATCCTCCTGGGGCTTCTTTCCGGAGTAATGGTGTCGGTCATTGTCGGTCCTTTTTTTGTCCGGTTGCGCAGCGACTATTTTGCCCTGGTGAACCTGGCGCTGGCAGTGATCGTGTTCTATCTAATGGAAAAAATTCTGGCGGGTATCACCCACGGCGACAACGGCCTGTGGTTTTTGACCCAAATGTCCTCGACCCCCGTGCTGGACCTCACCAAGCCCAGCCATTTCTTCATCTTCGCTTTCCTGGTGGCATTGGCCCTCTGGGCGTTCTACAAATATCTGGACGATTCGATTTACGGCGCCTGCTGCCTGGCCACCAAGATCAACGAAGACAAATTGAAATTTCTCGGGTACAACAACTTCAATATCCGATGGCTGGCTTTTGTCATCGCCAACACGACGACTGCTTTGGCCGGCGCACTGTACGCCGTCTATTTTGGCTTTGTGAGCCCGGAAATCACTAGTCCCGCCCGAGCCGCCGATCCGGTGGTGGTAACGATTCTGGGGGGCGTCGGCACACTCTACGGGCCCATCGTCGGAGCGATCGCTTATACCGGCATGAAAGACCTGATCAGCGGGTATATCGCCAACTGGGAACTATTCATCGGCTTGCTGCTGGTATTCATCATGCTGGCCGGAGAAAAAGGCATTTGGGGGACACTGGAGCCCATTCTAAAAAAAGATCTTTTCCGGAAGAGAATCTTGCCAGGTTTGCGGGGCAAGGGAGACGAGAGTAGATGATGGACGCGCAACTCCTGATTTCCGGCGTCATTTTCGGGCTGAGCATCGGCAGTATCTTTTTCCTAATGGCGATCGGCCTGTCGCTCTGTTTCGGCTTAATGCGCATCATCAGCCTCGACCAGTTGCTGTATTATTCCGTTGGCGCCTTCATCAGCTACAGCATTTTTGTCGCCACGGGAAACACGTGGATCGGTATGTTCGGGGGGATGGCAGCTGCGGGCCTGGTCAGTTTCGGTGTAGAGCGGTTCGTGTATCTACGCATTTATGAGCGGGATATCACCTTTACCATGATTGCCTCTTTCGCGATTCTAATCGCCGGGGTAGGAGCCATTAAATACATCTGGGGGCTGGTTCCCAGGCCGGCTCCCATTCCGATCGAAACTCAGGTCAGTATTCTGGGCACGGCCATCCCCGTCTACCGACTGATCGTCATCGGGATCTCATTTTTGGTTTACGGCGGGATCTGGCTCTTTTTGAACCGGACCATCATCGGCAAGGCCATCCGGGCTGGTATTGAGGACGTAGAACATGTGGAAGGCCTCGGCATTAACGTCTACAAACTCTTTACCATGACCTTCGTCATCGCCGGAACGCTGTCCGGGCTGGCAGGGGGACTGCATGCGCCGCTGATCATGGTGGATCCCCAGATGGGGCTCAATGTGCTGGCCTTCGTTTTCATGGTCGTCATTATCGGCGGTCTGGGCAGCATTAAAGGAACGCTGGTATCCGCCTTTCTCGTCGGTCAGGTCACCTCCCTGGGGTCCCTCATCTACGCCCCGCTGGCGCAAATGGCGCCGTTTGCCATCATGCTGCTGATTCTCCTGATCAATCCGACCGGTCTTTATGGCAGCAAGCTGTTGAAACGCTAAAGGCGAGAAAGGACCGGACAGAGAATCGGCGTCATCGGACCGGCCATTTCGGCGGAGCTGCTGAACTAATTTGCCACGATTGACAATGCCAACCCAGCATGGGCTCCCGATCGAGGAGAGAGAAGGTAGAGGAGATGAAGACAGTCATTATTGAGAAACCCGGTTTCTTCAAAATCAAGGAACTCCCTTATCCCAGTCCGGGTGAAGGAGAGGTTACCCTGGATGTGAGGGCTTGCTGTGTTTGCGGTACCGATATCCATCTTCTCGACGGAGAATTCAAGGGAGCCGTTTATCCTTTGATCCCGGGTCATGAATTTTCTGGGGTGGTAAAAGAAGTTGGCGCCAGGGTGACCCATGTAAAACCCGGGGACCGGGTTGCAGTCGAGCCTTTCATTGCCTGCGGGTATTGTTTTTTCTGCAAAGCAGGGAAAATCAATCATTGTTCGAATGGAATGGTGATCGGACATACCAGGTCCACAGCGATGAAGCTCGACGGTGGGTTTTCGGAGCAGGTTGCGGTTCCGGTGAGAAACCTCATCCCTCTTGCCGATCATGTCTCTTTTGAGGCCGGCTCCTTCATAGCCAACCTGGGAACGATCGTTTACGCGATTCGGCGGGCGGGACTTCAGCCGGGAATGAAGGTTCTGGTTTTCGGGACGGGGGCCAATGGATTGATCCTTGCGGAGCTCTCCAAAAAGACAGGGGCCTCGACTGTAGTAGTTACGGGAAGAACCAAAAGCCGCCTTGAGGTGGCTTCGCATATGGGCATAGATGCAACGGTGGTAGCCGATGACTCTCAGGAAGAAACCCTCCGCCGGATCGCCCCGAGGGGGTTTGATGCCATCTTCGAAACGACCGGGGTGGTGCCGATTGTAGAACGGGCGTTCAATTTTGTTACTCCCGGTGGAAAAATTATCCTCTATGGGATTGTGCCGCCTGACCAGTACGCCCGGATTAACCCCTTTGAAGTTTGCAGGAAGGATCTTCAAGTAATTGGCAGCTTTTCTTCCGTGAACGCCTGCATCATGGCTCAAGAGCTGCTGGCCAGCGGGGTCATCCGGGTCGAGCATCTCATTTCTCATCGATTTTCTTTGCCGGAATGGGGGAAAGCGATTGAAACGGCTCGGGATCCCTCCAAATGCATGCGGAGCATCGTCCTCATGCCATGACAAAAAGAGAAATAAAAAAGATGGATCATTTCCAAATTAGTGGATCAAATATTTTGCGAAGGCCTGACCAGATCGCGGAAGGAAAGGCAGATTGCGCCGCAAGCATCGGCGGGATATCCGCTTTCCATAAACCCCTGCTTGCCTTCCGTAAAGCGGAGCGGGGGCGGGGGAAGAAAGCTTCCATGAAAGGGCTGAACACTCCCGCCACAGCTAAGGAGGGATATTTGCCTCATGATTGCAAGCAATATGGCTTTCCTTCCGCGACCCTGAAACCACTCGACATTCAGAATATGTCAGTTCCTTAGCCCGCAACTAATTTGGAGATATCCCAAAAGATTACCCGCAGAGAGCGCGGAGAACGCAGGGAATAATTAAAATGTAAAGACAAAGAAACGAACTGGTCTTTTTGAATTTTTTCATCTGAATGATTCGGCCCTGCGATCTCTGCGTGCTCCGCGCTGAAAAATTTAAAGAAAAGAGAGATTTTTACAATTTCCTAAGTGAGAAAAAAACAAACACGAAAAAAAATCTAAATGGAGGAAGATATGGAGATTGCCGAAACGTTTGCCAAATTTGTGGCCCACACCGAGTTCAGGGAGATAGACCCGACGGTGATCGACCATGTGAAAAAGCTCACCCTAAAGCAAGTGATGGGCATGGTGGTGGGGTCGGCCGCACCCACCTGCAAAAAGGTAATCCGTTACGTGATGGAAAATTCCGGGAAGCCGGAGTGCGGGGTGTACGGCTGCGGTTTCCGGGCGGACGTAGCCAATTCGGCTCTGGCCAATGGCTTTTTCGGGCACGCCTCGGAAATGGAAGATGACCAATTCCCCGGCGGCGGAATCAGTGATGTTACCACCTGGCCGGCCTTGTTGACCGCGGCGGAGAAGTGGAAGTTATCGGGGAAAGAGGTAATCGTAGCCTTATACGTCGGGCAAGAGATGCAGAATCGGATCGCCATGTATGCCTCGGTGGGGACAGATGGAATCGGCATCTGCAATTTGCCTTTTATCGGAATTTACGGGGCCACGGCAAGCTGCGCGAGGGCCCTGGAGCTTTCGGAGGCGGAGACGAAGGCCGCCTTTGGGCTGGCCATGGTTCAGGGGCAGGGGTACATGCACACCTGGGGAACGGATGCCCATTTCTGGGAATCCGCCACGGTCTGCCGGAACGCAGTGTTGAATGCCATGCTGGCCAAAGACGGGATGACCAGCAATCCGGTGATCGAAAAATGCCTGGACATGCTTACCGGCGGGAATAAAAATATTGAATTTTCCAAGATGGTCGAGGGCCTGGGAAAAGCCCCCTTCTACACGAACAATACCTGGATCAAGAAATGGGGATTCTGCTTCTTCACCCACAACTTTGTGGATGTGCTCAACGACCTGATGAAAAAGAACGGGGTGAAGTACGAAGATGTGGCTGAGATGGTTCTTCACTTCGACCCGCTGCGGAACGTGGTGGACCGGGCGGAACCCAAAAGCGCCGAGGACAGCCGCTTCAGCACCCAGCATATCCTGGCCTACCAGATGATTCATGGGGAATGCGGCCTTGCGACCTGCACGGAAGAGACGGTGAAAGACCCGAAAGTCGCCGAGCTCCGAAAAAAGATCAAGGTCGTTTACCATCCTGAATACCCTGCGCGATATTTCTCGGGAGAGGGGCGGATTGACCTAAAATTGAAGAACGGGAAGGTGTTGACCGGGGCCATGGACCAGCCTTATGGAGGTCCCAAGTACCCGTTGACCATGGACGAGGTCGTGGCAATTTACCGCAAGTATCTAAAGGGAATCCTGTCAGAGAAGCATATTGAGCGGACCAAAGATATCATCCTGAACCTGGAGAACGAGCCGGACCTCAAAGAGCTTGCTGATATCTGTACCTTCCGGCACATGATTAAATAGTTTTCATCCGGAAACTCCCTCTCCCCCCGCGGGAGGGCAGGATGAGGGCAGATGAAAAGCCTTGATATCCCAATCGTTACCCCCCCACCCTGACCCTCCCCCGTCAGGATGGGGAGGGGAATTTCCGGATGGGCAGTAAAAAGGGAAGGAGATGATTGTCCATGGGTAGTACGGTGGTTCGAGAAAATGAAAGGGAATTTGTCGGGGTGGATTGGGGAAAGACGAAGAACCTGTTTGGCCCGGAAAACGTCGGAGCCAGGTACCTGAAGATCAATATCACGGAATATTCCCCCGGGGGAGAACACACTCTTCATCGCCATCCCGATCAGGAAGAGGTGATCTACGTCCTGGAGGGCGAGGGCATCAGCCGGACGAAGGCCGGGGACCAGCCGATCCATGCCGGCTCTTTTGTGTTCGTTCCCGCCGATACCGACCACGCCACGATCAACCTCAGGAAAGACAGGCCGATGAAAGCTGTCATTATCAAGTCTCCGCCCCAGGAGAAGAAGGGAAAGTAAATTCCATGAAACGATACGTGGTCAATGTGGCCGAAGCGGTTCACGGAAAACTCCCGGTCGCCGGAGGGGGAGGGACTTTCCGGATCCTGATCGATGAAGAAACCTCGGATGCTCAGCATTTTTCCCTGCTCGTAAATGAGCTGGCTCCGGGATACAAGGGAAAGGAGCATTCCCATAAGGTGGAGCACTGCTGGTATATCCTGCAGGGAAAGGGGACCATCAGCATGGGCGGGAAGGTATATCCTATCAAACCCGGAGATGCCGTATTCGCACCGATCGGGATGGTTCACTCCGTTGAATGCACCGGAGATGAGCCCCTCCGGTACGTCGTGGTCTATGCCCCGCCGGGGCCGGAGAAGGAATTGAGAACGCAAACCGGTTTTGCCAAGTCATGAATGGGAGGCGGAATGAAGTATTTTTATGACCAGTTTGAAGAGTATACCTGGCAGTACATCGCGGATACCCACAGCGAATCCGTAAAAGCCGAGATCCTCGTCGATATTCCTCCGGCGAAAGAATTTCGTATCCACATCACCCGCTTTCGGCCCGGCGCCGGAGCCGACCCTCATACTCATGAATGGGAACACGCCATGTATTTCATGCAGGGCACAGGTAAAGTGGTAATCCAGGGAGAAGGAGCCGTCGTCAAAAAAGGGATGCTGGCCTTTGTTCCCCGGGATGCCGTTCACTCTGTCGTGAACATTGGAAACGATGAACTGGTGGTGTGGGGGGTGAGCGGCCCGCCCAAGACTGAGGCCGGATTTGCCCAGTTAAAAAAGAGGTAATAACGATTTAGCCTTATGGAGAATACAGTAGGGGCACGATTCATCGTGCCCGTACAACCTGGCCCAGAGTTCTCAGAAATCCCCCTTAATCCCCCTTTTCAAAGGGAGGCTCGGGGAGGGATTTTGCAATGGCCAAACAATTTCGGATCATCTCCAAATTAGTTAATCGAATATTTTATGAAGGCTTGACAAGGGCGCGGAAGGAAAGGCGGATTGCGCCGCAAGCATCGGCGGGATATCCGCCTTCCATAAACTCCCTGCTTGCCTTCCGCAAAAAGGAGCGGGGGCGGGAAAAGAAAGCTTCGATGAAATCACAGAACACCCCCGCCACAGCGAAGGGAAGATATATGCCTCATGATTGCAAGCAATATGACTTTCCTTTCGCGCCCATGAAATAACTCGGCATTTAGAATATCCCAGCTCTTAGGGGCTCAACTAATTTGGAGATGAGCCACAATTTCAAAAAGTAATATATTGGCTCCTTAGGTAGGTTCTATGATCAAGGACCGCGTGGGAGGTTTGATTTTTCTGCTTACGGGATTTTACGGGCTCGTCTATTCCCGCAGCCTTCCCATGGGAAGGTGGAACGAACCCGGGCCGGGGGCTTTTCCTTTCGGTTTGGCCGTATTGCTGGCCTTTTCCGGAATCACGATCATCGCCCGGGCAAAAAGCAAAAAAGAAGAAAATCAAAAAGGAAAGGGATGGGAATTCCTGCGCAACCTGATTACCCCCCTGTTGATTGTCCTTCTCACCTTGGGCTTCATTCTGGCCCTGGAACCGGTCGGGTATGTAACCTCAGTAATGGTTTACCTTTTTATTCTATTTTTGGGGATATGCCGGTATAAATTACCACTGGCCGCGGGAATGTCTGTTGTCTTTGCCCTGGGGAGCTGGTATCTTTTCGTCAAAGTTCTCGGTGTCCAGCTCCCGCTGAGCTTTTGGGGCATATGATTTCCTCGTTTTGACTGGGGTGGCCATGGATGTTTTCGGCAACCTGATTGCCGGTTTTCAGACGGCCCTTAGCCTGCACAATATTTACCTTTGTTTTATCGGTTGCCTCTTCGGGACGATGGTGGGTGTCCTGCCCGGCATCGGTCCTCTCGCCGGGATTTCCCTGCTCATCCCTGCTACCTATGGCATCGATGCCACCGGGGCGATTATCATGCTGGCCGGGATTTATTATGGTGCCATGTATGGCGGATCGACCACATCGATCCTGATGAACATCCCCGGGGAATCGGCCTCGGTTATCACCTGCGTGGACGGCTACCGCATGACCCAGAAGGGTCGTGGCGGGGCTGCCCTTTTCATCTCCGCCTGGGGATCGTTCATCGGAGGAAATCTGAGTATCCTGGGCCTGATGATCCTGGCCCCCCTGCTGGCCAATTTTGCGACTCGTTTTGGTCCCCCGGAAATTTTCGCCGTTCTCGTGCTGGCCTTCATTCTTCTGGGATCGCTGGGGAGCGGCTCCTTCTTCAAAACCATGCCCATGATTCTCCTGGGAATGTTCCTGGGAACAATCGGCATGGATCCGCTCACCGGGAGCTTCCGGTTTACCCATGAGGTCAAGGATCTGTATGATGGGATCGGCTTCGTGCCGGTGGCCATGGGGGCCTTCGGCTTCGGTGAAATTTTGACCGCCACCGAGGAGAGCCTGGTCCGGATTATCCATAAGGTCAAGATGCGGGAACTCTTACCCACCCGCGAGGAGCTGCGGGCCTCCTGGGGTCCTATCTTCCGCGGTTCGGGCCTGGGCTTTCTGATCGGGATCTTGCCGGGCTCCGCCCACGTACTTTCCAGCTTTGTCAGCTACGCGGTGGAGAAAAAGCTGAGCAGCCATCCGGAGGAGTTCGGCACCGGCCGCATTGAAGGCGTGGCCGGACCGGAAACCGCCAACAATGCAGCCACCGGAGGAGCGATGATCCCATTCCTGGGAATCGGGATCCCCACTGGCCCGGCCACGGCGGTGATGATGATCGCTTTGATGATTCATGGAATCCGCCCCGGACCGCTTTTCATCTCCGAACAGCCCCAGATCTTCTGGGGGTTGATCGCCAGCATGTATATCGGGAACATGATCTTATTGATTCTCAACTTGCCGCTGGTGGGTATATTCGTCAATCTGCTGCGGATTCCTTTTCGCATTCTCTTCCCCCTGGTTTTGATCATCTGCCTGGTGGGAACCTATTCCGTCAGCGCCAGCACCTTCGATCTCCTCGTCTTGTTGGGCTCGGGGATTTTGGGGTATATATTCCGCAAACTGAAATACGACCTGGCTCCCTTTATCCTGGCCCTGATCATTGGCCCGCTGCTGGAGGTGTCCCTGCGCCAGTCCTTAATGCGAAGCGCCGGGTCCTTTTCGATCTTCTGGCACAGCCCGATCACCTTGACCCTGTTCGGGATCTCCTCCCTGCTGTTCCTCTGGAATTTAATCACTACCCTGAGGCCAAAATCGACCTGGGAAAAGGCGTTGGATGAAGGGCAGGATAAATATAAATGATGAATAAAATGTAGGGTGCGTTCCCTGAACGCACCGCTGGACTGAGGAATCTGTTTTGAGGATTCAGGGTTAAATTCTTTTCCATATCATGTTCTCCTAGCTATCTGACCTCTGCGCCCTCTGTGGCTGAACAATTTCAAAAACTTAAATGGAGGTTGTCATGAAAAGCTTTAAAATTTTCGGATGGGTCATCTGTTTGCTATTTGGCCTGGCAGGGCTGGCCGGGGGAGCCAAATACCCGACCCGCCCCATAACCTTGATTAATCCCATGCCCCCGGGAGGAACCCTGGACCTGCAAAGCCGGGCCTTTGCCTCGGTGGCGGAAAAAGTTATCGGCCAGCCGATTGTGGTGGTTAATAAATCCGGGGCCACCGGCATGATCGGGGGCGTAGCCGGTGCCCAGGCTGCACCCGACGGATATACCCTCACCGTGGGGTCGGTGAATCTGACCAATGCCATCGAATGGGAAATTGCCAACGGACGGAAGCCCCCGTTCACCCGGCATGACTTCATATCCATCTGTTCCTTCACCCTGAGTCCGACCCTGCTCATTGTCCATCCGGATAGCCCCTGGAAAACTCTGGACGACTTCATGAAGGATGCCAAAGCTAGACCCGGCCAGATCGCCTTCTGTTCCGGAGGCTTGTATGGGATGAGCCATCTGCCGATTGAAATCTTTGCCAACGCTACCGGCCTAAAATTCCGCCATGTCCCCTATTCCGGCGGGGGCCCTTGCATTTCGGCGGTGGTAGGCAAGCACGTCGATTTCGGGATGCAGTATCCCCCCACAACGCTTCCGCTGGTAAAGGGCGGAAAATTGAAAGTGCTGGCGGTGGTGGGCAAAAACCGGCTCAAGTCAGCGCCCGAAATTCCCTGTATGAAGGATTTTGGAATCGATGCCGAGTACTATGGCTGGGTGGGGATCATGGCTCCGAAAAAGACCCCGCAGCCCATTGTGGATAAACTCAGGGAAGTGGCCCAGAAGGTCTGTACCGATAAGGCTTTTATCGATCTGATCGAGAAGCCGGGGGACGAGGTGCATCTTCTGATCGGCGACGAATTTACCAAATACTGGGAGGTGGAATCGCAAAAGATCGGAAAGATCCAGGCGGAGCTGGCCAAGGAAGCGGCGAAAAAATAATCCCCAATTTTTTTCTGAACCGGAATCGCGATGTAACCTGCCCATTGGGCAAGCTGAACGCGAAGACATACGAATAATCACTCCCCTTTTAGCAAATGGAGACTTGGGAGGTATTTAAGGTCTCATAAAACAATTGATGAACCCCTAAAAAGTCCTTTTTGTCCCAGTTTCGTCATTCCCGCGAAAGCGGGAAACCAGTTAATTCAGGTAGTTCTGGACTCCTGCTTTCGCAGGAGTGACAGCTTTTCTGACTCTTACGGGATCATCAAATTTGAATGTGGAAGGTTGTTTTGATCTTCGGCCAGATGTGGAATATCCGCACGTCGGTGCGGACATTTTGAAGAACAACGGACGAATTGCAGAAGTCTGAAGAGTCGACTTACTGAAAGATTGAAATTGGTCCGGCATTTGCTATAATTTGACAAGTAAGAAAAAAAGGGAGGCAGTCATCATGACTACCGTAGAAGCAACGTCCGAGGTGTTCATGACAGCTTTTCGAGCTTTGCCAAAGAAGGCGAGAGAGGCTGTAGTGGGCAAAATGCTGAGTGATAAGGAATTCCTTGAAGATCTGATAGACACGGTCATTATCGAACAACGTCGTAAGGAGCCATCCCGGAGCTTGGATGAATATCTATCGGACAGGAAGAAAGAGGGCAGATAATGCCTTATTCTGTCAGACTAAAAAGATCGGCAGAAAAAGAATTAGATGGTCTACCGGCAAAGGTACACGACAAAATCATAAAAGCCATTCTTTCTTTGGAAGAGAATCCTTTCCCCCGCAGCGCGAAAAAGCTTCATGGCCGGCAAGGTGCCAGAATAAGAGTTGGTAATTACCGGATACTTTACGTAGTCGACCACACCAATAAGGAAATAGAGGTGTTTTCCGTCGCTGATCGAAAGGACGTTTACCGGTAATAATATCCGCCCCGGCAGATAACACGCGCACAAGTGCTCAGGCTCTTCCAGTACGTCTGCTTTAGGTCACGAGCCGCCGGGGAGGCCGGCTAAAAAGGGTAAATAAATTAGTTTTATGTCCCCGGAATTCCCCACTCGTAAAGCCATTATGCAGGTCGCCGGTCCGCCAGGTTAGACCGACTTGGCGAAGGGGACTTTGGGGTCAGGCAGGGGCGTATTGAAGGCCAGGTGAACGGTCGGCTCACTGCCGCCGTTCCAGTTGCGGTGCCGCACACCGGCAGGGAAGACGATGAGCGAGCCGGGAGAGCACTCGTACTTCTTACCTTCGATCTCGATGCTCATCGTGCCTCTCAGGATGTAGAAGATCTGATCGACGTCGTGGACGTGCATGCCGGCCGGGGAGCCGCCGCCGGCGGGCGTCTTGATGCAATGGATCGTGCAGGTCTTGGCCCCCGAGGTGTGATCGAACAGGTTCTGGGTCAGACGCTCGTCGGCGCCGCTCTTGTCGATGGCCGCGAAATCAACCTTGCGAACATATTCCATCGGGTACTCCTCTCGACCTTACCTTTGATACGAACTTTCCCTTTTGGGGTTTGAGTATATGAAGATGTTGTTTTTGTGTCAAGATAATTAAGCCACAAGATATCAAGGCTTTGCTGACCTGGTTCGGTGTCGACGGGGAGGTAATCATCCCAAACGGGTCCAGGCCTGGGGGCATTCGGTTGAAAGCATCTGCCGGACTCCTCTCAGGTTTCCTATTTAGTCCTTATTTGGCCTGCTTTCCCGTTCTAAGAGGTACTGATAGAAATCATTCCACCCATTCGAACTTTTTGAGTATCATACAAAAATAAACTAGGAGCCCTGCCCGAGAAAAGCGACATGGCTTGAGAATCGAAAGAAAAAGATCGCAATGGCAATTATTGATCCTGAAAAAAAACCATCTTTTCCGCCACTAGAAGATAAGAATCTCTATTGCCCTGACTTACCGTCCAAACCATTGACTGGCATGGGAAAGGTTCTAGTGACCGGTGCCTCCGGTTATATCGGGGGACGATTAGTCCCAGAACTGTTGGCCAGAGGTTATAAGATCAGACTGATGGTCAGAGCCCCTTCCCGGATCTATCGGGAACTATGGCCAGATCTAGAAATTGTCACGGCGGACGCTCTCCAATTAGATCATCTGAAAATAGCCTTAAAAGGTATCGATACTGCCTATTATTTGATTCATTCCTTGCTATTGGGACAAAAAGAATTTGCCGCAGCAGATATCCAGGCAGCCATTAACTTCAGAATAGCCGCAGAAGAAAACCAGATTAAGCGAATCATTTATCTTGGAGGTCTTGGCGACACTCAAACGGAACTATCCCTTCACCTGCAGAGCCGCATTCAAGTTAGTGAAGAACTAAGAAAGGGAAAAGTTCCAGTCACTGCTTTACGAGCTGCCATCATTATTGGGTCTGGGAGCGCCTCCTATGAAATTATTCAGAATTTGGTCAGAAGACTTCCAGTCATTTTCATCCCGCGCTGGGCCATGACCAAGTGTCAGCCCATTGCGATCCGCGACGTGATCAAATATCTTGTGGGGGTATTAGAGGTTCCCGAAACCTCGGGAGGGTCTTTTGACATTGGGGGAGATGATATTCTGAGTTATTACGAGATGCTGAAAGTCCGGGCTGAATTACTGAACAAGAAGAGATTTTTCGTTCCATTTTTTTCTTTTCTGCCTCTATATTCTTATCTGGGGGCCCTCATTACCCCAGTCCCCGCGCCTATTACGCAATCTTTAATGAAAGGACTAAAAAATGAAGTAATCTGTCAGAATTGCGCAATTCAGCGCTACTTGCCTTTTAAGCCATTGACCTATAAAGAAGCCATTATCCGGGCGATGAACCGGGAGGAGCAAGATCAAATTCATACTCGCTGGTCTGATGCTTATCCTCCCGCGCATGAATTAGCCTTAAAGCTCCATGAACTTAAAAGTGGTCCTCAATATTCAAAAACCTATTCTTTAATTACCCAAAGAGATGCTCCATCCCTTTTTAGTTGTATCTGCAGGGTTGGCGGGAAAGAAGGTTGGTTTTCTAACAACTGGTTGTGGCGTTTGCGAGGGGCAATCGATACCGTTTTGCTGGGAGTGGGCACTTCGAGGGGGAGAAGAAGCCAACACTCGCTAAAAATAAATGACGTCATCGATTTCTGGAGGGTCGAGGATCTTCAAAAAAACAAGAGCCTCTTACTCCGTGCAGAGATGAAAATGCCCGGAAAAGCGTGGTTGAATTTTCAAATCCTGGATGAAGGCCGCCATAGAAGGCTCTCTATAACGGCCTATTTTCATACCCAAAGTTTTGGGGGAAGGTTGTATTGGTATTCCTTTTTACCCCTCCACCGATTTATTTTCAATGGTTTGATTAAGCAGATTGAAAAAAGAAGTGTTTCTCCTTTGCCAGAATAAGATCATTGGAATCCCAAATATCTTTCTCAGAACACCCTCATCCGGGAAATTCATTCCACGTAAAAATAAATCTTCGGATGCCTTGCCAACATCCTCAATTCGGGAAACGGTTCGATAAGAAGGAATAATCGAGACCTTGCCCATTGATTCCTGAAGGAAACCTGCATTCTTTGGCAGATTAAACCCACCGATGAATTCAGGGAGAAAGCATTGACCTGGCTTAACCGTGTTGGTAAGGTCAAATCCTATCTTTCACCCACATTCTTATTGCAGGCCATGGCTTCATTTATATCCTCACTTGCCCTTTGTCCAGGACCACCTGGCTGTCGAACTCGATGACCGCATCCTTGAAGATGGCATCGATATGGTTGGGGGCCAGGACCTTTCCTCCAATAGCGTAGCTGCTCCCTATACCGCAATGAGCATTTCCCAGGCGTCCCAGATCCTCCAGGTTGGTGGCGCAAAGGCGGCTGCAGGGATTGAGCCCGATTCCGAACTCGGCGAAGTTATAAGCCTTGCGATCCCCCAGAGCCTCCATGATCTGGCGGAACTTAGTTGCCAGAGCGCCCCCCTGGATGTCCTTCACCTCCCCTTCACGGATGACCAAGGTGATCGGTTCAGCCGATGTAACTCCCACGGACATGACCCGAACATCGATGACGGCCTTGCCCTCCACCGTTCCCTCTACCGGCGAGATGTTGATCTCGCTGTCGGGAAAGGCGGCAAACTGACCCGGTTCCCGGAAGAGCCCGGTCTCATACTGAACCGGTCTTCGAGTAACTTCTCCCCGGATGTCCGTTCCTAGAGGGGAGGTAATGCGTACGGTTTTGCTCTTGGCCAGAATCGCCCCCAGTTTTCGCCCCAGTCGATCGCATTCCTCGTAATCCGCATAGATCGCTCCGGTACACAGAGCATCCTCGGTCACCTCGCACATGGTGGCCCCCCTGGCCCCGTTCTTGATGGCCTGGATGCGCGCATCGGTGTGGGTTTGCGAGTAGGTGGTCGGAAGGAAAAAGACATCGGCCTTGGAACAAGCTGCCACCACCGGCGCTGGCGGCTGAGCGCCGTGCACCCCGGGAGGGGGAATCATAACGATGATCGGAACCCCACCAACCCCCACGGTGGCCGCAGCCAGGGCCTCGGCGATGCGCAACTTGTTCGTATCTGTGGAGATCACTACATTCTCCCCTTTCTTGACGCCGGCGCATTGCTGTACAGCCTTCATCGCTCCGCGCATCATCTCAATGGAACTGCTGAAGGAAGGGATGTAGTGCAGGTAAGAGATGGGCCATTCATTGCTGGACATTTTGTCCTCCTTTTCAAGAATTGATTCCCTGCCCTTCCCTTCTCCCCCGCAAACGGGGAGAGGGTGGGAGTGCTGCCCGTTTATTTTTTCAGGCCCAGGATTCGCCCGGGATTGGTAATCGTCATGGTCCGGATCTCCTTGGGAGAAAAGCCGTACTGAAGCATTTCCTTTATGTACCAGGACATGACTTTAACTGGAGGGGGATTTACAACCTGTCCGGAATCTGTGCTCATGATGCAATGATCGGGGCCGATGGCCCGGATGGCATCCCCCAGGGCGCTTGGCGGTAGGGGGTTGGCCACCTGGGGAGTGCAGTCATTAAAAACGTGTTCCAAATAAGTAGCGCCTCGGGACAAGGCCTCGCGCATCTGGTCAACCGAGTAATTGACAAACGTGGCCACCGGATGAGTGACGACAATTTTTTCTACGCCAGCCTTCCTCGCCTCGGATATCAAGGCCAACCCCTCCTCGGGGGAGAGATGACCGGTGGCCAGAATCATCCCGTTTTTGGCGATGATCTCGAGGATCGGCCCCAATTCGGGCACTAAATTGCCATCCTCCCGGAGAATGGAGATCCCCTTGATGTCTTTGGGCATGGACTTGGCAAACATGGGTACATGATCCACGTATTTCAGGTAATTGGTGGCATGGGTGGTGGGCATCCAGACTTCTTTTACTCCGAGTTTGGCTGCGCATTCCACGACATATTTATTTAGCCCTCCCACATGCCAGTTGAGGGCCACTCCTCCGAAAACAGGAAGGCCGGTTACGCCCTGGGCGATCTGGGCCCGGTCCCCGGTGATCGTGGCGTGGCTCTTGATCAGGATGCCTTTCATGCCTGCGCGCTTGGCCTGGCGGGCCACTTCGATATCATTCAGGAGCCTGGGATAGATATCCGGGCCCGTATGAATGTGAAAGTCAATCGTTCCCCGAAGCATTTCCTTGGCCTTCTTTTCTAAGCTACCTTTTGCGACCATAATTCTTTCTCCTTTTTTAATGATCTCGTAAAAAGTGGAATTTCCCCCAGGACTGTTGTGCATTGGCTTTAACACCCATGATCCACAGCCCGACCTGAAGGAAAAGAGCAGTCTTCTTCATTGATCTCCCCCTTTTCACATTTTTTATCACCTACCTCCAATCCGGACGACTTCTCCTTTTCCCACCTCCTTTCTACTGAAAAAGGTGATGAAAAGTCCCATTCACTCTACCAAAATTCATCCCCTTAAAACAAGGGTGTTGAATTCCTTGAATTTACAGTAGCCGGACCCGGATTTGAGTCGAGAATCTTCGGGCTGTGATACGATAGGAAGGATTATATCGGTTACTTTTATTGCGCGTGGGCCTTTTACATATTACAATTTTTAAAGGGGCGTTAATCTTTTCCAATTTGATTGCTGCCTCTGGGTGGGCTTGGGAGGAAACTCTGAGGCCGGGACCTTTTTGGCCCGGAGATTTTAGATGTCCTGACCCGAGTGTCCCAAGTTGTTTTTGGTGATTTCTAATGATCCGCAATAAAATGACGAGATTTCGATGCTCCTTTTTTGCCATTTAGAATAAGATCAAAGGAGGTCCCCATGCAAAAAATCAGATTACTCTTAAACAGGGCGACCCCGATAATCTTAGGGATTATAGGCGTTAGCATGATAACCTGTTTCTGTGGTCCTCAAAATTCGAATGGTTGGGCGTCTCCGATAATGGGGAACAGGACGGAACAGACCAAAGAATTGCCGAATCTCTTTTCGCTCGGGAACAAGGATAAAAATTTCCTTGACCAGAATCGCCGGGGAGCCAAACTCTTTGCCCGCTACTGCCAACAGTGCCACACCCTTCCCAGTCCATTGACGCATACCGCGGAAGAGTGGCCGGGAGTCGCTGACCGGATGTTTCGTTTGATGGACATGATGGCCGGCCATACGACGAATATCGCCATCCCATCCCTTGAAGAGCAGCAAGCAATTATCGGGTATTTAAAAGCTCATCTCTCGGAGAAGGAAGGTGGCATTTTTTCATTGAAAATAAAGACCTTTACACACCCAATACAAGCTTTCCTCCGTTTTTCGAAGGATTCGCATGGATCATTTTTTAAAGAAATAAATTCAAGAAGGGGAATGGACTCCTGATGACCACGCAGAAGATTGTGAGCCGTGATTTCATCCTTAGTTTTTTTGCCCAATTTGTTTTCTCATCGGTGTTCTGCATTCTTATCCCGGCCATTCCTATCTACCTTTTAAAATTTGGAGCCAAGGAGGGCGAGATTGGCTTTCTTATCGGAATTTTCAGTGTCTCCTCATTGATCCTCCGTCCTTTCGTGGGGAAAGCTCTCTTGACCGTCCCCGAAAGAAGCTTCATGATCGCCGGGACCCTCCTCTACGTCCTCTCCTGCCTTGCCTATCTCATCGCACCTCCTTTTTGGCCCCTTTTGATTGTGAGGGTCTTTCATGGCATTGGACTGGCCCTTTTTGCGACCGCCTCCTTTACCCTGTTAGCTAATATAACTCCTGAAGCTCATCGGGGTCGGCTCATCAGTTATTTTTATTTATCCTACAACATGGCTTTTGCTTTAGGACCGTACTTTGGCATGCTCCTCATCAATCGATTTAATTTCGTCACTCTTTTCCTGACCTGTACGGGTCTCTCTTTAGGCTCCTTTTACCTGACCTTGAAATTGAGTAAGAGGGAATCTATTCCCCTGGAACAGGAATCCATTGGGATTCAATCCTTCCTGAGCCGGGAAGCGCTTCCCCCGGCCATCATAGCTTTCATGCTCAACATTATCTGGGGGACTTTGTGTGCCTTTTTTCCCCTGTATGCCCTGAAGCACGGGGTTTCCAATCCAGGGATCTTCTTCATTTTCCTAGCCATCACTCTCATGTTGGGTCGTGTTTTGGGGGGAAAGATATTGGATATCTATGACCGGGAGAAAGTGATCACGCTTTGCCTGGCCATCATGGTTATTGCCATGACCATCCTCCCCTTCGCCAACACGCTCAGGATGTTTATTCTTGTTGCCGTTTTGTTGGGAACGGGATGGGCGTTTCTCTATCCCTTCTTAACGATCCATGTCATTGAGAACGCAGGTCCCGTCCGAGGTCCGGCCATGGCCACTTTTACAGCCCTCGGTGATTTGGGGTCCGGCCTGGGACCGATGATCATGGGAAGTGTCCTTGAAAAGACCAGCTACCCTCTTATGTTTGTCTGTTTGATAACCACTGGAGTCATCAACTTTCTTTATTTTTATTATGCCATCCGGAAAAGACGAAAAATGTCCGTTACGCAATGAACTACTCGCTCATTGTCCTTCCATCGGGCGCTTCAGGAAAATGATCAAGGAATCCCCGTCCTGGGAAGGAACTGCGGAGACGATTTCCCAACCTTCTTCTCCATATTCAGTCAGCCTCACCTGCTCGAGGTCCAGCAGAGAAGCCTGGTTCAGGGCCTTGAGATCTGTTTTTCGAATCATGTATTCCCAGCGCGGCATGGATCCACCTCCTGAATTTCCTCGCTTTCCATTCTCAACCTGTCCCCTATCATACTGATTTCCATCAAAGGAGCAATATATTTCTCATGCCCATTATCCGTTTATGACCCGAAACTCCTAGCTCGAAACTGAAGGTCGCAGTCCCCTGAAAACCTCTCGATTCGAATTACACCCCGAACGCTGGAATCCGAACCCCGAACCTCGTATCCGACTTTGGAATTGACAAACCACGGAAATTCCGATAATAAATTTAAGGGCGCAACAGTTGGATTTGAAAAATGTCCCCAAAGGAGGAGGCCTGAATGGAAGGAGAAGACCTGGAGAAGATGACGGACACGGAGTTGAAGGATTATGCCCTCAAAAACCACCCCGACGTTACTGGCGTCCATGCCATGAAGAAGGAAGAACTCATCGTGGCCATTCATAAAGCCAGGGGGGAAGAGGTTAAAGAAACTTCGGAGAAGAAACCTGTAGGCAAGGTTAAAATTGAAAAGAAAGTATTGAAGCAAAAGATCCGCCAGCTGAAATCCGAGAAAGATAAACTCCTCCAGTCCAAGGATAAAAAGGCTTTGTACCGGCTCAGAAAAAGGATCAGAAGATTCAAACGGCTGACCAAGAGAGCCGCCTGATAAGACATGTGGGTCAAAAATTCCCCCGAGCTGAAGGTCCGGATTCCGACCCCCCGGACCTACGTGGGTCCATTCTTCCCCCAAAGGTAAAAGGGGGTATGACTGTAAAAGCCTGAAACAAGAAGATCCTTTCCTGAGGAGAGTGCGGTGAATTACCGGGACATTAAATTCCAGGTTGAAGAGGACCTCGGGTTCATTACCTTAAACCGTCCGGAAAAGAGAAATGCCCTTTCCATGAACCTGATGACCGAGGTGATTGACCTCCTGAAATCCATCAAAAAGGATAGCCGGATAAGGGTCGTCATTATCAAGGCTGAGGGGGCAGCGTTTTCCTCCGGCCACGACCTTTCGGAGATGCTCGAGGGAGATGCGGTCTTTTACCGGTCGGTTTTCAATATTTGTACCGAAATGATGGAAGCCATTCGCGATCTTCCCCAGCCGGTCATCGCCCAGGTTCAAGGAATGGCGACCGCTGCGGGCTGCCAGCTTGTAGCCACCTGTGATTTAGCCGTGGCTTCCCGGGAAGCGCGGTTCGCCACGCCGGGAGTTCGTATCGGCCTCTTCTGTCATACCCCCCAGGTCCCCCTCTCTCGGGCCATTGGCCGCAAGCGAGCCCTGGAAATGCTCTTCACCGGCGGGCCGATCTCTGCCGAAGAGGCCGAGCGCTATGGTTTGTTGAACAAGGTCGTTCCTTCCGAACGCCTGGCTGAAGAAACCTTAAGCCTGGCTAAACAGATTGCCCAGTTCAGTCCCCTCACTCTGGCACTCGGCAAGCAGTCCTTCTATCGCCAAATCGAGTCAGAAGAACATGGGGCCTACGATTATACCAAAGAAATGATGTCCCTCAACGCCATGACCGAAGACGCCCATGAGGGAATCTCCGCTTTCCTCCAGAAACGCACGCCTCGATGGAAAGGAAAATGATTCGAATGTGGAATTCGGATCGCAGAATGCATTTTTCCTACCTTTTTCTAACCCCAAAAATTAAATAGAGTATTCCTGATCCATTATACCCGGAGCCATTTTGGACTATTATTGATCTGGAGGGAACCCTAAAGTTTTGAATTGGGGCCTTGGTCAAGCGATGAGTTTACTCGAACCCTCAGTAGGCCCAGTAGGGACCGGGGCCCAGGGTGGACCCTTTCCCTTCCAGTCCCACAAAGACGTTTCGGCCGAAGAAGAAGGGAAGGCCCCAGTCGAACTCGCCGTTACTGCCCCCGATGTCGGCGAACACGTTGTTGGACGAATTGATGAGGCTGTCGAAGTTGCCTATCTGAAAGGAAACCGCGCCACTGGGTGAGCCGGACGCTCCCGTATTGGTAGCGGACAGGGGGGGCACCGTATTCGGGGGGCAAAACCAGCCCGCGTTGCCATCAGGACAATCTGGAAGCGTGCTTGCGGAGGGGGAGGGGAAAAACAACCCGTTCGAACCACTGTCGATGAAACTGTGGCTGTAGGCGGTGCCATTGAACGTTGTGGTGAATTCCCCCAACTGGTTGGCGGAATACGCTGTCACTCCGGAAGGCCCGTTGTTGGACTGTGTGCCGATCCCGAGCACGAGGCTGCCGTTTACCGAGGGGGATCCGCCCCCGGGAACACTCGGAAGCTGAATGATCACACCGTTGTTGTCTTGTGGGAGAAGCCCGACGGGGTTCTGAACCTGACTGGCAAGGGCGACCGCGGTTCCGGTGCAATTCGATCCACTACAGGAGTAATAAATCCCGTTGTTGGCGCCGTTTGTGCACCCCGAGCCGCAATCCTGGGCAAAAAGGCCGACCCCCAAGGTCCCGTTGTATCCGGCGGCAGAGGGACTTTGGACCGGGGTCCCGCATACACTGGGGACGGTGCCGAAGGTAGAGTCAATGACCTGGATGGGGACCTGAACAGCGGGCTCGTTTCCTAATATCACGCTCGCCATCTGAACGGACCCCCAATTCGACGATCCGTCTGCGTACTGGATGCACTCGGCAAGCGAGCCAGAACCGACGGTTACCTGCTCAAGAGAAACGTTCAGGGCCTGTTTGAAAATCCGTAGCCCCTGATCTCCGGTATCCAGCAGAATGTCATTGATCGTCTGGCAGGTTGTGGTGCCGGGGGCGCAGATGGTCACGCTGACGCACGGCTCATTGGGGTAGGAGTTATTCAAACCTGGCCCGTTTACGGTTATGGCAAGGACGTTATTCCCTGCCGGGGCAGGGGGAGTCCCTCCTCCCCCGGAAGAACCAGACCCTCCCCCACCGCCGCAACCGATCACCAACCCCAAAATCAGAATAAAGAGCGGAATTCTACTTGATTTCATCGAGGCTCACCCCTGGAGGGATTAAGGCCGGAGCGTAGGCTCGGCCCTGCAGGTTGCGCATGTGCCCCCATTTTTCAACGACGATACGACCGGTCTTCACAGCCTGATAACGGCTGAGACCGGGTTTGCGCGGCGTCTGCCGCAGAGCTGTCTGATATTCGTCGGCATAGGAGCCAAGAAGTCGAGTGAGGTCGGGGTAGGTCAGTCCATTCCAGGCGATGCCGAATACGATGCCGGATGGCGATACGTATTCCCGCACGAAGGTCCCATCCAACGCAAACTCATGAACCGTGTAAGCATTGCGGACCGTTGTGGCACGTTTCACAGCCTTTAGGGCCTTTTGATCCGACGCGACCGAATCAACGGATTCGCCCAGCGTGGCCTGGACCTGCTGGGCGATCGCAAGGACCCCCATGGAAAGGCCGAGGCAGAGAAACAGGGTGTAGAGTTTCCTTTTCATGATGCTAGAGGTTAGAGGAAATGCAAAGGGGGACGCCCTTAAATAATTAAATATCTCATTGGATAAGCTGATAACCATTCTCATGAGCAATGCCCTCTCCTCTTTGTACGGCATAGCCAACCCCCGCTGGACTCATTCCCAGGCGTAGGGCCAGGGAAACAAGGGAATTTCCCATTTCCCGCACCGCCCAGAAACACCAGCCCTTCAAGAAAATTCTCACGATCGCGTTTATTCCTAAGGATCATTCGGCGTTCAATGCCCCGGATGATAATATGGTGAAAAACTCCCGGAGCGTTGAGGCGAGCTAATCTCGGCATAGTCCCTTCTTTATCACGCGAACTCCTCCCGTGTCAACTGAATCATTTAAGGGCGTCCCCCCTTTAAGATCTGGCTGGGAATAATAGGTTTGGGGGGGGACATCCTTGTGAGTGAAGGGGTATTGGGAGAAAGTTTCTGCATTTTCAAGGATTCACCACCAACCCTTGTAACCTGGATTGTCTATTTTTCCTTAAATACAAGATCTGTCCATGGCCTCCATCCCTAAACCAAGGCCCCTGACTAAGATTAGTCATCCTGGCCCTAAGTCAATTTTTGAAGGGACTTTTTTGAATCTGGATCGTGGTAGAATGATACCATGATCCAAAGAGAGAGAAACAGGAAGGTGAAAAATGAAATGGTTTTTCCCCATTTTGATTGGATTTTTTCTTTTAGGTTATTCAGAAACATGGGGAGCGGAATGGAAGTATTATGGGCAGACCCAGACTGCCTCTTACTTTTGCGATGTTGAAAGTATTATCCGTCAAGAAAACATCGGCCGAGTGTGGGTGAAAGCTGTTTATTCCGAAGAGGGAAGATTAGATGAAGGAAGGAAGTTGGGGGGAAAATATTGGAACTTGACCGATTCAATCGCTTTGCTAGGAATAGATTGTAAAAATAAAAGGCAACGAGTTTTAGCACTTATTGTTTATTCAATGGAGGGGAAAGCCGTCATTTCGGATATTAGGGAAAGAGAATTAGGTTTTATAGTCCCAGAATCAATCTTTGAAAATCTTTATAAAACGGTATGCAAATAAGGGACGGGTATTTATGAAAAGAAAACTTATTAATCTGATGGCTATGGCCATTAAATTATTTAAAGAAAGGAAAGGGAAATTGCCAATAATTTGTATCTTTGGCCACAATGACTTTGAATTATTCACTCCACGAGGGGAAGACTATGAGGAGACGAGACTCGACTGCCGATGTTATTCTTCTGATTTTAACCTCGAACAAGTTCTGATAAAGGATAGTCCACAGGTCATTATAACGATTGGTAATCTACCTTCTTTCCCTAACCTGATTAAAGCCCCTTTCCAAATCCGAAAGAGATGGCTCCATTATGATACCCTGCCAGACCTAACTCAACTTGGTATAGATGCTTACAACTGCTATTTAACAAACTTGTTTAGCGACCAGGGAGCGGATGACAATCCTCTTGTAACCGTTTTTACCCCTGCCTATAAAACGGGGAAAAAACTCTATCGGCCATTCCTATCCCTCCAGCAACAGACCTATACCAATTGGGAATGGATAATAGTGGATGACTCAGATGATGATGGAAAGACGTTTAAAATGCTAGGTGACCTTGCGGAGAAAGATCACCGGATACAGGTTTTTAAGCCAGGGGAGCACTCAGGAATGATAGGTAAGATAAAGAACTGGGCCTGTAGCCTCGGAAAGGGCCATATACTCGTAGAACTGGACCATGATGATGAATTGACCGACTATGCCCTCGATTACGTTGTAAGGGGGTTTAAACAATTCCCAGAGGCCGGGTTCCTCTATACGGACTGTGCGGAGGTATTTGAGGACGGGACAAATTTCACCTACCGGGATGGTTGGGCCTTTGGGTATGGTTCCTATACGGATGTTGAATATAAGGGAAAGCTGTATAAGTCAGGGAGTGGGGGTAACATAAATGCTAAGACGATTCGGCATATTATATCGACCCCTAATCATGTACGGGCCTGGAGGAGGACTTTCTATGATTCTATAGGGGGTCATAATAAGGAGCTTCATGTTGCCGACGACTATGAGATAATGGTCAGGACTTTTCTTAAGACTCGAATGGTACGGGTTCCTAAGTTATGCTACTTACAGTATATCGGCAACACTGCGCAGCAAGTAAGGAATAAGGATATATTTAGGCATGTAAGATCCATTAAGGATCATTATGACAGGATGATTCATGACCGGTTCCTTGAATTGGGGTGTGAGGACTTCATTTGGGATGAAAAGAACGGTTGTTCTGATTATAATATTCCTAACCAGAAAGTAGAATCTCACGCTACATTGATAGCCAATGTCTAGAAAACGGTTCGTAGATTGCCCTAAAGCTTCGAAATAGCAAGGAGAAGCCCGGATTCCTTTCTTTACCCCTAACCCAAGGCCCCTGACCAAGATTAACCACTCCTCCCCCTGAGCCCACTCGACGGGGCTTCCCTGCTTATTATAATATTTCGTTGAATTACCCTGCTGAACAGACTTGCCTTGATAGTCCCCAGATCCGCTGGGATAGGTCCTGGTTTTGGATCCTGCGGTGCAAATACCAGGAATAATCAATAAAACACCCACCAAGATACAAAAAAGCCAGTGCAGATGTTTTCGCCTACACCAATCCTCCTTTTATTTTATCCTATTCCCCTCATAAGAGTTATCCAGGGATTTGGGTTCTTTATAAATCCTCAATGACTATCAGTTCACTTTCTCTTAAATTGGCTCGAAAATTTTCCTACCCCCTGGGACTTGCAGATATGTTATAAATATTGAAAAGGAATTTCTGGGCAGAGTGTGAGATGAAAAAAGTTCCGCTTCCTTTTACCGATAAGGGTGTGTTCTTCGTTGCTATTTCCCAATTCGGGAGCAGCTTTTCTTACAATTTCATCATGGTCTTTATGCCCTTTTATATTCTGAAAATCAGCGCTTTGGGGCCCAAAGAAACCATGATCTGGACTGGATTGATTATCGGA
>Ga0187865_1001593_pt1 | contig 25121 bp, 21 predicted proteins | sample June2016WEW_11_1_2_FD_132989 | JGI IMG/M metagenome (GOLD analysis project Ga0187865, IMG submission 132989) | Peatland microbial communities from SPRUCE experiment site at the Marcell Experimental Forest, Minnesota, USA - June2016WEW_11_100 | ecosystem: Environmental > Terrestrial > Soil >...
AGGTATCCAGCGTGGCGCGTTCGGACGCACTCAAGACAATGGCCGGGGACCTTCTACTCATCCACGACAGATTACACCCGGCCTAATATTATGTCAAGGTATTAGCGACGCATTACACTAGCTACTCCTACCGCCCGGACGGGGCGGGCAGAGCGTAACGTGACCCAACGGGGTGTGCGTGCTCTGCGAAGCTGTCCCCTTTAGGGAACAGAGAACGTCACCCTATCTTCCGCAGTACATCAGTTTCTTCATTCTCGGCATCGTCGCCTTCCGGCGCGACTGGCTGCCGACGATCCCGCGCTCAATGGGCAGGGTGGGCTTTGCGGTGACGGCCGGGGCGACGATTCTGCTTTTCCCAATCGCGCTCACCGGAAAATCGGATTTCCTCGGCGGGGGATACTGGCAGTCCGGGGTCTACGCGCTGTGGGACTCGATCTTCTCGGTCGGGATGGTCCTGGGCCTGATCACGCTCTTCCGCCGGCTTTTCAACCGGACCGGCTGGCTCAGCCGGTTCCTCTCCCGCCACGCCTATGCCGTCTACATCATTCACCCGCCGATCATCGTCTTCCTCGCCCTGACGCTCCGGCCGATCCACCCAGAGCAGTTGCTTAAGTTCGGGCTGGCCGCAGTGATTGCGGTTCCGCTCTGCTTCGCCGCGGCCTATGTCGTTCGAAAGATTCCGTTTGCGTCCAGGGTCCTCTGAGACTCGAGGGTGATACCCAAGCCTGCGTTGGACATCGGGCGATGGGGGACACGGACAGGCGCTCACCCCATGCCCCGATCAACCAATGGGGTATATTGCGGATCGGACCCCGGTTGGCCTTCGGGCGGCTGGCCTTCTCGGCCGAGGCGGAAGACGGAGGCAGGTCTCCGGACCGGAGGCTGTCCGAGAACCGGGAGGCGCCCCGATCCCATTGCGATTGAGGCAATTCGCAACCAGGGGCATCTGCCTCTTTCGGTGACAGGACCGCAGCGGCCCGGACCTCGCTCGGGCTTCAGGCACTGGCTGGGCGATGAGTGATCCTGCCCCTCTGTCTGTTGGGTCACTTTGGATTTCAGGGGGCATCGCCGAGGTCTTGGTGTCCGAAGCTCAAAGGGGACTGTTTGTCATGGTCGTTCGTGCCCAAGAATCTTGAACCTCGCGGCTCGGCGTTTGTGGGTTTGTTCGAACACACTCACAGCGGCCCGGACCCCTCCGAAGCGCGGCTCTTGGAGGGTGCTTTTCAGCTTTACGGGTGATCGGTCCGCCAACCTGAACTCCGAACAAGGAGGGTATTGAGTTCCCAAAAGAATAACACCCATGATCCCTACGCGGCCCTGCGGCAGCGGGACTTTCGCCTACTGCTGGCGGGCATGCTCAGCACGAGTTTGACCGGGCAGATGGTGACGTTTGCCATCGCCTGGGAGCTGTGGCTGCGAACCGATAGTGCTTTCGCCCTCGGCCTGGTGGGGTTGGTGCAGGTCGTCCCGATTATCCTGCTGTCCTTGCCCGGCGGGCATGTAGCCGACCAGTACAACCGCAAGAAGGTCATCGCCATCACGCAGGTCTTGCTAGCCGCCTGCTCGCTGGGGCTGGCGATGCTCTCGTTCTTTCAAGGTTCGCTGCCGTTGATCTACCTGTGTTTGCTGGGGATAGGCATTTCGCGGGCCTTCAACGACCCAGCGGTCTCTACCCTTCTCCCGGCTACCGTGCCGCCAAACCTTTTCACTACCGCCGCGACCTGGTCGAGCAGCACGTCGCAGCTTGCCTCGATCGCCGGGCCGGCCCTCGCCGGGTTGCTCGCCACTTTTCTGAAACGCCTCACGGTGGTCTACGCTCTCGACGCTTTGAGCGCACTGACCTTTCTGGTGCTGGTCTCCCAGATCAAGGGACGTCCACTGGCGCTGGCTGCCAAGGCTGCCACGCTGGAATCGCTGAGGGAAGGCTTGCAGTTTATCCGGCGCGAGAGGGTCATCCTGGCCGCCATCACCCTGGATATGTTCGCCGTCCTGCTCGGCGGCGCAGTGACCCTGTTGCCGATTTACGCCACGGACATCCTCAAGGTTGGGCCGCAAGGATTGGGTCTGATGCGAGCCGCCCCTTCCATAGGCGCCCTGCTCATGGCGCTCCTGCTGGCGCACCGGCCTCCCTTGCAACGCGCCGGCCGGTCCCTCCTGCTGGCGGTGACGGGCTTCGGAGTGGCGACGATCGTCTTCGGCCTGTCCAAATCCTTCTGGTTGTCGATTGCCATGCTGACAGTGGTGGGGGGGCTTGACAATATCAGCGTGGTGATCCGCCGGTCCCTGATCCTGACCCGCACCCCGGACGAGTTGCGCGGGCGTATCTCCGCGGTGAACAGCATCTTCATCGGCGCGTCCAATGAGCTGGGCGGGTTTGAGTCGGGGTTAACCGCCGGCCTGTTCGGCCCGATCCTTTCGGTGGTCGGCGGCGGCATCGGCACACTCCTGGTCGTGCTCAGCGTGGCCGGAATCTGGCCGGAGATGCGCCGCTTGAAGACCGTGGACGCGGTGGAGGAAACTGCGGAGCGGGTCTCTGCTTGACGGGGCCTGCCCCCCGAAAAGAGAAAATCGGTGCCGGAGAGGCCGGCGCCCCTGCCGCAGAGAAACTCTCTCGCGGAAAGAGAAACGGCTCCCACGCAGCAGATCATCGGCAAGCTCCATGCGCTGGGCAATTCAGTGGGAGCCCCTCGGGGGACGGGAGGGAGCTTGGATCGGAGAGCCCTCAACCGGCTTCGACGCGCTCCACGCCGGCGGATGCGCTGGGCTTGTTCAGCGGCCTCTGCCCCGCCGGTCTTGGTGGCCTCCTGGCGAGCAACGAGATTTTGGAACCTATTGCGGTTCTGGAATAAGGGCAAAGGCAGGGGGCCTGCCGCGGGGGTTGCTGTCTTCCAGGGGGTTTCACGTCGAATGGAAGCGCTAGGTTTTCTCCTCATACCTCAGCCTGCCCCATGATGGCTTCTGGGCAGGCGTGCGCTCGGGTAGGGGCTAGCCGTGACCAGGACAGGGCGCTCACCGTAGTAGCTTCACCTGGGACAGGGGAATCGCGAGGGAAAAGAACGCCCTCCACAGCCGCCAGAAGTCCAGCAAGACGAGGCCGCTTCAATGACCGATTCAGGACGTACCGTATCTCATGAGGGGGCGAGAACCGAGAAGGCCAGCATTCCTTCTCGCGGCTCTGAGCCTCAACGGTCCTCGAGGCTGCCTTACCTCGCCATCGCTCTGGGCATTCCTGCGCTGGGTCTGTCGACCTTTTTTGTCCGCTGGGCGGCGGCGCCTGGACCGGTCACGGCGTTCTACCGCATGGGTCTGGCCAGCCTAGTGCTGGCGCCAGCCCTGCTGCCTCGCCGAGGAAACTCCCGGCCATGGCCGCGCGCTGGCCTGATCCTGGCGGCTTTAGGCGGGCTGTTCCTGGCCGCTGACTTGGCACTCTGGAACACTTCCGTAAACCTGACCAGCGCTGCCAATGCTTCTTTGCTCGGGAACTGCTCTCTGCTGTGGGTAGCTCTTGCCGCAGGGCCCGTTTTCGGGGAAAAACTGACCGCGCGTTTCTGGCTGGGATTTCTCATCGCCCTCGCGGGCGTCGCCGCCGTCGCCAGCGCAGATTTCGTTGTCCTTCCAAAATCTTTCTCGGGCGACCTGCTGGCCTTGATCGGAGGAATTTCCTACGCCGGATATTATTTGGTGACCCAGAGCGGCCGCCAGTATCTCGATTCGCTGACCTACATCGGAGTTATGTCGCTCACCGCGACGATCCTCCTGCTGCCGGTTTGCCTCGTCCTGCGTGAGCCGCTGGCAGGCTACTCCCGGGGAACCTATTTGGATTTCCTGTCGCTGGCCCTCATCACCCAGGTATGCGGTTACTTGATTATCGGCTATGCCCTGGGACACCTTCGCGCCTCTCTGGTTGCCTCCACCATGCTTGCGCAACCCGTGTTCACCGCTTTGGTAGCCATCCCCTTGTTGGGAGAACATCTTTCCACGGTCCAGTGCCTAGGGGGGATCACGGTGATATCGGGGATCATCCTGGTGCACCGCTCCCGCCAGGGGGAATAGCCTCGGACCCGGAGCGGGATTCCCCTCGTTGTCTTGAAGACTCATTTTCTCTTTGCTCTGCAGATCCAGGGACCCGCGCCGTCTACTGGGGGAGGGTGTCGCCGACGGCGCTCCGGACCGCGTCCAGCGACTCCAAGGCGGTGAAGCGGTGCAATTCCAACGCCTCATCGTTCAAGTAGATGTCGCCCAGGGCTTCTTCGTCGGCCTTGGTGTACAAGCCGTGGTTGGGGAGGCCCGTGGTGGCGGCCCAGAAGTTCCACATCGGGACGTTGTATTCGAGGGCCAGGACAGCCATATCCAGGTCGACGTTGTCATCCGGCCCGCGGCTGTCGGCCTTCGTCTCAAGAATCGGAACCACCCCGTGCGCGAGGAGATCGTTCAGAATCATTCGCAGATAGGTGATATTGCGGTTGTTCCTCTCGTAATGGGTACCGACCATAATGAACACGAAGGAGGGTCGGTGAAGGCGCAACTCGCAATCGACGGGAATTTCGTTTGAATTGCACCCGTACTGGGCCAGAGACATGTTCTCATTAAGCAGACTGGCTGCCGTGTAATCGGATTGGGCGGTCGTGCTGGCGCGATTGAAAGAGCCGGAGAAGTAAGCGACCGTCTCCTGCAGGGCGGGAGGCAGCTGGGCCACCTTGCTGCGATCGGTGTCGTAGACGCCCATGAAGATGTCCGGAACACTCTGGCAGTCGCCGAAGACCGAGAAGGCATGCGGATCATTGCCGAGCGCCTGACCCTTCTGGAAGACCTGCTTCACCGTCGGGGGCACGACGGGCACGATGGGCCAGGACTTCCACTCAGCCGCGGTGAGCGGCGCATCGGTCGGGCCAGCCGTTGGGGTGGCTTGCGCATTTGCAGGCTGGGCCACCGGCGTCGGTGGGGAGGCGACGACAGCCGTGGTCCTGAGCAAAGCCTCGGCAGTCGCGGTCGGGAGTGGCGCGTCAAGGCTCGTGCAGGAACCCATCGCCAGCGCCCCGATACCCAGAAAGAGGAGGAGCCTACTGGGTATACCCACAGACCAGCCAGTCTCCGCCTTGCAGGGTGAGATGATAGGTGCGCTTGCTCAGGTCGTAGCTTTGGACTTCGTTTCCGTAGGTCGCTTGGATGCTGCCCGTGCAGTGCACTGTGGCCGTGTTGCCGTTCTGTCCGGTCTGGCTGCAGGAGAGGTCTTTGAGACTGAGTTGCACGAGATCGAAGGAGTCGTATTCGATCAGCGCGCTGTCCTCATAAGAACCGCAGGTCAGGGCGGTATAGTGCGCCTCGTCCCTTTGCACGAGCGCTTGAAGGAGGCTCTGCACCGCTTGCGCCGATTCGTCCTTTGACGTCGTGCAGGCCGCGAGCAGAAAGGAAAGCGCAAGCGTCAGCGAGAACAGGAGTCGTCTGGTCATGAGGATCTGTCTCGTCAGGATGCGAAACGGCGTCATTGTACCACCGAGCCGACGCACATTGCGCCATGATATGATCCAGATCGCATGAGACCATGATGAGACGACTGCTGAGAGCGATTCTCACAAGGGAAAACCTCTGGGCGCTTGTCCTGGGGCTGGTCCTCGTCGCGCTCGTTGTCCTTACGGCCAACAGCGGCCCCCGCTGGATCTACCAGGGATTCTAGATGACGCTGCTGCAAATCCTGGTGGGGGGGGCGCTTGCGGTCGCCTGCGGCCTCTTCCTCCACGACCGACCCAGGCCCTATCTCCTGCTGGTCGCCAGTGTCCTGGCCGTCTTCTGGTTCCAACCGGCTCTGCCGCTCCGCGAAGTGGACTTCTGGCTGCCGGTCGCGACGGTGATGCTTTCCATGACGGCCTGGACCTTGACCGCCACGCCCGAGTCGCGGCGTGAAAGGGAGAACTGGGTTGCCGCCGCGATTGTGCTGATCCTGATCCTCCTGCTGGGGCTCACGCGCTACCTCAACGTGGACCCCTTTCTTACGGCCAGTCGCCCTCCGCAAACCGTGTCGATCGTGGGGGTGCTGGCGGCGTTTGCACTGGCCTTTGCGCTGCTCAACCGTTCCCCCGGGAGGCTCAACCGCGGCCTGTGGTTGGTTGCCGCGTTCCTGATCGCCGTCTTCATCATCTTGAAGGCCCCCGCTCTCGGAACAGCGGCCAGCCTCCTGCTGCGGCTATGGACCGGGCAATCGACGACCCATGCGGCGGCTTCTGATCTGCAATGGCTCGGCTTCTCCTACATCGCCTTTCGAATGATCCACACGCTGCGAGACCGGCAGAGCGGTCGTCTCCCCGATGTAAACCTGGCCGAGTACCTCACCTACATCATCTTTTTTCCCTCCCTAACCGCCGGGCCGATTGACCGAATCGAGCGTTTTGTCCAGGATCTGCGTCATCCTATGCCTCTTTCGCAGGACGGGTGGCTTGTGGCGGGGAAGCGTCTCGTCGCCGGGCTGTTCAAGAAGTTCGTCCTTGCCGATACGCTGGCGCTGATCGCCTTGAATGCCACGAACGCGCTTCAAGTCCGAACGGCCGGCTGGGCCTGGCTGCTGCTGTACGCTTACGCGTTTGAGATCTACCTGGATTTCAGCGGGTATACGGACATTGCGATCGGGCTGGGCCGCATGCTGGGCATCAACCTGCCGGAGAATTTCAACGCCCCGTACCTGAAGCCGAACTTGATCCAGTTTTGGAACAGCTGGCACATGACTTTGACGCAGTGGTTCCGCGCCTACTTCTTCAATCCTCTCACCCGCGCCTTGCGGAGCGGACGTCGGCCCCTTCCCGCCGTAGCCACGATCTTCGTGTCGCAGCTCAGCACGATGCTGCTCATCGGTCTCTGGCACGGAATCTCCGGCAACTTTGTGATCTGGGGCTTGTGGCACGGGGTGGGGCTGTTCGTCAATAACCGATGGAGCGAATGGACCAGACGGCCAGCGTCTGCCTGGGCCAAGTCGCCTCCGCGAAGGAATTTGCTCAGCGCGATCGGCGTGCTGGTCACATTTCACTATGTCACTCTCGGGTGGGTCTTCTTTGCCCTGCCCACGCCTGAACTCTCTCTCGCCTTCCTTCGCAAGCTGGTGGGGATGCCATGAACCCGGATTCCATGAGCGCCCGAAACAAGGGCCAAGGGATCCACCCGCTTCGGCTTCTCGCCAAGGCGCTCATCGTGTTTGTCGTTCTCGACCTCGGGTTTGGCTTGGTGAACACTTCTGGGCTCGGCCGCATCTCGGCCTACAACCTTCTCTTCCCGGGCCGCGAGCGGTTCCCGTTTGGGCAGGAGGCTGCGGAGTCTTACAACCTGAGCCTGTATAACCTGGACGCCATGTTTGCCTCGCACGTCCTTTCCGCCGGGGGGAACCCCACGGGGGAGTTTCGGGTCCTGCTGCTTGGCGACTCTTCTGTTTGGGGAACGCTCCTGCAGCCGCAGGAGACCCTGGCGGGGCAACTCAATGCGGAGGGCCTGGTCGTGTGCGGCAAGGGGGCACGGTTCTACAACCTCGGGTACCCGACGGCTTCCTTGATGAAGGACCTGATGATCCTTGACCAGGCCATGTCCTACCGGCCGGACCTGGTCGTCTGGCTCACGACCCTCGACGCCTTCCCCCGCAGCGCGCAGCTTGCTTCACCCATCGTGGCCAATAACCCGGCCCGCGTGCGCGACCTCATTGCCCGTTACCACCTCTCCCTGGATCCACACGATCCGGCCCTGGTCGAATCAACGTTCTGGGATCGCACGATATGGGGTCAGCGAAGGGATCTTGCGGATCTTGCCCGCCTGCAGGTCTATGGACTGATGTGGGCGGCGACCGGTGTGGATCAAGCCTATCCCGGCACGTTCACGCCGGCTCAGAGGGATTTCCCGGCCGATGCCTCCTACCATGGATCTTCCGGGCCGACCCTGGAGGAGAGTCAACTTGCCTTCGATGTCCTGGCCGCCGGCCAGCGCGTCGCCGGGCAAGTGCCTCTCCTCCTGGTCAATGAACCCATCCTGATCAGTTCGGGTCGGAACAGCACCATCCGCTACAACCTTTCCTATCCTCGCTGGGCCTATGACCAGTATCGGGCCATGCTGGGCCAGTTTGCGCGTCAGGCCGGGTGGCCCTATCTGGATCTGTGGAACGCCATCTCACCGAGCCAATTTACAAACACGGAATTCCACCTGACGCCCGCGGGCGAAACCCTGTTGGCGGAGAAAGTGGCCCAGGCGATCCGCTCCCCATCGTGCCCCTGAAGGCGGTCTTTTCCCGAGGTAGGCTGGTCAGGCCAGTCAATCGTTCGGAATGGCCTCGCTTGAGCGGACCCCGCGGCACGAGGCGCCCCCAGTGAGGGCGAGGCCTCCTCGGGGTTTCGGGCGAGGGTACTCCGCGGGAGGGCAGACAGGTCTGTCGGTCCCCTGGGCGGCCCACGACGTTTCGCCTCTGCAAGCCTTGCTTGGGTAGCAGCTCAGCGGCCCTTCCGCCCCTTCAGCTGAGCCGGGCCTCCCGGGACTTTCGTCCCGGCCAAGCGTCTGTTCCTTGATCGGCGGACCCCTCCGGCCTTGAGGGCTTTGCGCGCCCCAAGGCCATGATAGACTCTAGCCCGTTGCCTGGGAGAGGGACATGGACATCCTTGAGGAACGACTGCGCACCTACCTGGCGGAAAACTGCCTTCATCTTCCCCCCGATCAGATTCCCGCAGACCAGCCTCTGCTCTCCAGCGGTTTGGTGGATTCTTTTCATCTGGTGGACCTTGCGCTTTTCGTGGAGTCCGAGTTCGGAGTGCACATCGATGACAGCGAGCTCAACCCCGGCACCTTCGACAGCCTGGACCAGCTTCTCCAGTTGATTCGGACACGACGCAGGCAATGATCCCCCTCCAGGAAACGATTCCTGAGGTACTTCTTCACCGCTATCGGGAGACCCCTGAGCAGGTTGCGGTGGTGCTGCGGTTGGGGATCGGGGAGCGCGCCCTCACGGTGCGGGACCTCTTCGAGGGAGCGGCCGGGTACGCCCGGGAATACCAGGGCGTGGGAGCGCGGCCCGGCGATGTCGTCATCGATCTACTTGCGCCCGGGGCGGATCTGCTCTACGCTTTTCTAGGGGCGACGCTGGTTGGGGCAGTCCCCACCATTCTTCCCTTCCTGACCGAAAAGCTCGACCCGGAGCGCTATCAGGAGAGCCTGGACAATCTGATCCGCCTTACCCGGCCCGTCGCGCTGGTTGCGGAACCGGTTTTTGCTGCGAAGCTCCGAGCGCGCTTCTTGGACACGGGAAAAGTCAAGGCGGTCTTGGATCCTGGGCCGCGAGCGGGAGGCAGCCCTCTTCCCAACCCGGCCTCGTGGCAAGGGCTCCGGGTCGGGACGCAATCCCTTGCCCTGCTGCAGCACTCCTCGGGCACGACCGGCTTGCAAAAGGGCGTGGCCCTTTCTCATGCGGCCGTATTTCGTCAGCTCTCCGCGTATCTCCCGGCTCTGCACTACTCGGCGAGCGATGTGGTTGTGAGCTGGCTCCCCCTGTATCATGACATGGGCCTGATTGCCGGATTCCTGCTGCCGCTCCTGGCAGGCGGGAAACTTGTCTTGCTCTCGCCCTTCGATTGGGTGCGCGCCCCCTGGTCTCTGTTGCAGGCCGTGAGTGACCATCATGGGACGCTTTCCTGGCTTCCCAATTTCGCCTACAACTTCTGTGCCAGCCACGTCCCCGAGAGCGAGTTGGCGGGTGTGGATCTGTCCTCCTGGCGAGCCGTGATCAATTGCAGCGAGCCGATGGTCGCGGACAGCCATCGCCTGTTCGCGAAGCGATTCCGCGCGAACGGACTGCACGATGAAGCGCTGGCAACGTGCTATGCGATGGCGGAGAACGTGTTCGCTGCGACCCAGGGGGGAATTGAGCAGCCCGTGTGGGTTGACCGGGTCGATGGGCACGTTCTCGCCGGCGAGGGCCGTGCCAAGCCGGCCGATGCGGCGACCGCTCGCACGGTCGAAGTCGTTTCGGCTGGACCCCCGCTGGGGAACTGCCAACTGGGCGTTGTGGATGCTCAAGGAAGGCCGCGGGCCGATCGCGAGGTGGGCGAACTGGTGCTGCACAGCGACTGCATGCTGCAGGGATACTTCAACCGGCCGGATGCGACCGCCGAGGCCCTGGGGGACGGGTGGTACCGGACCGGGGATCTGGGTTACCTGGCCAATGGCGAGGTATTCATTACCGGGCGCAAGAAGGACCTGATGATCGTGGGGGGAAAGAACATCTACCCTCAGGATATCGAGTACCTGATCAACCGAGTGCCTGGCGTCCATCCAGGTCGGGCGGTCGTGTTTGGGTTGTTCAACCCCGTTATGGGCACGGAAGAGGTGGCTGCGGTGGTCGAGGTGGATTCCCAGGTGAGCCGGGAGGAGGCGCGCCTTTCGCTCGCGATCCGCCAGGCCGTTGCCACCGGCTCGGAAGTGACCCTGGGTCCGCTGAAGCTCGTCGATGAGCGCTGGCTCCTTAAGACCAGCAGCGGGAAAATCGCGCGCGCTGCGAATCGAGAGAAGCTGCTGGCGGAGCGAGACCGCACCCTTGGTGCCACCTAGTCCGAGGGCCGTCGGCGCGGTCTGCCCCACGAGATCCTCGTCAGCCGCGGCGCTCGGAAGAGATCGAATCCCCACATCAGGACGCCCCGACTCCCAATGTTCGGCCTCCTCCAAAAGACACCCCCGTCAAGTCGCCCCGGCCGCGGCAGCTCAGGCGTAGGCGGCCGGTCAGGTCGAATGGTCCTGCCGCACAAGCGGGCAATCCACCTTAAACCTGGGACAACCTGGTGTAAACAACCTTCCATAATGATAGCGTTCCAGGTCTCATCCCCCGAGGTCCGGTAAGACTTTGGGTCCGGGCCGGAGCCTTCCTCTCCCTGGCCCCCGAAGAGGTGGGCCGCTGGAGATTCAGGGCTGGCCTCTGCCCGGAACTGCCGATATTCGACCCGCTTGCCGGACACCGTATCCACCGCACTGCCCAGCTCAAGCGAACGCGCTCCCCTCAGAGTCCAAGGATCCGATTCAGCTTCAGGACCGTGAAGTGATTGCGGAGGTAATGCGAGACTTCCAGGGCGAGCGCCAGCTCTGCCTCGCCCAGGCCCAACCCCGCTGGCTCGGTCGCTCCGCCGACCGTGCGAAACAGGCTGGCCAGATCATCGGATGGGGGCACGGCGGCGGCAATATCCTGAATCTTGTCCCACTGCTCGGTGATCTTCTCCTTGAGCTGGTTGTAGGCATGTCCTGCCAAATTGAGGAAAGGGGCTTGCTCAGCAACGATCTGGTCTGCAATGGGAGGATAGGCCGTCCGAATCCGCTCAACTTCTTGAGTCCGGTCTGGGGGTACCGAGGCTCGCAGGCGATCGGCCGCCTGCTGGCGGGTGAGTTGTGCAATTTGCTCGTAGCGCTTCGCAACCCCGAGCGTCGCCAAGCCGACTTTTGCGCCGTGCAAGACGGCCGGGCGATTCTCCCAAATCAGCTTCATGTCCAGGTAGTGCGACACATAGTGCTCGGAACCCGCCGCCGGGCGGCCGTTTCCGAATTCCAACATGCCGCGGCCAGACTCCAGCAGCCCATCCATCAAGGCCCGTATGCCCTCCGAGTCGCCTCTTCCGATGGCCTCGACGTGATGGATGCAGCCCTCCAGAGCGGCTCTCAGTCGCTGGGCCACAGCTTCGCTGTACGGCTCGTCCCAGAGGAGATGGCCGAGCCGCCAGTCGGCTAGGGAAGTGAACTTGCCTAACATGTCGCCGAAGCCTGAGGCAATCATCGAACGCGGTGCCGCGCACAGCGTGGGCAGGTCAGCGAAGATCGCAATCGGCGGCTGGGCCAGGACCGTCTGCTTCAGGCCCGCGAGGATCAGCGATGAGGTCGGCGAGGTGTACGCGTCGACCGAAGGAGCCGTCGGGATCGATATGAAGTCCGATCTGGCCCTGTGGCTGACGAACCGGGTGAGGTCGTTAACGGTGCCGGAGCCGACCGCCAAATAGGTCCGAGATTCGCGTCCAGCCTGCACCAGGATCTGCATCACCGAATGCTCATCAGGAATGATCTCTTTCCCGGGTAGCACGACAGCCCTGGCGTCGAAGCCTTCACCATCGAGGGACCTCTGGATAGCCTCGCCAAGGACGCGATACGTATTGCCATCAGCCACGAGCGTGAAGTGGTCCAGATGCTGGGCGCGGAGGTAGCGGATCAGCTCACCAATAGCATCCGCGCCGACGTAAGCAGGTAGGTTGGGCGCCACTCGATTTCCCTCACTTGAGGCGAACGGCTCCGGCAATCCTTGCGCTTTCGGTCCCTCTCCCCGGCCGCCCGCAGCTGCAGGTCTTCCATCTGGTTCTTGATGCGTTGCCGGGTTGGGTCATCGCGCCTTTTGGCACCTCGGCCCGCGGCACAGGCCTCTCGACGGCGGCAGATCTCTCGCCGTTCCGGGAGCTGCCTGGTGATCGCCAGGCCGAACAGGGCGCATTCAATGCGTCTCGAGAGCGGACGGAATCGGTCATCCCGGCCGGATGCTCCTGTGACGTTCCGGTTGCTCGGCCGGGAACAACGTGGCTCGACGACGTCGCTGCCAGGCACTCTTTCCCATCACCCTAGGCTTGATCGCGCTATCAAGTACGAACCAAGAGCCGGGGGGATAACCGCCACGGCCGCTTTCGGCGGACGACAAGGGAGAAAATGGTCAGTCTTCTCGGTTATTCGCCTATGCCGGATCGAATGATCAGCAAAGGCCGGTCTATCCGCTGGAGGATTCCAGCGGTCACCCCACCGTAGAACACCCGCGCCAGGCCGCCCCGGCCGTGGCTGGCCATCGCAATCATGTCAGAGCCTTCGCGCTCGGCCACCCGCAGAATGGTCCCGACAACCGGACCGCGTTCGACCCGGATCACGGCCTCGATGCCCTTCTCCCGAAATTCTCCCTGGCAGCCAGCCAGATAGGTAGCGGCCTCGTCAGCCCTTTGCTGGACGAGCCCCTGACTGAGCTCCATGGCGGTTTCCGGCAGCTCCGTGTCGACGTATACGGGTTCCACAACCTGCAGGAAGACTACCTTCGCCTGAAAGCGCCGTGCCAGCCGTTCAACATGCGGCAGGATCTGCTCGGCCCGCTTCGAGCCGTCCAGGGGAACGAGGATGTTCTCGTACACCTCAGCCTCCTTCCAGAACGAGGCACCAGGACCAAGGCCACCAAACCCGCGGCCTCACCTCCGCCTCCGAGGCGGGCGCCACACGCTTGTCCAAGGCGATCCAGATCCTAGCCCCTCTCCAAAGCGTAAGGACTGCCCTCGACCGGGTGGGGGAAACCCGAGACACCTCAACATCCTGGTTTTCACCCGCAGGAGGCACGAGGCGCAGGCCGAGGCGAGTGATCGGGAGCCTCCAACTTGTCCAGGGCCACCCGCCTTAGGCTCCGTGGCCTCCCCACGATCATGCGCCTGAGGACAATGCGGGACCCTATTCAGGAGGCGCCCTCTTTGCGCCCGAGAGGATTCGCCCCTTCCGAGTCAGGCTTCTTGAAATGCGCTTCGGGAGCCTCGGCCCAAAAACCAGCGCCTGCCGGCCGACTCCCTTACCGGCATCTGTCGCACCCCCTGGCGAGATCAGAAACCAAGCGCCCGCCCAAGCTGCCCTAAGGTTTCAATGCGTTGAGTCCTCGCCCCTGCGCAGTCAAACGCCACGACGTCGGCTCAGCCCACCAGGGGGGCAAGCAGGCGGCCCAGGCCATACGTAATCAGCGCTTCGCCCAGTCCGACCACGGTCATCTCCGCGCCGCTGCGCCACGGGTTCAGCCCGGTCACGACGGTCTTGGACGCGCCGATCAGGAAGTGGGCCAGCGTGCTGATCGCGAAAGAAGCCAGGATCGCCGAATAGCCTCTTGTGAAGAAGAAAGGGAGGATCGGGATGATCGCACCCAGGGCAGTCGATACTGAGGCCGACGCAGCCGCAGTCCATGGGTTCGGGAACGACAGCTCCGAGATGCCCAGTTCCTCGCTAGCCAGGGTTTTGAGCGCCGACTCTGGCTGGGCAACCAGGTGCGCGGCCAGGGTTTGGGCCTCGGCTTCGGGCACGCCTTTGAGCTGATAAAGAAGTGCTAGCTCTTCCTCTTCCTCTTCCGGGTGCAGCTCCAGCTCCTCACGCTCGCGGCCGATCTCGGCTTCCTGCACCTCGCGCTCGGCTTTGGTTGCGAGATACGCGCCAGATCCCATGGAAAGAGCCGAGGCCAGCATCCCCGCGAGGCCCGCGATCAGCACGGCCGGGCCGCCCGCCGTGGCGCCGGCGACGCCGGAAACGATCCCAAAGACCGACCCCAGGCCATCATTTGCACCGTAGATTGCCTGCCCGATCCAGCCGCCTCCTTGCCTATGCCAGCTCTCCCGGTGGAGAATCATATCCAACCTGGCTTGGGCGCCGACCGGTTCCGAACTCGGCTGGCTGGCTTGGCGGCTCACCCGGCGGTGGCCTTCTTCATCATGCTGGACCGATTGAATCGCCTCGCGGTCGGCCTTGGTTGGAGCCAGCTGCGCGAGGGACCCGTACATCGAGGCATCTGCGTCCTCGCTGCTTTCAATGCGTTTCAAGGCGTTCTCTGTGCCGCTCTGCACCATCACAAAGCGCCAGATCCGATCGCGCAGACTTTCGCGATCCGGCGGCAGCGGCGCGCCCAGGTCGCGGAGGCGGGCCGCCCACCGTTCCCCATGGAGGCGCTCAGTTTCCGCCAGCTTCAACAGGACGCCGCGGCGGGCCTCGTTCGCCTCGTGCTGGGCCAGGGCACGGTACGTGCGCATGCCGGCCTGCTCTTGTAGCCAGGCGTGCTGCAAACCCTTGATGAATTGCTGCCGATCCTTGGGAAGCATCCCTTCCTCCTCGCTTCCGTTCTGATCAGAAGATCTCATCCGCAGCGGGTCTCTTCGTCAAGCGCCGCCACTTCCGCTGTGTTGAGGTTGGACGGGCCTGCGATTTGCTCTGTGCGATGGCCTGCACATCCGCCGTATGCACCGCTCCCAACAAGGGAGCTGGCTTGGCCTGGATACTTGTACCCCCGGCTCAATCATTCGGTCAAGATGGGTACCTCAAAGAAGGCAGGGGATCGGGGGCCCGCCCTGCTTGGCCGTCTCGGGGGGTCCACGTCCCGCCGTCTATGGGTCAGATAAGTTGAACGGGGGGCCTCCCCAATGCATCCGGGAATCTCGCGAGACATGGAGCAGCCCGTAGCCGGCGCCCACCGTATTCAGTTCGCTGCCATTCGAGTACCGGGGGGCACTTGGCGCGCGGGACTAAGCCGGTCCGGCTTGGCCGGCAGAGCCACTATCCAGGGATCCCCAAGTTCACCAGTCTCCCCGATCCTGGGCCCGGAAGGGATCCAGGAAATCCACCCTGCGCGAGGGTCCAATTCCTATCCACCCAAATGCCCAGAGCCAGACGCGCTGGTGAAAAGGGACCCTCATCCGGCTCGGGGGTCTTTCGGGTACTTAAGCATATCTGGCGCGGCCTCCTCGCGGCTGACGCGGGAAGTTACTGAGGGGGGGGACTTAAGAGACGACGACTGCTGTCTCCTCAGCGTAGGGCAGATCAACGGGAAGCCGAGCCCTTCACCGTGTGCCTCGTGAGAGGGCCAGGGCCCCGAGAGGCCAGCGAATCAGGGGGCCTCATTCCTCACGGAGAGGGGTCAGGCGCCGCGTCGGCACAGCCCAATTGCATCGGCTTGCCGAACCCGACGCTGACCGCGTCACGGATCCGTCGTACCGGACATTCCGGATGTCGGCCTGTCCCTATCTCGTGCCGGCGACCCCCTCCAGCCAGTCCAGGATGCCGTGCGCCGGGGCCTGGCCGTGGACAGCGCCATTCTGCCCGCTGATCGTGACCCGAAAGGTTTTCCCCTCATGAAGGTATTCGGTCAGCCACAAGGGGACAAGGGTCAGTTGGAAAGCGTCCACGTAAATGTTTGCGGTGGAAAACGAGAGGTCTTCGAGGTTGCCCGCGGAGGCGAGGATGGTTTCCCGAATGCGGCCCAGGGCCGATTGCCTGGCATCCAGCGAGGCCTCGGCCATTTCCCGCTGATAGACTTCAGCTGCCCAACCGGCCAGATAGCGCGGGTCGTAAGCCTGGGCCGCGGAGAGATCAAAATCCTGGGCGATCTTCGGGAGCAGGTCCGCCAGCTTGGACGAGGCCGGGATGACGATACGGTTAAGGACAATACTTTGGTTGCCGGAGACGGGCACCAGACTCCTGTCGCGATAAATCTTTCCGCTCCAGGGAACCTCTCCCATGAGATCGAAGGACCAGAGCGGAAGGTAAAGCCCGCGAGGGGTCGGCACTTCCGCCTGAAGGGCGATGCCATGCTTCTTCATCCATTGGGCCAGGCGAACCAGAGCCTCGTGCTGACCGAACGACATGGGGAGAATGCTGTCCGGCTCAATCAAGTCTTTTGTCTCGTGAACGACATGAGCTGATTCGCAGTACGGGCAGGATTCCGAGAGCGCGGCCGGGGGCAGGAGAAACTGCGCACCACAACCCTGGCATTGCAGGATCTGGGTTGCGGCCGGTTTTCGCTGGCCCCTCCCTGTGGCCATCGCCAGAAAGAAGTCCTGTTCCTGCTGCGGCACCTGGCCGGGCAGGACCTCCCGGTGGGCGCAGGATTCACATACGAGCGAATGTCCATCGGGCGCGTACACCATCCGCCCGCCGCACTGGGGGCAGGTAAAGCGGTCCGCCTGCACCGTCTGAGGGCTGGTGGACGGAGCTGGGAGATCGTCCGCAATGACAATTTCCTCGGGCTTGATTTTCCCGTCCAGGATCGCCAGGGCGCGCCGAGCTTCAGGGTGCGTCGGGTCATACGCCAACGTCTCCTCCAGGTACTTGCGCTTCTCCGCTGGATCGCTGCTTGCCAGGCTCATGTAGTAATTCGCGAGGACACGCGTCCGGAGGTCGCCGCCCAGATCTAGGACCCGCTCCAGATATTTCCGGGCGATCTCAAATTCCCCAGACTTGACGTATATCTCTGCCCGGCGCAGCAGTTCCACGTCCAACTGGCCGGTCATGACTTCTTCTCGCAAGCACCAGACGCTGCGTGTTTCGCCATATCCGCGAGGGCATCCATTCTTTAGGCCGAGGGGATCGTCTCAAGTTCAAGGTTCGCGCCGGGCGCCCTCATGGTCCCCCCCATGTTCCCGGCACAGGGCAAGCTAATCGTAACCTGGGCACTATCTTACCTCCGCACCTCCCCGAAATCTCGGCCTGCCAGAGGCCGGATTTCCTCTGTGATATCACCCTGTGTCCAGCGACCCCTTCGGACCCCAAACCCTTGTTCAAGGGTAGCCGTGGCCGAGGAGACCGATGAGTGCCAGCCCGTCACGGTGGCTAGAGCTGCGAGGTACAGTACGCGCACTTGGTGGCGTTCAACGGGATGGTGGACAAGCAGTAGGGGCACTGCTTTGTGGCGGGCGCCTGAGGTTCTTCCTTCTTGCGCGGCTGCATGCCGATGACCAACCGGATCATCAGGAACATGACCACCGCAACGATCAAGAAGTTCACTATGGTGTTGATGAAGGAACCGTAGTTGATCGTCGCGGCACCCGCCGCCTTGGCTGCGGTCAAGGAGGAATAGGGCTGGCGGGAGAGGTTCAGATAAAGGCTGCTGAAGTTGACTTTTCCCAGAAGCAGGCCGATGGGGGGCATGATAATGTCGTTGACCAGCGAGGAGATGATCTGGCCGAACGCCCCGCCGATGACGACCGCGACGGCAAGGTCCAGTACGTTACCGCGCATGATGAAATCTCTGAGGTCCTTGAGCATGGCATTCCCTCCAAGTTCGAGCGGTTTGGGTGACAGGCTCCGGGGATTCCACCGGTCCCTTGGCGCTTCGGGCGCAGAGTATACATCCTGGGGCCGGAAGCTGTCCGTGCTTGGCTGTGGAGAATTGGGTCGCTGCGGCCCATCTGCCATTCCCAGGTGCTGCTGCGAGCCGATTCGCTATTGCCCTAGGCATGGCCGGCCCGAGTGGCCCTGGGCGCGATCAGGCGAGGGAGAAGTCGGGCCCTCCGATCCCGCCGAGGGCGGCTCACGAGGCCCGCGGCCCGAACTTCAGGCGTTGTGGCAAGCCCGCCGGGGCCACCGCGCCGCAGCGATCCGGCGGTACACTAGGTTCTCCGGAACGCGCCGGATGGCGTGACACGGGTTCAAGGCCATCGCGCGGCTGCCGTCTCCCGATGGACTAGTTCTCGCAAGGTTGGATGCTGAGATTCTCTGAAGGAAGACCCATAGACAGGGCTGCGCAGACCGCGGTGGCACTCACGCTGCCGCTCGGCGACCCCCGGGCCACCCTGGAGTCGGCGGGCGGGAAAGGAGCCTCCCTGGCCAGGCTCTCCGCTGCTGGGTTGCCCGTGCCGGACGGGTTTCACATCACCACGGAAGCCTACCGACAGTTTGTTGCGGCCAACAAGATTGGAGCGGCCATCCGGGAAGAACTCGATACGGCCGATCGCGCCATTCCTTCGACCTTGGAGGCCGTTTCGAAGGCTATTTCGAAGCGTTTTCTGGATGGCCAGATGCCCGCGGAGATTGCGCGGGCGGTCACACAGGCCTATGCCCGGCTGGGAGGGACAGACCTGCCAGTGGCAGTGCGTTCCTCGGCAACTGCGGAAGACTTGCCCGGCCTGTCCTTTGCGGGCCAGCAGGATACGTATCTCAACGTCCGTGGAGTCGAGGCGTTGCTGGCCTCCGTAAAACGCTGTTGGGCATCCTTGTGGAGCGCCCGGGCCATAGGCTACCGGAGCCGGAACGGCGTGGACCAGGACCCATTGACTCTGGCGGTCGTTGTGCAGCGGTTGGTTCCGGCAGAAGCCTCCGGCGTCCTCTTTACGGCCAACCCGGTGAGCGGGCGGGGAGATCAGGCCATGATTTCCGCGGCCTGGGGGCTGGGCGAGGCCCTCGTGGGCGGGAAGGTGACCCCGGACACCCTCGTGATCGACAAGCCGACCGGTCGCGTGCTTGCCCGCGACACGGCGGATAAGCAGCTGATGACCGTGCTTCACGAGGAAGGGACCGGGGAACAGGGTGTTTCGGATGCCAAGCGGCGGGCGGCCGTCCTGGGTGACCAGGCCGCCGCCGGTCTGGTTCGCATGGGCGTGCAAATCGAAGAGCTCTATGGTCGGCCCATGGATATCGAATGGGCGCTCTCCGGGGGGAAGTTCGCCATCCTGCAGGCGCGTCCGATCACAGCTCTCCCCGAGGCACAACGCGAACCGTCCGTGGAATGGAAACTGCCCGATCCAAAGGCCACCTACATGCGCGCCAGCATCATTGAACAGCTCCCCGAACCTCTCACGCCACTTTTTTCCACGCTGGCGGGGCCTATTATCAATGAGGCCACCCGCGCCCTGTTCGCCTGGATGGTGGGCGGAAAAGAACTGAAGCCGGAAATCGTGTTGTTTGAAACGATCAACGGTTATGCCTACCTGAATTGGCATTTCGGCCTATGGGATACGGTGCGTGTGTCCGTGGCCTCGGCCGTGAGGGCGAATTCGATCTTCAGGCTATCGGAAGCACGCTGGCGGCAGGCACGCAGCCATTATCTCGAGGTCGTCCGGAGTTGCCAGGGAAAGGCCCCGCGCGACTATACCGCGCAGGAGCTGCTCCAGGGCGTGCGCACCCTGACCGGCGAGGCGGTGAACATGTATACCGTTCTGCAAACCGGGCCCGTCATGACCGCCGGGACGAGCGAAATGATGTTCACCCAGCTCTACAATCGTCTGATCAAGAAGAAGGGTGACCCGGATGCGTCCGCGTTTCTACTTGGCTTCGAATCCGCACCGATCCGGGCCGAGCGGTCCCTGTACGAGCTGGCGGAGTGGGCGCGCCAATGCGCTGGGCTGGCCGTCCACTTGAGCAATACGCCCGCCGCTCACCTTGCCGCCGAACTAAAAAGCGCCGATCCTCCGGCGGGCGTGAAGGTTGAGGAATGGGGAGAGTGGCGGCGCCGGATGCAGGACCATCTCGCACGGTATGGATACTTCACGTTCGATCTCGATTTCTCGAAGGCCGTGGCGGCGGACGATCCTGCCCCGTTGCTAGAGACCTGCCGAATGTATCTGCTCGGCAAGGCCGGGAGTCCTTGCGACCGCGTTCGGGACATCGTCGCTCGGCGGGAGCAGGCTACGCAGGCCATGCTGAGAAGGCTGCGCGGTCCGAAGCGGTGGATCTTCCGCAGGCAGCTGCGCAGTGCGCAAAGGTATGCCCCTCTGCGCGAGGATGGGTTGTCCGACCTGGGGTTAGGCTATCCCCTGTTGCGGCAGTTGGCGCGCGAGCTTGGGCGCAGGATGGTCGGGGCCGGCGCGCTAGAGCGGCCGGAGGATGTCTTCTGGCTGAATGAGCCCGAGGTTCGTCAAGCGGCGGCCGCATTGGACCAGGGCCTCCCCTTGTTCTCCAGACTGGATGCGGTGCGCCATCGCCGGGCCCTATGGAGGGCTGAGCAGCGGCTGGCGCCTCCGCTGGTCCTGCCCCTCGGCTCACGATGGATGGGGATGGATGTTGAGAAGCTGACCACGGCCGGGGAGAGCGCCGACCCCAGGGTGATCAAGGGTTTCGGCGCCAGCCAGGGCAGGGTGACCGCAGCGGCGCGCGTCCTGCTCGGTCCGGAGGACTTCGACCAGCTGCGCCCCGGGGATGTGCTCGTGGCTCCGATCACCACCCCGGGCTGGACACCGCTTTTTGCCCTGGCATCCGCCATTGTCACCGATATTGGGGGCCCCTTGAGCCACAGCTCGATCGTGGCGCGCGAATATGGGATCCCGGCCGTGCTGGGCACTGTGAACGCAACGCGGAGAATCCGCAGCGGCCAGACGATCACCGTGGATGGAGGGGCAGGCACAGTGCAGATCAGCGATCCTCAAGGCTCTTGAGCCCGGAAGAGGAGAATGGCATTGTGGCGCCCAGTTCCCGAACCGCGGATACGAACCCATCCAGTTCGGAACGGCTGGGATCCTCGGGAAGGCGCCGCTGGCATTGGATGCGGGAGAGCAAATCCCTCGCACACTGGGGGTCAAGGAGAGGGATGGTATAAGGAAGGCGACAAGGAGACCATCCGGGATATTCCCAGCCGAAACCATAAGGAACGGAAGGAGGTATTTCTCTTATGAGTGATCCCGAGCTTCGAGCACTCCTGGAGCAGCTTCATGGCGAACTTGAACACACCCAGAGCGTGGACAAGAAGGGGCAGGAGCTTCTGCGGGTGCTGCGAGCGGACATCCGCGAACTCCTGGAGCGGTCCGAGGCGGGTCCGGTCCAGGTCCATCCCTCCAAACTCCAACACCTGGAAGACAGCATTCGCCACTTTGAGGTTACCCATCCCCATCTGACGGGAATGCTGTCTAGTTTGTTCGAGGCCTTGAGCAACGCCGGGATTTGATTCCCTGACGCGCCCCGGTTCCTCGATGTGAGCGGGGCCGATGGGTGGAAGCGGGTGCCTCGAGCGGCCCTGGGGCTGGCGTGGAACCGCCAGATCCTAGTCATGAGCTGATGGGCACCCGTTTCTCGTCCCTCTGCGAGCCGCAGGGCACCCCGACCATGCCGTAGGCGAATGAAAAATGATCAGGCGCTGGCTGGTTTCTTCTGCCCTGTTGCTGGTTCTTTGTAGCTGCTCCACTCCTTCAACCTGCGGTGGTCTTCGAGCCGCGGGTTCCTGCGCAAGAATCTTTTTCATTGGCAATAGCTACACCTAGGTGAATGATCTGCTCGGCACATTTGGTGAACTCGCAAGATCCGGAGGGCATCAAACGGAGACCGGAATGGCGGCCGAAAGTGGCTGGACATTCGCCGACCATGTCCATTCCACCCAGACACTTGAGAAGCTTCCATCGTCTCGATGGGATTTCGTGGTCTTGCAGGAACAAAGCGAGATCCCGGCTCTCGAGCAAACCCGAACTGCGAGCATGTACCCTGCGGCCCGCCTGCTGGTCCACCAGATCGAGCGGGCCGGGGCCACCCCCATCTTCTTTGTGACCTGGGCCCACCGGGACGGATTGCCGGAGGATGGGTTGCCGAATTACGAAAGCATGCAGCTCCAGATTGATCAAGGTTACCTGGGGATTGCAGCGGAGCTCGACCATCCGGTGGCGCCGGTGGTGTATGCCTGGTCTGCCGTGACCAGCCAGGACCCGGCGCTAGGCCTTTGGCAGACCGATGGCAGCCATCCTACCGAACTGGGGACGTACCTCGCGGCCTGCGTTTTCTATGCCGTGATCTTCCGGCAGAGCCCGGTGGGATTGAGCTACCTGGGTCACCTGTCCAAGGGTCAGGCGCAGCTGTTGCAGGCCGCGGCGGCAAACACGGTCCTGAACAGTCCCCGGCAGTGGAACCTCCGCTGAGGCAGGAGGGGCTGGATGAGTCCTAGGCATCGAAGGCTGCCGACCCATATCAAACCCGTGGCGCGCAGGGGCGCGCTTATCGGGTACGTATCTTTCTGTGCAAGCCCCCCGAGAGAGAACTCCCGGCTTTTTCAGCCCGCAGTTCTACGACACCAGAACAGCAGCTATTTCTCGCTGATGGTGATGCTCTGGATAACGTCGCCCGTAAAGGTTGGGTTCTGGGATGGGTCACGCAGCGTGATCCCGTTGACGACGTCCATTCCGCTGATCACCTGGCCGAATATTGTGTAGTCGCTCTCTGAAAGCGGGGTCGGGCCAAAGGTGATGAAGAACTGGCTGCCGTTGGTGTTCGGCCCGGCGTTGGCCATTGCCACCACGCCGGCCTTGTCGAAAGTCAGGTCATTAGCCTCATTGGCAAATGCATAGCCGGGTCCCCCGGTACCTGTTCCGGTCGGGTCCCCGCCCTGAGCCATGAAGCCCTTCAGGACGCGGTGGAAGGTGGTTCCGTTGTAGAAGCCCTGCCGCGCCAGGAACACAAAGCTATTCACGGTGACCGGCGCTTTGTCCGGATAGAGCTGAATCACGAACTCACCCCCCTTGGCCATATTGACCGTGGCGAAGTACTGTCTCGTCTTGTCAATCAGCATGGGGGGCGGTCCGGAATACGTCTTCGTGCCCATCAGCACCGGACTTCCGGCAGTCCCCGGCTGGCTTGGAGCGGCCGAGGAAGCCTGCCCTGACGAGCCTTGACCTGCGCCGCAAGCGGCCAGGATTAGACTGAGGAAACCCATTGCGATGGCCGGAACGATCCTGCGGTCGGCGGTTTGGTCCGCCCGGCTGTCTCTAGCGGTGCTCTTCGGTTGATGTGACTCTGTCTTGTCTGTCATCTTCTTCCCATTCCCCCGATTCTGGAACATGTACTCCGGAGAGCCCAGGCGCGGTGCTCAACAGCTCCTACGATTCGCGCCCCGCGGGTTTTTCGGATTCCGCAATTCGCTTTGCCCAGTCCGCGGCGCGTTCGAGCTCGCCCTCTTTCAAGGGTCCTTTTTCGCCTACCACTAGGAAACCTTCCGCGGGGATGATCATTTCTCCGCCTTTTTTCTTGAGCTGGTCTGCGATACGTTTGGCCGCGTAGCCGCCGGTCTTGACCAGAAGGCGCACAGGGGGCGATTTGATGTTGCTTAGTGACAGCCTTGTGTCGAAGGCCGCCACCTTGACGCCTTGGAGGCCATGCGTGGGCAGGGCTTTGAGGAAACTCGCTGTCGTTTCGGTCGGCCGGAATCCCCGCGTTGGGGACCCGACGATCAGAAGCTCCAGGCCTGTTAGCTGCTCCGGCTTCACCTCACTCACGCGGACAACAGCGACCTCTTCCTTGGATGGAAGGGCCTGGCTGATTGCATGGGCGACTAGCTCTGTGTTGCCAAAGATCGAGTCGTAGACAACCAGGACTCTCATCCGGAATCTCCTCCACCATGCGAAGCGTTCCTGAGACGTTCATTATAGGCTGGTTCGGAGCATTCTATGGCGGCGCGACCCGGAGGCGTTTGTTGGAGAACGGAAGCGCCGACCCGGCACTTCTTTTCTGGCCGGCATCAGACGATTCCCCGTCGGCATTCGCGTGGAATATTCGCACCCAGCCGTATTTACGTTTGTGGGCTCAAGGAGGGCACTTCAATCATGAGGGACGTTGCGGGGGAGCGGCTATGGCGAGGGACACGAAGGTCAAAAACTCGCGGATCCGGAGTAGGCATGCCGGTCCGGAACCGAAAGCGGGATCACGGCAAAGGGGGCGGGTCGGACCCGCCTGATCCAGCCTTTTTCTCGTGAGGCGGTCGAGGAAGGGTCGAAAGAGCATTGCCTGGTCGGGTCCGGTGATGCAGGCCGGGTCTCTCAAGGAGAGAATTCCCAGGGCACCAGCCTGGATCAGGACGTGCGACTCCAGTCGTTTGAGAGGATGCGCGGTTATATTCTGAGCCTCATGGATCACATCCGCATCTTAATTGGACGGTCATAACATAACAGTCCCCGGGCAAGGTCAACATCCTCCTTGGGCAGAAAAAGGCGGGCTTGCGCAATGGGCTTGCGGGAGTGATACTTCGGGCATCTAGGAACAGGTGAGGGCTCGCGGCGCGAGTCCGCGCTGGCGTTCTCCCAGCCGCGTTCAAGGGGATGATTTTTCTCACATTGCCGGGGCTGAGATGATCCGTCGGGCGCCCCTCGTGCTGTGGGTGGAGGAGCTGGCTCGAGGGGTAGGCCGCAAGGATGTGATCTCGGGTGCGTGTTCTGGGGGTTCGATGCGTTGGGCTCAAGCGGAAAGGTTAGTCCCCGAAGTGAGGTTGACACACGGAGCGGGGATCCCGTGACGTTAGAGCCCGGTGCCGCTGTTGATGAAGGCGTTGGCGCTTACGGCCGGCATGATCTGGGCGATCGCCATGGCGTGGACCGACGCGGGCGCCCTTGACCAAATGCTGATTGAGCGAGGAGTTCCCTCCCGGCCCCGATTGGGATTGGGGGACTTGCGGTGGTCTTTTTGATCCCCCTGGTGGCCTATATCTCCATCAGCCCCAGCGGGTCGGGCCATAACGATGGCCATGGCCTGGGGGGTGGAATCTTGATGTCGCTTGGCACCTTGAGGTGCAGCTAGTGTCCCGTAAAAAAGACTTGACATAGTGATGCGGATCAGGTATGCTACGAAACATGGGTACGCAGGTGCGTCCGCAGTTGAACGCGGCCGAACGACAGGTGATGGAACATCTGTTGGCG
>Ga0187865_1001603_pt1 | contig 25005 bp, 23 predicted proteins | sample June2016WEW_11_1_2_FD_132989 | JGI IMG/M metagenome (GOLD analysis project Ga0187865, IMG submission 132989) | Peatland microbial communities from SPRUCE experiment site at the Marcell Experimental Forest, Minnesota, USA - June2016WEW_11_100 | ecosystem: Environmental > Terrestrial > Soil >...
AGCAACGAGTAACCAGTAACGAGTAACGAGGTTTCATGGAAATCGTAATCATTGGAGGAGGGCCGGCGGGTTTTCAAGCCGCTCTCCATTGCCGGAGATGCTGGCCGCAAAAGTCCGTAACCCTCATCGAAGCCGAAGGGACAATCGGATACTGCCGCCCGATGTTACCCCAGTTTATGGCCGGGCAGGTAGGAGAGGAGAAACTCTTTTACCTGAAACCGGAGGAAGATCCCCTTCTAAAGATCCGAACCGGGGTAAAGGTTCAATCTCTTAATAGGGAAACCCAAACTTTTCACCTGGGAAACCAGGAGAAAATTGGCTACGAGCGTTTGATCCTGGCGCCGGGGGGGCGGCCGATCATCCCTCGAATCGACGGCCTGGATTCTCTCCGGGGAATCTTTCCCGTCCGCAATCTTCCGGAGGCTAAGAAGGCCCGAGAATGGATAAACCAAGACCGACAAATCATCGTCCTCGGAGGCGGGCTGGTTGGAGTTAAGACGGCGGCCTACCTTCGGGCTTCCGGATTTCAAATTTCCCTCGTGGAAAAAGAGGACCACCTCTTACCCCAGGCCCTGAAAGGCCACGCCGCGAGGCTAGTAGAAGACCATCTCCAGCGGATCGGTATTCGTCTCTTTCTGGGGCAAACCTTGAAATATGTTGAGGGGAAGAATGGATTCCTCAAAGCCGTAAATTTGAATGGCAAGGGGATCCCTTGCGAGGCCCTGCTCGTTGCTGTTGGTTCAGTTCCCAATGTAGCTTTCCTGGAAAGCTCTAATCTTCTTGAAGAGGGCCAACTTCTGGTATCGCCTGCCTTGCAGACCCGCGACCCCAAAATTTTCGCCGCGGGGGACGCAATAACCATCTCAACTTCCGAAGGGAAGAAGCTCACCCCCTGGATCTGGCCGCAGGCGGTCTCTCAGGGAAAGCTGGCCGCTGAGAATCTGTACCGGCCCAACCCCATTGCCCTCAAGGTCTTGACCCGGCCCAACTCGATGAACCTGCAGGGTCTCTCCATCGCGATGTTGGGCGCCCAGGTTGCGGGTTCCGAAGAAATTTCTTACGGTAGCCCCGCTTACGGTTCATTACGGCAGGCTTTTCTTCTCCAGGGCCGGATGATCGGAGGGGCCCTGCTGGGGGACATCTCGGCTGCCGGCCCGCTGCATCATCTCATGTTCAGCGGGAGAGAGGCGGGGCCCGAAGTTAACAAACTGATAAAGCCCTTACTTCAGGCGATTCCGCCAAACCCTCTGGTTTACGGAAAACGTAGCAGGCGGGCTCGTTTTTTTCTTACCAAGGAGGATAAGGAGCAATGCTGATTCGGAAAGAACGCTGTGTGGGTTGCGGGCGGTGCCAACCCTACTGTCCCGTGGGAGCCATTCACTTCGAAGAATTGAAAAGCGTCGTGGACCAGGAGGTTTGCTACGAATGCGGAACCTGCCTGCGATCCGAGATCTGCCCGGTCGACGCGGTGGAAGAATCCCCGTATGTTTACGATTATCCACGCGCCTTACGGAAATTCTTCAGCGACCCGAATGCGACTCATGCCCTTACCGGCATCGCGGGACGGGGAACGGAAGAGTCCAAAAGCAATGATGTGATCAACCGGGTCGTACCGGGGGAAGTGGGGATCGCCATCGAATTCGGAAGACCCACCCTGGGAATGGACCTGAAGAACATCCAGAAGGTCACCCGGGCCATGGCCAAAGCCGGCTTCACCAAGATCGAGCCCGAAAATCCCTTCAATGACATGATCCAGAATTACGAAACCGGAGACCTGAAGCAGGAACTTATGGGCGAGAAGGTCTTGAGTGCGATCATGGAATTCAAGGCAAAGCCAGATCGGCTCGGCCTAGCTCTTCGCACCATCAAAGAGGCGGCAAAAGAAGTGGACAGCGTCTTCGTGGTGGATGTCTATACCCGGCTGGAGCCCGGGCTGACCGTTCCCAAGGAAATTATCGAGACGATTGAAGCCGAAGGTTACACGAGGCGACCGAATGCCAAAATCAACATGGGCCTGGGAAGGGCCAATAAGAGGAAGGATTTATGACTCACAGCTTACACCGCGAAGGACCCCTCGACCTGCTGAACCAGGAGTATGTCCTCTTCGTCTACCCGGCAAGGGGTTTTAACTATGACGGCAGCGGACCCAGGGTCAGACGGCTGGGAGAGCTGCTCTTCCACCAGGGGCCGGCCAACCTGCTCGTGACCACCCTCCGGAAGAACATGTATCTCGCGATTTCCCAAGAGGAAATCCTGGACAGCATCAAAGATGGAGCCAAGATCTTCTGTGTATTGGAAAATCGGGAAAAGATCAAAGACACCCTGGCCAAAATCAAGGAGATGGACGAGGGGATCTCGATCGTGATCAGCGGGGTCATCGACCGGGTCCGGGAGATCTCGGCAGAACTCGGACTGAACCCCCATACCATCAACCTCTCCCTGGGAATCCACGGTAGGACGGACCGCCTCCCGCCCGCGGACATCCGTCAGTTCACCACCATGTGTGGCCATGGCATGGTCTCTCCCACGCTGATCCGGGATTTGATCCGCAGAGTCAAGACGGGGAAACTGGACCTCTGGGAAGCCAGCCTGATCGCCGCCGCCCCCTGCAGCTGAGGGATTTTCAATCCCTGCAGGTCTGCAGAGATGCTCAAGGATTTGGTTCCCCTTTATACGGCAAATCGGCTGTGATCCCTCACTTGACATAGCCGGAAGAAAGAACAATCGATTAGATCCGTTTGTACTGCTGTTGCTGAAAAACCCTCCTTCGCAGTCATCGCGAGGAGTCCCGCGAAACGCGGGACAGCAATCTCCAGCTCCTGGATTGCAAGAGAGCCGAGATTGTATCGTTTCGCTCTGAACGCCCTGCGGTGCAGGGCTTCGTTCGCAATGACTTTACTTGAGTTTTTCCGCAACCTGCTGATGTTTAAAAGATGTGGATCATCTCCCAATTCGTTGATCGAAATTTGGATGCGAACCTCTCAAGGGCCCGGAAGGAAAGGCCGATTGCGCCGCAAGCACCGGCGGGATATCGCCTTCACTAACCTCCAATCCTGTTTTCCGAAAAGCGTAGCGGAGGCGAAAAAAGATAGTTTCGGAGGAAAGAAGGGCACCTCCGCCAAGGCTTAGGGGGAATGGGCGCCTTGTGGTTGCAAGCAATCGGGCTTTCCTTCCGGGCCCCTGAAACCACAGGACATTTCCTCCAAAGCGGTCTTCCGTGACTCAACTAATTGGGAGATGATCCAAAGCGGCATCGCCTGCCTAAGGAAGTTGCTTATTCTTACTGGAGGAGAAGATGAAGATAGATACAGAGAAATGTGTCGGATGCGGCGTCTGTTTGCCTTATTGTAATGTCGGCGCCATCTCTTTGCAGGATGATGTGGCCGTGGTAAACGACAAGGTCTGCGTCGAGTGCTGGGTTTGTTACCGGAATCAGGTGTGCCCGCAGGATTGCCTTGAACCCTCCCTCCTGACTTCGCCGGGTGACGTCTTCAAGCATGTCCTGAGTGATCCGACGGTAACCAGCGAGGGGACGGGAGTTCCGGGACGGGGCACCGAGGAAGCTAAGACCAATGATGTGACCGGACGGTTCTCCGCCGATTCCTACGGAATTTGCATCGACATGGGGAGACCCGGCGTGGGCGTGTACATGCGCGATGTGGAAAAAGTAGCCATGGCGGTGGCTGGCGCCGGGGTCAGATTTGCCAGCCCCAAAGAGACCCCCCTTTCGGGATTGATGACCGACATCAGGACCGGTAAAATCTGCGACGAATACCTCCCGGTTCATGTATTATCCGTGATCATTGAAGGGATCTGCAAAAGAGAGAGCCTGGGCCGTGTTTTGGAGGCCTTGTTAAAGGTGGAGAAAGAGATTGATACCGTGTTTAGCCTGGGGATCGTTTCCCTGTCGGTGGGGGATGGGGACGAACCCTTGTTTAAGACCCTCCGGCAACACGGACTGGAAAAACCGAAGCGCGGGAAGGTGAACGTCGGCCTCGGGAAGCCCCTTTATAAAGGCTGAGAAATCCTCACCCCTGGACAGGAGAAGATCTCATGACTCACAGCTTGCACCGCTGCGGAAGAATCCAGGAGAAAGACTTTGTCTGGCTCTTGTATCATGTAAAAGGCGTCAACGATCAGAATTTGGTCGAAAGGCTTCGCCAAGCGATCGCGATCATCGAGGAAGTGGGGGCGGTTAACTGGGGAGATGTAAAATCGGGCCCCATCGTTAAGGTCTCTCCGGCTGAAATCAAGGAAAAGCTCACCGAGAAGTCGAGGATCCGGGGAGTTTTCACTTCTCGGGACCAAGTGACGGAATTCTTGAAGAAGATGAAGGCCGCGGATCTCGGGTTTTGCGTGATTATATCAGGGGTGCTGGACCAGGTCTTCTCCTCTTGTGAGAAAGCCGGGGTGAAACCCCACACCATGAATTATTCCCTCGGAGTTTTTGGCAACAAAAAGCTGTTGGCCGATGAGGATACCTTGGCCATCACCACGATGTGCGGTCACCATATGATCCCTGATGACTTCGTGACGGAGACCCGGAGGAGAGTGAAGGATGGAAAGGTATCCCCTGAGAAAGCGAGCCTTGAGTTTGCCGAACTATGCCCCTGTGGGATCTTCAACCAGGAAAGGGCTAAGGAGCTGTTGATTTTGGAAAAGGAAAATCCGAGCACCTCCGGAAAGAAAGGATAGGTAGGCAAGCATAAGGGGGGTTTACAATCCTAATCGCTCCGGAGAAATAAAAAATTTCCCCCCAAGACTGAATCGGCTATAATCATCACTGTTAGAATCCCGCCGGTTGCCAAATTTTTACGGCTGTGATATGAACCAGAGAGAAAGAAGGTTCGCTCAGGGAAAGATGCATCGTGTAATCCGGCTGGGCATTCCGTAGCGCCCCCTGCGAAAAGGAGAAGGATGGGTTAACCAAGGAGGGAACGATGAAGAAACAAATGTGGATTGTATTTTTAATTTTGCTAATCCTGGGAAGTTCAGCGGGGCTAGGCTTTGCCCAGGGAAAATATCCCAGCCGGGCTATCGATATCTATGTTCCCTATGCCCCTGGGGGTGGAACTGACATCATGTTCCGTAACATCGAGAAGATCATCAGCCAGTATAAGCTGGTGCCCCAGCCCGTTAACATCGTGAACAAGCCGGGCGGAGGGGGGTCTATCGGGAAAGCGGTCTGCCTTTCCAAGCCGGCGGATGGTTACAGTTTCACGTGTTTCGATGTTGGAACCGTCGCCCACCAGATCCAGGGGCAGGTCAAGTGGGACTACCGCAAAGATTTCGCCTATATTGCTCGGATGGTCAGCGACATCAACTTCATCATCGTGAGGGCCGACTCTCCCATTAATAACGCCAAAGATCTGGTAGAAGCGATTAAGAAAAAGGGGCCCAAGTCCATCTCCCTGGGAGGGACGGCCACCTTAGGGCCGGACCATTTTGGTAATATCGAACTGAACCGGGGCACCAAGCAGCAGTTCAATTACGTACCCTTCAATAGCGGAGGAGAGGTCGTCACCAATCTTTTGGGCGGACACACCGATGCCGCCTGGGCCAACCCCAATGAGTGTATCGGCCAGTTGGAAGCTAAACAGGTCAAGGTCGTGGGGGTATGCACCGAAAAACGGTCTCCTCTGTTTCCCAATTACCCCACAATGCGGGAACAGGGTTACGACGTGATCAGCATACAGACTCGGTCTTTTGTGGCCAAGGGGGGAACTTCCCCTGAGGTAATAGATTACTGGGTCCAGGTCCTGGACAAGGTGAGGAAAACTCCAGAATGGAAGAAATACCTGGCGGACGCCCTGCTGGAAGATGGCTGGCTCGTTAAGGGAGATTTCTTTAAAGACGCCGAAAATGATTACAAAAATATTAAGTCGGTCATGGACGAACTGGGTATGTCGAAAAAATAACGTTGTGAGTTGTGGGGTACGAAATTCGAATCTCCGGCTTCGAGTTTCAAGTTACAGGTTCCGAGTTTAAAGTCAGAAATTTTTTCTCTGTGGTCTCTGTGCCCTCTGTAGCTAGGTTATGAACAAAAAAGATTTTTATACGGGGCTTGTGTTCCTCCTTTTCACGGGCGCGATCGCCGTTTTAATCCTCAGGAGCCCTACTACCAGTGATGCCAGCCCCGGCCCTTTCTTTTTCCCGGCCATTTCAGCCCTGCTCCTTGGCGGTCTATCCCTAACTCTCTTGATCAAGGGGGTTCGACAGTCGCAAAGCGGAGGTGAAGAGGTCCAGAGAAAGCGGATGTTAGGCCGGATTATCTGGATCATTGCCTGGAGTACTATTTACGGGGCGACCATCGAACCTTTGGGATATCTTCTATCCACCGGAGTGGTCACCTTCGCTCTATTAGCCTACTTTAACCGGCGGGGTTGGATCTTCAACATCGTCCTCTCCGTTGCCACCCCCATCTCCATCTTCATTCTTTTCGATACCCTGCTCAAGTCCCCTCTTCCCAGAGGGATCCTGGGGCCCTAAAGGAAAGGGGGTCTTCTTGGAGGTTTGGGACAAGCTCTTATTCGGATTCACTGTGGCCCTCTCGCCGGCCAATTTCCTTTACTGTTTGATCGGCGTTTTTATCGGGACGATTGTAGGCGTCCTCCCGGGCTTAGGGGTTATGAACGCCGTGGCCATTCTCATTCCCATGACCTTCGGGATGAACCCCACCACAGCCATGATCATGCTGGCCGGAATCTATTACGGGGCTATGTACGGGGGGTCAACCACCTCCATCCTGATTAATACCCCGGGAGAAGCGCCCGCCATCATGACGACGCTGGATGGGTACCAGATGGCTCTCCAGGGAAGGGCCGGGCCTGCGCTGGGCATTGCTGCCTTCGGTTCTTTCATCGCCGGCACTTTCGCCACGATCATGCTCATGGTTCTGGCCAAGCCCCTGGTCAAAGTAGCCCTGAGTTTTGGACCTACAGAGTACTTTTCCATGCTCGTCCTGGCCCTCTGCACGCTCGGCGGCCTGATGGGGGAATCCGTTATTAAGGGATTATTGATGGCTGCCTTCGGAATCTTCCTGGGCACAGTTGGCATCGATCCCGTTACCGGTGCGGAGCGATTTACTTTCGGGATCCCCGAACTTATGGACGGGATCGGCTTCCTGCCGGTAGCTATTGGCCTCTTCGCCATTGCTGAAGTTCTGATTACTGCGGAGATGGAGATGATGAGGCCGGTAGTGGAAAAGGTGAAAGGGCTGCTCCCTTCAGCCAAAGACTGGATGGCCAGCAAAGGGGCCATTGCCCGGGGTACGATCATCGGATTTTTAATCGGGTGTATGCCCGGAGGAGGGGCCACCCTGGCTTCGGTCGTCTCTTATCTGGTGGAGAAAAAAGTCTCCAAACATCCGGAACAGTTCGGGAAGGGGGCCATCGAAGGCGTGGCTGGCCCCGAAACGGCCAACAACGCAGCCAGCGGCGGCGCCATGGTTCCCCTGCTGACTCTGGGAATTCCCAGTACCGGGGTCTCTGCGGTGTTGTTAGGTGCCTTGATGCTCTATGGCGTGCGACCGGGCCCGCTTCTCTTTGAAAAAAACCCGGACCTGGTCTGGGGACTCATTGCCAGCTTCTATATCGGGAACGCCCTGCTCTTGGTCATCAATCTTCCCCTGATCGGTATCTGGGTTCAGTTGTTAAAAGTCCCGTTTCAGAAGCTTCTGGCCTTCATCCTGGTCATCGCCATCACCGGAACCTATGCTACCAACAATAGCGTAACCGAAGTTTATATCACGGTAATCTTCGGAGTCATCGGCTATCTTATGAAGCAGGCTGACCTTCCGGCGGCCCCGGTGATCATGGGCATCATCCTCGGCCCGCTGATCGAAACTCACTTCCGAAGGGCCCTCATCATTTCTAACGGGGACTACTCAACCTTCTTCCATCATCCGCTTTCGGCGATCTTCCTCTGTGCGGCTATTGGGTCCATTCTTTATCCAGTAATTCGGTGGGTGGTCAAGAGGAACCATGGCTTAAAGGCCGCTAAAGCTTAGGGAGTGTCACGCCTTTGGCGTAAGTTGAGGAATGCTACGCTTGAGGTAGTTTTTTTAGAACTTTTGCCCCCTTCCTCAAGGGGGCACTGGCCCAGATCCTCAAGGCCATTCCTCAAACGAAGTGCTCTTACAAAGTTTGGGTTGAAATCGACCTCCACCTGTGTGATACTAACAAAAAAAGTGAGGTTTGAGGAATGGGTCTAATCAGCCTTCTTTTCCGGAATCCCGGCGCGTTTATCCTCCTGATCATTCCCCTTCTATACTCCATCATCTTCCATGAGCTGGCCCATGGATGGGTGGCCAACAAGATGGGGGACTCCACCGCTAAATGGCTGGGCCGACTGAGCCTGAACCCTTTAAAACACCTCGACCCAATTGGAACCCTGATGCTCTTCTTCTTCGGGTTCGGCTGGGCCAAACCCGTCCCGGTAAACTTCAATAATCTCAATGATCCCCGAAAAGGTTTGATCCTGGTTTCCGCCGCAGGGATTGTGGCTAATACCATCCTGGCCTTCATTGCGCTTTTTCTCCTTCGCATCCTCAACCCGACCCCCTTTGGAGCGATATCCACTTTTTTAATTTACATGGCTCAAATCAATATTATGCTGGCAGCCTTCAATCTGATTCCGATCCCCCCCTTGGATGGCTCCAAGATTCTCATGGGCCTTTCTTCCGCCCAATTCCAGTATTCCCTGGCCCGTCTGGAACCGTACGGGTTCTTTATCATCATCGGCCTGCTATATCTGGGCATCCTCAATCCGCTCATTTCGCTGTTTGAGTGGATCATCGCCAGTATCATCAGCCTTTTGTTGCCTTGACTACCACCGGGTGAGGAAGGAATGGGCTGGACTTTCACGGTCCTCGGCGGGGGGCAGGAGATTGGGGCCAATTCTTATCTCCTGAAAATGAACGGCATTCCCATTCTTCTCGATGCCGGACTCCACCCCAAAAAATACGGCCTCGAAAGCCTTCCCGATTCCGATGGGGTCGATCATGAATTGGAAGCGATCTTCATCTCTCATGCCCATTTAGACCACGTCGGCTCGCTTCCAGTCATCAATCACCGACAGCCCCAGGCCCCCATCTTTGCCACCATCCCTACCAAAGATATCGCCCTGCGAATGCTCCATAATACCGTAACGGTCATGAATATTTTCCGGGAAGAAAAAGGGATTTTGGACTACCCTTTCTTTGAACACGAAGACCTGTGGCCCCTGGAGAGGGAAATCATAGGGTTGGATTTCAAAGTGGCAGCTGGTTCATCTCCTTCCGCCGGGCAAATCCATAGCGAGCGGGTTTTCCTTCGAGGAGGAATCCAGGCCCGGTTTATTCCTGCGGGGCACGTTCTGGGAGCGGCGGGAATACTCCTCCGGCAAGGCAAGCGCCATCTTTACTACACGGGCGATGTATCCTTGCAGGATCAAACCCTGATCCCGGGCGCAATCATTCCGGATTTGAAAATCGATACGCTGGTCCTGGAGTGCACCTATGCCAACGACCCGGAATACCATTCTCAACATCGGCAACGCGAGATTCATTCTCTTGCCAGCGAAGCCTCCTCTATCCTTTCTAACGGAGGTTGTGTCTTAATCCCTGCCTTCGCACTGGGCAGGACCCAGGAACTTCTTCATATCATCCATCAACTGATGCGCCGGGGGAAGATTCCTTCTGTCCCTCTTTACATCTCCGGGCTGGGGAAGAGTATCACTGAAATATATCAGGAGCATCGGAGGTACTTGCGCCCCCAGGCCTCCATCCTTAGCTTTGACCTTTTCTCTGTCCTGGGATACCTGGACGATCTTTCCATTGGATCTCTCCTACGGGAGCCCTGTCTGATCGTGGCCACCAATGGAATGATGGTGGAAAACACTCCTTCAGCCCGGCTCGCCCGGTGGATGGTTCAGGAAGAGCGCCACGGGATCTTCTTCTGTGGCTACATCGACCCTGATACTCTGGGCTATCGGGTCTTCCATGCCACTCCTGGTGATTCGTTAGCCTTTTCCCCTGACGGAGAGTCCGTGACCATCAAGAACCCCAACATTCGTCGTTTCTACCTTTCTTCCCATGCCGACCGTTACGAACTGTTAGAGCTGGCTCGGAAGATACACCCCCGCAATATCGTGCTGGTGCACGGCCAGAAGGCAGGGATGGAATTCATGCAGGGAGAATTGGGCGGGGAGAGCCAGGTTTTTCTGGGGGAGAAGGGAAAGATGATCAGTCTGGAATAGTTGCTCGCTGCTGGTTGCTCGTTACCACTCCTAAACGGCAGCTGGTAATGACATGCAAGGAACCAAGAACGAGAAACCAGCAACGAGCAACGAGAAAGCGAACGTGGAATTTAACGTGAAACTTTACAATTTCTTGATCGCCTTAGACAGACGTTTCAGGACTTCCTCTTTTCCCAGGATCCTCATCACCTCATAGATTCCAGGGCTGACCGATTTTCCGGTAAGAGCGACGCGGGCCGCCTGGGCGATAGCCCCCAGCTTCAGACCCTTCGCTTCCGCGATATCCTTGAAAATCTCCTCCAGGCCTTTCTCGTCAACTTCCGGGGTCGCCTCCAGCCTGGCTAGGAGTATTTCCAGCGGCTCTTTGATATTCGGGGTCAGGTGTTTTTTCTGAGCCTTCTCGTCGGTTTGAAAATCATCCCGGAAGTAGAATTCCGCCTGGTCGGCCATCTCCAAGAGGGTTTTGGCTCTTTCCCTCAAGGTCTTGGTTACTTCGGCAAGCCAGGCCATGGACCGCGGCTTTAACCCTCGAGACTCCAGAAAGGGAAGAAGAAGTCCGGCCAGGGTTTCTGGTTTCTCCTGGCGGATATAGACCCCGTTCAACCAGAGGAGTTTTTCGGCATTGAAGACGGCGGCGGACTTCCCCACGTTATCCAGGGAAAATTTCTGGGTCAGTTCCTCCTTCGTGAATACCTCCTGATCCCCGTGCGACCATCCTAAACGGACGAGGTAATTGACCAGGGCCTGAGGCAGATACCCCATCTCTTTGTAAGCCATGACCGATGTGGCCCCATGACGCTTGGAGAGCCTGGCCTTATCCGCTCCGAGGATCATCGGGACGTGGGCAAATTGAGGCAAGGGATATCCAAAGGCCTGGTAGAGGAGAATTTGCCGCGGAGTGTTGTTCACGTGGTCGTCTCCCCGGATCACATGGGTGATGCCCATCGTTGCATCGTCAACCATCGCACTGAAGTTATAGGTCGGCCATCCGTCGCTGCGCAGGATAATCAGGTCATCCAGTTCCTCATTGTCAAACTCGATCGTCCCCTTGATCAGGTCATGGAGAACCGTTTTCCCCTGCCGGGGAGCTTTGAAACGGATAGCTGACGCCCGGCCGGGAACCGGGTTCTGGAGGTCCCGGCAAAGGCCATCGTATTTGGGTTTCCGTTTTTCCTTAAGGGCTCTCTGGCGTCTCTCCTCTAACTCCTCTGGCGTGCAGTAGCAGGGATATGCTTTTCCCTCCCCAAGAAGCCGGTCCACATGCTCACGGTAAATAGGAAGCCGGTCTGTTTGATAGATTGGGCCTTCGTCCCAATCCAGGCCCAGCCAGGTCATGCTGTCCAGGATGGCATCGATGGATTCTTTGGTGGAGCGTACCTGGTCCGTATCTTCAATCCGCAGGATAAATCTTCCCCCCCGGTTCCGGGCCATCAGCCAGTTGAAAAGGGCAGTTCGTGCCCCTCCAATGTGCAGGAAACCGGTCGGGCTGGGAGCAAAACGTAAGATCACTTGGCTCACAATCTCTTCTCACTTCTTTTTTATTGTTTGTGAAATTATAAGAATCTTTTTTCGGCCAAATTTTAGGCACTTAAGGCATTTTTTATTTTATATTAGGCCAGGCACCAATCTATGGTCAAGGAGATAAAAGGGAGCCCAAAAATCGGCAAAAATTTCTATTGACAGGTTTTTTACTCCAAGTTAATATTACCCTGGAATGAGTAGGATGGTAGTTTTGGGAAACAGATAAGAGATGGCCGTTGGGTGAATCGTAAGGTTCCCAATGGCCTTTTTTATTTGGCCAGACGATATCCTGACTTATTCTCAGAAGCTTGAGCAGAAGGGAGGGATATCGCAGTGAGTGAAGGATCGGTGAAGTGGTTCAACGAGAAGAAGGGCTATGGCTTCATCCAGCAGGAGAATGGGCAGGATCTTTTCGTCCATTACACTGCCATTCAGACAGAAGGCTTCAAAACCCTGACTGAAGGCCAGAGAGTCCGCTTTGAGGTCGAAGAGACACCCAAAGGCCCGAAAGCCAAGAACGTCCAGGTCATCTAATAATTCATTAGCAGATCTGACCTCATGACAACGGCACCCCGACGCAAATCTGGGTGCCGTTTTTTTATCCCTTCAGTGGGTGGTTTCAAAATACCATCCGGATGCCCATCACCATTAGCATCAGGGCGAATACCCGGCGGAGGCGCAAGGGGCGCGTCTTTCTGGCCAGTTGAACCCCCCAGTTGGACAGGAAAATACTCGGGATCCCAGCCAAAACCCAGCTCATGATATGCACATATCCTAACGTATACGGGGGGAGATAGGGGTTCCCCCAGCCATGGATCACATATCCGATCGTACCAACCAGGGATGCAAAAAAGATAAAAGCGATAGAAATACCTACCGCCTTATGGATGGGGATCTTTAAAACTCGAACCATCAGGGGAATGATTAGGACCCCTCCGCCGACACCAAAAAACCCGGAGAATAATCCTCCCAGCAAGCCGACGATTACGGTGGCAAAAGCTCGCGGAAGAAATTGGCCCTCAGACTCCTCCAGCCCCTTTTTCTGGAAGAACATTTGGGTTGATATAAAGATCAGAATGAACCCAAAAAGAGTCTGCAGCACCGACCCTTTTAAATAGGCCGAGAAAGTTGAGCCGAGGAAGGACCCCAGGATACCCGGAACGACCAGGAGATAGACGATATGCCAATCGATATTCCCCGCCCGGGTATGGGCCCAGGATCCGGATAGAGCAGTAGGAATAATAATGGCCAGACTGGTCCCAAAGCACAAATGGGTGATGACTTCCGGGGAGACTTTCATGGAAGGAAACATCCAGTAATTGAGGAGGGGGATCAAGAGAGCTCCCCCCCCTACACCGAGAAATCCACCCAGGAAACCGACCGCGGTCCCGATCAGGACCAACTGAAAGACATTGATTACAGAAATTTCCAATCGAATCCTTTTCCCTCTGGAGTATAACGTTTAATTTCTGAAAATGGATCATCTCCAAATTAGTGGATCGAATATTTTGCGAAGGCCTGACAAGGGCGCGGAAGGAAAGGCAGATTGCGCCGCAAGCATCGGCGGGATATCCGCTTCCCATAAACCCCTGCTTGCCTTCCGCAAAGCGGAGCGGGGGGAGGAAAAGAAAGCTTCAATGAAAGGGCTGAACACCCCCGCCACAGCTATGGAGGGATATTTGCCTCATGATTGCAAGCAATATGGCTTTCCTTCCGCGACCCTGAAACCACTCGACATTCAGAATAGGTCAGTTCCTCGGCCGTAACTAATTTGGAGATGATCCCTAAAAATTTATTAGAAGAAATCTTTAAGCACCCTAAGCTACAAGCTAATAGCAGGTTTTTGTTTCTTCTGGTTGCGGCTACGCCGTATCCCCAGGAGATAGAAAAAATGAATCCCGGCGTGTGCCGGGATTCATTAAAAAAAGCAGGAAATTGGGAAGACGGGCCCTGACTAGCCCTCTTCTTCTTCCGCCCCACCTGGGTAAGAAAGACCACGATAAGTAAGGTCTTCTTCGTCCTTTTTCTGGAAACTCATCTCTTTTTCCAATTTCGCCTGACAGGCGACGCAAAGCTGGGCCAGGGGCATCACTTTAATGCGCCCGGGGCCAATTTTATCTCCGCACTCCTCGCAAATGCCGTAGGTTCCCTCTTTTAATTTTTCCAGGGCCTCATTGATGGCGTGGAGCTTTTCTTTATCCCTTCCCGAAAGGAGAAGGGAAAGCTCCCGATCACGCTCATCACCGGCTTGATCGATTATGTCTCCAATATCGGTTTGAGTAATCAGAGCTTCCGGGACCGGGCTTTCGGAAATACCGGCCAAAAGTTTTTCCCGCATATCTAAAAGGATTTTCCTAATTTGTTCTTTCTCGCCCTTACGGATAATGGGAGTGGGCTCTTTCATCGGCTTGGTAGCCTTGAGCATTGGCTTTCCCTTCATTCCGACCATTTTTTTCTCGGGCCTTCTAATCGTTTTCTTCTTCTTGGGAGCTGGGACCGGCTTTTTGGCCAGGCCGCTTTTTTTCTTCTTATCAGACTTCGCGGTCGCCATGGAGGAGTTCCTCCCTTCCGAGAAAAATGAGTCTATCATTTCTATTAAGGTGTCATAATCTACAACTTTTCCCTATCTTGTCAAGAGTAAAATTCATGAATTTTTAGAAAATGTAAAAAATATCTCAGGGGATCGCGCCAGTCCCCCGAAAACCCCTCTGTCGGGGGAAAAGAGCGGGAATTCAGGCTGGCCCGAGGATTTCTCCATACAGGTCATAAGAAGTCGCCCCGGTAATCAGGGCTTCGACCATCTCGCCCGGGTGGGCTTTCCCCTTGGTCAAAAAGGTCATCCCATCCACCTCCGGGGCTTGCCCCTGGGTTCTCCCCTCCCATAGAACCTCCGAAGACTTTCCTTTTCGTTCTACCAGGACCGGGATCCGGGACCCAACCTGCGCTTTTTGTTTGCGCAAGGAAATCTGTTTTTGCAGATTCATGATCTGATGAAATCGCTGCATCTTTACCCTCTCCGAAACCTGCCCCTTCAGGGAAGCCGCAGGAGTCCCCTCCTCTTTCGAATAGCGGAAAACGCCCAGATGGTCAAATTGGACTTCTTTTACAAAATCCAAGAGCCTGCGGAACCTCTTCTCCGTTTCACCCGGAAATCCTACCATGAGGGAAGTGCGCAAGACGATTCCCGGGACCTCCTCCCGGATCCAGGCTAAGAGATCCCGCCCCTCTTTGGCTAAGACCGGCCGGTTCATGGCCTGAAGGACCCGGTCATCCACATGCTGCAGGGGCAGATCCAGATATTTGCAAATGCTCTCTTCTTTTCGGATCAAGGCGACCAATTCTTGAGTCAGGTGGGCGGGGTGGGCATAGAGCAGACGGATCCATCTAAGCCCTTTCACCTTCCCCAGGCTTCTAAGCAGACTGACCAAGTCTGCCCCTTCTCCCAGGTCTTGCCCATAAGAGGTAATGTCCTGGGCAAGGAGATTGATTTCCTTTACCCCGCCGGAAACCGCCTGCTTTACTTCCTTCAAAACAGAAGAAATCGCGCGGCTGCGAAGCTTTCCCCGGATCCGGGGAATCACGCAGTAAGAACAGGTATTCGAGCAGCCTTCGGAGATTTTCAGGTAGACGCTGCCGAGAGAAGAGGTCCGGAGGCGAGGGGTCTGGTGGTCATACAGATAGCGGGGCTGGTCTATGAAATGTTTCTGCGCAAATTCTCCGGCAGAAGATTTGCCCAGAAGGTCAGCAATCCGGTGAAACTCGCCCGTTCCCAGAAAGAGATCCACTTCGGGTAATTCCTTGAGTAACTCCTGCCCATACCGCTGGGGGAGGCAGCCGGTCACCACCAACTTTTGGCATTCCCCTTTTTCTTTGGCCGCCGCCATGGCGAGGATGGTTTCGATGGACTCTTCCTTCGCCTCCCGGATAAAGCTGCAGGTATTAATAATGATCACCTCCGCCTCGTCCCGGACAGAGGGAATCCACCCTTTCTCTTTTAAAAGCCCGAGCATGACCTCACTGTCCACCAAGTTTTTGGGGCACCCCAGGCTGATCATGCGCACTGTTTTGGGGGAATGGGTCATGAGGGCTTATTTTGCGGTCTGCCCGGCCGGTGAGGCCCCCGGCATGTTGAATACTTCCACCCCTTTGGGAAGAGTAAAGGTGAAGAGTGAGTCGGGAAGGCGGTTGTCAAACTGGATCTTGGAAAAACTGATCTGGGTGACATTCCCCATGACGTCCTGAATCCTGGCCTGAAGGATCTTAAAACTTTCCCGGTCGACGAGGAGGAAAAGTTTTTCCAGGCTCCCCTGGGCCTCCTGGGGGGTCAGCTCTAGCGAATAGTTCTCCTTGGGAGAGGGCTCTTTGCCCCATCGAGCCTGAAAATCCTTCTTGAGATTTCCGATTCCAGCCAGAAAGGTGGATGGCGCCTTAGACTGAAAGGCATTGGTCATCGGACTCACCACAACCTGTTTGTCTTCAGGCCGGTAATTCCAGAGACTTTTCCCATCGGAGATAATCTCTTGCTTGGTCGGCTTCTGGTAATTCCAGCGCATCTTCCCCGGTTTCTTAAAATAAACGATCCCCTCGGCCACCTGCTTCTTTCCCAGGCTTTTCACCAAAGATTCCTGGATGAAATTAGCCTTGAAATCCTCATGGGTTTCATATTGCTCCTGGACTTTGGCCACGATCTCTTCCAGAGGGAGGGGCTGAGCGTTCAGGACAGGCACCCGGACTAGGAACAACAAGAGGATCAAACCAGAACCGAGAATCTTCCGCATTATCGTTTTTCCCATATCTCTATTATACGGAAGACCTGGAAGGGAAGAAAGGGGATAAATCTAATCTGCCGTCCTTTCTGCAGGATTTATGGGTCCGCAGCCAGCGCTCGGTTTATAGTTTTTTGATATACACTTCCCGGGGCTTGCTGCCATCCGCCGGGCCCACCACGCCTTCCTGTTCCATCTTTTCGATCATTCGCGCCGCTCGGTTGTAGCCCACGCGCAGGCGCCTTTGAATCATGGAGATTGAGGCCTGTCTGGAATCGGCCACCACAGCCACAGCCTGGTCATACATCTCATCGTACCCATCCGAATCCGCTTCTGGCGCCTCTTCTTTGGCTTCCAGGATGGACTGGTCATAAACCGGGCGTCCCTGGTTCCTCCAGAACTCTACCACCCGGAGAATCTCGACCTCGGATACATAGGCCCCGTGAACCCGGACCAAGCGCGAAGTTCCCGGAGGCAGGAAGAGCATATCCCCGGACCCCAGCAGGTGTTCGGCGCCATTGGCATCCAGGATGGTGCGGGAGTCGGTCTTGGAGGAGACCTGGAAGGAAATCCGTGTGGGGAAATTGGCTTTGATCACGCCGGTAAGGACATCCACCGAAGGGCGCTGGGTGGCCAGGAGCAAATGAATACCCGCGGCCCGCGCCATCTGAGCCAGACGGGTGAGGGAAGCTTCTACATCCCGCGCGGATACCATCATCAAGTCGGCAAGCTCATCGATGACAATGACAATATACGGAAGAGGCTGGGAAGGTTCTCCCCCCTGTGCTTCTGAAACTTCTCCCTCTTTGGGCAAAGCTACTTTCTTCCGCTGTTCCTTTTGCTCCTTCTCCACTTTCTGGTTGTACCGTTCAATGTTCCGCACCCCCTTCTCGGCCATCAACCGGTAGCGGACCTCCATCTCCTGGGTGGCCCAGCGGAGGACCAAAGCCGCAGCCTTGGGGTCGTAGACCACAGAATGGAGAAGATGAGGAATCCCGTCATAGATGGAGAGTTCCAAACGTTTGGGGTCGATCATTAAAAGTTTCACTTCTTCAGGGTCCGCTTTGTAAAGGAGGCTGCAGATCATGGAGTTGAGGGAGACACTTTTCCCCGTGCCCGTGGCTCCGGCTACCAGCAGGTGCGGCATCTTCCCCAGGTTGGTGACAAAGGGATTACCGAAAATGTCTTTGCCCAGAGCCAGGGTAAGCTTGGATTCAGCGCCCGAGAATTCTTCAGCGACCAGAATATCTTTCAGATAGACCGGTTCCCGGATGGAATTGGGGATCTCAATCCCCACCGCCGCCTTCCCCGGAATGGGGGCGACAATACGTACGCTAATCGCCCGGAGGGCCAGGGCCAGGTCATCGCAGAGGCTGACGATCTTATTGATTTTCACCCCCGGAGCCGGCTCGTACTCATACATGGTGATCACCGGGCCGGGCCGGACTTCTACCACCTTGCCTTCTACTCCGAAATCCTCCAGTCTTTTCTCCAGGATCTTGGCGTTGGCCAGCAGGCTTTCCTTGTCTACTTTGACCTCTTTCTGCTCCGGGTTTTCGAGGAGGGAGAGGGGGGGCAAGACGTAGGATCCCCGGGAATCTAAGAAAGGGAAATGCTCCTGCTTTTCCTGCACCACTACGGGGATGGGCTCTTTGGAAGGCTCCTCCTGAGCCACGATGACCGGGGCGGCCAATTCCTTTTGTTTTTTGGCCTCTCTGGCCTCCTCTTTCTTTCTCTTCTTCCGATTCTTCCAGAAGGTCTGCCCTCTCTCCCAGACTGACGAGCAGAGATGGGTGAACCCCCTGCTCAACTCGATCCAGGAAAGATTGGTGATGACCATCATCGAGACGACCAGGCCGAGCGCTAAAAGGATTGCGGCCCCGCTGAAATTAAGGTACTTTTCTCCCGTAAGGGCAAGGAGCCGGCCCAAAGCTCCGCCGCTATCGAACATTGCTCCCAGGACATTAACCTTCCCCAGGCCAAGGGAAAGAGACCCGCCAAGGGCCAGAAACAGACCGATCCAGGAGGCGACTTTTGTCGCCGGGAAAGATAACTCGGGCGATCGGAAAAGCTTCAGGGCGAAAAGGATCAGAACGAAAGGCCATAAGAAGGCGGTCAGTCCAAATATCTGGAAAAAGAGGTCAGACAGGTAGGATCCTGCCACCCCGGCCAGGTTGGCGGTTTTTTGAGGCTCGGAAAATTTGTTATTAAAGGACGGATCATCCGGATTGTAGGAAAAAAGGCTCAGCGCCAGAAGAACCGCGAGGGCCAGAAGAGAAACCCCCAGGATTTCTCTTTTCAAGTTGGATCGATCTGAAGACGATACCTTTCCCATTTTAGAAAATGATAGTCGAGAAAAGGGCAGAAGTCAAAATAAAACCAATCCTCGTTCCTCGAACCTCGTTCCTCGTTCCTTTTATTTTAGGTTCTGAATGATCGTATCCCGGACTCTACCGATTAAACTCCGTGATTCCTGAGGGGGCAGATCCCGGGTCGGTATGGGTTCGCCCATCCGGATACACACGGTCCCGGGCCAGAAACACCAGCCCTGCCGCGGAAGCATTTGGTAAGTTCCACTAACACAGACCGGTACAACCGGGAATTTGGAGTACTGGGCGAGGAGGAATGCCCCCCGTTTGAATTCTTTCACCTCACCATCCGGAGTGCGTGTTCCCTCGGGGAAAACGACGATGGAAATCCCTTTCTTCAGGACCGACGAAGCCCTTTTCAGGCTTTTTAGAGCTGATGGGGCGCTTTGCCGGTCAATTACGATATGTCCCGCAAGGCTTAGAAACCAACCGAAGATCGGAAACCAGAGAAGAGATTTCTTGGCAAAGAACCGCACGGGAAAGGGAGAGGCATAGATGATTGCGGGGATATCCAGAATGCTGGCGTGATTGGAGACCAAAATGTAGGATTGATCCTTCTGCAGGTTCTCCATCCCCTGCAGTTTCAGGCGAATGCCATTGGTTCGCAAAAGCCATTTGGCCCAGAGCCGCTGGAAGAAGGAAGGCCATCGACCGGACCGACCCAGAAGGCAGCTGGCAAAAGCGGGAAGGCACAGGATGCCCGTGTAAACGGCTGCAGAAAAAATGAGGAATAAAGGGCGGAAGAAAGCGGGCAGTTGGATGGAATGTTGAGGCTTCATGGGTCCCAAAATCTGTAGGGGCGACCCGTCGGGTCGCCCCTACTAAAGTTTCGTATTGCAAACGTCCCCTATTTCTTGAAGGACATATCGAATGCCACTAAACGCTCATCGGTACGGGCCTTCCAGTTCACCCGTTCATTCACTCCGTAAATATCGATCTGCTGGTAGGTCCAGCCCCAGGCAACTTCATCCTTAATGACCTTGGCCGCATCGGAATAGATCTTCTGCCGTTTCTTCTGGTCCATGATGCTGATCCCTTCGTCGATCAGGGCATCGAGCTTGGGGAAGGAGACATTGGACAGCAGTAAGCCGGTGCGCATCAGAGGGTTGATGGTGAAATCGGCATCGAAGGAGGTATTGCCCCAGCCCAGGATGTAAGCCGGAGCGGCATTGTGGGCATACATCATGTTGTTCATGTAGTGCCCCCACTCAAAGGTCTTAACATTCGCTCTAATCCCTATTTTACGCAAGTCGCCGGCGACTGCTTCGGCCATCTCCTTGTCGTTCAAGTACCGCCCGTTGGGAGAGTTTAAGATGAAATCGAACCCGTTGGGATATCCCGCTTCAGCCAGCAGCTGTTTGGCCTTTTCAGGATTGTAGTCATAGGGCTTGACGGAAGGATCATACCCGAAATGTTTATCGGTCAGGGGGGATCCCAAGCGGATGCCGTTGCCGTCCAGGATCTTCTTGATGTTCGTCTCCATATTGACCCCCATGGCAATGGCCTGGCGCACCCTCTTGTCAGCCTGAGGGCCTGGCTTGGTGGTGTCAAAAGCCATGAAGATGACCCGCACGCTGGGGGCTTTGGAAACATAGGAGCGTCCCTTCCAGTCCATCATTTTCATGAGATGGGGGGGGATATTGGTGACGATATCCGCCTCCTGGGTCTGCAGGGCGGCAACGCGGGTGGTGGCCTCGGGAATGGGGCGGAACATGACTTTCTTGATTTTGGGCGCTCCGCGGAAATAGTTTTCGTTGGCCTCGAGGAGGATATAATCATCCTTCACCCAGCGGACAAATTTATAAGGTCCGGTCCCGATGGGGTTCGAAGCAAAGTGCTCCGGACCCTTTTCCTGGAAATACTTGATGGGAAGCGGCTGACCGTAGACGCACAGCATGGCATCCATGACCGGATAGGGCTTCTTGGTGTGAATGCGGAAGGTGTAATCATCCATCACCTCCACCTTCTCGATGATCCCCTGAAAGACCGTCTGTCTTAGCTTGTTCTTGGGGTCGGCCATGCGTTCCAGGGAAAATTTGAAGTTTGCCGCGGTGCAATCTTCCCCGTTGTGAAATTTTACGCCTTTGCGGATCTTGAATTCCCAGGTCTTGTCGTTGACGATCCGGTACGACTCCGCCATGAGCTTTTCCATCTTGATGTTGGGGTCTCTCTGCAGGAGAGTGTCAAAAAGCTGGATATGAAGATTCCAGGCCGGAGTCTCCATGTGGTTGTGGGGGTCCATCGTGGTGGGGTCGACGCCTTGGACAATCACGATGGTGTCCTTGTCCCGGGCCGCGTTGGCTGGGCCAAAGGCCAGAGCGACGAACAGCAGGATAAAAAACAGAATCAGTCCTTTTTTCATCTACGTGCCTCCTTATTTTATTTGCCGACCTAAAAGCCGGAATTTAGAGCTGCGTCAACCTGGGATCTAAAATATCCCTCAGCCAGTTGCCCAATAGATTAATCCCCAATACCACCAGCATGATCACCAGCCCGGGAAAGGTAGCCAGCCACCAGGAAGTGGCCAGGTAGACCCGGCCATCCGCCAGCATCCCCCCCCAGGTTGGAGTGGGCGGCTGGATTCCCAAACCTAAAAAGCTGAGAGCGGCCTCCATGATGATCATACGGGCCATCTCCAAAGTGATAATGACAATAATGGGGGGAACTACGTTGGGGAAGAGATGATTGAAAATAATCCGGCCGTTAGAACCGCCGAGGGCTCTGACGGAAGTGATGAATTCTTTCTCCCGGAGGGATAGAATCTCTGCGCGGACGACCCGGGCATAGATCACCCATCCGGTAATACCCATCACGATGATAATATTCTGGAGGTTGGGGCCCAATACCGCAATAATGGCTATCGCCAGGAGGATGAAGGGGAAGGCCAATTGGACATCGGCGATGCGCATAAAAATGTTGTCTACATTTCCGCCATAAAAACCGGAGAGAAGGCCGATGAGGGTCCCCAGGATAGCAGAAAAGACAACCGCGGAAACACTTACCACGATAGAGATCCTGGCCCCGTAAATCAAACGGCTGACGATATCCCGCCCCAGGTGATCCGTACCCAAAAGGAAACTGGGATCTCCCCCGGTCTGCCAAACCGGGGGAAGAAGCCTTTTCTCCACATCCTGAAGAATCGGATCATGGGGAGAAAGAAGGGGAGCAAAAATGGCTGAGAGGATGACCGCGAGCACCATGGCCAGCCCGAACATGGCGCCCTTATTCTCTCTCAGTTTCTGCAGGATCTTGCGCCACCGGGCGACCCTTCGGTCTTCCCCCGAGAACTCAAACGATTTGGCGGCATGTTCCAGCGTACTCATCTTAATTCTACTACTCCAGTTTCACTCGCGGATCCAGGTAGGTATAAAGAATATCCACCCCCAGATTCACCAGGACAAAGATCGTGGCCAGGATGAAAACCGCTGCTTGAACCACCGGGTAATCTCGGTTGTAGATCGCCTGCACGGCCAAACGCCCCACCCCCGGCCAGGCAAATACGGTCTCTGTGATCACCGCTCCTCCGAGGAGGGTTCCCAGTTCCATGCCCACGATGGTTACCACGGGAATCAAGGCATTCTTCATGGCATGCTTGAGGATAACCATTCTAGGACTCAAGCCTTTAGCCATGGCCGTTTTCATGTACTCCTGCCCCAGAACCTCAAGCATGCTGGACCGCATCATTCGAGCGGTGCGGGCCATGGTAAACATGCCCAGGGTAACAGCCGGAAGAACCAGGTTCCAGATATTTCCCCGGCCTGACGAAGGGAACCACTGGAGGGTTACTGAAAAGATCAGAATAAGCATGATCCCCAGCCAGAAGACCGGCGTGGACTGTCCGAGAAGGGCCCCGGTCATTCCGATGTGATCCAGGATCGTGTTCCGCCGGACGGCGGATAAAATTCCCACCGGTATCGCAATAATCAAGGCAATGACCATCGCCGCAGCGGTTAATTGGATGGTGGCCGGCATACGCTCCAGCACCAGGTCTAAAGCGGGCTGGCTGTGGCGGAAGGAGAGCCCGAAATCTCCGTGCAGGGTGCCCTTAAAAAACCGCCCGTACTGCACAATCAGTGGGTCGGTGAACCCCATCTCTTTGCGGAATTGAGCCACCTGTTCAGGAGTCGCGTCCATGGGCATGAGGAGTGCAGCCGGGTCTCCGGTCAGGTGCAGAATAATGAAGACCACAAGTGAGATGCCAACGAGGACAAAAATGGAATGGAACAATCGCTTTAAAATATAAAATTTCACAACTTCAAGCCTTCGTGGGGGGTACTTTCCTGTTGAACCCTTCGAATCTACTTCGCAAAAGGAATTTTTTTATAGCATAAAGGGTCATTTTAGGCAATGAGAATCACGTTTTTACAGACTCCCCATCCTCTCCAGCCCGGCAGTGCGAATGATCTCGTCGAAGGCGAGACTAGGCCAGGAAAAGCGATCCTCAAAACCGGGGGGTGGCTAGATCCAGAAAATGGATTGACACTTTCTCGAAACTTCTGCTATCTTTCTAGGGAAAGAAAGATATTGGGTGATCTTACTTTGGATATCTGGGTGGTGTAGAAATTGATTAAAATCTTTATAGCCGCTCTATTTATCATCCTGGCGGCCACTTTCAGTACCTTGAATCGGGAGGAAGTCACCCTCCGCTATTTCTTCGGATGGAGTACCCCTCCCTTTCCCCTGTTCCTTTTCCTTCTCGCTTCACTGGTCGCGGGGATGGTCTTAGGGTTCTCGGTAGATTGGGGAGAAAGATGGAAGCTTCGGGGTAAAGCCCGCGAGTTGCGGGGACGAGAGAAGGAATTACGGGACGAGATAGAGTCCCTGACCGCGCGGGAGAAACCCTCCGAGCCTCCGCCGGAACCCCCGGAAGCTTCAAAAACGCCCCCTGCTTAAGGGGGAGCGGCTGGAGCCAGAGAAGCCTTGCCTGACCAAACCCTTTTTCTCGTCAGCCACTCTGAGCCGTTCATCTACGCCGGGCTCTTCATGATCCTCTTTCTCTGCGGGTTGGGCCTGCCCATTCCTGAAGAATTGACCCTGCTCACGGGCGGATTTTTTGTTTACCTGGGAGTTATCCGCTTCTATCCGACTCTGGTGATCAGTTGCCTCGGGATCCTGGGAGGCGACCTGACCATTTATTCCATCGGGAAGAAATGGGGTCAGGAGCTCCTCAATCACCGGAATTTGAGCTGGATTATTACGAAGAGCCGCCTGGAGAGGGTCCGGCAATTCTTCTGCGAGCACGGGAGTAAAACCGTACTGATCGCGCGGTTCATCTCCGGGTTTCGCGTAGCCGCCTTTTTTGCCGCCGGGATGATGGGGGTGAAATTGGGCAAATTTTTATTGCTCGATTTCCTGGGAGCCCTCATTCTCATTCCCCTGCTGACTTTATTGGGTTTGTATTTCGGGGAGAGTATCGGATGGTTATCTGATGTCATTCACCGAATAGACTTCTGGCTGACAGTTGTAGCCATATTGGCCTGCGTGTCGATCCTGGGATATTATCTCTGCAAAAGAAAAAAACCTCCCGAGTGCCGATGATTCCCCCACAACAAATCTTCTTCCCTGTTCTTCTTTTACCCCCTCAGCTCATTCGACCTTCAATCGAAATTCTACTTTATATTTGTGCCCTGGAACTTCCCAGTATTCGTAGGGGCGCGATGCGTCGTGCCCCTGCAAGGCGCGGGAAAAGCGTAGCCTGTAAACAAGCGAATTGAATAACAGGGTTGACTCTCCCGCGGTGAAATGATAATTTACAACATATTAACAAGCGATTAGAGAATTTTTTTATGCTGGATCTAAAATATACCAGAGACCATCTGGAAGAAGTGAAAGAAAAAATTGGCCGGCGGGGTCAGGCCATTGACTGGGAACGTTTTGTCCAGTTGGATTCAGAACGCCGGGAAATTTTACAGGAAGCTGAATCTCTCCGCGCCCAGCGTAACCAGGTTTCCGATGTGATCGCGGACAAAAAGAAAAAAAAATTGGATGCCACCGGGGAAATCACCCGGATGAAGGAAGTCTCCAATCGGATCAAAGAGCTGGAGCCCCGGCTGGCCGAAAAAGAAGAGGCCCTCCGCGACCTTATGATGGTAATCCCGAATATCCCGCACGTC
>Ga0187865_1001609_pt1 | contig 24898 bp, 22 predicted proteins | sample June2016WEW_11_1_2_FD_132989 | JGI IMG/M metagenome (GOLD analysis project Ga0187865, IMG submission 132989) | Peatland microbial communities from SPRUCE experiment site at the Marcell Experimental Forest, Minnesota, USA - June2016WEW_11_100 | ecosystem: Environmental > Terrestrial > Soil >...
ACGCGATGATTGCTTGGGGTTGCATGAACGCTTCCGGCGCTTCGCCGACAGTCTTCTCCGTCATTGAGAAGATTGTCTCAGGCGCGCAGAAAATAGGTTCGGCTTCTGAGAAAAGTGTCTGGGTCACGCCGACTATTGTCTGGACGAGGAAGAACATTGTTTGGATCGTCCAGACAATAGTCTCGATGGCGGGGAAAATGGTCGCCAAGACCTCGACATATGTCGCCGCTCTTGAGACGATTGTCACCAAACTGGAGAACATTTTCTCGCATCCAAAGACCATTATCAGAGCGATTGAGACATATGTCTCAACGACGAAGAAATATGTCTCAATCGACCGTTGCCGCAACTCCAATTAAATCAATGGCATAATTATCGACGGAGACATATGTCTCAATGACGAAGAAATATGTCTGCGCGACAAAGACATATTTCAGAGGGACAAAGACAATGGTCGCAGAGCCTCAGACTATCTTCTGCGTGACCAGGAAAATAGTCGCAGCCATCATGAAAATCTTCTCGTTCGGGCAGACCATGTTCTGAGGAATCCAGATTATTGTCTGGATGATTCAAACAGTCTTCAGCACGACGGAGACCATCGTCACGGCCGCAAAAAAGAGCTAGTTTCACGAATATTAGGGCCAATTTCTACCCACACGATTTGGAGAAGACCCCTTAAAATAACAAAAGGGAACCGCAGGATGTCGAATGATGAATGTCGAACCGCAGAAGTGAAAAAAAGCCTGACACTCTTCTTTGCTTCAAATTGTTATAATCAATCCATGAGCATCAAAGAACGGCCCAATCACCTTCTTTATATCCGTGCATTGCGACGCATGTCGCCTGAGAAAAGACTGGCAAAGGCTTTCGAGCTGACAGAATTTTCAAAACAGCTTTTTCTCCATGGATTGCACAGACGATTCCCGGACCTGGCGGAGAAGGAGTTGCACGATTTATACCTTAAGCGGCTTGGCAAATGTCACAACAGACACTACTAGAAAAGGTTATCCGCACTCTGAACCGGCTGGGCATCGAATATATGGTCACCGGGTCCATAGCGTCCAGTTTGCAGGGGGAACCCCGCTCCACGCATGATATTGATATTATCGTCGATCTTCCAAAGTCCAAAGCGCCGGCACTCAGCGATGCTTTCCCTCCACCTGATTATTATTTAGATCGAGATGCGGTCCTGCAGGCAGTCTCCTCCAGGGGAATGGCAAACCTGATTGACATGCAATCGGGAGACAAAGTTGATTTCTGGCTCTTGACGGAAACGCCCTTCGATCTTTCGCGTTTTAATCGAAGATATTACGAGGAAGTGCTCGGAATGCGCATAGCGGTGTCTTCACCGGAAGACACCATACTGATGAAACTGCGCTGGTCCAAAATATCGGGAGGGAGTGAAAAGCAATTAATCGATGCCGTCCGCGTTTATGAAGTGCAGCATGAAAAGCTTGATCATGAGTATCTCCGCGAGTGGGCGCTAAAACTTGGCATCGAAAAAGAAATGGGAAAACTAAAGGCTGAGGCCATCGTAGAATAAAAATCCTCCGGGCAAAGTAAACCCGTGGCAGAAAATCCGCCGGATTGAACCACAATTTCGGAATCGACAAAAGCGACCTTAACCCGGATTCCTATACAGAGCGTCACAAATGAATGCTCATATGGCAGTAAGGCCCGAAGGGCCGAAAGGCAATAGGCCCGGCCGTCAGGCCGGGATAGTCTTGCGAAGCGATAGAGCGCTGAAGGCGCGGCACCATTGGCGCTTCACGTGCCGCACCTTCGGCGCTCAATTTCGTCATATCCTTTACCCCGGCCTGACGGCCGGGGCTATTTTCTGTCGCCTCTTCGAGGCTCCACGTCGGATGAACCATGGATCCTGACCTCGCCCCATACGCTGCAAATTACATCACCAGGCGCGAAGCGCCGGCAGAGAGTAGCCCCGGCCGTGAGGCCGGGGAATATCGTTAGCATGAGAAGGAGCGCCGAAGGTGCGGCACCTTGCATCCATATCCCAACTTCGGAATCTAGGTTTAAACTCGAAATCTCCAGGGGGTGGTTACAAAGCGGCGGAAAAATCACCTTGCTTCCCATTAGCGGCATCACACTGGAAACATCACCGCAGTGGAGCGCCGTGTATAAAAAAAGGTAGGCGGCCACGCAGGTTGTGCATGATATCAACAGCGGCGTCCATCCCGCCGGAGAAGGAAATTGCGGCGCAATAAAAATCCAAAGCAATGGCGTTACAAGCGCCTGAATAATATTTATATAAAGAAACAAAAGAAATGGTTCCTTTATTCTGTTTTTAAGAAGCGCTTTTGAGAATGCAGAATAGATGCTGTGCGCAAAACCTGAAGATAGACCTACCAGGGGGAAAATGAGGTTCTTACTGCTTCGAAGATGACTTGGCGCCTTTGAGCCTTAGAGTCTTTGAGTTTAATCAAATTAAACTCAAAGACTCCAAGACTCTAGGGCTCTAAGAACTACATTCCCATATCGCGGCTATTTTGCAAATTGAGGTTTTCTCTTTTCCAGGAATGCGTTCACCCCTTCTTTGCAATCTGCGGCGCAGGAGATATCGCCTGCCCCTAAATAGGCGATTTCCAGAGCTGCCGCCAGCGTCTTGGCCGCTGCGGCCTTGTTGATGATCCCGCCTATGATTCCAAGGATTTCCTTGCTGAGTGGAAGATCCCCAGCCATTGGCGCATCAGGAACAACGAACGGGGGAATCTCAACCGGCCCCTCGCCAATCCTGGGTATATTCCCCTGGAGCCTATTAACTTCAGTGATGGCTGCATCAATCAAATCGGGGAAGGACTTCGCAGTTTTTTTAACAATTCCGATTTCCAAAGCCTCTTGAGCGGTCAGTCTTTCGGATTTGCCGATCATTGCATGAAATTTCGCCGCCGCCTTGGGCCATTTGCGATACGGGATAACGACACCTCCCATACCGGGTATCATTCCCAAGGTAATCTCCGGAAGCTGCATAAATGCTTTTTCCATTGCTACCATGCTGTGGCAACGGGTGGCCAGTTCGGTGCCGCCGCCCATGGCAAGTCCGTTGAGAGCCGCAACCACCGGCTTTTTCATCTTGTCGATATACTCAAGGACTTTCGAATTTCCGCGTGACAACGCCTGGCCCTTCTCATGGTTGCCGAAGGTAGCGACAAATCCGCCGATATCGGCGCCGGCGCAGAAAGCCTTGGGGCCGTAACCGGTGATCACGAATCCTTTCACCGATGGATCTGCTTCACCTTTTTTAAGCTCGGTGAGTATTTCATTACAGGTGAGGTCACTCAGCGCATTGGCCGCCTGAGGCCTCCGCATTGTGAGGATGGTTACACCATCCATCTGGTCGACCAGGATGTCCCGCGGGAAATCGAGATACTTTTCGATGGGTTTTGTGGGTTTTGGGAAACCGGGGCGCTCGGCATCGAACTGCTTCATGATACTGCTGACCTTTTCGGGTCCAACACTGGCCATAAGGTCAAATATGGGTTTTTTATACGCGAGGGCGATCGCGCTGCCGAAATTGAGATCGGCGCTGGTGCCGATATTCTTGTCTGCAATATAAAAAGCTTGGGAGAAGACACATCCCATGAAACGCATCCTGATCCACTCCGCAACATCAGGAGCTACTTCGACCTTGGTCCCGGGCCTATTGAAAGCCCATTTATCGACGGACAACAGTAGCAGGGATGGCTTATAGGCGGGATTTTCAGCCGATCTGCGCATTTGCGACGCATAAGTCAGCGGATTGGTGGTCACAAAGAAAGGCCCGGCGCCGAGAAACTCTTCGCTAATGCGATCGATCTCTTTGCTGGTAGCCCGATCCAGCATAAATGCGGTTTCGCTCGCCCAACTTTCAAACAACCGGTTAAGGACAAAAGAAAAAGCACTTCGGGCGCCGATGGGCGTTTTTCCGGTCTGGGCTAAAAACCAGAGCAGAAAATCGACGACTTTCTTATCCACACGTTCCCAGTTGATGACCTCCACCCCCGTGCTATACCACGCCGGTGCGAAGAAGTGGGTAATGGTGGTCCTCTCCGGGCGGCGCAGATGGCTGAAGATCTGATCCGCCAGCATGCCGCTGGTGTTGGATGTAATGATCGCATCCTCTGCGACAATCGATTCAACCTTTGTGAGGATTTTCTTTTTTATCTCCAGCTCTTCGGTTGCCGCTTCTATAACCAGCTCACAGTTTTTGAGCTGATCGTAATCGGTGGTGTATACGATATTACCCAGGATGGTTTCCACCTGCTCGGGGCGCAGCTTTTTCCTCTCTACCCCTTTTTTTGCGTACCCTTCGAACCGTTGCTGTGCTTTCTTGAGAGGTTCTTCAACTATGTCCACAAGGTACAGCTTCTGCTGCGGAAGGGCGGTCCTGAAAAAGTAGGCGATATCGGGGCCGATACTCCCGGCGCCGAGCACTGCCATTTCTTTGGGCATCGGCCGCGTGGGACGAATGAGGAAGGGATTCTGAAAACTTGGGTAGATACTGTCGTTGTCTTTCATTTGATGTCTCCTCTGAATATCATCTGCTATCAATTCACCTTGATAACCAGGGCGGCGCCTGAATCGCCTGCCATGCATCCGGCCACCAGCCCATAACCGCCGCCTTTTAGAACCAGCTCCTCGATCAGTTCAATGGCCAACCTCATGTTGGTGGGCCCTTGAGGGTGTCCCCAAATCAGAGAGCATCCGTAATTGTTGAATATCTTGTCATCGATCCCCATCTCTTTTCTCATGATGATATCGTTAACGGAAAACGGATTATGGGTTTTAACCGCCTTAAGATCGGACACCTTTATCCCCGCCTTCTCCAACGCTTGCTTCGATGCCGGCACCGGCGCATCAGGCATGTGCGCCTTTTTGACGCGCCCAAATCCATAGGAAAGAATTTGGATGGTCACGGCCTTATCGGCCGATAGCTCGATCGCTTTCTCCTTTGTGGTGACGATCATGCCGGCATTCCCATCGGCCGCATGGGTCTGGGCAGCGACGGTCAGGATGGAATCTGGGATCGTTTTCAGCGCTGCCAGGCCTTCAGCGGTACAGGGGGTAATCCCTTCGTCCGCTTCCACAAGGATGGTCTTTTTCTTGGAGAGCGCGATTTCCACGGGAAGCATATAGCGTTTCTGAAATTCGCGGTTATTCGCCGTCGACATCAAGTACTTATTGTATCGATCGAGAACCAGGGCATCGGATTCTTCCCGGGTGATGCCGTGCTCCTTGGTGACGTTGATGGCCGTACCCAGGGGGCCGGTCCCGCCAGTCGGTTCAAAGTTGAAACCGTCCACCATCCAGCTTGCAAACTCCGGCTTTCCGCCGAGGCCTGCAGGATTCGGCCAGATGATATTCGGGCAATTCGAACATCGGTCACAGGTGGCCACCAACATATTGTTGTTGCTTCCCAGCTCGATGGAAGATGCGGCATAATTGAGGCAAACCGTGGCCGTGGCGCACGCCTGGGCGACATGGGGACCGCTGATGTACGGATTGCCCATCATCGTTGCAAACCAGGGGGCACTATAAAACTCCATCTTCTGGGGAACGGTCGAGCCGAAGACGATGCCATCGAAGATATCAGGCGTGAACCCGCGCAATTCAAAGAACCGTTTCGCCGTCGCGGCTGCCAGTTCTACGGCATGCTGATTTTGTAGCGATTCCTGCCAGCGGCAAAAAGGCGAGCTCCAGTATCCTTTGTAGGGAACATATACATTTTTAAACATTTCCAGCTCCTTTCGAAAATATTTTCCGCGACTCTCTTTTTAAGATCTTACCTTGAGGACTTTTAGGTAGTGCAGATAGGAATGCAAAGCTTTTTGGTGCTTTGAAACGGGCCATACGTTTTCTGCAAAAACGGATAATGTCTTCTTCCCTCACCCTTGCACCATTGTTTGAAACCACCACGGCATGACCGCTTCCCAAGCCTCAACATACTCAAGGCAGTTCCATGACAAGCCGGTGGGATAGAATAGGAGAGACAGAGAATCACAGTCAAGTAGGAAATAAGTGGGGCTAATTCTGGGGGCAAATTAGCTAAGAGGATCTTCATATCTCTAATTTCATGCCTGGTGTCACTGAATTCCCCAATACCTTAAATACACTGCTTTGGAACTTTGTTTTAGTAGATGGAACCATAGGACGATAATGCTTGACGCCAAAACGAACATGTTGATAACGTGACGCGATTCCAGCGAATGGAACAAATTGGGTTTTTACCTTGAGGGAACGCTCAAGAGATGGAAAGGACTTTATGAAAGATCGACAGACACGGGAGAGACGTATGGGAAAGGTCTCTCCGTTAGACGCATTCTTTAAGCCGAAGAGCGTGGCCATTGTCGGAGCGTCCTCTGATCCCAAAAAGGTGGGTAATACTGCGCTCAAGAACCTTGTGTCCATGGGCTACCAGGGAAAGGTCTTCCCAGTCAATCCGCGCGAGGATTCCATTCTCGGATTCCGCTGCTACAAGAGTGTGCTGGACATCCCTGAACCGGTGGATGTTTGCGTTTTGCTGGTATCCGCGGATCTCACGATGCAGGTGGCTGATGAACTCGTTCAAAGGAAGCGCCGGTCTGACGATGTAACCGCCGCCGTGTGCATGTCCGCGGGATTCGGAGAACTGAACACAAGCGAGGCAAAACAGCGCGAGCAGGATCTTGTCCGGACTCTAAGATCAGCCTCGATCAGACTTATCGGGCCCAACTGCGTTGGAATGATCGATGCTTACAGCGGATTCAATACGAATTTCGATATTTCGGCTTACCCGAAAGGCGGGGTGAGCATCCTCACACAAAGCGGCGCCTTCGCCAATTCCTTTCTGTTCTGGGCAGAGAGACTGCGCCTGGTTGGCATCAGCAAATTCGCTTCGATCGGAAACATGGCTGATGTGAGCATGAGTGAACTGCTGAGCTACCTCAAAGACGATGAGTCCACACGCGTTATTGCCATTTATATGGAGGGATTTCCGAACCCGAGAGAGTTTTTTGAGGTCGCCCGCGAAGTCAGTGCCGTCAAACCGATTGTCGCCTTCAAATCGGGCAAAAGCGATATCGGCTCGACAGCCGCATTGTCACACACCGGTTCTGTTGCCGGATCCGATGCGATCTATGACGGCGCTTTCAAACAGGCGGGCATCATTCGCGCCAGGACCATACTTGAGTTCTTCGACACTGTGAGAGCTTTCGCGAAACAGCCGGTTCCGGAAGGGAATCGCGTATCCGTGCTTACACATATGGGCGGGCCTGGGACAATCTGCATTGATGAAATTTCCGCGATGCCTGGACTGAAGCTGGCAAGATTTTCACCCGAGACGCAAAAGGCCCTCAAGAGCATTTGTGCTCCGATGGCGAATATTGGGCATCCCGACGGATATGTCGATTTGACAGCCGCTCATTATGAAAATCTTCACAACCAAGTCCTGCAGATTTTATTCCAGGATAAGAACATTGATATGGTTTTGCAGATCCTGGCTCCAAGCGCATTCCTCGATCAGAAGCTTCTCGTGAAAGAAATTACGCAGGCTTGCCAATCGCAGCAATGTGGGAAGACATTCCTGAATGCGGTGACCTTCGGAGAATTTGCGCGCGAAGCCAGACAAGGTCTCGAGGACGCGGGCATGCCCACATTCGAATATCCCGATATGCTCGCCAGGGTTGCAGGGAATATGGCAACCTATGCGGCTTTCCGCAAATCTCGTTCCGAGCAAACCGGAATCCCTAAATACAAACCAAATCCGAAGAGTCGGTCGGCAGACGTAATTTCGAGCGCATCAAAGCGAGGGCGGGTGAGTCTTCTGGAACCCGAGGCATACGAGGTATGTAACGAATATGGAATCAGAGTGCCTCCTTTCCGGGTTGTGGAATCCATCGAGAGTGCAATTACTTCAGCCAATGAAATTGGGTATCCAGTTGCATTGAAGGTGGTCTCCGAAGAAATCCTGCACAAGACAGATGCCGGCGGCGTGATGCTTGGAATAGCTTCGGATAGCGCTCTAAAGGGATCGTATGAACAGCTTGCCGCAAATGTAAAGAAAGCGGCTCCCAACGTATCAAAGACAAGGGTGCTGGTTCAGAAGATGATACCTTCAAATACTGAGCTTGTGCTGGGGGCGCTCAGAGATAAATCCTTTGGGCCTACGGTTATGTTCGGAATGGGCGGGATTTATGTGGAAGCGCTGAAGATTGTAGGCTTTCGCCTTTCGCCGATCTGCCTTGATGGCGCGAGAAAGCTGATCCAGGAGACGCTCCCGCCTGCTTTGATCAAGGGAGTGCGAGGAAGGGGACCGATGAACGTGGATTCTATTGCCGGCGTCCTCGTCTCGCTGGGGCAACTGCTCGAAGAACAACCGCAAATCGAGGAAGTGGATTTCAATCCCGTTTTTCCATACCAGGACGGCTGCATAGCTGTTGATGCGAGAATTATAATTTCAAAGTCTCGGTAAGCTGCAAAAAGCCACCACCGAGTTCAGGGACTTTCCTGGGATAGGTCGGAAGACTATTTCATTTCCAAGCAGAAACAGCTTTGGGCGATCGCGGGACATGCGCGCGAAGAAGGTTTCAAGCAGTTCCCGGATGACAAATCCTATAAGCCCGGTCTTGGAGTTTGCAAGAAGTCCGACGCCAGGAAGTAAATTGACCGTTTATGATTGACGATCAACGATCTGAAAAAGTCGTCGATCGTCAATCAACAATGGTCAAACCGCTTTTTCTTCTTCGAACACAATTGCCTGGAATGGGCAATTCGTTGCACAGATACCACATTCGATACAGAGAACAATGTCGATTTCGGCCTGAGTTTCTCCTTCCTTGATAGCTCCATCTTCGCAGCCGGCAATGCACGCCCAGCATAGATTGCATCCACTTGTTACAACATACGGCATAAATCTTATCTCCTAAATCTAACCCCTGTTTCTGCGACTGAAAGCAATCGTCAATCTAAAATCGTCAATGCATTCAAAAGCCGAGGTTGTGGCCTGTGATATTCAGCTCCGTGCAGAGTGCGTTCAAAACCTTCTGTACGCTTGGCGGAATTCTCACTCCCTCCCGCCTGGCACGCTTTTCATTGTCGTGGGCTTTTTCTCCCGCCGTGTAAATCTTCTGTTCGGGGGACGCTTTGCTGTAAGCTCGCAGCTCCCGCAAAATGCTTCCAGCCGTGTTCCGGAAACGATCGAGCGGAAGAAAGCTTTCGATATTGATGGCCAGAAAAAAGTGCCCGATGCGCGAAGGATGAAGGTTTCCATCCTTGTCCCTGTCGTGCAGCTGGGAAAGAAACGCTCCATCCTGGAATGCAGCTGAAAGGATTTCGACCACAGTCGCAAGTCCGTAACCCTTATGGCCGCCCATCAGTTCGCCGCTGCCGCCAAGCGGCAGTAGCGCGGCCTTGCCTTCGTTCATTTCCTCGATCAGCATCGTGCTGTCGGTGGCGGGCGAGCCGTCCTCTTTGATCACCCATCCTTCCGGAATAGGTTTGTGCGCGCGCGCCGCAATTTCGATTTTGCCGCGAGGAGCGATGGAAGTGGCGGCATCAAACGAAAAAGGAAACTCCTCGTCCGTCGGCGCGCTAAATGCAATCGGGTTTGTGCCAAGCATCGGTTCCACACCAAAGGTCGGGGCGATGGATGGATGGGTATTGGTGAAGCTCATCCCCACCATCCCTTCGTTGGCCGCCATACGGGAGTAATAGCCGGCAATTCCATAATGGCTCGAGTTTCGAACGGCCACGGCGCCGAGCCCGTATTTGCGGGCTTTCTCAATCGCAATCTTCATTGCGTTAAAGGCTACGACCATCCCCATTCCGTTGCCGCCGTCAATCACGGCCGTTGTGGGACCTTCGTTCACAATGGTCCAATGGGTCACGGCTTGCTGTAGCCCCGCTTTGATCCGCTGGTGGTACCATCTGAGATGAGCAATACCGTGGGATCGCACTCCATACAGATCGGAGGCGAGGAGCACGTCCGCAGCTATTTCTGCATCTGCACGCGGGACTCCCATTTTGAGCAGCATGTCAATCATGAAGGCCGTCAATTTGTTAACGGGTACATAAACGGCTTCTGCCATGGTCATTCCTCCGCCTTTCCGTTTACGCGTTTGCGGGTTCACGCGTTCACGCGTTAAAACGTAAACCAGTAAAAAGGGGGGGGTTATTCCTTAAACATCTTCCCCGGGTTCAGAATATTCAAGGGATCAAACGCCTGCTTGATCCGTCGCTGCACTTCAACCGAAACCGGGCCCAGCGCCTGCTCGAAGTATGGGCGCTTAAGAACTCCGACGCCGTGTTCGCCGGATAAAGTTCCGCCGTTTGCAAGGGCGACAGCGAAGATCTCCCGGACCATCTGTTCGACCTTCTCCCACTCCTCGATCTTGCGTTTGTCGAAAAGAATGTTCGGGTGCAGATTGCCGTCGCCGGCGTGTCCGAAGATCACAATCGGCAGATTGTATTTTGCGCTGATTTCGCGAAGGCGCTGAACGACCTCCGGAATCGCGCTGCGCGGCACAGTGATGTCTTCTCCCAGTTTGTTCGGAGCTTTGCGGGCAAGCGACGGAGAAATGGAACGCCGCGCTTTCCACAACCCGGCTCTCTCCGCTTCGTTTTGCGCCACTTTGACGGATCGAGCGCCGTTTTCTCTGCAGATGCTGCCGGCGGCCTCGGCCTCTCTCAGGACGGTCTGTTCGTCTGATCCATCGGTTTCTATGATCAGCGAGGCTGCGACATCCGTCGTCAACCCAAGGTGCATCGCTTCTTCAATGCAGGCAATTGCGGTCTGATCCATCAGCTCCAGGCTGGCAGGAACGATTCCGGCAGCGATGATCGCGTTGACCGCGCGGGAGGCGCTGTCGAGAGAATCAAATTCGGCAAGAGCGGTTTTCGCGAATCTCGGCCGCGCAACAAGCCGAAGAAGCGCTTCGGTAATCAGGCCAAGGGTTCCCTCGGATGCTGTAAACAGTGCATTCAGGTTGTAGCCGGTCACATCCTTGATCGGCTTGCCACCGGTTTTCAGAATTCTGCCGTTTGCAAGCACTACCGTCAGACCCAGCACGTAGTTTCCGGTAACCCCGTATTTAAGGCAGCGCGCGCCTCCCGCGTTGCAGGCGATATTTCCGCCGATAGTGGAATGACGGATGCTCGAAGGATCGGGGGGATAGAAAAAACCGAGCTTTTCGACTTCCGCCTGCAAATCGGCGGTGACGACTCCGGCTTGAGCCCGGACTGTCGAGTTGCCGGTATCAATCTCCAGGATTCGATTCATTCGAGTAAAACTGACGACGATTCCTCCGGCGCGGATTGGAATGGATCCGGCTGCAAGTCCCGAGCCCATTCCACGCGCAATCAGTGGAATGCGCGCTTCGGCCGCCGTTTTCACTATTTCGGAAGTTTGCTCCGTCGTCTGTGGCAGAACCACAACTTCAGGAACGCCTTCGGCAAAGGTTCCATCGTAGCTGTAGACGGCCAGATCTTCGGGCGTGCAAAGCACTCCCTCCTTGCCGGCAATCCGGATGAGATGATCAATGATTCTATTTTCCATCCGCACCCCCATAGGCTTCATCCAAAAGCGTAACCGGATGCACCACGCGCACTGGCAGTTTGCGCCGCTGCAGTCCCGCGTTCAACTGCATCTGACAGCCCGGGCAGCCGGAAGCAAGGATGCGCGCTTCCGTTCCCGCAATATTGTCCAGTTTCCGGTTCAACACCTTCCAGGACGTCTCATAATGCGTGATCAGCTGGCTTCCTGCCGAACCGCAGCACCAGTCGGCTTCGGGCAGTTCAACGAATTCCAACCCATCAATCAGGGATAAGAGTTCCCTGGGTTCCTTCCATACCTGCTGCCCGCGGCGAAGGTGGCAAGGATCGTGATAGGTGACCCTGGCCTCTAGACGCTTGGTCGGTTTACGCAGCGGGATCTCCGAAAGGAATTCGCTGATGTCCCGCACTTTCGACCGGAATTCCTTGGCACGAAGTGCCCATTCGGGATCCCCGGCGAGCAGCGATTCGTATTCCTTCAGGGTTGAACCGCATGTGGCGCAATCTGTGACGATCTTATCGACATTGCAGCGCTCGAAAACGGCAATATTGTGCCGGGCCTGCTTTTCGACCAAGTCCATACGTCCGTAGCCCCGAGCCGGCATGCCGCAACACTCAATGTCCTTCGGCGTGATCACCGTGCATCCATTGCGGGCCAGGACCCGCAGAGTTGCGGCGCTTTGATCGGCAAAGAGAAGGCTCTGCGCGCAGCCCAGAAAGAATCCGACGCGGTACCGTTCTTCTCCGTAAGCCTTTGTGACCTCGGGAAGAATGCGGCGCAGCGGACGCTGCGGGAGGTGCGGAAGCATCGCTTCGAGATCCCGAATCCGGTTCGGCAGAATGCGGTTCAACCCCAGCATATAGACAAGGCGGCGGATTCCCAGTGTTTGATAAAGCCGCAAAGGCCATGTCGCCATTTCCATGCGGCCGGCATGCGAAATTAATTTTCCGAAAAGCCAATCCTTCCATTTTGCCGGACGAATCTGCTCCTGGACCTGGCGCATTGAGAGCGCCAGATCCGCCGGGTGAATTCCGACCGGGCAGAGATCATTGCAAGCCATACAGTCGAAACAACTGTACATCTGCTCGATGAGATTGGGACTGAGTTTCAGTTGCCCTTCAAGGCCTTTGCGGGCGAGAGCCACGCGGCCACGCGGAGAGGCTGTTTCTTTGAGATGCTCGCGGTATGTCGGACAGGCAGCAAGGCACAACCCGCAACGGATGCAGTTCAGATAGCTGGATTCCTTTGGCTTAACCAGATTCAAATTACTGCCTTTTTCAAATCAGAATCGGTATCGCAATCGTAATTTGGCTTCGGCATTTCCATACGATAATGCGAAAACAATCTCTGATAGCGATTGCGATACCGATTCCGAGCAATGTCGTTCATATCTTCCGTCTACTTCTGCACCACCGGGAGCGTCAGCATGGCATGCGGCACGATCAACACATCACAAGACACACCCGTATCTTTTGCCGCGATCCGGATTGCTTCGTCCATCGTGGCTGCCGGGATCATTTTGCATGCGGCGACGATATCCGGGCACTCGCTTCCCACGATAATCACCTTTGATTTCTCCAGCACCTTGGCCATTACAAAGGCCCTTTGCTGTCCGGGGGGATAACCGTTCTTTCGCGCATCGTCCAGAATTGATTGAACATCTGGTGTGTCGCGCATTGCCGAAAGGAACCGCTGCTCGCCGACGCCGCTGCCCGCGCCTTCTTCACAACGGGCGGGTATAATGAAATATCCGCCCGGCCGAATGACGCAGGTCGGAGCAAAGAACAGGTATGAAGGCGCGCGGCTTGCCTGGTAAAGATTGCTGTCCTTTGGAAAGCCGACTCCGCCGATCGCGATGTCATATTGCCGCGGTATCGGAACTTCATAGACGGAGCGGGCGAACGCAACCAAGTCCTGGAACGCCTGCTCCGGATCTCCTGCCATTACCCGCAAAACGCGCTTATCGTCGTCGAGCACCACATTCACAATGAACCGCAACCCCGCCCGGCGCGCGGCTTCGGTGATTGCTTCATGGAATGGGTTTCCTTCAATCCGTCCCAGCCGTGTTCGGGGATGATCTACGAACGCAGGGCCGTGTGTATGAGCGATCAGCGCCTCGCCGGCCGCTCCGACCGCCAGAGTCTTCCGGCCTCCCGAATAACCGGCATATTGATGGGGCTCCACAATTCCGGTCGCAATCACCAGATCGGCCTCCACGACAGCCCGGTGTTGCGAAACCGGCACTCCGCTGGCTGTCGTTCCTAAATCGACCAGAGCCGCAGAATTCTGCGGCTCATTGTCGATGACTCGATAGCGGGAAACGATCTCGGCTCCGAGCTTTGCAATTTTTTCTTCCCGGGTTGAAGGGCGATGCATACCGATACCGCATAGCAGTGTAATGCCGTCGTCCGTTATTCCTGCGCTTTTCAGCTCGGACAAAATCGGCGGTACGAGCAGCTCGTCAGGACACGAGCGCGTTATGTCGGTAAAAACAATGCAGACGCGATTGCCGGGTTGAGCCAGTTTTTGCAGCGGGGGCGTACCGACTGGATTTGCAAGGGCTTTCTCCACGGCACCTTTCTCGTCAGAAAGAGGAGATACCGGTTTCGGAAATGCCTGGCTGACCTGCATGCCGGGCGGCAATGAGAAACTCAATGTCTCTTTCCCATAAGGGACTTTGTACATTTTTTACTCATCCTCTTTTTTTCATAGACATGGTGTTTCATATTACGAAACATGGTTCCATAGTGCAGAATAATTCTTTCCTTTAACTTTGTCAATTAGGGCTATCCAATAATGACAAGCAGTTTAATGTTCCGTTATGCGAAATTGATTGACACACAGTGGAATGTTTTGTTATATGGATGCAGCCGTAAATAGAACAAGAGTTCCAGGCGGCTGCCCATAAGCCAGGCGCCTTTGCCAAAATCTGGAGAGTCTGACTACCAAAGGAGGATTATGAAGGAAGGCAACATTAAGTATGACGATCTATTCTCTTACACGAAGACGGTCCTCGATAAGCTGGGCTATCCGAAGGAGCAGGCAGAGGTGACCGCATGGACCCTGGTGGAAGCCGATGCGCGTGGCGTTCCTTCCCACGGAGTCGGACGGCTGCCCTTCTACGAATCCAACATCAAATCAAAATTTGTATTTCCGGGCGCGCCGTTGGAAGTGGTTCATGAAACGCCGCTGTCTCTCACGGTGGATGGACATAACGGAATTGGGCCCTACCTGGCCAAATACACCATGTCGCGTGTGATTGAAAAGGCAGAACAGGTGGGGGCGGGCTTTGGCGCACTCCGGAACTCAAGTCATTTCGGGATGGCGGCCCTTTGGGCGGAAATGGCTACGGCGAAGGGGTTCATCGGCATGTCATTCACCAACACGAGAATCTGTTCAGTCGTCACCTATGGGAAAGAGCGTATTCTGGGTACAAACCCCATATGCTTTGCCATCCCTTCCGCCGGCAAAACGCCATTCATTCTGGACATGGCAACGACCACAACGGCGCACGGCAAGGTTGAAGTTTACGAACGCCGAAACAAACCTATGCCGGTCGGCTGGGTTGTCGACGAGAATGGCTACGATGCGACCGATACCATTGCGTTCCAAAAGCTGTATCGAAGCACCAATCCCTATGGTGGTCACCTTTTTCTTGGAGGCGCCGGAGAAGAGCTCGGCGGCCATAAAGGATACGGGCTCGGCTTATTTGTAGATCTTCTGTGCGCAGGTATGTCGATGGGTGCGTGGAGTAAAGAAACTTTCAGCAAGACAAAGGGCTGCCAGGTTGCGAGCTTTTTTGCCGCCATCCGCACCGATCTGTTCGGCAATGCCGCAGATATCGCTGCGCATGTTGAATCGATTCTAGAGGGCGTGCGAAAAAGTGCCAAGGCGGAAGGGCACGACAGAATTTATATTCACGGGGAGAAAGAAATCGAGAAACGTGCGGAGTCCATGGTTGATGGAGTTTCGCTCGAAGATACAGAGTGGAAGATGTTTGATGACTATGCCGCAAAATTCGGGCTCGCGAAGATCGAAAAGTATAGAGTCCCGATGGTGAAAAAGGCGTTTTAATCTTCAATCAACGGTAACCAGGCGGGCCATGGAAAGGCAGATATTGTTTTCCAGGTCCTTTTGCCTATAATTTTTGTTCTGAAATACGAAATTGTTTGACACAATGTGGAATTGGTCGTACTATGAAACTCGATTCCGCATGATGGAACAGTTACTGGAGGATTTATTATGGAAAAAGCAGCACCGAAAGCAGTGCCGTTTGTAAAGGCGGCAGATGTGCAGGGAGAGTTCAGAACACCTCCTCGCACTTCCAAGCTCTTGCTGGCTCCTAAATTCGGGGGAGTCAAAAATGTATCCATGGGAATGAACATTACCGAGGTCGGAAGCATGATCCCCGATCACGTCCATGAGGAATCCGAGGAAGTTCTGTTCCTGATAAGCGGACGTGCGCGGATCGTGATTGAAGGGGAAGGTTCCTGGGAGATTGGACCGGAGACGGCCTTCTACTCACCGCTTGGAAAGAAGCACAGAGTGGAAAACATCGGTGATGAACCGCTTCGAATAGTCTGGTGTTATTGCCCGCCATTACCGTCGCATCGCAGTTAATTTCAGTTGATTTCAGTTAATTTCTTTTTAAGGAGATTCTAGTCATGATTTTTGAAGCAACCCGTAAGGCCATGAAGAAACTTGGGCTTCCCGAAGGCGACGCCTTCGATATGCCCACTTCAACAAAAAGATTTCCCGACGGAGCGGCGTTCCGTATTGAATGCCCGACAGTCAATTCTTCCGAGACCGTTGCTGCCCTTCTGGATACAGCTACAAAGATGGGCATTACGATCAACCGTATAACTGAAACCTTCGGAATGTTCCGCCATACAGCCCAAGAGATCAAAGAGTACTGCCGGCTGTGCAACCAGTATGGTTGCGAACTGCTGCTCTCCACCGGCCCCCGCGCCACCTATGATACGGGCGCAACGGTTCTGTCCCCCCAGGGCGTCAGAATCAGCTATCGTCTTCGCGGCCAGGAACAGCTCATTCGAGCCATCGAAGACGTCAAGCGCGGCTATGAACTCGGCTGCCGTGGATTCCTGATCTATGACGAAGGCATGCTTTGGGTAGCCAATGAAATGCGCAAGAATGGCGACCTCCCGAAAGAAATCATCTTCAAGTGCTCCGCTCACCTGGGCCATTGCAACCCGGCATCCATAAAGCTCCTGAAAGACCTTGGTGCAGACAGCATCAACCCGGTCCGCGATCTGCAGATCCCGATGCATGCAGCCATTCGCCAGGCACTCGGCGACACCCCACTGGATATTCACACCGACAATCCTCCCGGATCCGGCGGGTTCATCCGCGTGTTTGAAGCTCCCGAGATCGTCCGTGTAGCGGCTCCTCTCCATTGTAAGACCGGCAACTCCGTCATCGGCGGCCACGGCGAAATGACCGGCGCCACCGAAGGAAAGAGAATGGCAGAACAGGCTTCCATCGTCGTCGAAATGATGAAGCGGTACGCTCCGGAATTGAAGCAGTCCGGTAGGAGAACTGCTGACATGCGTATTCCTGTTGCATAAATCTGTACTTGTTCCGCGGACAGCTGTTCCGCAGATTAGGAGGAGTCATGGGAAATTGGGAACTTCCGCCAAAGGGTGGACTCATGGAGACCCCAGGCGTGTATCTCCAGACCATGAACATGACACAGATTAACGAGCGGCTTAAGACGAACGACCTGATTATCATCCCGGTCGGAAGTACGGAATGCCATGGAGCCGCTCAACCCATCGGCGAGGATACCTTCCTTGTAACGCGCATGGCCGAACAGGTCGCGCAGAAGATGGGGTGCACGATAGCCATGCCGGTTTGGTATGGCTCCCATCCATATAACCATCTTGGGATGCCGGGCACTGTAGTAGTACCGGAAGAAACCTTTCTGGCCAACCTGCGAGCCATCATTGCCGGCTTGTGGAATATGGGCTTTCGGAAGCAGATTTTTCTGAACGGCCATGGCCAGGAAGAGGTCATTCCTCTCGCACTTCACCAGTGGGCAAAGAAATACCAGGTTCCGTGCATGTTGATTTCACTGCACTGGCCGACTGTTATTCATGATTATTTGAAGGATAAGGCGCACGGAGGTCCCTTTGAGACGCGGTTCTCGCATGCGGACGAAGCGGAAGCCTCTTACTCTCTGGCGCTTTTCCCCGAGTTCTGTAACATGAAGTTGGCTGTGGACAACAAGCCGTCGGGATTCCTTCCTCCGGGACACGTGGACGGGGGAGGTGAAGTGTACCATTCTCCTATTAAGGGGCATGAACACGTGGGATTGAGCGGTACCGAAGTGTTGGTGTATCCAGAAGGCGTAATCGGGAGTCCGACGCTTGCCAGTGCAGACAAGGCCTTCAAGGGCCTTGATGTGCTGTTGGATTATATGTGCAAGCTGATCGACGACATCATGACCCGCTTCCCGGCCGGCAAATTACCTCCGGCTGAAAAAACCACACAACGCGATCCTCAGGAAATCGAAGCACTTCTGAAAGGGCCATTAAAAGGCGGAAAGCATTTGTACACGATTGCCTATCCGCCCTAGTCAGATCGAGGTCGACTAAAAGGGACGCTCGCCTGTTTCGGAGTTAGCTATCAGCCACCAGCGATCAGCGATCGGCTTCATGGCTGAAGGCTGACGGCTGATAGCTGATAGCTGAAAAAGGTGATCGGTCCCGATTTCCAAGGCTGGGCTGGCGGCCATAGAATTTCCGGCGATCTCAAAGGAGGTTTGTTTTGTCGCAGTCAGTGCGCTCCGTCGAGAGAGCTCTCGATATCCTGCTCTGTTTCACCCGTGAAGAGCCAACCCGCTCTCTAACGCAAATTGCGGAAGCGGTGCACATGTCCAAGACCACGGTGCATCGGCTCCTGACAACTCTCGAAAACAAGCGATTCATCACCAGGGATAAAACCACCGGCCTCTACCGGCTTGGGTTGTGCTTCATCGAGATGGCTTCGCTTGTTTTGGGTGACGTAGAACTCCATCGTTGGGCCCATCCTTACCTGCAGAGTTTGTCGGAGGAATATGGGGAGACCGTGGACCTTTCTATCCTGGACGGTTCACACGTCATCTATCTCGAAGTGATCGAAAGCCCGCATCGCGTCAAGCTCGCGGCGGCCGTAGGACAGCGGCTTCCAGCCTTTTTAACGGCGTCTGGCAAAGCCCTGTTGGCCTTCATGCCCGTCGATCAGGTTAAAAAGATATTCAGCGAGAACATAACGGAATTTGCCAATGCGGGCCCGATCTCGATTCCGGACATGCTTGCCGATCTCAAGGTCACGGCCGAGCGCGGGTATGCAATCGCGGAGCAGGAGTACGAAAAGGATATTAACGCTGTCGCTGCCCCGATTTTTGACGCGGAGAAGCATCCGGTTGCGTCGATCGCAATCGTGGGCCCGTCATTCAGGCTGACAAAGGACCGGCTCCCACTGTTAGGCGACGCACTTCAGAAAATGACTCAGGTTATTTCGAATGAAGTCGGTCTTATGGCCCTCTCCGCGATAGTGACCAAAACCCGCACCCTGAGCGCCGCCCGCTGATTCCACCACAGAAAGAAAAACGCCACAGACTACGGATCCCACTATTTTAAGCCGATGGAATCCGAAGTCTGTGGCGTTTTTCTTTTTAGTCTACCCTCCGGCGAGGTAAGGGAAAAAGCAGAGCCTGGAATTAGGGCTCACCGGATCGTCCAGTTCGCTCTGGACTCCGTCGATCGAGAGCAGCCCGATATGCGATAGCTCCAACCCAATCCTGTTCGCAAGTTCGCGGGCTGTAGTCGGGCCCTGAATCTCTACGGAACAGCGTCGTGGCCGGCCGGGAAGAAGCTGTCCGAAAACTTCAATATCGACTGCCAAGGAAAAGGTCTCCTCACAAGGCATCGAACACGGAATCCAGATCGGAATCCGGAACGTCGAATACAGCGTTGTGCGGCGGAAGCGGCTCTTCACGCATGTATTCCGGAATCCTGTAGTCGGTTTTTGTGATGCCGGCTCTGCGGTTGAATTCGAGTTCGGTGCGGAGCACGTCGCGGTTGAACCGGTCATAATCCTCTTTGGTCCAGCCCCAGCCATAAATGCCGTTAATCATGTCGATCATGAGCTGTGGATTGGCAATGATGGGGGGGCGCCCAAAGAGGCACAAACCCGTGCTGTCGAGCATCGCGGCGATAATTTGGAGTCGCAGCGAAAGCTCCTTCTGTCCTGCAGTCCCGAGCGGCGGGACCTCATTTCGCGCGCCAAAAGCATTTCCTGCCGTGTGATCGGCGCCCTGGGGTGAGGTTGCGTAGGTAACGCCATTCCCTTTGAGAGTTCGCGGGTCGTAGCCCGGCATCGCTTGTCCGAGAGCGACCGGTACGCGACGAATGCCGAGAACCTTTCCGGTTGTCACCGCTCCGCATCCCAGGACACGCCCGAGCACGGTTCCTTCCCCAACCTGCTTCAATAATCCTACGATCCCTTCGATATCCCCAAATTTGGCCAAACCCGCTTCCAGCGCGACTCCCAACGCTGCGCCCGTTTCAATTGTGTCCAGCCCGAAATCGTTGCACATGTAATTGAGAGTCGCAACATCATCGAGATTTCCCAGGCCAAGGTTTGACCCGACGAGCGCAATGGTCTCGTACTGAACCGTGCCGACAATCGGTTTGCCCGATTCATCTGGATACAGGTTCCGGCAGGCAATTACACAACCGGGCATGCAGCGCGTTCCCACTTTGCCTTCCCGGGCCAGAACAAGCTCGCGAAGCTTCTCACCGCGCAACTGCGCAGCATGCTCGAATTTGCCTTCGGAGAAATTGCGCGTCGGCAAAGATCCCATCTCATTCACGGCGCCGACGATCGATGCGGTTCCATAAAGATGCTGGGACCCCTTGGTGCCCAGCTTCGGATCCGTGATTAGCTTCTGCGCGTAGGCTTTTGCAGCTTTGCGGAAAAGTTCTTCGTCATGAAGTTGTATGGCTTTGCCGACTGCTTTCCGGATTACAACAGCCTTCAAGCCTTTGCTGCCCATCACCGCCCCGAGACCGCCTCTTGCAGCGTGGTTGCTGCGCTGATCGCGTTCGCCGGTTGTGGAGATGCCGGCCCCGGTCATCAAATACTCGCCGGCTTGTCCAATGCATATGACCGTGGCATCCGCTCCATAACGCTCCTGCAAGCGATCGGCAGTCGCGTAGGTCCCGATGTGCCTCAGGCTGTTGTCTGCCGGGATCAGTTTGGCTGTATCGACGTCGAGTTCAAGGATATAGAATTCCTTGTTTTTCGGTTGCTCTTCGACAACAATTGCTTTGATCGCTAACTTCCCCAGAGCGTCTCCAGCCGTTCCACCGGCGTTTGCTTCTTTGATACCTCCGGTCAACGGGCTCTTCGCTCCGACGGATAATCTCCCCGCAGTGGCGACGATCGCACCCCCAAGCAGCCCTGGTGTGAAGATAAGTTTATTGTGCGGACCCAGCGCATCGCACGCGGGCGGTATCTCGCTCAAAAGGAGCTTTGCAATCAAAGCCCTGCCGCCAAGTTGTTCATAATCCGGAGGAACAGGCTCCCAGCGGATTCCGGCTTCTTTCATGTTCACACGCAATATCTTCACTGCGGACCTCCCTAGCCTAAGGTTTAAAGAGTTTGCGACCGAGCAAAATGATAATGCCTAATTCCACTCTGCGTCAATGATTTTCATACTACGGAAAACAAAAATTTGACAATTCCTCTTATTTAAACTCCACGTGGAAGTGTTCACCTGTGTTCGTCATGGTTTTTCAGGCCTGGAGACTGAGGTTTTGTCTTAGGATTGAGGTGACCAGAATCTTTGGGCTTAACAGATATTTGACAGGATCGGGCAGCCCAGAGTACTTTATTCGCACAACTCTATCGTGCTAGTCATTTGAAGTCAGGCAGATAAACGACGAAAGGGAGTTCAATCCTTCATGAACGATAAGCGAGTATTCACGGATCGGGAAATTAAGGAAATGGGGACCAGGACTCTGGACCTTGTTCTTGAAAACATCGAAGCTGGGAATAAAGAAAAGGCTAAGGAACTGGCGCAAAGAATGTATCGGGAGTTCAATTATCTCCATGACGGTTACATGTTTTGGGTTACCGGCCTACAGACCTATATCTATGAAAAGTATGGGATTGAAGCTGTAGAAGCTGCGGAGCGGAAAGCCCATACCATCGAAGCCGAAGTTGTTTTTAAGCCGTCGGAGAAGACGGACATTCGATCTCTGGTGGAACACCTGGCAGGCGGCTTGCGCGGACATCTGCAGCCCATTACCATCAAAGAAGATGACGAGAAGATCAGTCTCACGATGCAGCCCTGCGGCTCGGGCGAAAGGATAATACAGAAAGGTGGCTACGAAGCTGGTCTGGCAAAGATTCATACTCCCAACAACATCACGTGGGGAATGAAGGATTTTCCTATCTATTGTGTACACTGCCCGGTAATGGAGATGCTGCAGGTAGAAAAGACCGGAAAGTTAGGAGCGGTCCGTATAGTTTCCGAACCGATACGGGACGGATCCTGCCAGTTTGTCTTTTATAAGAACCCCTCTGAAATTCCGGAAGAATTCTACACTCGGATAGGTAAAAAGAAGGCGATTGGACAATAACTGTCCTCAGAGAAACCCGGAACAGGGGCGCCAGATTCGTGCGCGCCTCTTCAAGATTCGGATCCGTTCGCTGAGCTTTTTGATTTTTATTGATAGCTGCCGCTGGTGCGCCATACCTCGTAAGTGCCACACCGACCTATCTGCTGCGCTCCTGCATTCCGAACTGTCTCGCGCAACTCTCCCAGGAGCTTCGGTGAGCGATTCGTATACACCGGGTTGTTCACCCAATAGTCGACTCTGTAGTATTTCAGAAGCGACAAGAATTCTGCTGCCGGCATTTTCTCTGGCAGGAGCAAGGTCGGCCTGCCGGTCAGATAATTTGCGAGGTAAGGATTCTCGAGGCAGAAGATTTCATCTTTCCCCGTATTGGTTCGAATCCAGACGGCCAGCGCTTCCATATCGGGGTTGGACCACGCGGGATCCTTCTTGGCATAGAACCTGTCGCTGAAACCCGTGCGGCGCTGTATCTTAAAATCCGCATGGATTACATTTGCAAGCGAGAGGGGCAAATTAATGCCCATGATAATGATGGATGCAACCCGGATCCACTTTCGCTTGGAATGCAAACGCCAGCGGTTTACTTCCATCAGACAGAGCGGCAGCCAGAACGGAGTAATGGCTATGAGGAATCGCTCCCGATCTAAGGTGGACCAGACCAGGCAATAGCTGATGAAGAAAATCGCCGGCACAAGGGCCAGATGCTGCTTCCGCCAGGATGGATCCCTTAATATGTTTTTCATCACCAGGGGCAACGCTGCAGCCAAAATAAACAGGTTTTTCCATCCTATGAGTTTGGCGATGTAGTTGACCGCATTCCTGAAGATCCGGGCTATTATCCAGATCGCATTGGTCACAACAAATTTGCCGGCCTGGTTGCCTGAGTTTTCCAAACTGAAATACGCTCTATAATGACGGCTTCGGAAAAGGTAATCACTGGTGATAAACAATCGCCCATACCTGTGAAAATTCCACGCGTGCAGAGCGGCAAGCGGTATCAGAAATCCCGACAGGAAAAAGACGCATGTAATCGGCCGCCTTTCGTGGATCCAGAGCCACAGCAAAACCAGCGCTCCAACCAACACATATTCCGGACGCGTCATCGCTGCCAGGGATGCAGCGAGGCCTTCCACTACTGCGCCCCAAATTCCCCAGCGTCGATGGACCTCGCGACTAACCATCAGCATCGCAAGGAGAAGCCAAAAAAACGCGGTCTGTTCCGCTCCTGGGAAAATTGAAGTCAGAAAGACCGGCTCGCAGAGGCCGATCAGAAGCAGCGAATAGGCAAGAGCCCATGAAGGGAGCACCGGCCGCAGGATCAAAGCGATCAGCAACAAATTGGCAAGGAAAACACCCAAATTAAACCATTGAAACACCAGGTTTGATGGGATCAGGGCATAAATGCGGCCCATGAGAAAGGGAAATAAGACGCTTCGCAATGGCGCAGCCGGATAGGGGAGTGTCATCCCATCATGGAAGAAGTAGGATCGTATCTTTAATATCGCTCCCTCGCCGGCCGCAATGTTCCTGGCAATGTCAATATATTCGGTTGCGTCGTTGTGGAGATTAATCGTCCCGGTCAGCGCGGGAATTCTCAGAACCAATAAAATCAGGAACACACCGGTGAGCAGAATGAAATCCCGGCGCGCAATTTCGCTTGCATTGAAACCCTGCATTCTCTCCTCCGCAGATTTTAGCGGTTTTCGTGAACTATCATGAAAAATGAAGGGTGGGTCGTCAATCAAAATGAAGACGCCTTGTCTTACCCGATTTTAAGCGACGGCTGCGGTGTTTTTAGGGTGGATACAAAAGGTGAGGATCGAAAGGCGGAAACCCGGTTGCTATCACCAATGTGAATGATGTGCTGTCTGTTGTACGGGCAATAAATGAACGCTACCGTTCACAGTTCCGATTTTCATATATGGCGTCAAACTGCAGAATTTCCCCGGATTTACCCTTTGTCTTATGGTCGAGAATGCCAACCAGCCGAAACGCCAGTTGGCGCATCAAAGCGTTCATTTCTACTGCGAGGGCGCTGCCCTGGTACAAGCTGGTGAGGCTCATTCCCATCATACAGAAGCGAGCCTTGTGAAAAACCTCTATGCCTCCACGGATAACAGGTTCCTCGAATCCCTGGACATCAAGCTTAATGAAGTCGGGATCGAGGAGCTTTTTTTGAGCCACAATTCCGGATAGGGTTGTTGTTTCCAATTTTATAATCCGGGTCTTGGCTGCATGCGGGAATTCTTCCACGGTGACCGATTGCAACGGAAGAATCGAGCTGGACGGGCTGAATTCATTGACGTGAAAAGGCCGTTTTTCCACACGGTTTCCAAGCGCAACCTGCAAGCATTCCACTTTGCGGTTTCCTTTGCAGTTTTGCACCAGTTTTTCAAAAACCTCGGCGACCGGTTCGAAGCAATACACCTTAGAAACAGTAGAGAGCCTGGAAAAAAAGTCGGCATACATTCCAATATTTGAACCTATGTCATAAACCACAATATCTTTTTTCCAATTAAGCACATTGCGCAGTTCCAGATACGCGAGCCGTTCGTGATGATCGAAAAGGCGGGGATCCTGGCCGTCTCTTATCATGTCCCAAAACGAAACCCACATTGAAGAAAGGGTTTTCATTTTTCTGGCTATAAGTTCGGCGCTGCCGAGGACAAATCCGTCTCTCCGATTCATACCTGGTTCCTGTTAACGGCTGCATTTGCCGGTGCAAGTG